>Ga0193960_1000137_pt1 | contig 30905 bp, 31 predicted proteins | sample FB_3_MG_FD_140338 | JGI IMG/M metagenome (GOLD analysis project Ga0193960, IMG submission 140338) | Microbial mat bacterial communities from the Broadkill River, Lewes, Delaware, United States - FB_3_MG | ecosystem: Environmental > Aquatic > Freshwater > River > Microbial mats | place: USA... | reverse complement strand
CCCAGCTGTTAATCCAAATCTTGTATCATTTGCAGTTGCTATTGCTTCTTCTAAATCTTTAACTTTAATTACACAAGCCATAGGTGCAAATACTTCTTCTTGGTTTACATCCCAATCATTTTTAGTATCAACAAATAAAGTAGGACTCATGTAGTAACCTTCTTTTTCTAAGTTTAGTTTTTCACCACCAAAGGCTAATTTCCCACCAAGTTCTTTTGTTCGCTCAATCCATTTAAAGTTTGAATCAAATTGTGCTTTATCAGAAACTGGCCCCATAAAGATTCCATCTTCTAAACAATGTCCAACTTTTAATTCAGCCATTCTTTTTACAAGTGCTTCAACAAACTCATCATGAATTGATTCCATAACAATTAATCTAGATGAAGCTGTACATTTTTGACCAGTTCCTGAAAATGAACCACCAATAGCAGCTTCAACAGCAACAGAGATATCAGCATCGCAAGCAACAACTAGTGAATTTTTACTTCCCATTTCTAACTGACATTTAACAAAGTTAGCAGAAGTTGCAACTGCAATTTTTCTACCAGTTTCAACAGAACCTGTAAATGAGATTGCATTTATATCTTTTGAGTTAATTAATGTATCTCCAACTGTTCCACCAGAACCTAATACTAAGTTAAATGTTCCTTCTGGAAGACCTTGTCTTGAAATAATTTCTGTTAAAGCAACAGCAGATGCTGGTGTTAAATTAGCTGGTTTCCAAATAACTGCATTACCAAATGCTAAAGCAGGAGCGATTTTCCATGCTGCAGTTGCTGTAGGGAAATTCCAAGGTGAAATAATACCAACAACACCAACAGCTTCTCTAGTAACATCTATATCAATACCAGGTCTAACAGATGCTGCGTTTTCACCAATTTGTCTTAAAACCTCAGCTGCATAATATTGGAAGAATTGACCAGATCTGTAAATTTCACCTTTACCTTCAGCTTTTGATTTACCTTCTTCTCTTGCTAATAATTCACCTAATTCTTCACATCTTTCAATTAGTTCATCACCAATTGCTTGAAGTGCATTAACTTTTTGCTCTAATGGAGTTTTTTCCCATAAAGGTTGAGCAGTTTTAGCTGCTACAATTGCTTCATTAACTTGTTCTGTACTAGCTTGTGCTACATTTCCAATATTTTCTGAAATATCTGATGGGTTAATATTTTCAATTGTAGAAACACCCTTTGCCCAAGAACCGTTAATGTATAAACCTTCTTCATAATTGTAAGTCATCTATTTTTCTCCTATTTTTTCGTTTTATATTAATATTACTTAGTAGCTTGAGCGTAAACTACAAACTCAACAAGCATTTCTTCTCTTGCAAGTCCTGCTACTACAACTGCCGCTCTATTTGGATATGGTGCTTCAAAATATTCAGCATATACTTTATTAACTGTAGCTAAATATTCTCTATCTGTCACGTAAATTAAAACTTGTAGAACTTCATTAGTAGAAACTCCCGCACACTCTAAAGTATGAACTAAGTTCTCAAAAGTTTTTCTAGTTTGAGCTTCGATTCCACCTTCAACTACTTTCCCAGTCTCATCGATTGGTATTTGTGCAGTGTATAAAGTATTGTTGGCAGTAATTGCCCACTCTAATGGCGCTTTAGAAGCAAATAATTCTGTTTTAATTGGTGTTTTTGTATTACTCATGAATTCCCTTTAACTTATTATCTTCATCTATTTATAAATGATATATGAAAATCTTACTCTATGTTTACTTAGTGTAAACTTAAGATATATTATAAGTTTACACTAAGTAAGTAATTGTTTTCACTTTGTATTTATAGGGTTATAGCCCTAAAATTGGACATTTATCTTTGTAAATAATATTTTTGATTTTTATTAAGAGTATTTATTTAGAAATATTTTTGATTAATTTGAGCTTTTTTCACTATTTAATGAATTTTAGAGTATTAGAATTAAAGAGTAAAAACTTAGAAGACAAAACTATCATTTTGGGTTTTGGAGAACAGATGATAGTTTTATCTTGTAAGTTTTTATTAACTCCTCAAAAGAGGAATTAATATTTAGAATTTATAAGATGCGTATATTCTTGATCTGTATTCATTACCAGAATTATCAAATTGACCATGTAACCATCTAAGTGAAAGATCTTTAGAAACTTTATAATCTACTATTAAATCTGTTTCTCTAGTAGTTGAAGATGTTCCTGTTTTCCAATTTATATGCATAATATTTGCAGATAACTTATCTGTAAACTTATAACCTGCTTCAAGTTTTGTTGACTTCATATCCGCTGAATATCTAGACCCTTCATACCAACTCCAAGTATAAATATAATCAGCTCCATTTCCTAAATGCCATGCATCAACACCACCATTTTCAGAAACATCACTATACGAAGCAGCTAAAGATAAATCTCCAAGCTTTGTTGAAGCCTTAAGTGCATATGCATTTCCATCATTATTAGCTGCACCATTATCATCAGAACCATAGTATTGTGCTCCTAATTTAAATGCAGAAAAATCATACTCTGCATTTAGGTAATAAATACTTACGTCTTTAGTATTATTATCTAATAAATTTTTAGCATTAACATATTGTCCTACTAAATTTAAATTTTTAATTGACTTATTAGTTGCATAAAGAGAAAACACTCCATCACCTAATCTGTCAAAAGAAGGAGCACCTTCATTTCCGTCAGTTCTTCCTTGATACTTTTTTACATACATTAATGAAATTGAAGTATCAGCGATATCTGTATTTGTTAAAGTTGCTGCTTCAAAAGATTCTTTAAAAATTCTTGAACCTGAAGATGCAATTAATGGCGTTGCTAAGTATTGTCTACCTATCTTTGCAGTAGTGTTACCTAGTTTATATTGAATATAAGCTTGAGATAATACTGATCCACTAACATTTTGGTCTGCATTATATGCAGTAGGATTTTCATCTAAATCCTCAGTTGCTACAGATGCTGCTTGAAATGTAACTCCTGCACTTAGACCTTTATAATCCGCTGTATCATATGAAAGGTTTATACCATTTGTCCAAATATTTACTGTTTTAGAATCATTACTCTCTTTTTGATAAAATTGTGATTTTAATTCACCTGACACTTTTCCATTTGAAAATGCTTCTTCTAAACTGTCTGCATTTGCTGTATTAAAAATAGCCAATGCTGCTATTAAACTAAGACTTAATTTATTCACTTTTCTCTCCTTAAGTTAAATATGGAAAAATTCTATCTGATGAATACTTAGTGTAAACTTAAGATATATTATAAGTTTACACTAAGAAAAATAACAAATAAAAAATATTTTTTAACTATTTTTTTCTAGTAAGGTGTCTTTTTATGGGATTTTTATTTAAGTATTAATAACTAAGAAAAGTTATTCTTAATATTTTCTTAGTTTATAAATTTGATAATTTTTATTAAATTGAGTATTTTTTTACGAAATTTTCTATGTAGTCTATTATTTCATCAACATATTTTACTGCATCATTTTTATTTTCTTCGAAAACTGCTTGTAAGATTTTTTTATGTAATTCTCGTACTACTTCATTATCTTCTTTTTTCGCATAATAGTGCCAAAATCTTCTAGATAAACCTTGTACATTTCTAAGTTCTTCATAGATAAAAAAGTTTTTTGAAGCTTTTGATAGAACTTCTTGTCTTCTCTCTAGCCAGTTTAAAAATTCATGGTCATCTAAATCATCAACATCTACTAAAAGTTCTTCTATATTATCTTTATCAACTTGTGTTAATCTTTGAATAGCACATTCAACACATGTTTTTAGAATTGGTCTTCTCATTTCAAGAAGTTGTAACTGAACAGATGAATTCATTTCAGGAATCATTATTCCTATTTTTGAAAAGTTAACTAAAAATCTTCGAGATAATAATAGTAGCGCTTCATGAACAGGTGTTCTTCCAGCTCCTAACATTGTGCAGATTTCTTTTTCCGTAAGTATAGTTCCTGGTTCAAGCTCACAAAATACAATCTTGTGTTCTAGTTGTTCATATACTTGTTCTGTAATAGTTTGAGTTTTAGATCTTTTAATTTTATTTTCTTGCATCGATGAGCCTAATTGTTTGTTATCGTATTATAATAGGTTTACAATAAGATAAGAATAAATAAAATAATATTTATTCCTTTTGTCTTATTAATATAAAACAAATATTTTTTTGAATATACTTTAAATATATTTAAAGTATATTTAAAAGAGAGTACAAAATGAAAAATTTACACTTAAAAGCCATCATTATCACTGCTATGGGAGTACTTTTAATGAGTCTTGAATCACTACTTATAAAGCTAACTTCAATTGAAGCATTAACTTTTTCATTTTATGTGGGCATATTTATGTTTTTATCATTAAATCTTTTTTTATTCTCTAAAAAACAAAAGAAAATAATTCAAACATATAAAAGCTCATTATTACCTATCTTAGTTTGTGGTGGATTATTTGGTATTTCAAATATCTTTTTTATTAGTGCTATTAAAACAACTACAGTAGCAAATACTGTTATGATATTAGCATCAGCACCCCTATTTTCTTCTTTGTATTCGTATCTTTTTTATAAAGAGAAAAGTAAGAAAAATATATTTATAGCATCGTTTTTTATTTTTATAGGTTTATTCATCATTTTCTCATCACAATTAGGAAAAGGTGATTTTATAGGAAATATCTATGCCATCATTTGTACAAATCTTTTTTCTTTATCTTTTGTAATCTTAGCAAAATACAAAGAAGCTAATAGATTAGCAATTGCAGCATTTGCAGGGTTTGCAAGTACTTTTGGTTCCTTACTTTTTGCAAGTTCTTTTGCAATTGATTTATATACTCTTGGAATACTATTAATAACTGGAATTATGGTATCTCCAATATCTAGAGTTCTTATGGGGTTAGGAACTAAAAATCTTCCTGCAAGTGAAGTTAGCTTACTTATGATTATTGAAACTATTATGGCTCCAATATGGGTTTGGATTTTTCTTCAAGAAATACCTGCTCAGAGTACGTTTGTTGGAGGAGGGATTATTTTATTAACTTTAATACTAAATTCTATTTATCTACTAAAAGTCAATAAAAATAAAACTATATAGATTTAAAGATAATTTTACTAATTATGTAATTTAACATATATTATAGTCTTCATTAATAATTTATTTATTAATTTAGTGTAAAATACTCCACACGTAAAAAATAATCATTCTATTTATACATAATGTCTATTATTTAAAACTACTAATTTTCATACTATGGAGTAATAATGCATATACTAAAGGCAATAGGATCACTTACACTAATAACATTTTTAGCAGGATGTACAAGTAAACAAGTTGAAGTACCTATTAAAAATAATGTTTCTAATTCAGTAGAAAAAACAACAATAATTAACACAAATACAAAAAATCATGCTATTCCTAAAAAAGTTATAGTAAAAAAACAAGTAATAGAAGATACAAGTGACTTTTCAGATTATTCAAATCTATCAAAAAATGAAATAGAGTTTTTAAAGATTTTAAAAACAGACAAATACGCTTCAATATGTGGAAATAAATCACAATATAAAAAAATATTAGCAATGCCAAATAATAGTGCTAAATCAAAAGAATTAGAAAAGCTTTTTTATACATATGCAAACAATTTAAATAATTCTTGTATTAATCAAAGTGCTTTCAAAAAGAAGTTAAAACAAAAAAGATATAGAGATCTTAGTCAAGATTATGAAATGTATAATGCAAAACTAAATAAAACATCTTTACTAAAACAATATAATTCAAATACTATATCTGTAAAAAGTATCTTAGCTACATATACACCAAAGCATCCACAGTTTTTCACTCTTATTAAAAAACTAGATGATAAGTCTTTATCATCATCAAAACAAGATAAATTAAGACTAAATATAGAAAGACTAAAGTTATATAAATACTCAAATAGCGATAACTTTATTCAATTAAATGTCCCTTCTTACAATTTTGACTTTTATGAACAAGGAAGAAAAACAAAAAGCTTTGGAACAGTTGTAGGTGCACAAGATGCACAAACACCAATACTTTCTAGTAAATTGGCTTACTTTATTGTAAATCCTACGTGGAATATTCCTGATTCAATTGCAAAAAGTAGTATTATTCCTAAGGCTTTAAAAGATAAAAATTACTTAAAAAAGAAAAATATAGTAATCAGAAAAAACTATAAACTAAGCTCTAAAAAATACAAATTTAAAGATATTAAGTGGAAAAAATATCTAAAAAAAGATGTAAAGTATATTCCATATAAATTTATCCAACTTCCATCTAAAACTAATGGAATGGGTAGAATGAAGTTTATTTTCCCTAATAACTATGCTGTATATATGCATGACACAATTGGAACATGGCGATTTAAATCAAATAAAGAAAAAATCAGATTTGTAAGTCATGGTTGTATTAGACTTGAACACCCTGTAAGTCTTATGAAATATCTTTCTACAAACTATACAAAAAAATCATATGCTCAAGTTAGAAAGATCTATGATAACAATAAAACAAGTACAATTGGACTAAGTAAAAAACTTCCAGTTCATATCACATATCAAACAGCAGAAGTTAAAAATGGTAAATTATCATTTTATAAAGATGTTTATGGATATGACAGAATTCAAAAACTAAATTTCTAATATAATATCAAAGGCTTCTTATATAAAAGAAGTCTTTGAAAAGAAGTGTATATTTAAATTTATTGTGCTACAATTTTTTAACTAAAATTAATGGATTTAAATGTTATTACTTACTTACTTTATGATTGCTGTTGGAGTATCTTTCTTATGTTCTATTTTAGAAGCAGTATTACTCTCTTTAACACCATCATTTATAGAATCACTTAAAGATAAAAAACCAAAAATAGCTAGACAACTAGAAAAACAAAAAAAGAATATTGATTTATCAATTGGTGCAATATTGACGTTAAATACTTTTGCTCATACTTTAGGAGCAGCTGGAGTTGGTGCAGAAGCTGCTAAAATGTTTGGTAGCGAATATATGTTTTATATTTCAGCAGTGCTTACAATCTTAATCCTTGTATTCTCTGAGATTATTCCTAAAACTATTGGTGCTGTGTACTGGAAAGAATTAAGTACTATAAGCTCACATCTTATAAAAATGCTTGTTTTCATAACTTATCCTTTATTAGTAGTTATGAATAAAATCACTGCTGTAATCTCAAAAGGTAGAGATAAAAAACTAATCACAAGAGAAGAGTTTGAAGCAACTGTAAACATAGGTGGAAGTGCTGGAATCATAAAAGAGAATGATTCTGTGATTATTGAGAACTTATTAGATTTAGATACTAAAAAAGTAAAAGATATCTATACTCCAAGAAAAGTTGTTTTTACACTATCAAAAGAAGAACTTGAAGAAAGTTTAGAAAAAAAAGATGTAAGCAATGTAGATTTACAAAAGATAAAAGAGTACTCAAGAATACCAATATATGATAAAGATATTGATGACATTATAGGAATGGTATTATCAAAAGAGTATTTCCATGAATATGTAAGTGGAAATAACGATATAGAAAAACTAATCAAACCAGTATTTAGAATAAGTGAAAACATCACTGTTTCAAAGCTTTTAGATATGTTCTTAAAGAAAAGAGAACATCTTTTTATAGTAACAGATAAGTTTGGTCAAAATGAAGGAATAGTAACCCTAGAAGATGCAATAGAAACACTTCTTGGAAGAGAAATCATAGATGAGTTAGATAACAATATAGATATGAGAGAATTTGCTAAGAGTAATGTGAAACCTAAAGAGTCCTAGTTAAGTTAGGGCTCTTTATTTAATAAGTGTTTTAATAGTAGTTAACATTCCAGTGTGTAGATTATAGTTTGCTATAGGAAAGTCTAAACTATCTTCTTCTGTAAGATTTACTTTAAATGAACTCAAGTATTCACCTAATATTTGTAAGTCTATTTTTTCGTAGTTTACATCTTTGTAGTCTGTACGAACTAATGTATTCTTTTCATTTGATTCTTCTAAAATAAAAGCTATTGTTCTTAAACAAATAAGATCAGACCATCTAAAAAAGAACTCTTGATTTATCTCTTCTACTACTCTTCCTTCTGGTGTGAAAAGTAGCTTTTGATCTCTTAGAGGTAAAAGTACTGATAATACAGCATCAACATAAGGAAGAATTTTTTCTTTCCAAAAATCATCCTCATCACTTAAATCTAAAGCCTTAGAATAAAGTTCAAGAATTTCTTCTTTTGTAGAGTTTTTTAGTAGTTCATTTAAAGTCATTATTTTACTCTTTTTACTAATTGTTCTGGAAGTAATCCTAAAGATTCTTCTACTTTTTTTGTATCCCCATGATCAATAAAATCATCTTCATATTCAAATGAAGTTAAAGATACACATATTTTTTCTTCATTTAAAAACTCTAAAATAGCAGAACCTACTCCACCTTGTTTTTGTGAATCAGAGAATGCATACCAATCATCGTATTTAGCAGATAAAGTAGTTAAAGTCTCTTTATCTAAAGGCTTAACAAATCTTAAATCAAGAACGGCTATATCCTCATCATGTAATTTCTCAGTTTCACAAGCACGACCTACAGAAGCACCATAACCAATAAATAGTTTTTTAGAAGTTCCTTCTTTTAAAAGCTCAGACTTACCTAACTCAAAAGGTGTTGCCTCATTTGATACTGGAGTATATGCACCTCTTGGATATCTAATAGCACAAGGCTTATCTAATGTATATGCAAACTCAAGTCCAAGTTCTAAAGTTCTATCATCACGAGGAGCAAATAAAACCATATTTGGAATAAATCTTAAGTAAGAAATATCAAAAGCACCTTGATGTGTTTCTCCATCATTTCCTACAATACCTGCTCTATCAATAGCAAATACTACAGGTAAATCCATAAGACAAACATCATGAATAATCTGATCAAACCCTCTTTGTAAAAAAGTAGAATAGATAGTAATAAATGGTTTAAAGCCTTCTTTTGCCATGGCTGCCATAGAAGTAACTGCATGTTGCTCAGCAATAGCTACATCCCAGAATCTCTCAGGGAATTTATCCATAAGTTTATTTATACCAGTACCACTTGGCATTGCAGCTGTTACCCCTACAACATTTTCATGTTTACAGGCAAGTTCAGTTAAAGCATCAGCAAATACAGCAGTAGCTGCTTTTGGTGCAGACTTTTTAACAAAAGCCCCATCTTCTACATTAAATGGACCTACTCCATGCCAATGTTCGTGTTGACCTTCAGCAACTTTATAACCTTTACCTTTTACTGTTCTTGCATGGACAATAACTGGTTTATTCATCTCTTTTGCAATTTGTAAAGTATCAATTACTTCTTCTAAATTATGTCCATCAATTGGCCCAATATAATCAATACCCATTTCTTCAAATAAAATACCAGGTGTTATTAACTTCATTGCTTCTTCCATTCGTTTAGCAATATAAGTTGTACCTTCTGGCATATTTTTCTTTATGAAGTTATCAACTCTACCTTTGAAACCTTGATAAGTTTTCCCAGCAAGTAATTTTGACAAGTGTTTTGAAATAGCTCCTATTGGCTTAGCAATAGACATTTCATTATCATTTAAAATAATCACTACAGGAAGTTTTAAATCCCCTAGTTCATTTAAAGCTTCATAAACCATTCCAGCGGTCATAGAACCATCACCTATCATAACAACAGGAATTCTATCTTGCTTTCTAAGTTTAATAGCTTTTGCAGCACCCACCGCTAATGAAATAGAAGTAGAACTATGTCCAGCTACAAAATAATCAGCATCACTTTCATTAGGCTTAGTGAAACCACTTAGTCCATCAAATTGTCTGATTGTTTCAAATTCATCCCATCTTCCTGTTAATAACTTATGAGGGTAACACTGATGTGATACATCAAAAATTATAGGATCTTGAAATGGATTAAAAACATAATGCATTCCTACAGTTAATTCTACAGCACCTAAAGTAGATGAGAAGTGACCACCTTTTCTTGATACTACGTCGATAATCCTATCTCTAATATCTTGTGATACTACTTCTAATTCTTCTAGTGATTTATTTTTTATATCCATGAGTTCTTCTTAAAATCTATTTTAATTTTTCTAAAACTTCGTCTAAAACTTTAAATACTTTTGTATTTTGTTCATTAGAACCAATAGTAATTCTAATAGCATTTACTCCATATCCAGTAAGATCTCTTACAATTACACCTCTTTGAAGTAATTCTTGAGCTACTGCTTTTGAAGAGTATAAATCTTCAAATTTGATAGTAATAAAATTTGTATATGAATCAATATAATCAAAACCTTTTTGTTTTGCATATTCTTCATATCTAGTCATTTCTTCAAAGTTCTTAGCAATTGAATATTGAACAAACTCTTCATCTTTAAGTGCTTCAATAGCAGCAGCTAAAGATAAAGTAGTAATATTAAATGGTGCTCTTAATTTATATAAAGTTTTAATAATATCTTCTTGTCCAATACCATATCCAACTCTCATACCACCTAGGGCATAAGCTTTTGAGAAAGTACCTAAGTAGATACAATTTGGGAATTTAGTAATTAAATCTTTTGCATCAATTGCTTTTTTCTCATCTTTAAATGTAGCGTATTCTTGGTATGCACCATCAACTACAACTAAAGTATTTTCATCAATTTGTTCTAAGAAATTATATACATCTTCTTTATCTAAACACTCACCTAATGGATTATTTGGTAAACATAAAAATATTACATCAGCTCCATGTTCTTTATACATAGAAGAAAATTGCTCTAAATTATGTTCATCATCTGGTGTTTTTAAAATTGTAGCACCAGTTTGTTTTCCATAAATCTCATACATAGCAAATGTAGTTTTTGACATAAGAATTTTTGAGTTTTCATTACATTTTGAATGTACACAAAATTCTAAAATCTGATCAGAACCAGACCCTATAATTATGTTTTTATCTCTAACTTCAAATTTATTTGCTAAAGATTCTTTTAATTCATACATAGAATCATCAGGGTAAATAAACATATTTTTTGCTAATTCTTGAATCTTTTCAGTTACTAACGGTGATGTTCCATATGGATTTTCATTTGATGCAAGTTTTATTACATCCTCAGGATTTACTCCATATTCTCTTACAACTAATTCAATTGGTTTTCCAGCTTCATATGTTGTAACATTTTCTAATACATTATTAAATTGCATTTTATTCCTTAAAATAGCCCCTATATTAGGAAGGAGCTTTTATATATCGTGTATTTCTTTTACGTAAGACCCTAATACTTTAACTGTATCTTTATGTTTTTCTAAAATAGGTTTTACATTATCATCATTTTGGTGTCCATCAAAATCAATAAAAAAGATTGAATTCCCTTGAACAATATGTGATTTAATTTTTGTGAAGTTAATACCAGCATTATTAAAATCTGTTAGAAATTCAACTAATGATCCCTGTTTATCTGGTAACTCAACTAAAATAGAAGTTTTATCATTTCCACTTTGCGCATTTTCAAAATCACTTATAATAAAGAATCTTGTCTTATTATTGTCTTTATCTTCAATATTTTCAAATAATATTGGAAGATTATGTAACTTTGCACCAACATGTGGACAAATAGCAGCAGATCCTGGCTCTTTTACTGCAATTTTTGCAGCTTTTGTAGTTGATTCAATTGGTATTTGCTCAACTTCATCAAGTCCAAAGTTTGCTAAGAATTTTCTACATTGTTCAAAAGCAATATCTTTTGAATAAATTCTTTTTATATCTTCGATTTTATCACAAGTAGAAGCTAAAGTATGATGAATATCAAGTACAACTTCTGCAATAATTTTTAAATTATATCTATTTAAACAATTAATTGTATCTGTTACTATTCCATTAGATGAGTTTTCGATTGGAACTACACCAAATCTAGCTTTTCTAGTATCTACTTCCCTAAAAATACCTTTTATAGAAGAAATTGAAACATAAGAACTCATTGCACCAAATCTACCTTCAGCTGCTTGATGAGTAAAAGACCCCTCAGGTCCAAGATAAGCTACATTTTCTGGTAATTCTAAGTTTCTCGAAATTGCAAATATTTCTAAAAATAGAGCTTCAATTGCTGCTCTATTTAGTTTACCTTCATTTAAAGATTCTAATCTATCAATAATAGCTTTTTCTCTCTCAGGTCTATAAATAGCTCCACCACTGTGTGCTTTTAAAACACCAACTTCATGAACTACTTCCATTCTCTCATTTATAAGCTTTAATAACTGATCATCAATGTTATCAAGTTTATTTCTTAAATCTAATAATCCTGCTTCACTCACTTTGTTCCCTTTGTGTTATGCAATCAAATAATTGATTATTTTAAGTATTCTTCTTCTAAAGCAATTAAATCTTCAAAAGTTTCTCTTTTTCTAATAAGTCTATCTTGCCCATTTTCCACAGCAATTTCTGCTACTTTATTTCTAGTATTATAGTTAGATGCCATTGTAAAACAATAAGCTCCCGCAGAATAAATAGCTACTAAATCATTATGTTCAGTTTGAGGTAAGTCAACATTTTTAGCAAAGAAATCTCCACTTTCACATACTGGACCTACTAAATTACAATCACTTAGTTCTTTATTATCGTTTAACACTTCAATTTTATGGTAAGCATTATATAAAGCTGGTCTAATTAAATCATTCATAGCTCCATCAACAATAACAAATCTTTTATTACCATTTACTTTTTCATAAAGTACTTTAGATACAAATACTCCTGAATTTCCAACTAAAAATCTACCTGGTTCACATACTACAGTAATATCAAGACCAAATAAACATTCTAAAATAGACTGTGCATATTCATTTGTATCGATTAATGTTTCATCATCATATACAATACCTAATCCACCACCAACGTCAAAGAAAGAAAGTTCAATCTTAATTGCTTCAAGATTTCTTACTAAATCTGCTACGATTTTTACTGATTCTTTAATTGGCTCTAATTGTGTTAATTGAGATCCAATATGACAATGAATTCCAGTTGGTTCTAATGAGTCTGAGTTTTTACATTGAATATACATTCTTTTTGCAGTATCAATATCTACTCCAAATTTATTTTCATGTAATCCAGTTGAAATATATGGATGTGTTTGAGGATCAATATTAGGATTTACTCTAATAGAAATTCTAGCAACTACATTTAATTCTTTTGCAATAATTTCAACTCTATCAAGTTCAGCAGCACTTTCAACGTTAATCATTAAAATACCAAGTTCTAAAGCTTCTTTAATCTCAGAATCTATTTTTCCAACCCCTGAAAAAATGATTTTATATGGTTGAACACCTACTTTTAATGCTCTTTTTACTTCACCAATTGAAACACAATCAGCCCCAGCACCTAAATCTGCTAAGTGCTTAATAACAGAAAGATTTGAGTTTGCTTTTACAGCATATGCTAAAAGTGATTTTCTAGCTTTAAATGCGCCCTTTAGTTCTTCATATTGTCCCGTAATATGATCAAAATCGTATACATAATATGGTGTTTGATATTTATTTGCTAATTCTTTAAAATTAATATTCATTCTTTTTAATTTCCCTATTCCCTAAAATCTTAATTTAAAATTTTTATAAATTTAAAAGTAAAATTTCATTAAAAACTAATAGATATTAGATAAGTGATAGAAAGTTAAGATTTTGAGTGAAGACCAAGGCGGAAGGAAAATTTAAGACAGGAGCTTACATAAAGTAAGTGAGTGTCTAAAATTCTCCTGACAACGCAGGTATTTGCCAAAAGCTTAAGCTTTATACCTACTTATCAGTTCCATCCCATGCAATCGTTGGTCTACCATTCTCATCAAAATTAACCGCTGGCATTCCCATTACATTATAACCACAATCTACATAGTGAATTTCACCAGTAACTGCACTTGATAAATCAGAAAGTAAATACATACCTGAGTTTCCAACTTCATCAATTGTTACGTTTTTCTTTAATGGAGCATGAGCTTCATTCCATTTAAGCATAAATCTAAAATCACCAATACCTGCTGCTGCTAAAGTTTTAATAGGACCTGCTGAAATAGCATTTACTCTAATTCCATCTTTTCCTAAATCTTCAGCTAAGTATTTTGTAGTCATTTCTAATGCAGCTTTTGCTACACCCATTAAGTTGTAGTTAGGGATGTATTTAGCTCCACCATAATATGTTAACGTTAAAATAGAAGAGTTATTTGTTAATAAAGGTTTTAATTCTCTTGTAACTTCAATTAATGAGTAAACAGAGATATCCATAGCAATATCAAAAGCTTCTTTAGAAATATCATAGAATCTTCCAGATAATCCAGATTTTGGAGCAAATGCAATTGAGTGAACAATAAAGTCGATTTGACCCATGTCTTTTTCAATTGATTCTTTTAAAGCTTTAATTTCATCAGGATTAGATACATCACATGGATATACATAATCAGCACTTCCAAATTCAGCTGCAATTGGTTCAACTCTTTTTTTAAGAGAATCATTTAAATAAGTAAATGCAATTTCTGCACCTTGTGCAGCACATGCTTTAGCAATACCATAAGCAATAGACTTATTATTTGCTACTCCTAAAATTACACCTTTTTTACCCTTCATAAACATTATACGTCCTTTGTATTTTCAATAATTTGTTTGAAATCTTCAACTATCCAAGAAGCAGTACCAATTAAAGCACCATCTACACCTTCAAGAGCACAGATTTCTCTAACATTAGCTACTTTTACAGAACCACCATATAATAATGGTTTTTCTATTTTAGACTTAATAGCTGAATGTACTGCTGTAATATCATCATTAGTAGCAGTTACACCAGTACCAATTGCCCATACAGGTTCATAAGCTAAAACTAGGTTTTCATAATTAGTATCAATACCTTCAAACTGTTCATAAACATATTCTAAAGTTTTTTCTAAACCTTGTTCTTTTACTTCTAAAGGTTCACCAATACAATAAATGATTTTATATCCTAATTCTTTATAGAATGCATATTTTTTAGCAATCTCATCTTGAGATTCACCTAAAACATGTCTTCTTTCACTATGACCTATTAAAATAGTATTAATTCCAAATTCATCTAATTGCTCAGTTCCAATTTCACCAGTAAAAGAACCTTTTTGCGTTGCATATGCATTTTGGGCTCCAATAGTGAAGTTAGAAACTGTATCAAATGAATCTAAAGATGTAGCTGTTGGGAAAATATATACATCATTTGAGATTTCATTTGTCTTAAGAAAATCATTTACTTCTTTTACAAAAGAAGCAGTTGATTTTCTTGTATGATTTGTTTTAAAATTACTAGCAATAATTGCCATTATTAGTTGTCCTCGATTACTAAAGCTTTTACACCTGGTAAGATTTTACCTTCAATTAATTCTAATGAAGCTCCACCACCAGTTGAAATAAATGTCATTTCATCTTCATCACCTGTAACTCTAACTAAGTCAGCAGTATCTCCACCACCAACAACAGTTGTAGCATAAGAAGAAGCAACTGCATGGGAAAGTTTAGTGCTTCCTTTAGCAAATTTATCCATTTCATAAACACCCATTGGTCCATTCCAAAGAATAGTATGAGCATCTTCTAAAGCCTGAGCAAATAATACAGATGTTGCAGGACCAATATCTAGACCCATCCAACCTTTAGGAATTTCTTGAGTTGTTGTTGGTTTTGCAAAAGCTTCTGCATCAAATGCTTCAGCAGCTACAACATCAACAGGTAAGTATAATTTAACACCTAACTCTTTAGCTTCATCCATAATTTTAATAGCTTCTGGAATTAAGTCTTCTTCAACTAGTGAATTACCAACTTCATATCCTTGAGCTTTAAGGAATGTAAATGCCATTCCTCCACCAATTAAGATTTTATCTACTTTTGGAACTAAATTATATAATGCTTCTAACTTTCCAGAAACTTTAGAACCACCTACAATTGATACAAATGGTCTTTTTGGTTCATTTACAATATGGTGGAAAAATTTAATTTCTTTTGCAAGTAAGAATCCAGCTGCTTTTGAATCAATTTCAAAATGTTGTGCAATTCCTTCAACAGAAGCATGAGCTCTGTGTGATACACCAAATGCATCATTGATATATACATCTGCCATTGAAGCTAATTTCGTACTTAATTCTAAATCATTTTTAGTTTCACCAGATTCAAATCTCATATTTTCTAATAATAAAATTTCCCCAGCTACTAATTCTTTAGCAATAGAAATTGTTTCATCACAAACAATTCCTGGAGCCATTTTAATTTCTTGTTTTAATAAAGTATGTAATCTTTTAGCAATAGGTTTTAAAGAAAATTCTTCTTCAAAACCATTTTTTGGTCTACCAAAGTGTGATGCTAAAATAATTGAACAATCATTATCAATACAATATCTAATTGTATTTAACGCAGATCTGATTCTTCTATCATCAGTAATATTATTGTATTCATCCATTGGAACATTGAAGTCACATCTAATAAATACTCTTTTACCAGCAATGTCAATATTTTTAATTTCTTGTAATTTCATTTAGTTTTGCCTTATTTCTTATTAGTTTGTTGCTACGTGTACACCCATGTCAACAAGTCTAGTAGAGTAACCCCACTCATTGTCGTACCATGAAAGAACTTTAACCATGTTGTTTTCAATTACTTGAATAGTATCTAAAGGAACAACTGTAGATAATGTTTCACCAATAAAATCAGAACTTACTCTACCTTCAACATCAACACCTAAAATACCTGTTAACTTACCATTTGAAGCATCAGTAAATGCAGCTTGAATTTCTTCTAATGAAGTATCTTTAGCTAAAGTAACTGTTAAATCAACCATAGAAACATTTGGAGTTGGAACTCTAATTGCTTGACCATTTAATTTTCCATTTAAGTGAGGCATAACTTTTCCAATTGCTTTTGCAGCACCAGTTGATGCAGGAATTAAGTTAGTAGCTCCAGCTCTTCCTTTTCTTGGATCTTTTTTATCTTTAGCATCTAAAATTGGTTGTGATGAAGTGTATGAGTGAATTGTAGTCATTAAACCTTTTTCAATTCCAAAGTTATCATCAAGTACTTTAGCAACAGGAGCTAAACCATTTGTAGTACAAGAAGCATTTGAAACAATTGCTTGACCAGCATAAGTTTCTTCATTTGCACCCATTACAAAAGTAGGAGTATCATCTTTAGCAGGCGCAGACATAACTACTTTTTTAATTCCATTGTCAATGTAAGCTTGACAAGCTTCTTGTGTTAAGAATGCACCCGTACACTCTAAAACAACTTCTGCACCAAAGTCAGTGAAGTTTAATTTAGAAGGATCTCTTTCACTTAATAATTTTGCTTTATCATTTCCAATGTAGATAAAACCATCTTCTACTTTAATATCTGCTCTGTTACCATGAACTGTATCATATCTTAGATTATATTGAATCATTTCTTCGCTACCACTTGCGTTAGCAGCTACTAATTCAACATCAGTTCTGTCAGCAACGATTCTTGCTACACATCTTCCAATTCTACCTAATCCATTAATTGCAACTTTTACAGCCATATTTTCCCTTTATTTAAATCTTAATTTGTAGATATTTTATCCAAATATTGCTATAATATTATTTAAGTATATTGTAAAGGTATTAAATAGGTGCAGTTAGCTATATTCGGTGGAAGTTTTGATCCTGTTCATATTGCCCATGAAGCAATTGTAAAAAAGGCAATAGATTCGCTAGAAATAGATAGTTTGATTGTAGTTCCTACATATTTAAACCCTTTTAAAAGTAGCTTTCATTTCGAACCAAAAACTAGGTTAAAACTAATAAAAAAAGTTTTTAAAAATAATCCAAAAGTTTATATTTGTGATTATGAAATAGAACAAAATCGTTCAGTTTATTCAATTGAAACAGTTAGTTATTTGAAAAACTTATATAAGCCATCAAAGATTTTTATAATTATTGGTGAAGATAATATAAAAGATTTAAATAAATGGGCTGAAATTGAAAACTTAAAAAAAATAGCTGAATTTGTAGTTGCAACTAGAAAAACACACGAAAATGAACAGCTTAAAAATTTTAGAACTATAGATATAGACATAGATATAAGTTCTACAACTTTAAGAGAAAATTTAGATTTAGACTATATACCAGAACAAATCAAAGAAGATATTATAAATCTTCAAACAAATAAAAAAAGGTAAATTTTGAACAAAAGATTAGAATTAATTAGATCGCTTTTAAATGAAAAAAAAGCAGAAGACATAGAAGTAATTGATTTAGCTAACAAAGATTATATTGTTGACTACGTTGTTATTGCTACAACATTAAATGCTAAGCATGCATATGCTTTATTAAACTACATGAAAACTGATTTAAAACCACATGGTGAAGAGTTTTTAAGAGTTGATGAAGACGAAGAGTGGACTGTACTTGATTTAGGTGATATGTTTATACACCTTATGAGTGAAGACGCTAGAAAAAAATACTCGTTAGAAGATTTCTTAAGTAAATTAGAAACTAAAGAATATTAATAAAAAAAGGAGAAAATTACTTTTCTCCTCCTCTCATAATTTTGTTGTAATTACCAGCAGCATCTTTCGCGCCACCCATATTACCAGTAAAAATCGCATAACCTACAACGAGTGCTAAAATAATTATAATCCATTTCATTACATCATCTCCTTAGCTTTAATACCTAATAAAGATAAACCAACTCTAATACTTAATGAAGCCATAGATAAGACTTTTAAGTATTGATCTTGTTTATCACTGCCAACAACTTTATGTTCATTATAAAACTTATGTACAGAAGAAGCAAGTGAATATAAATATTCAGTGATTTTCTGCATTTCTCTTTTAGTAAAAGCTTCATTTAAAACTGTTCCTAAAAGTAATGATTCATATACTAAATTTAATCCGTCTTGATTTAAATCTTCAAAACTCTCACCTTTGATATCATCAAAAGATTTTTCTGCTTTTTTAAATACTTGATTAATTCTAGCATGTGCATAATTAATATAAAAAATTGGATTTGAAGAATCTTGATTTTTTAAACTATCAATATCAAACTCTAAATGAGTATCAGATTTTTTAGTTAAGAAAACAAATCTTAATGCATCAGCACCAATTTCTTGTGTAATATCTGACATCAAAATCACATTACCTGCTCTTTTTGACATCTTATATGGCTCTCCACCTTTTAAAAGTGAAACCATTTGAGATAAAAGTATTTCAAGTTTAGAAGAATCATTTCCTAAAAACTCAATTGCTGCTTTTACTCTTTTTATATAACCATGGTGATCTGCACCCCAAATGTTTATATATTTATCAAATGATCTATCATATTTATCTTTATGGTAAATAATATCACCAGCTAAATATGTAGGAATACCATTATCTCTTACAACAACTCTATCAGAATCATCTCCATGATCAGTAGACTTTAAAAATACTTTATCATCTTTTGAATATAAAGAACCATTATCTTCTAATACAGTTTTTGTTTTATCCCATGAAGAATATAAAGATTTTTCTGAAACAAAATTATCAAATTCAATTCCTAAATCTTTTAAATCTTTAACAATAATATCTAATACTAAATCTTTTCCAAAGAAAGCGATTTCTTTATACTTAGTTTCATCATAAATAATATCTTTTCCAAATTTTTCTATTACTACTTTAGCGATATCTACTAAATAATCACCTCTATAATAAGTCTCTGGATATTCAACATCTTCTTCATAAATAAAATCTCTTGCTGCAAGGCTTACAGATAAACCTAATAAGTCCATTTGTGCACCAGCATCATTTACATAATACTCAGTAACAACATCATAACCTAAATGTCTACCTACTCTATTTAATGCATCACCAAAAATCGCACCTCTAGCATGACCAATATGAAGTGGACCTGTTGGGTTTGCAGAAACATACTCTAAAAGAATTTTTTCATTTTTAGTATCTTCTTTTGAATAATCATCATTTTTCAATAATGCATCATCCACTAATGATTCTAAGAATGCTTTTGAAAGTTTAAAATTAATAAAACCTTTTATTGATTCAACTTTCTCAAACATTGATGAGTTATCAAACTTAGAAGCTAAGTCATCTGCAATAATCATTGGAGATTTTCTTAACTCTTTTGCAAGTGAGAATGCAACAGGTGTTGCATAATGCCCAAGTGTAATATCTTTTGGTTTTTCAAGAACTACGCTTGTTTCTAAAATACTTTCAATATATTCTTTAACTAAATTCTGCAATATTAACTCTTATACTGATTTAGTTTCGTTTTTATCAGAAGCTTCAGTTTCTGCTTTTTTCTCAATCTCATCAGCTTTCTTCTTATCAGCTACTTCAGTTTCATCGTCTTCTTTAACAGCTTTCTTGAAGTTCTTAATTCCAGAACCTAATCCTTTTGCTAATTCAGGTATCTTCTTACCTCCAAATAGTAGTAATACTACTAAAGCTATTAAAATCCATTCCATACCACCTGGCATACCCATGATAAAATCCTTTAACATTTTTAAGAATATTATAGCTTTTTAATGCTTAAGATTTTTTTTTAGGATTTATTTAATAAGAAATTGTAATAATTTGTATCCAGATCCAGCTGCTAAGATTGTACCAAATAAGTTTAAAGCCATATTAGTAAATGCCAAATAAACTGAGGTACCTAATAAAAGATAAGATTCAATTGCAAATGTAGAATAAGTAGTTAAAGCACCTAAAAAACCAGTAGTTAAAAATGCTTTTAAAGTATCATTTACAGTGTAGTGAGCAAAATAAGCAAAAAGTGCACCTATTATAAAAGAACCAATAATATTAACAACAAGTACTCCAACAGGGAATTCTAATGGTATATATTTATTAGAAATATGTACACTATAAGCTCTAGCAATTGCACCTAAAGATCCTCCAAGACCAATTGCTAGAACAGTTTGCCAACTAAGCATTGTATTTTTTAATCTCTTTATCAAAAGTTTCTTGCATTAAAACTTCTGTATCTTCAAACCAAGTTGTTTTTCTGTCAGCTTGAACAGAATCTAAATATATAACTTTTACTGTTCCAGGTTTTGCTTTAAGGCTTTTTGAGTCAACAATTTTTCGTGTATTAAAAAGTAAAATTGGCTGAACTTTTAGATTAAATTTATTTGCAACCATTTTTGCACCTGGTCTAAATTTTAATATTTTAGAACCATCAGATCTTGTTCCTTCAGGGAACATAGCAATTGGTCTACCTTTATCTAATCTATCTCTTACCTCTTTTAAAAGATGCATAATTCCAGCTTTATTCTCTCTATCAATAGAGATCATTCTAGGGGCTTTTATAATGTGTCCAAAGAAAAATAAATCTGTTATTTCTTTTTTTGCAACCCATGCTAAATCTCTATTATGAATATATTCCATAACAATAATATCAAGTAAAGATTGGTGATTCATTATAATTAAATCACATGACTCATCAAGTTCTCCAACTGTTTCAAGTTTGATACCTAAAACTTTAATTTGAAATTTCATCCAAATTTTTATAACTTTATGAGTATGGTTTCTAAATAAATACATTGCAACAACAGTAATTGCTACAGTTATTGAAAATTGTATTAAAAGTATTATTCCTCTAATTCTTTCCAAAATTCTCTTCCTTTATCCATCCAATAAATTTGTTATCAATACCCATAACTTTGATGAAACCTTTTTTAGTAGTTAAAACTTCTACTTTTTGAGATTTATCTAGTTTGAAAAATATTGTTGAATTTTTCGTAGGTAATATATAAATATATGAATCTTTTTTCACAATACCAGTTCTATTTGGCATTAAATATATTATAGATGCTATCAATAATAATATAGATATTATCATATAGATTTTATTTCTTTTCCAAATATATAGAAGAACAAAAATTAATAATAAAGCAACAACAGCAGCTTTTTTATACTTTTCAAAACTAGAATCATTTGGATTTAAATCTGTTTGAGTACTAACTAATTCATTTTGTAATATTAAAGGAACTGTCACATTTACAAAAGATTTTGTAGTAGTATTATAATAATTAAAGACTAACTTCTTTTTATGCACAGGCATTACAATATAGTAAATTAAGTTTTGACTAGGATAATTATCTTTTAAATTAGATACACCTTGTTCATTAATATCTGGAAGTTTAAAATCTTCAAGATTAGAATTCATTGCATCTATATCTATTATAGTTAAAGACTCTTTATTATTGTATTGTTTAGTTTTATATGCTTTTAAAACTAAATCTTTTGCAATAATTGAAGAAAATCTTTTATCCCCTTTTGCAATATCTGAATAAGCAATTGATATTCCCCCAATTCTTGTAATATCAATAGTAGATCCTGCTTTTATTAATTTTACAGTAAATTGTGGAAGAACAAATTTTTCTTTTGCTTTAAAGAAAAACCTATTCTCATAAACATCACCAGATATCTTTGTCCATGGGCTACTTGGATTTATAACTTTTGTATTTTTCCCACCAGTAAAACTTGTTGTTAAATAATCAAAGTTTTTTGTTGTAACTAAAGCTTTAACAACAACTTCAAATCTTTGATTTTTATAAACTTGTTTTGGGATTTTTTTAAATGAAACGTATAAATTTTTTGCAGCAAATAGATTGATAGATAATAAAATATTTGTTAATATTATTATTGATAGTATTTTTTTCATGTTACTCTTCTAAAAAGAGATAGGCTTTAGCCTATCTTCTTATTGTAAAAAGCCTTTAAGCATTCTAACTCCGTCATCACAACCAAGTAGTTCTTCCATAGCTCTTTCAGGGTGAGGCATTAAACCAAATACGTTCTTTTGCGCGTTACAAATACCAGCAATATTTGAAACAGAACCATTAAGATTAGTTGCATCTGCATTTTCATCACAATATTTTAAAAGAATTTGACCATTCTCTTCTAACTCTTTTAAACCTTTTTCTTCAATAAAGTAGTTACCATCATGGTGAGCAACTGGAATACTTACAACTTCATCTTTTTTAAGTAAAGATAAAAATGCATTATCATTATTGATTACTTTTAAATTGTGGTATTTTGAAATAAAATGTAAAGAATCATTTCTTTTCATTGCACCTGGTAAAAGACCTGCTTCTAAAAGAATTTGGAACCCATTACAAATTCCTAAAATTTTCCCACCTTTAGCTGCATATGCTTGAACAGATTCCATAATATTAGCAAATCTAGCAATTGCTCCTGATCTTAGGTAATCTCCATAAGAGAATCCACCAGGAATAACTAATAAATCTGTATCTTCTGGAATATTTTTGTCTTTGTGCCAAATAATTTCTACATCAGCACCTAGTTTTTCAAAAGCATATTGTGTATCATATTCACAGTTTGTACCTGGAAATTGTAATACTGAAATTTTCATATTAACCTACTATTTCGATATCATAATCTTCAATAACTGTGTTTGCAAGTAGCTTTTCACACATTTTTGCAACTTCTTCTTTTGCTGCTGCTTCATCAGTTGCATTTAATTCAATAATAATTTGTTTACCAATTCTTACATCTTTAACTGCTTCTTTGAATCCTAATGTATCTAAAGCATGGTGAGTTGCTTTACCTTGATCGTCTAATACACCTTGTTTTAATGCTACGTTTACAATTGCTTTCATTTATTACCTTCAATTTATTTTTTTGCGATTATATCTAAAATCACCTTTATGTAATTTAGATAGGCAGAGTATGAAAATACTCTGCTTTAAAACTATTTACTTAAACTATTATGGATAGTGCTGTAACCATCTAAAATTGTATTTTTAATAGAATCTGGAACTTCAACTTCTAGTTTTTCACCAGGATTTAAAGATTTAGATTTTTCTTTCCAATCATTAGCTTTACCAAAATCTCTTAAAATTTGTTTATCCATTGAGATATAGTTAGCTGCATCGAAATCTTCTTTAGCAATAAATCTTGAACTCTCAGGAGTTAATACTTCGTCACCAAGAACCCATTCACCTTTAGAATTAATAAAGATTTCAAATTTAGTATCTACAACAACAATACCGTTATCTTCAGCATATTGTGTAAAGTTTTTAAATAAGTTTTCCATTGAAGAAATAATCTCAGGGAATACTTCTCTAACCTTTGCAGAATTTAAAGGCTCATCTTTAATACCTTTTGTAGTAGGTGTAAAAATTGGAGTTTCAAATTTATGCCATTGAGCTAAATCTGAAGATAATTCTAATCCATATGGATCATTACCTATTTTGCAAGCTTCAAATAAAGAACCAGTTAAATAATTTCTGAAGATAAATTCGAATTGAACTACTTCTCCATCAATTTCTGCTTCTAATGGTTTACATAATTCCATTAATTGACATCTAGGTGCTACTGATAAACTTTGATCTACAGTTTCAGATAAAATAGCTGTTCTAATACCTTCTTCTCTAGCAAATGCAGCACCACTATTTGAAATAGCAGTTTGAGAAACACCTTTTCCTTCGATTTCAAGATTTAATGGAATATCAAATACAGAACATCTATCACTTCTTACTAATAATACTTTTGCATCATCACCTGGACAAGTATATAAATCTGCATTTTTACCAATATAAAATAGGTTATAACCTAACTCTTCTAATTGCGAAATACCTTTTTGAGATGTTGTTTTCTTTGATTCTGGCCAAAGACCAAGTTCAACAATATCACTTATTTTCATTTATTCTCCTATTAATTGTTAATAATTATTAATGATTTTAAAATACCTAAAGCAGTGTTAAGCTGATTGTCATTTGCAACAGCTTCTTTAGTAATTACTTTAGAATCTTTTTTTGAATCTTTTTTAAGATCCGCTTTTTTGTCAACTTTTTCTAATTCACCTTCAAGGTGTTTTTTAAGATCCGCTTCTTTAATTTTAAAGGCTGCATCTTTTTCTTGAATTGCTTTTCCAGGGAAAGCAGTAATATCAGGTGTTACACCTTTTGCTTGAATAGTTCTTCCACTTGGTAAATAATACTTTGCAATTGTAAGTTTAATATTTTCAGTTCTATCTTTGTTAATTGGTAATACTGCCTGAACAGATCCTTTACCAAAAGTTTTTTCACCTACAATAATTGCTCTTTTATGATCTTGTAAAGCTCCAGATACAATTTCAGAAGCAGATGCAGAACCACCATTTACAAGTACTACTATTGGTAATTTTGTTATTGTATTAAAAGAACTTGCATCAAATTTTTCTTCATCTTCTGCACTTCTACCTTTCTGAGAAACAATAACTCCATTATCAACAAATAAATCTACTACACCAATAGCTTGAGATAGTAGTCCACCTGGATTGTTTCTTAAATCTAAAACAATACCTTTAATATTTTTATTTTCTTTTATTGCATCAGTTAAACCATCAACAACTTTGCTATCAAAACTTGAAACTCTTAAGTAAAGTAAGTCTTCATTTTCAATAGTTTTTGAGAAAACAGATTTAATTTTTATAATATCTCTTGTAATTTTTATAACTAAAGGTTTATTTTCACCTTTTCGTACAACTGTTAAATTAATATCAGTTTTTGGTTTCCCTCTCATAAGAGAAACCGCATCGTCTAATGTCATATTTAGAGTTGCTTTATTATCAATTTTTAAAATAATATCAGAAGATTTAATACCAGCTTTAAATGCAGGAGTATCATCAATTGGAGCGATAACAGTTAATGCACCATCTCTTAAACCAACAGTAATACCTAATCCACCAAATTCACCTTTTGTTTGAATACTCATCTCTTTTGAAGATTTTTTATCAAGGTAACTTGAGTGTGCATCTAATTCTTGCATTAGACCTTTTAGTGCTTTATCAACGATTTTTTGTAATTTAATATCATCCACGTAGTATTTTTCAACAGTACCAATTACTTTGGTAAGTTTAGACAGGGATTCGAATCTTGTTTGTTTTATTTCTTCAGGACTCTCTTTTGCAATTACTGATTGAGTAAAAAGTAAAGCTAAAGATGAAGCTATTAATAATTTCTTCATTTGTATATAACCTTTAAAATTTATAAAGATACATTATACTAAAAAGTTTATAAAAGTAAGATTTTATTAAAAATTATGTACCATATCAACTAGTTTAAAAAGAGGTCAACAAACATGAGTATAAAAGATGATGTAAATTCTGTAAAAAATGAGCTTAATAGTGAAGAAAAATTCCTTGAAAGTTTCGTAAAAGTAGAAAGATTTTATAAAAAGTATAAAGCATTAATCATTGGTTTATCGGTTATTGCAGTAGTATCAGCTATTGCACTTGGTGTAAAAAGTAACTTAGATGAAAAAAACAAAATTGCGGCAAATATTGCATTTGACAAAGTTGTTAAAAATCCTAATGACAAAGATGCATTAGCAACACTAAAAGACACTAATAAAAAATTGTATGATGTTGCAATCTATCTTCAAAACAAAAAAGATGGTAAAAATGCAGATGTAAATGTTAAATATTTAAAAGAATTAACACTTTATTCTAAAGCTTTAGAAAACAAAAGTGTAAGTGAATTAAATAATGTATCAATGCAAAATGACTTTTTATTAAAAGAGTTTGCTATTTTTAACAAGGCATTAATTTTAACAAATGAAGGTAAATACAAAGAAGCAAAAACAGCTTTAAACTTAATTCCTAAATCATCTAAAGCAAATGACTTAGCAAGTTTATTAAGACACTATTTACTTACAAAATAAGGAAAAATATGAAGTATTTTTTAATTTCATTATCAGCACTATTTTTATTTACAGCTTGTTCTAGTAAAAAATATTATGAACCCAAAGATGTAAATGATGACTTCAAAGTTGAAAAAAGCTCTGTTTCATCATCAATCAAATCTTTTAATAGAATTGGGGCAACACTTGACGACGGTGAGTTTCTTACAGCAAATGGTGAATCTAAAAATAAATTACCAGAAAATTTTGAATTTTTAAATTTAAGCATTGATGGAAAAGTATTAGCAACTAACTATAAAGATAAAGTTTTAGTTGGAAATGAAGAAATCGAAGTATCTAACCCAGTAATCGCAGCTTCTTTAAAAGATAATAAGCTTGCATTAATTTATTCAAATAACTCAATTGAGTTAATTGATATTACAACAAAAAAGAAACTATTTAGAGAGTATTTATCTTTATCATTAGCAAATGATACAAGAATAACAAATCCTCACTTTATGGGAAATCTTGTACTTTTCCCTACATTAAATGGAAAAGTAATTATTGTATCAACAAGAACAAATGACTCTGTTAAAAATATTGCTGTTGACCCACAAGGACAATTTAACAATGTTATTTTCTTAGGTGTTATTGAGTCTTCTCAAACTTTAATTGCGGCAACAGCAAATAGAGTTGTATCTATTTCTCCTAAAGAAATTTTATCTAAAGAGTATGAGATTAGAGATATTTTAGTTAAAGATGAAAATGTATATCTTGCAACTATTGACGGACAAATTATTAAGTTAACACCTAATTTAAATGAAGTTGGAAATAGAAAATATAAATATTCTAAGATTTATGCATTAGCATATACTGACTCTTTATATGCAATTGAATCACAAGGATATGTTATTAATATAAATAATGACTTTACAAACGATAAAGTTTATGAATTCGATTTTGATAATGAAGAAAGACTTTTTGTATTAGATAATAAAATCTATACAGATGACAAAGTTATAACACTTCCATAATAAAGCAAGGAAACCTTGCTTTATTATATCTTCTATGAGCTTTTTTTCATTTGCTCATTTTCATAAGCTTCTCTACATTCAGTACAATATCTAGCAAAAGGTTTAGCTTTTAATCTTCCAATAGGAATAGTAACTCCACACATTTCACAAGTACCATAGTCACCAGTTTCAATTCTCTTTAATGAATCTTCAATTTGTTTTAATTCATCAACTTGATGATTAGCAATCATACCTTCAGTAAAAGAATCACTTACAAGTTCTGCGTAATCTAAATCATCATTAACTTCTTGTTGTTTTAACTGATCTATATTTTCTCTACTATCATGAATGTTTGTAAGAATTTTTTCTTTTCTTTCAATCAATACAGTTTTTAATTCTTCTATTTGTTGTTTACTTGCCATAAACTTCTCCTTGATTCTATATATAATTATATAATGTTTAATATATATATTATATAAGAGTATTTATAATGGCGGAAGTATAGGATATTAACACAGCAAAGGCATAGCAATGGATATGAAAAATATAGAAAAAGTCATAAAAAAGTTTTCAAGTGATAGAAATTGGGATTATGCACATAATCCAAAAAACTTATCAATGGCATTAAGTGTTGAAGCAAGCGAGCTTGTAGAGATATTCCAATGGTTAGACTTAGAAGAAGCAGCAAATCTAAATGGGAATAAAAAAGAACATGCAAAACAAGAAATTGCTGATATTGCAATATACTTAATTAGAATGTGTATGAAACTTGATATTAACCTAGAAGAAGCCATACACGAGAAGATGAAATTAAACGCTATTAAATACCCTCTTGAAGATAAAGAAGGTAATAAAATAGAATATAAGAAATCTTAAACAAGTTTTGTAAACTCTTCATATAAATTATCACTCAAAGGTTTATGAAGTTTTAATTCACAATCTATTGGTTTATTATTTTTATATGAAATGGTATCAGCACAACCTAAATAAATAAAACCTTGAGTTTTTTTATCTACTTGAGCAAACTTTCTTACAAAGATATGTAATTTTACATTTTCTTTTATATTATTTATAAGTCTTAAGCCATCTCCTTTATCAGAAGAATGACTTGGCTTACTTGAATATGTAAATACATCTTTGTTTAGAAAGTTATTCACATAAGCTGATGCTTTTGAGAATTTATCTTTTTCTATTGTAATAAATAAAAAGAAATCATTTTGAAATTTTAAAAATCCACTTCCTCTAAAAGAACTATGTATTTTATTAAAGTTACATAATTGTGCAATATTTAGCATATTGTATTTTTCATATAATTTTAAAAATGGCAAACCATAATTTTTATTACCATATGACTTTTCATATTTTAAAATCCCATAATTTATACTATGTTCAAAAATCTCTTTATATTTTTTATTTAAAAGTAGTTTTTCAAAGCTTTTACTTCTATATATTTTTCCATCTTTTATTTCAACAAGCTTTTCAAATCTTTTAATTTGCCCACTATCAAAAAACTCTTGATCTAAAAATCTAAAACTATGAAGAATAATCTCTTCACATATTTTTTCTAAATACTTTCCTAAAACATTTTTTATTTGTTTAATTGAACAAGAATCATTTTCTAAAAGATACTTTAATAATACAAATTCATAAACTCTTTTTATAGGAAGTAAGTATTCAATAAATCTTATTGCTTTTATAAAAACTTCATCTTCACAAAAAGCTTTTAACTCTTCTTTTTTTTCAACTTTACTTACAAACTCTATATATGATTTTGATTCACTTATATAATTCAAGGGATTAATAAGTTCGTCATTTGATATAAAATCTACTAAGGTAGGTGTTTTACCAAGTTCACTTTTAAAATTTAAATACTGCTCTTTTAAATATTTAAAAGAAGAAAAGTTTTCATTATCAATTTGCTCTAATATTCTTTGTTTTGATATTTCATCCATATTTATATAAGCATTTGGAATATTGGCAAAGTTATTTAACAAGCTTAGTTTCACACTATCTTTATCAATAATTTTATTTCCAATAAGTGCAAGTGCAATTAAATAAGCTTTATTATGATTCCCAATAAAATCTAATAATGTCAGAAACTCTTTGTTTTTATACTTTCTTAATCCTCTTCCTAGTTGCTGAATAAACACAATAGGAGAATTAGTAGGCCGTAACATTAAAACTGTATTTATAGAAGGTATATCTACACCTTCATTGAAAATATCAACAGTAAAAATCACTTCTAATGGGTTTGATTCATCTTCAAGCTCTTTAATTATATTTTCTCTTTTATCAATACTATCAGAACTAACTAAACTTTGCGATTTTATCCCTCTTTTATTAAATTCCTCACTCATATAAAAAGCATGTTCTTTAGAAGAACAAAAAGCTAAAGCTTTTCTTTTATTTCCAGAATTTCCATAAAATTTTAGTTTTTCAATTATATATTCAACTCTTTTATTTATCATTAAAAGTTTTGCTAATTCTGAGATTTTACGAATATCAATATTCTCATAATCTATTTGCTTTATATCACTTATTCCATAATAATGAAAAGGAACAACAAGATTTTCCTCTAATGCGTCATTTAATCTAATATCACAAGCTATATTTTCATCAAATACTTCATATATATTTTCTTCATCCATTCTATTTGGAGTTGCAGTTAATCCTAATAAAAATCTTGCTTCAAAATATTTACATACTTTTTTATAAGAAGGACTTGTAATATGATGGGCTTCATCTACAATAATATAATCAAAATGCTCTTTTGAAAACTTCTCATAATTTGAACTAAGAGTCTGTATTGTTGCAAAAAGATATTCACCTTCTTCTTTTTTATTTCCAGTATATAATGCACATACTTTATTTGGACAAATTCTCTCAAAGCTCTCTTTTGCTTTTATAAGTATATTTTCCCTATGAACAATAAAAAGCATTTTATTAGGATTATATTTCTTCACATCAAATGCTGCTAAATAAGTTTTTCCACTTCCTGTTGCTGCAATAGCTAATGCTTTTGATTCACCTGATTTTCTTAAGAAATCTAACTTTTCTAAAGCTTCATTTTGCATATAGTTTGGATTTAAAGTCTTTTTATATTCAAAGGCCTTAGTACTTACTATTTCTTTTTTATAAGCCTTATACTCATTTAAAAACTCTTTATTCACATAAAAACTATTTTCCCAAAGCTTTTCAAACTCATTTTGAATACTTAGTAAATATTCATCATCTTTTTGTGATATTGTTTTACTATTCCATTCTATATTTGATTTAAATGCACTAGCAGTT
>Ga0193960_1000136_pt1 | contig 31137 bp, 42 predicted proteins | sample FB_3_MG_FD_140338 | JGI IMG/M metagenome (GOLD analysis project Ga0193960, IMG submission 140338) | Microbial mat bacterial communities from the Broadkill River, Lewes, Delaware, United States - FB_3_MG | ecosystem: Environmental > Aquatic > Freshwater > River > Microbial mats | place: USA... | reverse complement strand
TATATTAAATCTAAACTCTCAAGTAAATATAGCTTCTTATAAAGTAGACGAATCTCAAAAAAGAACAAATGAAATAAAAGAAGAAAAAGCTTCTTTTATAAATCAGTTTAAAGATACTAAATACCAAGAACTACTTACTATCAAAAAAGAAGCAAGAAGTCTAGAATCTCAAGTAAACGCTATCAAGTTTCAAAATCAAAAACAGTCTATCGTATCTCCAACTGATGGATATATAGCAAAGCTTATGATAAATACAATAGGTGGTGTAGTAACACCAGCAGAAAAGCTTATATCTATAGTACCCAAAGATGCACCTTTAATAGTAAAAGTAAATGTACTAAATCAAGATATAGGGTTTATCAAAAATGATATGTTATCAAAAATCAAAATAGATACTTTTTCATTTCAAAAATATGGATTTTTCAAGGTGAGAATCGTAATAAAAATGAACAGTTTCACTTTTATAGATTCGGAACCGTAGGCTATGTTCCATTAGGAACAGCCGAAGGCATAAATGTAGGAAGTTTTTCTTTAGATGATGAAAAACTAGGTCCTATATATGAAGTAAAGATTGAACCAAATGGTGAGAGAATAACAGTGGAAGGTGAAGAAAGATACTTAGAAGCTGGTATGAGTGTAACAGCTGAGATAAAAGTAGGTAAAAGAAGAGTTATTGAGTTCTTTATTTATCCGATTATTCGGTATTTGGATGAAGGGTTGAGTGTAAGGTAAATAAAGTGATTGTAACTCATTTATATTTTTATGAAGATATAGGTGAGTTACAAAGATTGTAGTTAACAGTGTATATAAAATAAAAGAGTAAAAGGAAAATTAAATGGGATTTGTAAATGAAAAGATAAGTATGGAAGATGGAATAAAATATGAAGTTTTTGATTTAAAAACTAAATATTATAAAAAAGATAATTCTGAATTTAACATTAAAACAGACAGTTCTATGCATTGGAATATCAATAGAGAGAGAGAGATTTGGTTCGCGCAAATGGTTGCTTATCATTTACCTGATCCTAGAGATGGATGGACTGGGGAAGAAATATGTATATTACACTATAAAAAACAAAATATTGAACTTGATTTAAAGAATATTAATGATGAAGAAACTAGTTTAAAATTAACTGATAATCCATTTATAATCAAATGGAAACTTCAAAAAGTAAATAATATGAAAGAAATAAAAGATATAAGTTATGAAGAGATAGTTGAAGTTTTAAATGAGGTTTTACAAGTTTTTGGATTTGATGGATTTTCTGATATTCCTCAAGAAAATTTACAAGTAACATTAGAAGCATAAGGAGATATTTCATGAGTAAGTATACAGTAGAATTAGCTAAGTTAGAATTAGAAAAGTTATTACTAAAAGATGAAAAACCAACTTTAGATGATATAAGAAATATTATATCAAATTTAGATGTTGCTGATAGTAAAGCAAATATAGATGCAAAAACAATTCTTTATAGTGGTGTAAAGAATAAAGGGGACAGGCAACTTTATTAAATAGTACTATAGAAAATAACAGCCGAAAATAAAGTGTTAAGTTTAATTAATGAATATTAAAGCTGCCTGTCCCCTTTTTTTTCTTGATGATGAGAAACTAGGACCTATATATGAAGTAAAGATTGAACTAAATGGTGAGAGAATAACAGTAGAAGGTGAAGAGAGATATTTAGAAGCAGGTATGAGTGTAACAGCAGAGATAAAAGTAGGGAAGAGAAGAGTTATTGAGTTTTTTATTTATCCGATTATTCGGTATTTGGATGAGGGATTGAGTGTTAGATGATCGAATTAAAAAATAAAAAGGAAATATATGAGTAGCAAAACACTTGAGAGAGAAGAAAAAAATATTGATGTAGAAATGGTTTTTAAATATGATAATTTTAAAAGAGTTTCAATTGCAATACTTATGTTTTTTTTCGTTTTATTAGGCTCGTTAATAATGAATTTTGGTAATTTATTTTCATTTTTTGTTGGGCTTATAGTTGTATTATTTAGTTTTGGATCATTAGTAGATATATTATTTTTCAAATCATTGATTTTTAAAAATAATTGTGTAATCAAGGAGTGGTACTTATTTGGTAGTAAGAAAATAAAATTTGAGAATTTAGTCGTTGGGGTAAATAAAAGATTATGGACTGGTAGAATTTATTTTGAAGATAAAAGGAAAAGATTTCTTTCAAGATTAATAATGCAATTTGAAATGTTTCCTATTGGAAATACTGGTTTTATAAAAATAAGAAATTTATTAATTGATAAGAAAATAATAAAAGGAGATGAAAATGGCTGGAACTATTAATATATTAGGTGAAGAATTACATATATCTGAAAATACTAATGGTGATTTTATCACAAGTGGTTATAGCGGATATATGGGATAAAGGGGACAGGCAACTTTATTAAATAGTACTATAGAAAATAACAGCCGAAAATAAAGTGTTAAGTTTAATAAATGAATATTAAAGCTGCCTGTCCCCTTTTTTTTCTTGATGATGAGAAACTAGGACCTATATATGAAGTGAAGATTGAACCAAATGGTGAGAGAATAACAGTAGAAGGTGAAGAGAGATATTTAGAAGCTGGGATGAGGGGCTTAGTGTGAGGTAGAAAATATCTGTAACTTAAGCTATGTCTTTTAAAAAAATATAGCTTAAGTTACATGAAGTGAAAAAAGTAGTTTAAATAAAAAAGAAAAATTAAGGAAAATAAAATGGGATTTATATTAGAAAAAACAAGTGAAGAAGATAAAACAAATACGACAATTAGAACTTTGACAAAAAAGTATTATAAAATGGATAATAGTAGATTTACAGAATATTCTGATAGTTTGATTGAATGGATGATTGACAGAGAGAGATTTGGTTTTCAGAAATGGTGCAGTTACATTTAGATGATCATAGAGAGGGTTGGAAAGAAGATATTTATTTTATTTTACATTACAAAAATACAGATATAGAAGTAGTTTTAAAAAAAATACGTGATAAGGAAACAAGTTCAAAAGTATATCATAATCCTTTTATTAAAAAATGGAAGTTATTAAGTATAAACGAAGAGGATATAAAAGATTTAGATTATGATGAAGTTATAGCTGTATTAAAAGAAGTGTTACAAGCTTATGGGGTAGGGGATTTAGATGAGAATTTTAATAATCCAAATTATAAAGATATTGTTGTTCCTAAAAAAAATATTCAAGTTACATTAGAGGTATAAGGAAAAATCATGTCAATTACAATAGAAAATGCAAATGAATAAAGGGGACAGGCAACTTTATTAAATAGTACTATAGAAAATAACAGCCGAAAATAAAGTGTTACGTTTAATAAATGAATATTAAAGCTGCCTGTCCCCTTTTTTTTCTTGATGATGAGAAACTAGGACCTATATATGAAGTAAAGATTGAACCAAATGGTAAGAGAAGAGTTATTGAGTTCTTTATATATCCAATTATTCGGTATTTGGACGAGGGGCTTAGTGTTAGATGATAATAGTTTAAAAAAGAAGGAGATATATGAATAAAGATAATGAATATGTATATGATAATTTTTATAGATTAATCATGATTATATGTAATATGGTACCTTTAATATTGGGAATAATATTTTTACTTCTCAGTGATTATTTAATAGTTAACTTAATAGGAATAATAATAATAATAATATTTTCTAAAGTTTTAAGTTTATGTTTTTTTAAATCTTTATTAATTTATGAAGATAAAATAATTATTAGATGGTTTATATTAGGAGAGGATGTAATTCTAAAAAATAACTTAGAATATTTTATTCATGACAGGATATTTTATGCTGGTAGCTTGATGGTTAAAAACAATAATAATAAAATCAAAAGTTTTTTATTTATGAATTTATCTTTATTTGCACTAAAATATGACTCTTTAAATAAAAATAGAAAAAAAAATCTAAAACAACTAAAATCAAATAAAGGGCAAATAAAGGGGACAGGCAACTTTATTAAATAGTACTATAGAAAATAACAGCCGAAAATAAAGTGTTAAGTTTAATAAATGAATATTAAAGCTGCCTGTCCCCTTTTTTTTCTTGATGATGAAAAACTAGGACCTATATATGAAGTGAAGATTGAACCAAATGGTGAGAGGATTACTGTGGAAGGTGAAGAGAGATACTTAGAAGCTGGTATGAGTGTAACAGCAGAGATAAAAGTAGGTAAGAGAAGAGTTATTGAGTTCTTTATATATCCAATTATTCAGTATTTGGATGAAGGGTTGACTGTACGATGATGAAAATATGTTATCAAATAAAAAAGGAAATTAAATGTTAACATGGGGCTTACTCGTAATAATTGTAAATATAGCTTATTTACTACTATCTATGCTAATTGGATATTTAGCATATAAGTTTTTTGAACATAAATATAAACATATAGGGAAAATAGTTTTTATAGTAGTTTTACTTGCACCTTTTTGGGATTTGATTATTCAAAAAGGTGTTAAGACATATTATCAAGCTTTTAAGATGGAAGCTAAAATATATGCTTATCCTGAGTTAGATGAGGATGGGAAGATTGAGAGTTTGGATTTGGGTGATACTAGTCAAAAAACTATTTCTTGGTTTGTAGATTATCTAAAGTTATCTACAAAGGAAAAAAAATTTATGAATATTTTAATAGATAAATTTAAAATTAATGAGTTTTTAGATGAGGCTGATTTTGATGAAAGAATTAAAAATTTTTTAGAGTTAAAAGTTTTTGATTCTGATAATGAAGAAAAATATATAAGAATTAGATTTGATAAAATTAAACCTCAATTTGAATTTATTGAAAATGGGAATGCAAGATATAAAATTGAGAAAAAATCTGAAAAATATCTATTTGGTTTATATAATGTAAATGAATATTTTCTTATAGATAATAAAACAGAAAATATTTTAGCAAAAGATATGCGTGTAGATTTTAAAAAAGGTTCAAAAAGTAAATTTAGAAATAAATTTCTACTTTGGAAAAGTGCAAATAATTCGGTTTATTTTCTTAGTAATATAGAAAAGCAATGGATTATGAGAGAAACATTAAAAATTAAATATTTATAGGAAAAAAGATGAATTTTAGTGAAAATATTAAGAATTTAGGTTTATTAAGTGAATTGGCATATTTAAAATTGGAAGACGAATTTTTTAAAGAAAAAATCTAAATAAAGGGGACAGGCAACTTTAAAAGCGAGAGGTAGACCAAGGAAAAATGATTGCAAAAACTAAATAATCTTTAGTCTAACTTTATCTATTTCTAAAGCATAATTCATATAGAATTCAAGGAAAAAAGGTTCTATAAATTATGCTAAACACCTCTTTTAAATCACTACTTATTTTAATACTTTTCCAAAGCTTTTTATTTTCACAGAATTTAGATGAGTATATTCAAAAAAATGTAGAAGATTTATCTATTCCTAGTTTAAGTGTTTCTATTATAGAAAACAACAAACAAGCGGTTCTTAAAACATATAATTTAAAAGAAAACCAAGAGACAAATAGTTCTACTTTTGTTATTGGTTCTCTTACTAAGTCCTTTACTGCTTTTAGTATTATGCAGTTGATTGAGCAAAAGAAACTAAAACTAAATGCTCCTGTTAAAGAGTATCTTCCATGGTTTGAAGTTAAAAATAAGAACAATACAAAACTTATCACAATCAAAAGTCTTCTAAATCAAACAAGTGGTTTTTCTACATATGAAGGTTTAAAGAACTTTGCAAGAAATACAAATCTTGAAACTGATATAAAAGCTTTAAAAAATACTTCACTTACATCAAAACCAAATGAAAGGTTTATGTATTCAAATATCAACTACCAAATCTTAGGTTTGCTTATTGAAAAAGTATCAGCTATGAGCTATTCTGCATATCTTAAAAAGAATATCTTTGAGCCTTTAGGTATGAGTAATACCGTAACTTCAAAAAATGAAGCTAAGAGCTTAGCAAAAGGTTATAGAACATGGTTTGGCTTTAACGTAGAAGAAGAGTTTGAATCAAATAAGTCCATGCTTCCTGCTGGGTATATAATATCAAATATTGAAGATATGAGTAAGTATATTCTTATGGTTTTAAACAAAGGTACTTATGATAGAAAAACATTAGTTTCAAAAGAGAGTTTTTCTATGATTTTAAATGAAGCATTTCCAATTGTAAAAGATGAATTTTTTTATAGTTTTGGTTGGTTTATTAGTGATGATAAATATGGCTTAAAACTAAATCATATGGGCGCAGCAGAAAATTATATGTCTAGTATTATAATCGATCCTATTAAAAAAGATGCCATATTAATACTTCATAATAAGATGACATTTACAATAAATACTAATAACATAAATGCCTTAGCTTTAAATATCATGCTTAATCATAAAGGTTTAAAACCAAAAGAAAATACTTTTCATATAAGTGAATATTGGGGATATATTATACTTTCTCTTTTATTTTTATTACAAATATTTTTTATTTATAGATTTATTAAAAAAGTAAAAGAAAACAAAAGTGAAAAGGTATCTATTTTAAAAAGATTTATTCTTCCTATTTTCATTGATATTATAATTGTTGCTTTTTTATTGATTCTACCAAGTATTTATCATTTAAATCTTAGTGCATTTAAACTTTTTACTCCTGATTTAGGATATATGATTTATGCAATTATATTTATAACTTTTATTTCTATGATTTTAAGAACATTGTATATAATGAAAGATTCAAATAAAGAAGAGGTTTAAATAGAAGAAGTAGATTATCTACTTCTTTGGAATAAAATACATTACAGTTTCGTATATACCTTCCATATAATGTCTTATAAAAATATCATAATCTTTTTGTATCCCTAAGACCATTTGAGGTACTTTATACCAATCACAGGCTTTATGATAGATACAAATAGCTAGAATAGGGTGGTATTTTGTTATTGTCTTTTTAGCACCTTCTATTGCATCTTGTTCTGCACCTTCTATATCCATCTTGATAAAATCAACTTTTTCTTTTATTAGATTATCTAAGGTATTGATATTTAAAGCTTGATAGTCATGAGCGCAGTTGGTTTGGCTCTCATCTTTATCCTCTGAGTTTTGAACTTTATTTCCAAGACCACAGTTGATAAACTCGATATTTTTATAATCAGCGAAGTTTTTTCTAGCAATATTTATATGTAAATCATTTGGTTCAATGCAATATATTTTTTGAAAATCTGGAAAGTGATTTATTATTGGTTTTATAGTATCACCAATATATCCTCCACCATCTACGAAATTGATATTTTTTATTTCATGAATTAGCTCACCATCAAAATATTGTTCATCAAAGTTATTAGTAAAACCTTCCATAAAATCAAAATCGTAAGTCATTTTGAAATTTAATACCTTTGTAAATACTTCTTTTGACTTTTCATCTGCTAATAAATTATAAGTCTTTTTATACTCTTTTTCATTAGCTAAAAAATCATCTTTAAAATCATCCATAAAAGGTGGTTGTGCAAGTTCTAAATTTGAATATCTATAAAAAGATAGGTAGTTAAAATGAGTATATCCTAACTCATCAAGTTTTGCTTTTACTTCAAGTGGGCTTCCAGTAGCTGCACATAAAATAATAGCATCTTTAGGTACTTCTTCAATATTAACAATATTTTTCTTTTTTCTTGAGCTTTGTACTCTTGTAAAATCATCAATAATTCCATCCACTTCAAGATGTTTAAGTACAGATTTACTAAGTTTGTTTATTCCTAAGATATATTTTTTAGTTTCTTTTGAAGAGATAAAAAGTTCAGTTAGCTTTTTATCTTTTTCATTTATATAGTTAAAACCTACTAGTTTCACTTATTTTTTATCTTCTAGTAAGATTTTTAAATTTCTAGTTGTTAGTAATTTTATTGAGTCTGATTTCATAGATTTTAATTCGCTTGTAAAACCTTTTTTTGTAAATAAGATAAATGTATCAGGTTTAAGTCCAATTGCTTCACAATCAGCTTTAAGCTTATTTAAATCACTCTTTTTTAACTTTGAATTATTTTGCTTACAGTTTCCTGCAATTATTTTTCCTGATTTAGTTTTTGCAACAATTGAAACTTCAATATTTTCATCCCAATATTTACCCATATTTTTTATTTGGTCATCTTTATATAAATCAGTAGTAAGTTCAAGCCCTAACTCATCAAAAATAAAATCACTAAAGTCAGCTTTTCTTCCTTCGTATTTCTCATTAAATTCTTTGAAGTTACCTTCTTTGATACCTTTATATATTGGAGAAACAAATGCAAACCAAAATCTTAAAAATGGAGTAGTAAATAGAAGTTTTTTAGCGATTTTATTATCACCTCTTTTATTAACTAAAAAGTTTTGAGAAGATTCAACTTCAATAATACCTCTATCGCTTAAGTTTTCAACACATTTCATACCTTGTTCAAAAGAGATATGTGCTCTTTTAAAAGATGAGAAAGTTCTCCTATCTCCTAGTGCAATTCCAGATAATACAGCATGGTCAACACTATATCCTCCAGTTAGGTTATGAATATCATTTCTTAAGTATGTATAGTCTTCTAAGATGTGTTTTTTGATTAGTTCATCTAAAGGTTTTGTTAAATCTAGTTTTATATCAAGTCCACCAAATACTGTGAAGTATTCGACAGCAGTTTCTAAGTCTTTTGGATTGTTTTTTTTACAGAAAGCCCTAAATTGGTTTTTTGTTGATTCATCTATTAATATGATGGGAATTCCTTTGGAATATTTTTCGTAATTATAGCATGAGAACTTAATGTTTTAGTTGAATGAAAATAAAATAATTTAGGAGTATATTTAAGGCAAATAAATAAAGATTTATTTAGCCTCTAGTGTTAAATAAATCTTTTGGGTTTATATGAGATGAATTTTTTGTAGCTTGGAATGTAAGGTTATTATTAACACGACCTACAACATATCCTTTTTTAATCCACTTACCAACTTTTAATGTTGGAGCTATTTCATCAAGATGAGAGTAAATAGTATGTAAACCATTTTCATGTTGTACAATTACAACATTTTCAAGCATACCTGCATTTTTCTTTGCATATACTACTTTTCCATTTAAAACAGATACTACTTTTGCCTTTGCTTTTTTTGTTTTTAAAATAATTGATTCATTAAAAAGTTTGATTTTATAAATAGGATCATAATATGTACCAAATTTCTTAACTACTTTAAAAGACTTTAGTGGAGCTATAGTTTTTCTACCTCTATATCTTACAATCTTAACTCCTGATGTAGACGAACCAATCTTTCTAACGTCAAGGTTTAAGTTTTTTGCATACTTTTGGTTTCTAACTTCTGCTGTTTCAATACTTTTTTCTTTTTTAGCAGTCTTTTTATTTTTAGAGTTTTTAGCTCTTTTTTTAGCTTCTGCTTTTCTTTTCTTTTGCTCAAGAAGTCTTCTTAGTTTTTCTCTTTTTGCTTTTTCTTTTTTAATTTCTTCTTTCTTTAAGATATTTAAATCTGAAAGAAGTCTTGTTAAAGATTGTTGTTGGCTAGCAACTTTTTTTAACTCTTTTTGATAAGATTTATGTTGTTGTTCTAGGTTTACTAAAGATTTAGAGTGTTTATTTTTTAAGCTATTTAAAGTCTTTTTTGTCTTTTGTCTATCTTTAATATATGAAGCTATTTTTTTTATTTTCTTCTTATTTACTTTAGTATTGTTTGTAACTAAGTCATAGTTGTTATTTAATTTTAAAATCTTATCTTTTGAATTCTGAGAAAGAATAGTATAAACTTCACTATCTACTAGCTCTTTTAAGCTATCTTTTGAAGCCAGCTTCAACGCAATAGATGTTGAAAAATCTTCTACAATAGTATCCACTATTTGTACTTCATTTCCTTTTTTTCTTTTTATAAGACTTGATGATTTTGTTCTTAAAGCTTGAAGTTTTACTCTTGATTCTTCTAGAAGTTTTTGATGCTCAACAATATCTTTATTTACTTTTTTGATATTTTTTTCAAGTTTTATAATATTTTTGTTTTGATTTTTAATCTCATCAGCAAGAGCTTTTACTTTAAGACTAGTTTTCTTTTTTTTAGAATTATTCTTGCTTAGAATTTTTTTGTTGTTCTTGATTTTATTATCAATAGTCTTTGTAGAAGCATAAAGAACATTTGATAATAAAATTAGGATTAATAAAAGTTTAGTCATTTTGTATTTTATATCTTAATAATACACCTATTATTGTAAAAATAGAGATACAAAATGAAAGTACAAATATTTTTACTAAGGCAAAATTTATATCAATATGTACATTGATAATATCATATAATTCAACTGGGAATAATACTGTTATATTATTAGAAATATAATATAAAAAGGCACTTGCAAAAATAAATGCAAATAATGAACTAATAATTGCATAGTTTAAAACACTAGACGCACTATATAAAATAGATGCACCATGAAGTCTTAATATTGCTATTTTTGTATTATGCTCATGGAACCATAGTTTTATCTGTTTTGCAATAATTATGATTGCAAAAATTGTGATGATAAAGAATAATATAAATGAAATACTATTTAAAAGTACTAATAATAAATATACTTGATTATGATCTTTTGAAAATACTTCTACTTTTCTGATATTTTTATTTTGTAATAAAGTATCTTTTATCTTCGCTAGTTGCGTAGAGGTAGGGAATGAATCTAAATATATTTGGTAAAAATGAGGCAGCTTTCTTTTTAATAAATCAATAGACGTTCTTGAAAGATTTGATTTGATATTGTTAATAATCTTATCTTTTTGTAAAGTCTGAATTTTATCAACTCTAATACCTGCTAGTTCATTTATATTATCTTTTATAAGAGGTGTATTTGTAATAATAACAATAGAATAATCACTCGAAATTTTTTGTTTATAACTATCTACAACATTATCAATTAATAGATAAATTGAAAATGTTATAAGCATTGCTAAAAGAGGAATAAAGAATGCAAATATGTTTTTAAGAAACTTCATATATGATTCCATCCTCTAGTGATAATTGTCTAAACTTTATTCCTAAGTTTTTAGGAACTCTATGTGTTACAACAACTATAGTAATTCCTAGTTGTTCATTTGCACCTTTTAGTAGGTTCCATACAACTTCTGCTGAATAATCATCAAGGTTTCCAGTAGGTTCATCTGCGATAATTATCTTAGGATTATGTGCCAAAGCACGTGCGACTGCAACTCTTTGTTGTTCTCCACCACTTAGTTCATTTGGATAATATCCTGCCCTATGTGATAGTTTTACGTGCTTTAGTAGCTTATTTGCTTGATCTTTTGATACTTCATTTGAGTAGCCATTGATTTTAAGAGGAATCATAATATTTTCTTCTATTGTAAACTCATTTACTAGTTTATAATCTTGGAAGATAATACCAATATCTTTTCTTAAAACCCTAAGTTTTTTCCCTCTAATACCAAAAACTTCTTGATTATCAATTTTTAAACTACCATGCTTTAAAGGTATTTCACCATAAAAAGATTTTAAAAGAGTCGATTTTCCACTACCAGAGTTCCCACCTATGAAGATGAATTCTTTTGGTCTTATTGAAAAATTTCCTTTTTTAATTATATATTTATTGTCATCATATGATAAATATATATTCTTTGCTTGAATCATTTACTTAAAATCTCTTTTAGCTTTTTATGAGCATTGATATTTGAACTTGTTGGAAGTGGGTTACCTTGATAATATGTAATATTTCCATTTTCAACTAATAAATATTTACTAACTGGTCTATCAAAGTTACCCATAGTAAGTTGGATTAGCCCTGAATTTTCTTTATCTTCAATAATATATAAATCTTCAATATGAATAAAGAAACCTTTATCAACTATAGATTTAGTTGATACATTTTTAACAAATTCATTATAATCATTTATTTGTACATCAAATGTGAAGTCAGCATCAATTGTGATTTCTTCATCTTCATTATGACATTCTAAAACTACATCATAAATATTTTTACCTTGTTTTCTCCATCTATCTTCGTATTTACTAATAACTGGTAAATCTTTATTTATATCAATAGTGATTCTTCCGCTTGGTAAATTTGTAAGAAGTTCAGTACAGTAATCAAAATACTTCCTACTATCAGTTCTAAGCTCTAATGTTCCACCAACTTTAAGTACTCTTAGTGCTTCATTGATAAACTCATTTGAGTAGATTCTTCTATGTGGTTTTTTATCCCAAGGAACTGGGAAGTGAACAAATACTTTTCCAACTTTATTAGACTTGATAAATTCCATAAATAATCTAGCATCATAATTTACTACTAAAATATTTTTGATTTCTTGAATATCAAGTTGTTTTAAAAGTTGTTCAATTGATGGTGTATGAATTTCTAATCCAATAAATTGAACATCAGGATTTTCTTTTGCTTGATGAATTAAGTGTCTACCACTACCAAATCCAATCTCAATTTGAATCTCTTTTTCTGTATGGAATTCATCAACAAAATAATTAATATCTTTTAAATACTCTTTTTTAGGTTCTAATTTTTCTGTTTGATTATTTGTATTTGAAAATACAACATTTCCATTTACTGCTTCTACATAAGAGTTTAAAGCATTTTTTACAATAGTAACAGGAGTTACTCTCGTTACTTTATCAACTTTGATCATATGATCTTCATCTTTTGGTTTTATTGTTAATAAGAAATCTCTATTTTCATTTTCAACAGCAACTTTATATTCAGTATGTCTTACTTTATCAGTAAAATTATATGATGTTGCAATAAATTTAAAATCAACACCATCCTTCGAAGATGGTGTTTTAATTAAGTCTGTTTTATTAAATACTATATGTGGCATGTACTACTTTACTTTTGAATTTTTGTTTGTGGTAAGATTAATTCAGCTTCTTCAGTTTTTTCAGACATTAATCCAAATTCATCATTTGCTTGAATAGAATATTTGTATTGAACACCACTTACGATGTTATTGTCTTCAAATCTTAAGCCTTGAATATCTGTGTATTTCTCTGTTTTATATTCAAAGAAATTTAGTTTTGTTCTTTTATAAACATTGTATGAAATAGCTCTTCTATCAGCTGCACTTGTCCAGTTTAAGATAGCTTTAGCACCTTGTATTTGAGCTAGAGTCATAATTGGTTTTGCAGGTTTGTTTAAAGTAACACCTTTTGCAGGGTCAATTTTTTCAGAACTTCTTAATTGGTCTTTATCAACTGCAAAAACTTTATAGAAGTATTCTTTACCATCATCATTGATATTATCAGTAACTTCTAGTGTGTCTTTACTAACTTCTTTTACTTTAGTAAATCCTAATACTTTAAAAGGACTTCTAAAAATTACATATTTAATAACATCTTCACTTGTTGAAGGTTCCCAAGTAATATTAATTTTTTTAGCAATGTTATTTGTTGCATTTAAAGCTTGTACACTATTTGGTAATGGTTTTGTTGTAGCTTCTACAGCAGGACTTATGAAAGTTGCTACATCGTTAAATGTATAAGCTGTAATTCTGTATTTAAATGCTTCATTATTATCTAATCCATCATCAATATATTCAGCTTGAAGTCTTCCTTTTACAGTTGTAAGAGTTCTCCATTCATTTAATGTTGTATTAAATCTTTCGATTTTATAGTATGCAATTCTTTGATCATCATGTGGTCTCCATGCAACTTTTATTCTGTTTGGTAAATCAGATAAAGCTTGTAAGAAACTAACCGCAGAAATTCTAGGTGCAGTTTGAACTACGTATGCATCAGTTGTTTTAGATTCAACTCCATTCATTGCTTTAGAAGAGATTTGATAAACATATTTTGTATTTGGTTGTAGGTCTCTGTCAAGGTAATGTGTTGCATATCTGTTGTCGATAGTTTTTACAAGTTTTAGTATTCTACCGTCTTTGTGCATGTTAGCTCTATAAAAGTTGTACCCAATAACTCTTGGGTCTTCAACTTTTTTCCATTCAAATGCAATTGAAGTAATATCTGAAATAGATTTGATTGTTTGATTATTAACTACTTCAACTGTTTCATCAATTTTTGGTTTTACAGGAGTATTTAGATTGTTTAAATTACTACATCCACTAAGTAAAAGTAGTAAAGCTGTTAACGATGATGTCTGCATCAATTTTGTCATTTATATTCTCCACTTGAAAATTTTTATTTAAAAATTCATTTATGTCATCTGGTAAATCTGCTTTGAAACTCATTTCTTCTTTCGTTATTGGATGAGTTAAATATAGATTATATGCATGTAAATAAAATCTATTTATTTTATTTAATTCGCCCTTAAAACCATATAAATTATCCCCAAGTATGTGCCTATTTATCGAACTTAGATGTACTCTTATCTGATGAGTTCTTCCTGTAAATAATTTTGCAGCTATAAGTTCATATTTTTCGTTCTTACTAGTTATTATTTTTGAAAAAGCAGATTTAGCATTTCTACCATTTGCTTCAACAGACATTTTTAATCTATTATTAGGATTTCTACCTATTGGTTTTTCTATAACAGTATTGTCTTTTAAAGGCATATCAACTAAGGCAAGATAATATCTTCCCATTGATTTTTCTTCTAGCTGTCTTGAAAGTTCAGTATGAGCTTCATTTGTTTTTGCAACAACCATAACACCAGTTGTCCCTTTATCAAGTCTATGCACAATACCATGTCTTTCTTCACCTGAAATTGTTGATAAAGAGATGTTATTTAGTTTTAACCAATCTACTAAGGTAGCATCTTTTACACTTGGTGCATCATGTACCGTAAGTCCTGTTGGTTTATTTACAACTAAAATATGTTCGTCTTCGTAAATAATCTTTACTTCTTTATCTTTTAAAGATTCTTTTACAAACTCTTCATCTTTGATTGGGTTTAACTCAGCCTCTGGAAAAAATACTTCAACCTCTTGGTCAATTTTTAATTTTAATCCAGTTTTAGAAACTGTTTTACCATCTACTTTTACAAAATCTTTTTTTATAAGTTGTTCTATTTGATTTCTAGATGCATCAATTTGTGATGCTAAGAACTTATCTAGTCTATTTGTTTCTTGAACAATAAAATTTTTATCCATATTTAGATACTCTTTCACTATGCGTTTATTTGATAAGAGAATTATTTCCCATTTTGATTATTTGTTAATAATATTTGTTTTGCCATTGATATTTCTATCATATCACTTAATAAGTGAAACAAATGAAATATTAGCGAATAAACAATTAATATATTTTACGATTTCGTTTTTTTTATTCATAATTGTCTTTCTTTTGCCAATTAGGAAGAAATTAAGGATAATCCCATTTTTTTATTGGGTAGGAATCGCCTTGCTGTTGGCAGTAGAATTTTGGGGGATTACAAAATTAGGAGCTAAAAGATGGCTTCCTATGCCTATTTTGAATACTACTATTCAACCCTCAGAGCTTATAAAGCCTATATATATTCTAATGCTTGGTTATTTAATCCAAAACAGACCACCACCCAAAACAGGTTATGGCTTAAAAGATTTTGTATATTTTTCTTTTTATATTCTTTTGCCATTTTATTTAATTGCTAAAGAACCCGACCTTGGAACTGGTCTTGTTATGCTTTTAGTTGGTTACGGAATTTTATTTATTGTTGGTGTAAACTGGAAAATTTGGGCAGGTATTATTTTAAGTATTGCAATAGCATCCCCTTTTATTTACACCTATTTAATAAAAGATTATCAGAAAAAAAGAATCAAAGATTTTATTGCTGAAAAGCCTAGTTACCATGTTCAGCAATCAATAATTGCAATTGGTTCAGGTGGTTTAGTTGGAAAGCTAAGTGAAGAAGCCACCCAAACACAATTGAAGTTTTTACCAATTGCTACGAGTGACTTTATTTTTGCATATTTTGTTGAGAGATATGGATTTTTAGGGGCTATTGGGCTTATCTTTTTATATGGTTTATTGATACTTCATTTACTGACCTTAAACTATTATTACAAAGATGACTACGTCATACGGGTTTTTGCCTCCGGATTGGCACTTTTATTGTTTTTAAATATGAGTGTAAATATTCTGATGGTTATTGGTTTTGCCCCCGTTGTTGGACTTCCTTTACCTATGTTTTCCTATGGTGGAAGTTCTTTTATTAATTTTGTTGTAATATTCGCAATTTTAGAAAATCTAATGGCGTTTAGATTTAAAGACGTTTACAATTACGAAAGGAAATTATGATGAAAGCACAAAGTAATACATTTATTGGTTTTGAGGCTAATTTTGATGAAGCCTCAGCCGTATTATTTGGAGTTCCTTTTGATGGAACTACTTCTTTTAAACCAGGAGCTAGATTTGCTCCTAGTGCTATGAGAGAAGACTCTTGGGCAATTGAATCTTATAGCCCATATTTAGATAAAGATTTAGAAGACTTGTCATTATTTGATTATGGAAATTTAGAATTACCTTTTGGTGATAAGATGAATGCCTTAAGAATGATAGAAGAGACTGTTGATGAAATAGTTCAAGCAGGGAAAAAACCTATTATGATTGGTGGTGAACATTTAGTTTCTTATGCTCCTGTAAAATCTTTAGTGAAAAAATATCCAGATTTAAATATTGTGCATTTTGATGCACATACAGATTTAAGACGTGATTATTTAGGAGAAGAATTCTCTCACGCTACAGTATTACGAAGAATATATGACTTAGTAGGAGATGGTAAATTAAATCAATTCTGTATTAGATCAGGTCTTAAAGAAGAGTTTGAATGGGCTAAAGAGCATGCTCATTTAGAAAAGTTTACTTATAAAACTTTAGAGTCTAGAATAGATGAGCTTATAAATGAACCTGTTTATATAACTATTGATTTAGATGTTTTTGATCCTTCTGTTTTCCCTGGAACTGGGACACCCGAGCCTGGAGGAATAAACTTTCATCAAATGCTTGAAATTATAGGAATATTATCTAAACTTGAAAATGTAGTAGGGCTAGATGTGGTTGAATTATCACCAAAACATGATGCAAGTGGAGTGTCTACAGCAGTTGCATGTAAGACCTTAAGAGAGCTTGTATTAGCAACGATAAAGTAGCATTTGCTACTTTAGTTGTTTTTGATTACTTCTCTTACTTGATTTAAAAGCTCAACTGAAGCTTCAATCTCATCTTTTCTAATTGCAACACTCTCAACGTTACAACCAATTGGAATACCTCTTTTTTGACCAAAGATATATAACTCTTCAAAAATATTTTTAGATAATATTACTGAATCTTCTAAAATATCACCTGATTCTTTTAAATCTTCTTCTAAATAATTTGGAATATTAATTCCTAACCATTTCATAAAGTCAAGAGTTTTAGCACTACCACAAGGAGTAAGTGTAAAGATTACTGGAACCATTTCTTTATTGTTTTCTTTTGCGTATTTTGCATAATCAGTTAGGAAGATTTTTGCAGCTTCTACATTATAAACACATTGTGTAATTAAATATTCACAAGAGTTATCAATCTTTGCAAAAGCTCTTAAATGCTCATCTTCTTTTTTTGTATGTCTTTCAGGAATTGCAATTCCACCTAAACATAGATTATCATTTACATCTTTTTTAAGTGCATATGCTTCTTTTAAAGTAATATTGTTTTGTTGTTCATGTGACGCAGCCCCTACAAATACAGAGTGTACTTGGCTTTGTTTTGTTTCTTCTAACCATGCTGTAAATCTTTCAGGGTTGTAGTTTCCTACAGCTCTATAAACAATTCTTGGAGTTTTTAAGTCTTGTAAATAGTTTTTTGAATACTCACAAGGGTTTATAGTTTTAATAAATGGAAAAGGTCTTTTTTCATCTGTTCTATCTGATTCATCTTGAATATCATAAAGTACTAAACCATCAATATCTAGCTCTGAGATACGTTCAACATGCTTTTTAGCAATTACTTTTATCTCTTCTTCTGTATGTTTTGCTTTAGGTGGTGTAATACCATATAGTAAAATACCAGTCTTTTTTTTTCTAATTTTATCTGTTAACATTATTTGTTACCTTGAAATATATTATAAGTTTTTCGTATTTTACTCAAATATGTTTAAAATAAGCTAACCAAAATGTAAAAAAAGTGTAGTAAAATAGTACACTTTAGGCACTTAGTTGATATTTTTTCTCATATCTATTTATTTCTTTTTCATAAAAGTCTATTAAAAGATTTAAAACGTAATATTGTTCTCGTGTAGTTTTTCGAAGTGAAGATTTCTGGTTTTTAGTATTTTGAAGATCTTCATGTAGTTGTTCAAGCTTTTCATTTCTTTGCATAATATCTCCTTTTGTTTTAGAAATATTAGCAAAAAACTAGATAAAGCTATAAAAATATTGCAATTTGTAATGTTTTAGAATCTTGCTTCTTGTCTTAAAATCTCTTTTAAAATTTCTGAATCATAGATTCCTTTCCCACAAGATTCCTTGTTAGTTGTTATGTTTAATATTTCACTTCCAAATTTATCAATATATTTATATTTCATAATGTAATCTTTTTTAAGTAAACTTAGATTATTTTCATTTTCACAAATTGATTCTTGTACTCTTTTTTTAAATCTTCTATAATTATGTTCTGGTGCATCTTGAATATTGATTTTTAAAAATTGATAAGTATATAAAATATCTTTGTCAATTTTATTAATATCTGTTAAGTTTGTATATGTATCAACTGGGATTGGTAAACCTTGTTTCAAACTATTTATTTCACTTTCAATTGCATAGTCTTCAAAGAAATAAACTCTTACTATATCAATAGCAGTAGTAAGTGAAAAAAGTAAATGAATAGTGACTACAATTTTTGTAAATAAAATAAAGAATTTAGAACCTTTATGTTTTAAAGCACTTCTATAAACAGCTATAAATATCAATACAGCATAAATTATAGTTAAAAAATAAAATAACATATCAATAGTTTGTTGTGTTTGAGTTCTAAATAAATCACTATTTTCAAAATTAAAATCAATAAAAATATTCATAAGTAAAAAAACAAATACAAACCATCCCCAAAAAGAAGTAACTAAAGGGATATCCCCTTTTATTAGTTTTCTAAAATAGCTTTCATTTGTATGTTCACTCATTTTTTTCCTTTTAATTAATAAAGTCTATAGTTTACATAAAACTTTAATTTTGTTGCAGTCTTTGGTCTTGGATAATCTTTATAAGCAATTTCAATTAATTCTAAAGAGTAATTATCAAATACACTATATCCTGAAGAAGAAGTGATTTTAAGATTTCTAATACTTCCATCTGGATAAAACATAAACTCTACTACATTTGTTCCTGCAATTCTTCTTTTAGCTGCAAGTGGTGGATATCCTAATCTATTTAGAACTCTTTGTGTTATTTGTTGAAATTGATTTAAATTCTTTTCAATAAATGCTTTTTGTACTTTTGTAAAGCTTTGGAACTCTCTTCCATAAAGTCTTTCAATAGCACTTAATGTCTTTTCATTTACTGGGTCTTTTTGTGATAAAAAATCTTCTAATGTTTTTTGTTGAATAGAAGTTTCTTTATTTACAATTTGATCTTTTAGTATTTTATCTTGTAAAGACTTTTTTATTACTTTTTTTACTGGCTTTTTTCTAACTTGTTTAGTTTTCTTAGGTTTTGTGTATTTTTTAGTGCTTTGTACCTTTTTGGGTTTTGATACTTTTTTCTTTTCAAGCTTTTTAGTAACTTTCTTTTTTACAATTTTCTTTTCTGTTTTTTTTACAGTTTTAGGTTTTTCAACACTTTTTATTTCCGGTTTTTTTACTTCTTTAGGTTCTTGTTTTTTGATTTTTACATATGTTATATCAGATTTTTTCAAGCTCTTTTTTTCTGTATTTGTTTTACTTACATCTTTGTGTATTTTGTAAGTGCTTATAAAAAGTAAATGCAATGATATTGAAATAATAAAAGCTAGAATAATTAATCGCATGAAGTGATTATAGTTAAACAAAACTAATAGAATGTTAACAGCTTTATTCTTTTATGTAAAGTTCGTATTATAGGTGTTTTAATCAATGATAAATAAAATTTTAGCTATCCTAATGCAAATTAAATAATAGAATAGGAAAATAAATGTTTGATAATTCAATTAAAGCATATGAAGAAGCTTGTGAAGTGATTCCAGGTGGAGTTGATTCACCAGTTAGAGCATTTAAAAGTGTGGGAGGAACTCCACCATTTATTGATAGAGGTGAGGGTGCATATTTAATCGACATTGATGAAAATAAATATCTTGACTTTGTACAATCTTGGGGACCACTTATTTTTGGTCATTGTGATAGTGATATTGAAAATGCAGTTGTTCAAACTGTAAAAAAAGGTTTATCTTTTGGTGCACCTACATTACTAGAAACAGAATTAGCAAATGAAATAGTTGATATGTATGATTACATTGATAAAGTTAGATTTGTATCTTCTGGAACTGAAGCAGTTATGTCTGCTATTAGACTAGCTCGTGGTGTTACTGGTAAGAATGATATCTTAAAATTTGAGGGTTGTTATCATGGTCACTCTGACTCATTATTAGTTCAAGCTGGTTCTGGTATGGCTACATTTGGAGCACCAAGTTCTCCTGGAGTTCCTGCTGATTTAACTAAGCATACATTATTATGCGAATATAACAATATTGAAAATCTTAAAAAATGTTTTGAAGATTCAAACGATATCTCTTGTATTATTATTGAACCAATTGCTGGAAATATGGGATTAGTTCCTGCTTCACCAGAGTTCTTAAAAGAGTGTAGAGAATTATGTGATGCTAATGGTACGTTATTAATTTTTGATGAAGTAATGACAGGATTTAGAGCCTCTTTAACAGGTGCTAGTGGAATTTTAGAAACTAAAGCTGATATTATCACATTTGGTAAAGTAATTGGTGCAGGTATGCCTGTAGGTGCATTTGCTTCAAGTAAAGAAATTATGGGTCACTTATCACCAGATGGTGCTGTTTACCAAGCAGGTACATTAAGTGGAAATCCAGTTGCTATGAGTGCTGGACTTGTAAGTCTTAGAAAACTAAAAGCTAATCCAGAAATTTATGCAGCCTTAAATGAAAAAGCTACAAGATTAGTATCTGGATTAAAAGAAGTTGCTACAAAGAATAATATTGGTCTTCAAGTAGATACTAGAGGTTCAATGTTTGGATTCTTCTTCTCTGATAAAATGCCTACAAACTTTAAAGAAGTTAGTGATTTTTGTGACTTTGAAAGATTTGGTAAATTCCACCATGAGATGATTAAAAAAGGTTTCTATTTTGCTTGTTCTCAATATGAAGCTGGATTTATTTCAACTGTTATGACAAATGAGATGATTGATGCTTGTATTGAAGCGGCTGATGAAATTATGAAAGATTTATAGGAAAACATATGGAAACTTTAAAAAACGTAGAATTAACTAAAAAAGCAAATGTATATTTTGATGGAAATGTAACTAGTAGATCATTTATAGATGAAAATGGTGAAAGTAAATCTCTTGGTATTATGATGATAGGTGAGTATAACTTTGGTACTGCACAAGCTGAATTAATGGAAATTTTAGCAGGTGAAGTTGAAGTTAAACTTGCAGGTTCTGATACTTGGAATACTTATACAGCTGATACTTCATTTGATGTTCCAGCAAATTCAAGCTTCGATATCAAAGTAAAAACTATTACTGATTATTGTTGTTCATATATTAAATAGGAAGTTTTATGGAAGATAAACAAAAGATCACACCAAAGCATAGAGATAAGTTAGAAGCCTTAGATAACTTATCTTTAGGTATTTCAATGGTTGCAGCTATTGTAATTGGTTTTGCTATTGGTTATGGGTTAAAAGAACTGACTGGTTATGCTTGGACTTTATGGCTTGGTGTATTTTGGGGTGTAGCAGCAGCTGTGCTTAATATATATAAAGCATATAAAAGAGCTCAGAAATCATATGAAGGTTTAGAAAACGATCCTAGATATGCTCATAGAGCTAAACACGGTGACAAAACTGACGATGATGAAGATTAGTCAAGAAATAAAAAACTTTGCATTGGTCTTTTTTATTTTAGACCTTTGCTTAAGTATATATGCTCTTGTTTATCAAAGCCAGTATTGGTTGTTAAATATGCAAGTTGCTTTTTTCTCATCTTTAATTATTACTGTTGCCTCTTTTTTATCTTATAAAAGAAATGTTCAAAATAGAATATCTACTTTTGATTTATCAAAAGAGGTAAAAGGTGAAGATAGAGATAAAATAGATGAGATTGATGATCCATATGATTTATATACTGAGTATGATGAAATCCCAGAAGAAGAATTAACTCCTGAGAAAATTAAAGAAATTATAAATGATGAAAAATCAAAAGTAAAGAAAAATTCTTTTAAAAATACAGTTTTTTCTGCTGGTGGATTTGTTTCTATTTATAGAGTAATTGGTTATGGAGCTTTAATTCTTGGATTTTTTGCTTTAAATAACAACAAAATATTTTTACCAATAGCATTCCTAATTGGTTTAGGAATTGTACCTATTGGTGTTTTACTATCTAAACTTCTAGATAATAAGAGGTAAATCTATAGTGATTTTATTTTTATCTGCGGATAAAATAAAAGAGCTATCCTCTTTATAACTTAACTTATTTAATTCTCCATCTTTATCAGATACAACCTCTACAGTAATCAAAGAATACTTTTTGCCATCAATTCTAATATATTCACCAATCTTTAACATAACAGATGTAGTGATGCTAGAAGCTTCACTAAATACGTCAAATGTTTGGTTTAGTGTTTTTATAAATAAACTAGAATCTATTCTAAATTCCGGAATAGAAGGGTCATAGTTTTTTCTAAAGTTAATATCAGTTTTGATTTTATTTGTAGATATTGCTAAATCAACAAGTGAAAAAATATTTGTAGTATTAATATTTTTCATGTTTAAAGTTGATTCTTTTTTTACCATTGCACTTTTATATAGTTTCATATGAATTTCATCTTCATTTTCATACTTAACAGTAATAGCGTAAAAGGTATAGTTTTTGATTGATAAATCGATATATGAAGTTTTAGCTCCAAATGTCTGTGGAGCGTATTTTAAAGCTAATTCATAAAGCTCTTTTTGTTTTATTCTTGATAATAAAAACTGAGCTTCTGAATTAGAATAAGTTATTTTTGAAGTTGATGAAAACGAAATAATTGGATTTAAATCCAAGTCTACCCATTCTTCAAAAAAACTCATGTCTTAGCTTTCTACGTAATTTTTAAGGTTTTTACCTACTTTAGGGTGCTTTAATTTCTTAATAGCACTTGATTCAATCTGTCTAACTCTTTCTCTAGTAACTGATAATTCCTTACCAATTTCTTCTAAAGTTCTATCAGATGCATCTGTCATAAGTCCAAATCTCATTCTAACTACTGCTTGTTCTCTCTCATTTAACTGAGCAAGAATTTGATCAATTTGACCTTGTAAATCTTCTTTCATAATATTATCAACTGGTGTTGGTGCTTTTTCATCTGGAACGAAATCTCCAAATTTACCATCATCATCAGATCCAATAGGTGCTTCAAGTGATACAGGTTCTTTAGTAATTTTAATTACTTGTTTAACTTTATCAACAGGAAGTCCAACTTCTTTTGAAATCTCATCTACATCTGGCTCTTTACCATTTTCTTGGATTCCCTTTCTGATGATTTTATTGATTCTGTTAATCGTTTCAATCATGTGAATTGGAATTCTAATAGTTCTAGCTTGGTCTGCAATTGCTCTTGAGATTGCTTGTCTGATCCACCATGTTGCATAAGTAGAGAATTTATATCCCTTTTTATACTCAAATTTATCAACAGCTTTCATAAGACCAATATTACCTTCTTGAATTAAATCTAAGAATGGTAAACCTCTATTTGTATATCTTTTTGCAATAGATACAACAAGTCTAAGGTTTGACTTAGCCATTCTAGTTTTAGATTTATCAGTGATATCTTTACCTCGTTTAATTTGCTCTAAAACGTCTTTTAATTCTTCTGGTTCTAAATCGAATCCATCTTTTGAAGCTTCAGCTGTTTGGAACAGTTTTTTGATTTCCATATAAGTAGAAACCATAGTCGCTTCTGGAACCATAGAAGTAATTTGTGCTTTAGTTAAATTTACAATATTATCAAGAATCTTTTGGTGATTTTGTAATAAAGTATCATTAAATAAAGGTAATCTATATTCTAATCTTTTAAGTTCAGAATCAAAACCTGTATCAGATTTAAGTGCAGTTTCCATAGCTTTTACAATTTCTGTAATAAGCTTAGAAGTTGGTCCTAAGTCTAATAAAGCTTCTTTTAAAATTCTCTTTTTAAATGCAACAGCTAAGTTGAATTGCATTTGATCTACTTCTTCATCAGATTTAGCAGCTTCTTTAGATAAGAATTTAAGCCAATCTTTTTTAGCTTTTTCTAAAATTTTAAAAGAATCAACAATAGTTTGTGCTCTTTTATCTAGTTTCTTTTGTTTTTTACCACCATTTTCATCGTCGTCATCAGAATCATCTTCCACTTCAACAACTTCTTCAGTGCTATTATCAGAATCCTCATCATCAAAGTTTCTGAAAAGTTCTTTAACTTTTCTTTCTCTATTAACTAAAGGTTCTTTGTATTCTAAAATAAAGTCTATTAAGTATGGAACATAACAGATAGCGTCAAGAATTACATCTTCACCCATTTCAATTTTTTTAGAAATTTCAATTTCTTCTTCTTTAGTAAGAAGAGGAATTTGTCCCATTTCTCTTAAGTACATTCTTACAGGAGAGTCAGATCTTGACCACTCTAGAAGTTCTTTGTTTTTAAGAAGATCAAATACATCATCTTCATTTTCAATTAATTTTTCTCTTAATTCTCTTTTCTTTTTAGCTTCTTCGGCATTCATTCTTTTAGCTTGCTCTTGTGAACTAATAACTGTTACGTTATATAGTTGTATAAAGGCTAAAAGTTTCTTAACGTTTGCACCAGAAGGGGCTTTAGGAAAGATTTTAATAATTTTCTCGTAAGTTAAAATAGAGTCTTTATACTCTTTAACTACTTGTTCAATTGCTTTATTTAAATCTTTTGCGCTCATTGACGATAGATCCTCTTGTTTAAGATAGGTTGATATTATACCGAAAATATTTTAGAAGGAGATTAAAATATGTACGTTTAATGTAATTTTATTAAAAAATTGGCTAGAATGTGCGCCATTTGAATTAAAATTTTAATTAATTAATAAATTAAATTTATAAAGCACAAGGATACGAAACATGAATAAAATTACTGGAAAAGTATGGAATTTTGGTGCAAACATTGATACTGATGTTATCATTGCAGCAAGATATTTAAATAGCTCAGATCCAGAACATCTAGCGAAATATGTTATGGAAGATGCTGATCCTGAGTTCCCAAACAAACTACAAAGAGGTGACATTATTGTTGCTGGGGAAAATTTTGGTTGTGGTTCATCTAGAGAACATGCACCTATCGCATTAAAAGCAGCTGGTGTAGCAGCAGTTGTTGCGCCTTCTTTTGCAAGAATCTTTTATAGAAATGCATTTAATATGGGATTACCAATTTTTGAATTACCTGAATCTTTAGAAATTAAAGAGGGTGAAGAAATTTCTATTAATTTAGATGAAGGTACTATTATTAATAATACAACTAATAAAACTTACGATTTTATTGCCATTCCAGAGTTTATGCAAGAATTAATTGCAACTGGTGGATTAATCAATTATGCAAAAGCTGAAATGAACAAGGAAGACAAATAATGAAAAAATATAATATCTCTTTAATTAAAGGTGATGGTATTGGAACAGAAATCATTGACGAAGCTGTTAAGGTTTTAGATGCTGTTTCAGGAACTTGTGGATTTGAATTAGATTATAAAGAATATTTAATGGGTGGATGTGCAATTGACGAAACTGGTCATCCTTTACCTCAAGAAACTGTTGATGGTGTTTTAAATTCTGATGCTTGTTTATTTGGAGCAATTGGTGGTGAGAAATGGGATACATTACCAAGAGAATTAAGACCAGAAACTGGACTTTTAAAATTCAGAGAAGAAATGGGTGTTTATGCAAATTTAAGACCTGCGATTATTTATGATGAGCTAGTTAATGCTTCTACATTAAAACCTGAAGTTATTGAAGGTGTAGACATTATGATCGTTAGAGAATTAATTGGTGGAATCTACTTTGGACAACCAAGAGCTAATGATGGTGAAAAAGCTTTCAATACTATGGTTTATACTAAACCTGAAATTGTAAGAATTGGTAAAAAAGCTTTTGAATTAGCTATGAAAAGAGATAAGAGATTATGTTCTGTTGATAAAGCTAATGTATTAGAAGTTTCTCAATTATGGAGAGATACTATGATTGAAATTTCTAAAGACTACCCAGAAGTAGAATTAACACATATGTATGTTGATAATGCTGCTATGCAATTAGTAAGAAATCCAAAACAATTTGATGTTATTGTAACTGGAAATATCTTCGGTGATATTTTATCAGATACTGCTTCTATGGTTGTTGGTTCTATTGGATTATTACCATCAGCTTCAACTGGTGATAAAACTGCAATCTATGAGCCAATTCATGGTTCTGCACCTGATATTGCTGGTCAAGGTATTGCTAACCCAATTGCAACAATTGAATCTGCTGCAATGATGTTAAGATACTCTCTTGATGAAGCAAAAGCTGCTGATATGATTGAATCAGCAATTAAAAATGTACTTAAAGATGGATACAGAACTGGTGATTTAGCAGCTTATGATGCTAAAGAAGTTTTATCTACTACTGAGATGGGTGATATAATCGCTAACTATCTTAATAAATAAATATTATTTACTAAATTAAACAAAGGAGTTATCTCCTTTGTTACACTTCTTTATATAACTATTATATTCTTAATAAAAATTATTTTTTCTTCATTTCTATTGATTTTATATTTAATATATGATAATATAGGCCTTTATACAAGTATAGGATAAATTATGGATAAAAAATACAGATTAATTACACGAAGTGACATGGATGGACTTGTTTGTGGAACGCTTCTTAAATTTTTAAATATTATTGACGATATTACTTTTGTACATCCCAAAGATATGCAAGATGGTAAGGTTGAAGTTACTTCTCATGATATAACAACTAACTTACCATATGTTGATGGAGTACATTTAGCATTTGATCATCATTTCTCTGAAACACTTAGAAATGAGAAAAAAGATAATCATATTATAAATCCAGATGCTCCAAGTGCAGCAGAAGTTGTTTATCAATATTATGGTGGAGCAGAAAAGTTTCCTGCTAGATTCAAAGATATGATGGATGCTTCTAATAAAGCAGATAGTGCAGCTTTTTCTAAAGATGATATTTTAGATCCAAAAGGGTGGGAATTATTAAGCTTCTTAATGGACTCAAGAACTGGTCTAGGAAGATTTAGAGAGTTTACAGTTTCAAACTATCAACTTATGATGGATTTAATTGATTATTGTAAAGATCATGATATTGAAGATATCTTAGGTCTTAGTGATGTAAAAGAGAGAGTTGATTTATATTTTAAATATGAAAAAGAGTTTAAAGAACAACTTGAAAGATGTACAAGTGTACATGGGAATTTACTTATTATAGATTATAGAGATGAAGAGATTATTTATCCAGGTAATAGATTTTTAGTTTATGCTATGAATCCAGAACAAAATATTTCTATTCATGCTGTATGGGGTAAAGATAAACAAAATGTTGTTTATAGTACTGGTAAATCAATTATTAATAAATCATCAAAAACTAATGTTGGTGAATTAATGCTTAAATATGATGGTGGTGGACATAAAGCTGCTGGTGGTTGTCAACCTTCACATGAAGATGCTCAAAAAGTATTACAAGAGTTAATTTCTCAAATTAACGCTGATGGTTAAAAAGTAAGTTTTAAAACTTACTTTTTATCATTTCGTAAAATTGTTCAAAAGAGGGTAAATCTAAATTTGCTTCTCTTTGTTTCTTCCCCCACATAGGTTCAGGAAAATATGAATCTTCTTTAAATCTAGCCATAACATGAAAATGTACATGAGGAACATAATTTCCAAAGGATGCGATATTTATTTTCTCAGGATTAAAATGTGATAACATCTCTTTTTCAATAATATCAAGACATCTTAATATTTCTAGTTTAGTTTTCTCATCACATTGAGAAAATTCTTTTAATGGTTCATTTGTAAAAATTTTAAGCCAAGGTATTTCACTTTGTTCAATTTCTACTTTTATTAAATCATTTTTATATATTACTGACAAGATATAACCTTCTATATTGATATTTTAATTATTTATTGTACTAAAATAGGATTAAAAGATGATTACATACATAATTAAACTGTCTTTAAGTAAATATTAAATATAATCCGATTCCATTTTTACAACCATTAGAGAAGTTTTTATAAAATGTTTTGTGTTTTATAAAGAGTTGGTAGAAACTAATAAAGTAAATAAACACCAGAGAACTGGTTGTTTAGATCTTGGTTTCTCTGGTTTTATTTGCTTCTTCAGTATGTAAGATCAGCGTGGAACTGTTAATGAATTTATTTTTAAAACAGTTTTTACCTGTTGTATTAAGTGGTAAAATACACAAAAGAGGACAGACTTATGAAAGTAAGAGCTTCAGTAAAGAAAATGTGTGATAAATGTAAAGTTATCAAAAGAAGAGGTATCGTGAGAGTAATCTGCGAAAACAAAAAACACAAACAAAGACAAGGATAAAAAGACATGGCAAGAATCGCAGGTGTTGATTTACCAAATAAAAAGAGAATGGAATACGCTTTAACGTATGTTTTCGGAATCGGATTACATAACTCTAGATTAATCTTAAATGCTGTTGGAATTGATTTAAACAAAAGAGCACATGAGTTAACAGAAGACGAAGCAGCAGCTATCAGACTTGAGATCCAAAAAAACTATATGGTTGAAGGTGATCTTAGAAAAAAAGTTGCAATGGACATCAAAGCTTTAATGGATTTAGGTTCATATAGAGGTTTAAGACACAGAAAAGGTTTACCTTGTAGAGGGCAGAAGACTAAAACTAATGCTAGAACAAGAAAAGGTAAAAAGAAAACTGTTGGCGCAGCAGCTAAGTAAGGAATCATAGATGGCAAAAAGAAAAGTAACTAGAAAAAAAATTGTTAGAAAAAATATTGCTGACGGTGTAGTACACATTGCTGCAACTTTCAACAACACTATGGTAACAGTAACTGATAATGCAGGTAACGCTATCGCATGGTCATCAGCTGGAAACTTAGGATTCAAAGGTAGTAAAAAATCTACTCCTTTCGCAGCGCAAGCAGCAGTAGAAGATGCAATGCAAAAAGCAATGGAGCATGGTATTAAAAATGTAGGTATCAAAATTCAAGGACCAGGTTCAGGTAGAGATACTGCTGTTAAAGCCGTTGGTGCAATTGATGGTATCAGAGTTACTTGGTTTAAAGATGTTACACCATTACCACATAATGGTTGTAGACCTCCTAAAAGAAGAAGAGTGTAAGGAGATAAGATGGCAAGATATAGAGGACCAGTAGAAAAAATCGAGAGAAGACTTGATGCAGACCTTGGATTAAAAGGTGAAAGAAGACTTAACGGTAAATCAGCATTAGAAAAAAGACCATTTGCTCCAGGACAACACGGACAAAGAAGAACTAAAATTTCTGAGTACGGATTACAGTTAAGAGAAAAGCAAAAAGCTAAGTTTATGTATGGTGTTTCTGAAAAACAATTCAGAATGTACTTCAAAAAAGCTGCTTCATCTGAAGGTAACACAGGATCTAACTTAATTACATTAATTGAGCAAAGATTAGATAACGTTGTTTATAGAATGGGATTCGCTACAACTAGAGCGAACGCTAGACAATTCACAACTCACGGACACATTTTAGTTGATGGTAAAAAAGTTGATATTCCTTCGTTCATGGTTAAACCAGGACAAAAAATTGAAATCAAAGAAAAATCAAAAACTAACCCACAAGTTGTTAGAGCTTTAGAATTAACTGCACAAACTGGTTTAGTAGACTGGATTGAAGTTGATAAAGATAAAGTATTCGGAATTTTCACAAGAATCCCAGCTAGAGATGAAGTTGTTATTCCTGTAGAAGAAAGACTAATCGTAGAGTTATATTCTAAATAATAAAGCATAAAGGTAGCCAATGAAAAAGTTTGCAGATACACCGTTTTTACCAACTGAAGTTGAAATCGAAGCTATTAGTGATAATGAAGCTAAGATTTCTGCATACCCATTTGAAAGTGGTTTTGCAATAACTTTGGCACACCCTTTAAGAAGACTTTTATTAAGTTCTTCAGTTGGTCACGCACCAATTGCAGTTAAAATTGAAGGTGCTTCTCATGAGTTTGACTCATTAAGAGGGATGCTAGAAGATATAGCTATATTTATTATTAACCTTAAAAATATTAAGTTTAAAATAAATGGTGATGAAGAACAAATCGTAGTTGAATATTCTTTTGATGGACCAAAAGAAATTAAAGGTGAGGATTTAGTAAACGCAGAAGTTGATGTTGTTTCTCCTGATGCTCATTTAGCAACTATTAACAGTGATTGTAATTTAACATTCTCTGTAATTATCCAAAGAGGTATTGGTTATATGCCTTCTGAAGATATCAGAGATATCGTTGGACCAGATTATATTCCAATCGATGCTTTCTTTACACCTGTTAAAAAAGTGGTTTATGATATTGAAAAAATGTTAGTTGAAGATAATCCTAACTTTGAAAAAGCTGTATTTAATGTACAAACAAATGGACAAATTTCTCCAATTACTGCCTTTAAAGAAGCAGTATCTGTTATGTATTCTCAAATGTCAGTATTTAACAAAGTATTTGATTTATCTGAAGTAACAGTAAGTGATGCAGGTGAAGAGCCAGTAGAACTTAAAGATTTAGTAATCAAAATCGACGATTTAAATTTAAGTGCTAGATCATTCAACTCTTTAGATAGAGCTGGATTAAAATTCTTAGGTGAATTAGTACTTATGAGTGAAGTTGAAGTTAAAAATATCAAAAACTTAGGGAAAAAATCTTACGACGAGATCGCTGAGAAATTAGAATCTTTAGGATTCCCAGTTGAAAATACACTTCCAGAAAACGTTGCATCAGCTTTAAGAAGAAAGCTTGAGCAACTTAAAGCATAATTAAGGGTTTATAGTATGAGACATAAGCATGGATATAGAAAGTTAAGTAG
>Ga0193960_1000134_pt1 | contig 31277 bp, 39 predicted proteins | sample FB_3_MG_FD_140338 | JGI IMG/M metagenome (GOLD analysis project Ga0193960, IMG submission 140338) | Microbial mat bacterial communities from the Broadkill River, Lewes, Delaware, United States - FB_3_MG | ecosystem: Environmental > Aquatic > Freshwater > River > Microbial mats | place: USA... | reverse complement strand
TGTTTTAGTGTCAAATTTTTTTAATATTTTCATCACTCGTTTTTCTTTCATTCTCATCATTATATCAAAGACTTCATCTATTTCTCCATTGTTAATCATCTCATTAAAGACATTGACAACAACGCCTAGTTTCATTTTATCGTACATTAACATAGCTTTTGTTGTAATAACACGATTAATTTCATCCAGAATTTCTTGATTATTTTTTTTAATTTCTAATATGTTATTTTCTGATAGTTTAATAGCTTTTTGTAGTTTTTCTAATTCTGCTTTATTTTTTTGATAATCAAGTTCTTTTATTTCATAAAATTCATTTAATTCATCTTTTACAGCTAGTAGTTCTTGTTTTTCTTTATACAGAGCACCTTCTTTAGTAGTAATAGCATGCGTAAAATTAAAAATTAAAAATAGTGAAAGTGTAATTTTAATAAGCATGTAAATCCTTTTTATTTTGAATATATTTTGCTTGCATATATTCTGAAGCAACAATCTCTTCAAGTTTTTGTATTCGTTTAACTTCTTCTTTTTTCTTTTCTTCTAAAATGTAATTAAATTGTTCACTCTCTTTATTTAAATTAAGTATTATACTATCATAATATTCAATTTGTTTCTTTAATGTCATTTTTTTTTGACTTAGTTTAATCATGTGCTCTTTCATCGTCTCTTTATGAATTTGTAGTACTCTAAAATCTGAAATTGCTCCCATAATATCTAAAGTCGTTGTATGTAAAGCATGGTTAGTATTATGAAGTTCTAAATCGATATCATCTATTTTGCTCATTGCTTGTTGTTTTAATTGTACTTGCTGGTTAATTTGTTGTTGTTTGAGTTTATAAAGTTTATCTATCATTGTGTTTTACCAAAACTAATTATCATATCCCAAAGCTCCAATGTATATCCTTCAATATTATCCCCAATCCAAGGTAGTGAAATAACAATAAAAACTGATACAATTATCATTTTTGGTACAAACGATAAAGATGCATCACTAATTTGTGTAACCGCTTGAAAAATACTGATAATTAATCCAATTATCATACTTACAATTAAAGAAGGTAATCCTAAAAGAAGGATAATTGATACAGTACTTTGAGATATAGCTATTAAATCCATTTTAATCTTTTATTTTTATTGTTATCTCTATTGTTTTATGATTGAGTAACTCACTTATTAATGTTGCTAAGTCAGATGTATTTATCTTTATATCTTTTTGAGTTTTTTTTTCATTAGGATTATTACTAATACAATTTTCTGAAGTGTCATGTTTAGTATCCTCAGGATTTTCAGTCGGTATATCTTCTAAAGTAATCTCTTCATTAAAATCTTCTAAGTTAATCGTTTCATTATTCTCATCTTTAGTATCTGATTGACCTAGTGCTTCTAGTATATCTGATTCGACTAATTCATCTAATTGTGATAGCTCATTCATTATGTAACCTTTATATTTTCATCATATTCAAAAGCTTCAAAAATATCTTCTACTGAATTAATTTCAGTTGCTTTAGGTTTTTTGATTGCAGTTTCTAATCGTTTTTCAATATAAATAATTAAATCAGAATAAGTACGCTGACTAATGTCTCCAATACCATGATTATCAAGGTAACTTTTATGAATACCATCTTTAGGGAGCAAAAACTTTAGATATTTAGTAATAAAATCATCTTCAATAATTTTATTTTCATCAATTAAAAAAATTTGATAAGGATCATTTTCAATTAGTTCTTTTAAATATTGTAGAGTAGTTATCTCTTCAACTTCTCCATCTTCAATTTTAAATCTAATGTTTCCATGGTCAAGAATTTTGTGTATTTCATTGTTAAATGCTGTACTGCCATAAATATATATATTCACAAGAAACCTCAATATTAAATTATTTACATTAATTATATCTTTATTTTATTAAAGTTTAGATAAAATGTTTTACATTATAAATTCACTATATAGGATTACACAAATTGAAGAATTTTTTATTGATATTATTTCTTACAGTTACGGTTTATGGACAAACCATAAAAGATATATCAAATATAGTAGGTATTAGGGAAAATCAACTTATTGGGCATGGATTGGTTGTAGGTTTAGCAGGGACTGGTGATAAAAGTCAATTCACTATGCAATCATTACAAAATCTTTTAAGAAATTCTTATATTAAAATTCCTGCTTCCTCAATAAAATCAAAAAATATTGCCACTGTGATGGTTACAGCGGTACTACCCCCTTTTGCTAGACAAGGTGATAAATTAAAATTAAGTATTTCATCTATTGGTGATGCAAAATCAATTGATGGTGGGCAATTATTACTGACGCAACTTAAAGGTGTAGATGGAAAAGTGTATGCTTTAGCTCAAGGTTCTATTTTAGCAAATGAAAATATAAAAACTAGTGGTTATATTTATGAAGGGGCAATTGTAGAAAATGAATTGTCATATTCATTAAAAGATGAAAAATTTATTACTCTAAGTTTATTAAAAAATGATGCAAAAATTGCATCAACAGTTGTAACAAAAATAAATGAAAAATATGGAAAAAATATTGCTGTAGCATATGATACTCGAAGTATTGAAGTATCTAAACCAGAAACAATGTCAATTATACGATTTATTTCTGAAATACAAGGTATTAAAATTGATACAATGATGAAAAATAAAATTATTATTGATCCCAAAAAAGAGATTATTATTGCGGGTGCTGACATTACGATTAATCCCGTAACTATATCGAGAAAAAATTTCACTATTAGAATTAAAAAAAGTGACCTTACAGATAAAGAGTGGAATGACCCAGCTAAAAATATTGGTGTAGCAGTTGGTGATGATACGAAAGTAGAAAAAATTCCAGGCGTTGCTATACCTGCTGTTGATATTGATAATGCATTAATAAATACTAAAAATCAACCTACTGTATCAGATTTAATGAGGGCAATGAAAACAATGAAGTTGGATATTATGGAAATAATAGAAACTATAAAGATGCTTGATAACTTAGGTGCTATTAATGCAGATGTAGAGATGGTGAGATAAAATGGCAGAATTTTTAAGTCAAGATGAGATTGATGCGTTATTGGATATTGCAGATGAAGATGGTGGATTAGAAGACTTACCATCTGAATCAATTAATAGTAGTAAAGATAAAAGTTATGCAATATATGATTTTAAAAAACCAAATCGTATATCTGCTGAACAGATGAAAGCTTTTAGTGCTTTACATGATAAAATGTTAAGAACTACAATAAGTGAACTCTCAGCAATGCTTAGAAAAATTGTAGATGTTAAACTATACAGCATTGAGCAAATGACTTATGGTGAATTTATTTTATCAATTCCTCAAATTACAAGTTTAAATACAATCTCTATAAAACCTTTAGAAGGTAGAATTGTTATGGAATGTAATCCAGCAATTAGTCATAAAATTATCGCACATTTATTAGGAAATGGAGAGAGTTCATTAACTGATTCTACAGAAAAAGAATTGACAGAGATAGAACTACAAGTTTTTGATCATTTTTATCAACTAATTATGAAAAATCTTAAAACAGCATGGGATTATGTCTCTACAATTAATTTAAAAACAGAAAGCATGGATACTAATGCAAATGCAATTCAAATTATTTCTGATCATGAAATTGTTTTGCTAGTTGTATTTGAAATTACTATTGATGATGAATCTGGTTTTTTATCTATTTGTTATCCTATTTCATATATTGAATCTTTATTAGATTTAATTGTAGAAAAGATATTTGCAGAAGCAAAAAATAGAAAAGTTAGTAAGAAAAAAGATATAAATGCTTTAATATCTGGATCTCAAATGAAAATTGATGTAATGTTAGCAGAGACTGAAATGGAAATTAAAGAACTCTTAAATTTAAAAGAAGATGATGTCATTGTATTTAGCAAAAATGCTACAAGTTCATCAACAAAAGTGTATATAAATAATAAAGAGAAATGGTCTGCAAGCGCAGGTGCTTCAAATAATAGAAAAGCTATACAAATAAAATCAAATATAGACCATGAAAAAATGGAAACTTTAAACTCGTTAAAAGAATTTAATGATGAAAGAGTTGAAAAAGCCCGAGCAGCTAGTGAAGCTATCTCAAAACTTATTGCTACAAGAGATGACTTTTAGATTTAGTATATTTTTATAAACAATTAGCTATAATCATCCAATAAATAATGAATTATTAAAAGGATAGTTATGCTTTTGACTCCTGGTCCTACAGCCGTACCTGAATTTGTAAGAACTGCAATGAGCAGGGAAACTTTACATCACAGAACACCTGAATTTGAAAATATCTTCAAAGAAACAAGAGAATTATTATTAGAATTATTTGACATGCCTGAAGCAGTTATGCTTGCTTCTAGTGGAACTGGTGCTATGGAAGCTTGTGTTACAAACTTAACACATACAAAAGCTTTGACAGTTAACAGTGGTAAATTTGGTGAAAGATTTGGAAAAATATGTGATGCACATAATATCCCTTTTACTGAAATCAAACATGAATGGAATACTCCTGTTAGTATTGAAGAGATAACAAATACTATCAAAAATGATAGTGATATAGATGCAGTTTGTATTCAGATTTGTGAAAGTGCAGGAGGATTAAGACATCCTGTTGAAGATATAGCAAAAGCTGTAAAAGCAGTGAATCCAGATATTACAATTATTGCAGATGGTATAACAGCTATCGGTGTAGAAAAAATTGATGCTACAAATATTGATGCAATTATCACTGGAAGTCAAAAAGCACTTATGTTACCACCTGGTTTATCAATGATTGGTTTTAGTAATGAAGCGGTATCAAAAATTGAAAAAAAATCAGCAGGATACTATTTTAATTTAGCTACAGAAATTAAGAAACAAAAAACAAATACTACGGCATGGACTGCTGCAACGACACTAATTATAGGATTGGGAAGTATATTATCTAAATTAAAAGAGATTGGATTTGACAACCTATATTCAAAAACAGAATTAAGAGCAAAAGCAACAAGAGAAGCATTTCAAGCAATTGGATTAGAAGTTTACCCTCATAATCCTGCTAATGCTATGACTACAATTTATACAGAAGAATCAAACGCAATTAGAAAAATACTAAAAGAAAAATTTGACTTAAATATAGCGGGTGGTCAAGATCATCTAAAAGGTAAGATATTTAGAGTAAATCATATGGGACTAGTTGCTGATTATGAAGCTTCATGGGCAGTAAATGCGGTTGAGAAAGCTTTGGATGAGTTAGGTATAAGAAAATTTGATGGAACAGCAAATAGAATATTCATGGAAGTGAATAGTTAATTATGATTTTTGAACATGAAATACCCACAGGTAGTCGTCTTTATTTTGGCCAAACTGCAAAATTAAAAAGAGTATTAGAAAACGGTGCAAGTGATTTTTTAGAAGATAAAGGCTTTGAAGAGATAGTAACTCCTAATTTTTCATATTCAGGACATCAAAGTATTGACAATAAAAAGTCTCTTATTACATTAAGTGATGAAGTAAATAATAGTTTGGCACTAAGAGCAGATAGTACATTAGATGTTGTAAGAATAATTTCAAAAAGACTAGGAAGAGCAACATTACATAAAAAATGGTTTTATGTACAGCCAGTATTTACTTATCCAGCAAATGAAAGTTATCAAATTGGTGCTGAATGGATTGGTCATGATAACATTTGTGACATGATAAATCTTAATTGCGATCTACTCAGTAAGTTTGATGTGGATACATTAGTTCAAATTGCAAATATTAATATACCAATGATTATTGCAAAAGAGTATGATATTGATATTGAGCTATTTAAAAATGGTGAAATTGGTGCATTATTTGATTTAGAATTTGAGTGGTTAACAAAATTAATTAGTGTCCGTACAGCTGAAGATTTAGAAAATATATTAAAAATTTTACCAAAATGTTTAGAAGTAGAATGTCAAAAGTTAGCAAATATTGCTAAAAAAATTGAATACAAAAATGTAAATATCTCTCCAATATATTATAGTGCAATGAAATATTATGATGATATATACTACAGAGTTATAAATAACAATTTAACAATCGCAAAAGGTGGTGGATACAAGAGTAATGGTATAGATTCACTTGGATTTGCAATATATACAGACAATTTATTAAAAGTGATGGAAGGATAAGGCATGAGTAAAGCAGATGTAATCGTAGGAATCCAATGGGGTGACGAAGGAAAAGGTAAGATAGTAGATAAACTTGCTCAAGAATATGATATGGTATGTAGAAGTCAAGGCGGACATAATGCTGGTCATACAATTTGGGTAGATGGTGTTAGATATGCATTACATTTAGTTCCTTCAGGAATTTTAAATCCGAAAGCAGTTAATGTAATTGGGAATGGTGTAGTATTAAACCCACAATCTATAATTACAGAGATGGAACAGTTTGATAATTTAGAAGGTAGAATTTTTATTTCTGACAAGGCTCATTTAAATTTACCATATCATAGTTTAATTGACCAGGCTAAAGAAAAATTAAAAGGTGATAATGCAATTGGTACAACAGGAAAAGGTATTGGACCTGCATATGCTGATAAAATCAATCGAGTTGGTCAAAGAGCTGGAGAATTATTAAATCCAGAGCAACTTTGTGCAAATATTATGAGTTATTTTAAAGAAAATAAAGTAATTTTTGATGCTATGGATGTAAAAGTACCTGATGAAAAAGAGCTATTTGCGGAACTAACAATTTATAATGAAAAATTAGGCAAATTTATTACAAATACTACAAACTTAGTATGGGATGCTATTGATGCAGATAAAAAAATTCTTTTAGAAGGTGCTCAAGGAACTTTATTGGATATTGATCATGGAACATATCCTTATGTAACATCAAGTGCAACTGTTAGTGCAGGTGCTTGTACTGGTTTAGGAATTGCACCAAGTGATATAGGTGTTGTTACTGGTATTGTTAAAGCATACACAACACGAGTAGGAAATGGTCCTTTCCCAACAGAAGATTTTACAGAAGCTGGGGAGACTATGGCTGATGTAGGAAAAGAAGTAGGTACTACAACAGGTCGTGGACGAAGATGTGGTTGGTTTGATGCTGTTGGTGTGAGACATGCAAGTAGATTAAATGGATGTAATCAATTAGCTTTGATGAAACTTGATGTATTAGATGGTTTTAAAACGATTAAAATTTGTGTTGCTTATGAAGTAAATGGAGAAAGAATAACTTATGTTCCATCAAATATGGACAATATCACTCCAATTTATGAAAATATTGATGGTTGGGATAGTGTTGTTGGATGTAGAGACTATGACCAATTACCTCAAACAGCAAAACAATATATAGAAAGAATAGAAGAGTTAACAAAAACTAAGGTCGGTATCATCTCAACAAGTCCAGAGCGTGAAGATACCATTATTAGAAAATAAGGAATTAATATTATGAAATTAAAAAAGCAACATAGTCCTTATATAGCAAGAAAAATCACTAAAGATATTGTCAATTCATCTTTTATCGAAGTAAGAAAAGAAAAATCTTTTATAACTTCAGAGTGTGAAAGAATTTTAATTGAAGATATTCAAAAAGAGATTGATTTAGATGATGCTGTTGATGATCTATTAGAAAAGCAAGAAGATGAAATCGAATTTTATAAAGCAGACTATAGACAACTTTTTTGGATGACGAAAAAAAGAATGGCAAATGATTTTGGTGTAAATTTAAATTTTGAAGATAGATTTTCAAATATTGCTCACTTGATTATGGATTATTTATATGAAGAAGATTTTATCCATTTTACAGTGAATGATAATCAAGTTAAAAATTTAATTTCTGAATCTATAAATAATTTTATTAAAGGATATGATGAAGCTGATTCTTTAGCATACGAAAAAATAAAGACTTATAAAAGAAAACTTATTCCTGGTACAGAAGATTACGATATTGTATTTAATAGACTGTATGAAGAAGAATTAATAAAAAAAGGTTTAATATAAAAGGGATAATAATGAAAGAGATTTACATATACTTAGAAAACGGAACTTATTTAACTGGAAAATCTTTTGGTGCAGAAGGTACTTTAGTAGGAGAATTAGTTTTTAATACTTCTTTAACAGGATATCAAGAAATAATTACAGATCCAAGTTATGCTGGACAGTTTGTTACATTTACAATGCCAGAAATTGGTAATGTGGGAGTTAATGACAATGACAATGAAAGTTCACAAGCTCACTGTAAAGGTGTATTAGTTCGATCTTATAATGAAAATTATTCAAACTTTAGAGGAGAAAAAAGTCTTTCTGAGTTACTAAAAGAGAATAATACTTTAGGAATTTGTGATATTGATACAAGATATTTAACTAAAATGTTACGGGATAATGGTGCTATGATGATGATAGCATCAACAGAAATTGATAACATTGATGAGTTAAAACTTCTGTTAGATGCTAGCCCTAGAATTGAAGATATTAACTATATTGAGCAAGTAAGTACAAAAACAAGTTACATTCATAAAAATGGTGCATGGAACATGAGTACAATGGATTATAATAAAGCTGTGATGAGCGATAAAAAAGTTGTTGTAGTTGATTTTGGAGTAAAAAGAAATATTCTAAATGAATTAGTTGAAGCTGGTTTAGAAGTTGAAGTTATTCCAAGTGATTTTAATGGCGATGATTTAATCAAAAGATATGAAGCTGGTGAAATTGGTGGTGTATTTTTAAGTAATGGTCCTGGGGATCCGTTAACTTTATCAAAAGAAAAAGTTGAAGTACAAAAATTAATTAACAAAGATATTCCAATGTTCGCTATTTGTTTAGGACATCAAATGTTAAGTATTGCACATGGTCACGATACATATAAATTAAAATTTGGACAACATGGTGGAAACCACCCCGTTAAAAATACTAAAAATGTTGTAGAAATTACTGCTCAAAATCACAATTATAATGTACCTGATTCTATAGAAGAGATTGCAGAATTAACACATGTAAATTTATTTGATAACACTATTGAAGGTGTTAAGTATAAAAACAAACCAATATTCTCTGTACAGCATCATCCTGAGGCTAGTCCTGGTCCACATGAAAGTAAGTATATATTTAAAGAGTTTGCAGACTCTATTAAGTAGCACTTTAAAAGGACAGCTTCAGGGCTGTCCTTTTTTTATATAAATACAGCAATAGGAAAATAGAATGAAAGAAACAATTACATTTTTAGGTAATGGAAATATGGCATTATCAATCGCTCAAGGTTTAAAAGAGATATTTGAAATAGAAGTTGTTGGTAGGGAGATGGAAAAACTTGAGAAGTTTGAAAAAAATCTTGGTATTACAATAAAAAAAGCAATTTATGAAGATTTTGATATGAATAATAAAAAAATTATTTTATGTGTCAAACCAGCTAATTTACAAGAGGTGGGATTACGATTAACAGGAGTTGCTAACGAACTATATTCTGTACTAGCTGGTACAAAGATTTCTTCGTTAAAAGAAAATATAAAAGCAAAAGCAATAGTTCGAGTTATGCCAAATTTGGCTGCAAGTGTTGGTAAATCAATGACTACAATGACAGGAGATACCTTGTTAAAATCAGAAGCACAAGAGCTATTTAAAGCTATTGGTGATACTGTTTGGTTAAGTAGTGAAAAAGAAGTTGATATTGCAACAGCTGTTGCAGGAAGTGGACCTGCATATTTAGCTTTAATACATGAGGCTTTATGTGACGGTGCAGTTAAACAAGGGATGAAAAGAACAGATGCAATTGAAGTTACAAATGGATTATTCAGTGGTTTCGGCGATCTAATACAAACCATACATCCAGCCCTTTTAAAAGATGGAGTGATGAGTCCTGGTGGTACAACAGCAGCGGGTTATGCAGCACTGGAAAAAGGTAATGTAAGAAGTAGTTGTATAGATGCAATAGAAAATGCATATATGGTTACTCAAAGATAAAGTTGAATAAATTTTTTAATAATGATTAAATAAGAATATTAATAGATTTTACTTAAAGTGACTTTTATTGATAGTATGATAAAGTAACCAAAAATAATATTAGGAGAATTAAAATGTCAGTAATAATTACAGATACTTGTATATCTTGTGATGCTTGTTTAGATGAGTGTCCAACAGAATCAATCGTAGATAATGATGAAAATCCAACAGGTGAGGATATTTATTATGTAAATCCTGAGACATGTACAGAATGTGTTGGAGACAATGATGCACCTGCATGCGCTGATGCTTGTCCAACAGAAGGTTGTATCGTGTGGGATGATTCTAGTGTTGCTCCAAATCAACCAAGAAATGCAAATAGAGGGGCTGATGGAGAGCCTTGTGTAGAAGATTAAAATAAATTAATTTAACTTTAACAAATTAAAAAAAGGCAAGAAATTAATTTTCTTGCCTTTTTTTAATTATTTAGCTATAATGCGCAACTTTAATAAAAAACAGGAGAGTATAATGGAACAAACATTATCAATCATCAAACCAGACGCAGTAGCAAAAAATGTTGTTGGTAAGATATTAGACAGATTTGAAACAGCTGGATTAAGAATAGCAGCAACAAAAAAAATACAACTAAGTCAAGCAGATGCAGAAGCATTTTATGCAGTACATGCTGAAAGACCATTTTATGGTGAATTAGTTGAATTTATGATCTCAGGACCAGTTGTTGTAACTGTACTTGAAGGTGATAATGCAATGGCTAAAAATAGAGATCTTATGGGTGCAACTAATCCTAAAGAAGCAGAAGCTGGAACTATTAGAGCTGATTTTGCTGAGTCAATTGATGCAAATGCAGTTCATGGAAGCGATTCTCTTGAAAATGCAGCAAATGAAATTAATTTCTTTTTTGCACAAAAAGATATTTGTTAATAGTTCATATTAGCTAATAAAATCAATGAAAATTGAATTTAGAAAAATACCTTTACAAGAGACTGAATTTGAAATATCTTCAAATTCAGTTAAGTTTTTAGGTACTTTTAGTAAAATATCATCAAAACTTGCAAAAATTAATTCAAAGTTATCTGGGAATTATGATGTTGACTGTTGTAAATGCGGTACAACATTTGAAATTTCAGTAGATTTTGAACTTCAATTTTTACTTAGTGATGGTATATATTCTTCTGATAAAGATGAAGAAGAGTTTGTAATAATAGAAGTTGAAGATCATATATTGGACTTTGATGAAATATTACATAGTGAGTTAGAATCACTAAAATCAGAATATCATGTATGTGATAACTGTAAAAATAACGACGAATTAGTCGAAATAGAATATTAAGGATATAAAATGGCAGTACCAAAGAGAAGAGTGAGTCACTCAAGAAGTGCAAAAAGAAGAACGCATTATAAAATTACTTTAAAAAGACCAGTTAAAGATACTGACGGGACATGGAAAATGCCTCATAATGTAAACCCTACAACAGGCGAATATAAAGCATAATGCTTAAAATAGCTATAGATGCAATGGGTGGCGACAACGGTTGCGAACCTATTGTTGAAGGTGTTATTTTAGCACTAAAAAAGAACAAATATTTTACAGCTATATTAGTTGGAAAAAAAAATGAGCTTTTACCTTTAATTCCTCAAAAATTCGATCATCGTATTATTATACATGAAGCAGAAGATGTAATTAGTATGAATGATCATGCTACAGATGCTTTAAAACGAAAAGAAAGTACAGCTTACCAAGCAATTGAACTTGTTAAAAATGGTGAAGCAGATGCCTATGTTAGTGCAGGGCACAGTGGTGCATCGATGAGTTTAGCAACACTTCGAATAGGAAGAATTAAAGGTGTAAGTAGACCTGCTATAGCTACATTACTTCCAACTGTAAATGGAAATACTTTAGTATTAGATGTTGGTGCTAATGTTGACTGTGATGCTAAAAACCTTAGGGAATTTGCAATTATGGGTCAAGTTTATGCAGAAGATGTATTAGGGATCGAGAATCCAATGACTGGACTATTGAGTAATGGTGAAGAAGAATCTAAAGGAAATGAAGTTACAAAAGAAGCTTTTAAACTTTTAGAAAATGTACCTAACTTTATTGGAAATGTTGAAGGAAATGATATTTTTAATGGTAGTGTTGATGTCGTAACATGTGATGGTTTTATAGGAAATATAATGCTTAAAACTGCCGAAGGTGTTGCTGATACTATAGGGAAAATTATCAAAGATAATTTAAGAAGATCTCTCGTATCTATCACAGGTGCAGTTTTAATGAGAAAAGTATTTAAAAACTTAAAATTAAAAGTAGATTATGCAGAGTACGGTGGTGCTCCACTGATTGGTGTTAAAGCCCCTGTTATAATTGCACATGGAAAATCTAATTCTAAAGCTATTCAAAATGCTATTTTTCAAGCAATTGCAGCTGCGGATTCAAATCTAAATCAAGATATAGAAGATAAATTAAAACAATTTAAGGACTAATTATGTATGCCTCATTTAAATCAATAGGTGCGTATAAACCATCTAATATTCGAACAAATAAATGGTTTGAAGATAAAATTGACACTACTGATGAGTGGATTTTTAAAAGAACTGGAATTAAAGAACGATTAGTTGCTGGAGAAAATGAGCATACAAGTGATTTAGGTGCAAAAGCATCAGAAGTAGCAATTCAACGAGCGGGAATTGAAGCTAGTGATATAGATTTAGTAATTTGTGCAACACTAAGCCCTGATTTTAGTGCTATGCCTTCAACAGCATGTTTGATATCGGAAAAACTTGGAATAAAAGATGTTATGGCCTTTGATATTAGTGCAGCTTGTACAGGATTTGTTTATGCTCTTAGTGTTGCAAAAGCATTTATAGAATCTGGCATGAAAAAAAATGTTTTAATAGTAGGTGCTGAAAAAGCAAGTAATGTTATGGATTACACCGACAGAAATATTTGTATGTTATTTGGTGATGGCGCAGGTGCTGCAATCATTTCAACTACTGAAGATAAAGATAAATCAATTATTGATGTACAATGTAGTGCAGATGGTAATTTAAAAGATATTTTGTATATTCCAGGTGTTGGTAGTCCTGAAGAAAAATATATGCATATGAAAGGGAATGAAACCTTTAAAATTGCAGTTAAAACTCTTACTTCAGATGTAGAGAAAATTTTGGCAAAAAATAATTATGTAAATGATGATATTGATTTATTTATCCCTCATCAGGCAAATATTAGAATTATTAAAGCAGTTGGTAAAGCTTTAAACTTAACCGAGAGCCAAAAAGTACTAACTGTTGAAAAATATGGAAATACTTCTGCTGCTTCAATACCTATGGCAATGAATGATTGTTTTGAAGATGGTAGATTAACTAATGGTAAAACTATGCTATTAGACGCTTTTGGTGGTGGTGCTACATGGGGTTCAGCTATCGTAAAATTTAATGGTTAATCAATAACTTAATAAACTAAAATTAGCCAAACTTACTGTGAAGTAAGGACGGAAAGCTACAGATCTTATACAAGATGGCTGAGTTGCATATAACATAAAGCTACAAACCTCTTGTGTAATTATACAATAATAAAAGGTTACAAAATGGCAAAAAAACAAGAGAAAAAATCAAATTTTTTAATGATATTAATAATACTAATAATTGTAGGCGCGGGCGGATATTTTTATAGTACACAGCCTGATAGTAAAGACAAATATAAAGTTAGAGCAGCTGGCGGTGAAAGTGGCTATAGAGCATCATTTATAAATATTACTGGTCAGGATGCAGAAGATAAAAAAATTGGGTTATCTGATGAATATTGGGAAGGTGGTAAGTTTAAATAGAAGTTACCAAAAACTTCTATTTGTATAGTAAAGGACTAGTTTCCTCTACTTCCTGGCTTATAAGCTTCAGAACCATCTTTACATAAAGGACAGTTATCCGGACTATACATTTCAAATGTAAAGTCTTCTAAAGCGAACAACGGTTTATTTAAAGGTAGTTTACAATTGTCTTTTTGTTCCAAATCACTACCAACTCTTGAACAAAAACCTCTATTAGCTAATGCTGCATAAGCCACTATGTTCCCACCATCATTTTCAACTTGTTTAGCCGCTTCTAAAGCAGATCCTCCAGTAGTGATGATATCTTCACAAATAATGTAGTTCTCACCTTCTTTTACTTCAAAACCTCTTCTGATAGTCATATCACCATCAACTCTCTCTGCAAAAATAAATCGTACATCTAATGCTGTAGCTAAAGCAAAACCAGCAATTAATCCACCTAAAGCTGGAGAACATACAGCATCAACTTTAATACCCGATTCTTTAATCTGAACAGCCAAAGCTTCTGCTAATTTTTTCGCTGTTTTAGGGTCTTCTAGTACTTTTGCACTTTGTAAATAAAATTTTGAATGATTGCCACTACTTAATTTAAAATGTCCCTCTAGTAGTGCACTAGAGTCTTTATATATTTGTTCAACATTCATATTGTTAAATCTTCATTATTTCGATATCTTTAGCTTTATAAAGATCATCTGCTTTTACTACATAAGAATCAGTGATTTTTTGTATTTCATCTTGTGCTCTTTTTGACTCATCTTCTGTAATCTCTTTATCTTTTAAAAGCTTTTTGATTTTATCGTTAGCTGATTTCCTGATATTTCTAATAGCAACTTTTGCATTATCTGTCATTACTTTTGCACCTTTAACACTCTCTTTTCTTTGGTCTTGTGTCATTGGTGGAAAAAATAGTTGTACTGATTCTCCATTGTTATTTGGATTTACTCCAATATTAGCAGCACTAATTGCTTTTTCTATCTCACCTACAAGGTGTTTTTCCCATGGTGAAATATTAATTGTAGTAGCATCTGGAACAAGGATTGAAGCAACTTGAGCTAAAGCAGTTTGTGTACCATAGTAATCTACAGTAATATTATCTAAAATACTTGGTTGTACTTTACCAGTTCTAAGTGTCATATAATCTCTTTTTAAAGCTTCTAAAGACTTATCCATACCAGCTTTTGTTTCTTCATAGTTTTCATTAATCATTTTATTTCCCTTTTTGAATTTTAACTTTGTTTATAATATTATTTGATATAGTAAATACATCTGGACCGATCATTACTCTGGTACGAGCTCTTTTGAGATAGGTATTTAATTTTACATCCACAATCCCATCAACAACATCAACATCTCTCCATCCTTCGCTTGTGATATAAAGTTTAAGTTTTTTATATTTTTTATCAACCTTTACATGTATTCGTTTAAGTATACCATCTTTTGGAAAAGTTTTAGGTTCAATCCAGTTCGCTTCAAATGTTTTATATCGTAATTTATGATTGATATTCACCTCTCCAACAAGCGCAATTCTAGGGATATTATAAATATCTGTTTTATTAGTAATTGAACCTGTATTTTGATTTAATATAGATTTAAATGAAAAATTATTTTTTAGAATAGCTTTAACATTTTCATTAAATTCTCCATAAGGATAGGCATAAGTTGTTGGTTTAATATTTGTATTTTTGTATAATGTATTAAACGCTTTTTTAGTATCATCAATAATTTCTTTTTTAGAAAGATTTTGTAATCTAGGATGCGAATAAGAGTGAAGGCCAATCTCTCCATATTTAGAAGCATCTTTAATTTGCTCCCAGTTCATATAGTCACCATAATGCTTTTCTGTGGCTTGAACATATACATATAAACTAAATGGGTAGTTATATTTTTTAAAAATATCTAGACCATGTTCATAAAAACTTTTATAAGCATCATCTATAGTTAATGCAATCCAGTTATCCGGAATATCTTCTTTTTTTTCTAATTTATCTAATATTTGAGATAATGGAACAACTTTATAATTGTTTTGTTTAAAGTAGTCAAATTGTTTAGTCAGTTCTTTAATTGTTGTGTTTGCACTTTGATATCTATCATCTGCAAATCTGTGATAAACAAAAATGTGTGCATTAGCAAATATATATGAGGTTGAGATTAATAATAGAAATAAATATTTCATTTCTATTAGTTAATTATTTAGTAGGTGCAGACGGTGCACTATTTGATGTTGTTGCACTTGCTGGTACACTTGGAATCATTGAATTTATTTCAATGTTATCTACAACACTTTTAGAGTTTTCTTGATTGTATAAAAATCCTAAATAAAGTGTATTTAAAACAATTAGAATACCTAATCCAAATGTTAATTTTGTTAAGAAATTAGCTGGACCTTTTGCTCCAAACATAGAATCATTACTACCACTGTATGCTCCAAGACCCATGCTTGAACTTTTTTGTAATAATATTGCAATTGTAATTAAAATTGCTAAAATAAATTGTACTATTAATAATGTTGATGTCATATTAATCCTTAAGCTTAAAATAATCGGAATTATATCTAATTATTGATTAAATTTAAGTTATATTAATTAATGATAATTTTTTAGTTGAATTAATTATCAATTGTTAATAAAATTATTGTATAATAAATAAAAACAAGGAGATGGCTATGGATGTAATAACAGACCAATTTGATAATATTTCAATAAATCAATTATATGCAAAATTGTCTTCCAAATATGAACAATTAAATAAAATTGAAAAAAAAGAAGAATTAGATACTATTGGAAAAAAAGACTATATAGAAAATAGTACAACAAATAAAAATTATGATGAAGTAGATTTTGCAAGAGTATTGGAAAAGTTTAGAAATAAAGATTCTGAAATAAGAACACATGAACAAGCTCATGCTAGCATTGGACACACTACAACACCTATCTCATATAATTATCAACAAGGTCCAGATGGTAAAATGTATGCAGTAGGTGGAAGTGTAAGAATGGATACTTCCATCCCTGATGATCCAAAAGCAGCTGCTTTTAAATTGGATATACTTCAAAAAGCAGCATCTGGACCAACACATTTAAGTGGTGCTGATAGTACAATAGCAACACAATCTAATTTAAACAAAATGTTATTAGATTTAAAAGGGGAAGAAAATGCAGGTTAATAATAATTTAAACTCGATGATTCAACTCGAAAAAAGATTAGAAGAGAGTGCTAATGCTCTGGCTAAACTAAATAAAAATAATAATGAAAACAATAGTGAGAATAAGAAACAATTATCATCTGAAGAAAAGCCAAATAATAATCTAAGAGATACTGATATTGTACAAGAGATAGTACAACAAATAGAAATACCAATAGCATATAATGCAAATGCTGAAGTGATATCAACACAAAATTCTATTTCAAGAACCTTATTAGATATCAAAGCATAAATTTAAATTAAGAAGTAGAGAGTTTTAAATGATTATTATAAATAGTATTGAGGATTTAAAAAAAAAGCTTAAAGGAAAAACTTCTACTGTAGGTTTTGTTCCAACAATGGGTTCTCTTCATGATGGGCACATATCATTAATTAAAAAAGCTAGAATAGAAAATGAACTTATAGTCGTTTCAATTTTTGTAAATCCAACACAATTTTTACCTGGTGAAGATTTAGATAAATATCCAAAAAAAGATGAAGCAGACAAAAAAATATGTGAAATGTGTAATGTTGATTATTTATTTATGCCTGATATTAACACTATGTATCAAGATGATGAGATTTTAATTAAAGCACCAAAGTTAAATAGTTTTATTCTTGAAGGGGAAAGAAGACCTGGACATTTTGATGGAGTTTTACAAATAGTACTTAAATTATTTAATATTGTAAATCCTACCAATGCATATTTTGGTAAAAAAGATGCACAACAATTATCTCTTATTACACAAATGGTGCAAAATTTATATCTAGATATAAATATTATTGCATGTGATATAGTAAGAGAAGCAGATGGTTTAGCTTATAGTAGTAGAAATGTATATTTAAGCAAAGATGAAAGAAAAGAATCTTTAAAAATTTCGCAAGCACTTAGACATGCTACCAAACTAATCTCCCAAAAACAGCTTGAAGTGTTAGAAGTAGTTACTGAAATGAGAGATGTTTTAAAGTCGCCAATGATAGAGATAGAATATATTAGTATAACCAATAGACAATTTAAAACTATAGAAAGTATAGAATTAAATAATAGTATTGTTCTTATTGCTGTTAAAATAGGTACAACTAGACTAATAGACAATATTTGGATTTAATTATTATGTTAGTTGATAATAGTTATAATGATACTGTAAATAGAGATATATTTAAGGATAAGTCATGAAATCAAAATATTTAGTATTGCTATGTACAATATTTTTTACTTTTGCTAACGCAAATGATAATAAAGTTGATTGTATAATACTTGAAGATGAAAACTCAATTATTTGTAAATATTCACATGAAAGAATTTCACATGAAAAAAATATTACAGTTTCATGGATTGAACCTGATGGTTTAGTTACAAGAACAAGAGATATGATTATTCCTTCATTTCATGGTTCTGTTTATGATTATCGATATGTAGAAGGTAGAACAAAAGGTGTATGGACTTTTAAAGTTATTGATGAAGAGGATGAGTACACAACTACATTTGAAATAAAATAATTTTAATGAGTAAGAAAACAAAAATTGCCATTATTGGTGCAGGAGCATCTGGACTATTCTCTTCAATATTATTTTCCTCAAATGATTTTGAAGTAACCATATTTGAAAAAAATAATAAGGTTGGAAAAAAATTATTGGCTACAGGAAATGGTAGATGTAATATAACCAATCAAAATATATCCCTCTCAAATTTTTATACAAATTCTAATATAAAACTTATTGAAACACAGCTAAAAAACTTTAACTATTCTTTCTGTAAAGAGATTTTTAATCGTATGGGTATCGAATTTAAAAAAGGCCAAAATGGTAGAATGTATCCATTATCATTAACCTCTTCAACAGTTGTTGATATATTAGAATATGAATCTTTAAAAAATGGTACAAAGATAGAATTAAATTCGGAAATAACAAATATAAATTATGAAAACAAAAAGTTCATATTAAATAATTCTTATAAATTTGATAAACTGATTATTGCTTCAGGAAGTATCGCTATGCCAAAACTAGGAAGTAGTGAAAGTGGATACCAATTTGCTAAAAAATTTAAACACAAAATTATTAAACCAGTGCCTTCGTTAGTTCAATTAGTTAGTAATGAAAAAAATTTAGATGTTGTTAGTGGTGTTAAGATTGAAGCAAAAATTGATAATAAAAGAGGAGACTTTTTATTTACAAAATATGGCGTTTCTGGTTCTTTGATATTAGATATAAGTAGAAAAATATCGAAAGCATTAGAAACTCAAAAAAATATTAAAATTAGTGTAGATACGATGCCTGATTTTTCATACTCAGAATTAATGGAACTTCTGACTAGACGAGTATCAACTTTAGAGGATAAAGAACTTAATTTATGGCTAGATGGAATAATGAATAAAAAACTTGCAAAGTTTATTATTTTAAAAGCAAATATACCTTCTCATATCAAATATGCAAAATTTTTAACTGCTCACGATATTGAAAAAATTATAAAAACTATTAAAAATTTAGAATTTAATATTATTGATACAAAAGGTTTTGAGACTTGTGAGGTTTGTGCTGGAGGAGTACAACTATCTGAGATTAATTTAGAAAACATGGAATCAAAATATCAAAAAGATTTATTTTTTATAGGTGAAGTTCTTGATGTTGATGGGGATTGTGGTGGATACAATCTTCATTGGGCATGGAGTAGTGCTTATAATGTTGCTATAAATATGAAAAAACATTTATAACTATTTTTATTTAATAGCTATAAATGTTGCAAAGTTTATCCATTTAAATAAACAATCAAAATTTGTAAAACCTGCGTCTAAAATCATTTTTTTATTCTCTTCATAACTATAAGGAATAAGAACATTTTCTAGAGCCTCCCTTTTTTGGGATATTTCAAATTCACTATATCCTTGTGTCTTCTTGAAATCATAATACTCATCGATAAATTGTTTATTGAGTATTTTATTGTCGGTAATCACTTTTTCGCTAAATATAAATACTGAGCCCACCTCTAAAGAATCATAAATTTTTTTTATTAATTCTTCTCTTTGCAGTGGTCTTATAAATTGAAGTGTATAATTAGAGATAATCACATTTGATGTTTTAAAATCAACATTAAAAATATCATCTTCAATAAAATCAATCTCAATACCATAAGCATTTGCTTTGTGTTTTGCTCTATCTAACATTGCACTTGAAGTATCTATACCTATTAGTTCTAGCTTGTCACTAGAGTTTTTGGCAATATTTATAAGAGTAGTAGCAGTAGAACAACCTAAGTCATAGATTCTGCTATTTTTACCTGTATATTTTAATGCAAAAGATGTGGTTAGGTTTAGCATATCATTATAATGGGGAACAGAACGAGATAACATATCATCAAAAACTGAGGCTACATCTTCGTCAAATTCAAATTGTTTTTTTATCGGTTTTTCAAATAGTTTATCTTTCATTAAAAGTATTGTATAATAATATATATTTTAAAGTATTTAAAGGAAAGAGATGTCTTTTATGGAACAACTAATTAAAAAAGTTGTGCAATTAGCTCCACGATTAAAAAAAAGAACATTTGATCCAGAAGCTATGTCAATAGAAGATATATCGTTGCCAAATGCTTTAATGCGTTTAGATATTGAAGATATTAAAAATATGATTGAAAAAGAAGTAGCTACTTTTAAATCGTTGGATTATAAAAATAAGACTTTAGATCAATTAAAAATTAATGAATACCACTCTTATCAAATCGGTATTATGTTACGATTTATTAAAGAAGAAAGAGTCTTTTTGATACATAAAATTGATGATTTAATCCCGGATTTTATTAATGGAGCAACACGAAATCAGTTACATATAAAAGTTTTTGATATTGTATATCGGTATGATTTAGGTGTAAAAAAAGATATGCGCATAGAAGAGTTAAAAAAAGAGATTAAGTGGACAGCTAGAGAGGCTGGGTATCTATTGCGTTATTTAAATATGGAAGATAGAACAATTACAGCAAAGTAATATACAAAAAGGAAAAAAATTGACAAATACAAAATGTGGATTCGTAGCAACAGTTGGTAGACCAAATGCAGGGAAAAGTTCTTTACTTAACTGGTTAGTAGGTGAAAAAATAACAATGGTTTCACACAAGGCAAATGCAACACGAAAAAGATCAAATGTAATCGTAATGAATGGAGATGATCAAATAGTATTTATAGATACTCCAGGTATCCATGAAAACGAAAAGTTAATAAATCAATTTATGTTAGAAGAAGCACTTAAAGCTATAGGGGATTGTGACCTTATTTTATATCTAGCTCCTGTAACAGACAAGATAAAGCATTATGAAGATTTTTTAATTAAAAACAAAAAAAATACAAAACATATACTTCTTTTAACAAAAACAGATTTTGTAACAGAGGCTGAAGTCTTTGATAAAATTGAAGAGTATCAACAATTTGACGATAAATATGAATCTTTAATACCTGTTTCAATTAAAAAAGGAACAAAAGAGAAAGATATTTTAGATGCAATTGTAAAACACCTTCCTGAATCTCCACCTTTATATGATACAGAGATTATGACAACTTCGCATTTAAGAGAAATATATAGAGAATTTATTAGAGAGTCAATTTTTGATAATATTTCTGATGAGATACCTTATGAAGCAGATGTAATTATCGATAGAGTTGAAGAAAAAGATAATGTTGATGTGATTAAAGCAACTATCGTTGTAGAGAAGTCTACTCAAAAAGGTATGATCATCGGTAAAGGTGCCGTTGCAATCAAAAGAATTGGATATAACGCTAGAAAAAAAATAGAAAGACTTACACAAAAGAAAGTATATCTTGAACTTTTTGTTTCAGTTAAAAAAGGGTGGACAAAAAATAAAAACTCTTTAAGTGAGATGGGATATAACTTCGATTAAAAGAACTATATTTTATAAGCTTGTAAATATGTGACAAAAAATGTGATATTCTTGTACTATAATAATTCCTAGACTTTAATAGCAAGGAATTATTTGAATGGAAACTTTTCCAGTAGAAAATATATCAACTTTAAGTATTAATGTTTCCGAGGTAATTGAGGAGAAAAATCTTCATCAATTCCTCCGAAGTTCAATTGAAAATAGTAATATTATTGCTTCTTCAAGTACTTATTATAATTTTTATTATAATGCAGATATCTCTACTTATGAAATAATAGTATTTCAAAAAGAGTCTAATAAAATAAAAATAGAACCTTTTTTATTATTACAAAAATATTATAAAAGTGATGATATAGTTAAAGTGATTTTAACTGCAGGCTATTTTCTAGTGATTAAAAATGACAAAATTTTAATTTTAAAAAAAATGGAAAATAGTGATAAAGAAGAGATATCTTTATACCTAAAACAGATATACAAAATAGATAAATTTGAAATTATTGAAACAACAACAGAATCTTTAAAAAGTTTAAAAAAAGAAGAGACCTTTTCTCTTGTTTTTCCTTCATACCCTTTGTATCCAAAAAAATCTTTTTATTACTTTTTGCTTTTTTGTATCTTTAGTATGGGTTTATTATTTATACTCATTTATTTTGATTATGAACCAAAGAATGATTTCTCAAAAACTAAAACTCAATCTACAATAGTAACAAATACAGTAACTGGAAAGAAAACTGTAAAAAAAGTTCTCAATTTATTTTCATATATACAATCTCAAAATATCATCATAGATAAAATATTATATTCAAACAAAAAAATAAAAACAGTTTTATATCATAATAACAAATTACAGTTATTGCAGTTTGTAAACATATATAAAAGTAAATTAGAGTTGAAATCATTAAAATATAATGAAACAAACAAACTCTACGCAATGGAGATATCTCTTGAATATTAAAGATAAATTTGAAAACAATACACAAAAAGATATTTTTTTTCTTTACTTGATAGTACTTTTATTTTGTAGTATGGTATATGCTTTTTCTAAAAATATTTTAGAAATAATTATTCCTTCACAATATGAACAACCATTTCATCTGCAATCTATTGTTAATCCTCCTTTAAATATTAAAAAACTAACAGATAGCGAATCTTTAGTGTATATAAATAAAAATATACAAAAATATCAGATTTTTCTAAGAGAGATCAAAATTACTCAAAATACAATAGATATAAAAGTAGATGGAAGTTTTAATAATGTAATAAATTTTTTATCAAATGTATCACAAAATTTTACGATTAATCAGTTTGAGATAAGTAAGAAAGATGATTCGATACATCTTACACTTCGATTGTCAAAAAAATTTTCTATGTCGAAAACAGAATATAAAGAATTAGAAAAGATAGCCAATCCTTTTGTATCAAGAGAAGTGAGTCAAGCATCGATCCTATCTAATCTAAAGATTGATGCAATAATTGGTCTTGAAATACTTGTTAATAATAACTGGTATAAAAAAGATGATATGATAAATGAATTTAAAATAATAGAAGTAAGAAAAACTACTGTTTTATTATACAACACAATAAAACATATCAATATTATAAAAGGGATTAATTATGAGTAAATTGTTTACTTATAATATTGATTATTCTTTATCGTTAAATCTAGAAAAAGATTTTTTGTCAAAACACAGTATTGTTCCAATAGAACAAAAGGGACTAAGTATCTTGGTTGCCACTTCAAATACAACACAAAATCTTGATGATCTGATAACTTTATTTAATAAGCCTGTTAAGTTAATTTATGTGAGTCAAAAGGATATAAATAGTGAATTACAATATTTAGAATTTAAACAAACACTTTATAAATTAGGAATTAAAGCAATAAATATAGTAGATACAAAAAATGAAAATTCTTATATTGTAAATTTTATTGAAAAACTATTTTCCTTTAGTATTGTACATAATGCAAGTGATATTCATTTTGAATCAGTTGATAATAGCATAGTCATAAGGCTTAGAATTGATGGTGAATTAAATCAAATTTTTCGATTTAAAAAAGAACTTTTCCCATTAATAAGTAGTATCATAAAATATTTTGGAAATTTAGATATTTCACAAAAGAGAATCCCCTTAAATGGAAGGTTTTCAAAATATATTGACGAATCACTTTATGATATGAGAATATCAACAATGCCTACAATTTATGGAGAGTCTATAGTTCTACGAATCTTAGATAATGGAAATATTAAAAAAGATTTGGACTCTATCGGTTTGGAAGATAATACTTTAGATGTAATTAAAAAAACTTTACAGTTTAGTCAAGGTCTAGTTCTAGTAACAGGTCCCACAGGAAGTGGTAAAACGACTAGTTTATACTCAATGATTCATTCTTTAAATACAAATAACAAAAAAATAATAACTATAGAAGATCCTGTCGAATATAGGCTAGATGGTGTAATGCAAGTAAATATTCATAATGAGATAAATTTAAATTATCAAGTAGTCCTAAAAAATATTTTAAGACAAGATCCAGATATTTTGCTCATAGGAGAAATACGAGATACCGAATCATTACAAATAGCGATACAAGCATCTCTTACAGGTCATTTAGTTATAGCAACTTTACATACAAATAGTGCATTAGAAACTATAACTAGATTGTTAGATTTAAAAGCAGAGCCTTATTTGATATCCAGTACATTAAAGATGGTATTATCACAAAGATTGTTAAGGGTATTATGTAAAGAGTGTAAGACAAAAAAAGTAGATACTAATTGTTATGTCGCTAAAGGTTGTAGTAAATGCAACTATGTAGGATATAAAAATAGACAAATCGTATCTGAAATTTTGGAAATTGATAAACATATTTCAAGAATGATAGGTAAAGGAGACTCTATGGACAATTTACTAAAGTATGTAAAAACTCAAAAGTTTAAAACATTAAAAGAAAATGCCATGGAGTTTGTTGCTCAAGGTATAACTACTTTAGAAGAATTTTATAGTAAAGTTGAGTGATGTAAATGAAATATAAAATTGTATATCAAGAAAATAGAAAAGTAAACACTATCATATTAGAAGCAACAGATTTAGAACAATTAAAACAACATAATGATTTTCCATTTAATATTATTAAAATAAAAGAGATAAAAGCTATTAATAGCGATATATTTAGTTCAAAAAATCCTAAAAAAGAGGTGTATGAGTTTTTTGTACAATTAGATATGATGTTAAGTGCAAATCTTACTTTTAGTCAATCTATTGATTTATTGTTAGAGTCTGGACAAGACAAAAAAATTGAAGAAGTTTTAAATGTCATTCAACAGTCATTATCCACATCCCTTTCATTAGATAAAGCACTTTCAAGTTATACAAGATACTTGGGAAAAACAAGTGTATTATTTTTAAAACTTGGTTTTGAAAATGGAAATATTAAAGAGTCTATACACTCATTAGTAGAGATTCTTGATGAAGATATAAAAAGTAGTGAAAAATTAAGAGAGGTGATGAGGTATCCTCTGATTTTAATTTGTTCTCTTTTTATATCTATTGGTATGATTTTTATTTATGTATTACCAAACTTTGAATTTATTTTTACTTTATTGAAAGATGATATCCCTTTATCGACTACATTACTTATATGGATTAAAAATTTTATGGATAAATATTGGAGTATTACAATTATTGGTTTAGGAGTGTTTACATTGTTTTTTTTATTTCTAATTCAAAAAAATAGATATAGGTATGACAAAATTATCTTATTAAAAATTCCCATATTTAGTAAAGTGCTAAGAGATTATTATTTTTATCGTTTATTTCTTTCTTTGTCCATTATTGTTAAATCAAAATATCAATTTCAAATTGCACTTGAGAATAGTAAAAATATCGTTTCAAATTTGTATGTTAAAGAGATAATTGAAAATATATTAATAAGCCTAAAAAATGGAATCACAATATCAGAAGCTTTTGAAAAAAGTTCTTTATTTGATAGCTTAACAATAAAGATGTTGAGTACAGCAGATAATACAAACAAACATGAACATATATTAGTGGATATTACAGCTCAATATAAAAAACGATTTCATAAAAGTTTGAAGAATTTTTCTTCTGCAATCGAACCAATACTTATCTTTATAATATCATTGGTCGTCTTGTGGCTTATATTAGCGATAATGCTCCCTATTTGGAATTTAGGAGCGGTTATAAATTAGAAGATTAAGGTCGAGATAATAATATTGTCTATATATCGCAGGTACTAATAAACATTTCATTTTCAATTCATTTTCGTTTCTTATAATTACAGTACGAAATTTAACAAAGATAATAACTATATAAAAACTTTTAATCCTTTTAAGTTTTTATATTATTAGTTTACTTCCAAATAAAAACAATCAAAACATAACTTATGATAATAACTGAAAAAAGAATATAAGATTTTTGTATTTTTTGATAAAACATAGAATAGTTTTGTAGTGTAGAGTGTTGTAATTAAGAGGGGTTAACCTCTTAATTGATTATTTCATTAGTGGATCTGATAATCCTAATACATACATACCAACAAGTCCTAATATACCTGCTACTAAACAATAGTATAAAGTAGGGATGATAGTTCTTCTTAAAGTTTCACCTTCTTGGTCTAGAAGACCAACAGTAGCCGATGCTGCTACAACATTATGAATAGCTATCATATTTCCTGCTGCTGCACCTACTGCTTGAAGTGCAATCATAAATGCAGTTGATAAGCCTAATGCATCTGCAACTCCGAATTGAAACTGTGATAACATCATATTTGATACAGTATTAGACCCAGCAATAAACGCTCCCAAAGCTCCAACCATAGGTGAAAATAAAGGATAAATATCACCCACTGATGTTGCTACAAAGTTTGCCATAGCTACAGGCATAGAATCAAATCCTGATGCATTTACACCTGAGTTGATTAAAATTCTTACAAGAGGAATAGTAAAGACAAGTACAAATCCTGCGCCAAGCATTACTTTTGAAGACTCACTTACAGCTGCTTTCATCTCTTTAAATTCCATTTTATGGAAAAAGTAAGTAACTATAACAACAAATACTAAGATACCACCTGGTAGATATAATGGAGTGATTGTATATCCTAATCCTTCTCCTAAAATATCTTTAAAAGGGATTACCCATGATTTAACAAATGCTTTTGCTTCATCAGATACTCTTGTAAGTACTAATATAGCCGCAACTAATACATAAGGAATCCAAGCTTTTGTTAACGACATAGGAACTTTATCAGTCATTGCATCTAATTTCATCTCAAACTTACTTACCCATTCTACTGGCCACTCTTCTTTTGGTGCAAAATCCCAAGTATCTTTAGGAATTAAAAAACCTTTTTTTGCTGCAAATATAACAATAGGAAGACCAACTAAAGCTCCAATAAGTGAAGGAAACTCTGCTCCTAAGAATACACCAGTTAAAGCGTAAGGAATAGTAAATGCAATACCACCAAAAATAGCAAATGGTAAAATTGATAATCCTTCAAACCATGATTTGTTTTTTCCAAAAAACCTAGTCATCATCATAATCATAAATAATGGGATTAAAGTACCAGTAATAGCATGCACAACAGCTACTTCAGATGTAATGATTTGTAAATACAGATCCCAGCTAGAACCCATTGAACTTAATGTCGCTCCAATACCTTCTGAATCAAGACCTTTGTTTACTCCGATTAAAATAGGCGTTCCAACAGCACCAAAAGATACTGGCGTACTTTGAATCATCATACCTATCATAACAGCTGCCATAGCAGGGAACCCAATCGCTACCATAAGAGGAGCTGCGATGGCTGCTGGTGTACCAAATCCAGATGCACCCTCAATAAATGAACCAAATAACCATGCAATAATGATTACTTGTACTCTTCTATCTGGACTAACATTATTAAAACCTTGTCTAATAGTAGTCATAGCTCCCGAGTGTTTTAAAGTATTTAACAATAAAATTGCACCAAAAATAATCCATAAAACTGCTACAGTAATAAGAATCCCTTGAATTGATGAAGCTATTACTCTGTTTAAACTAACCTCCCAAATATATACTGCTACAGTTGCAGTAACTATAAACACGATTGGCATCGCTTTTTTTGCAGGTAATTTTAAACCTATCAAAAGAATTGCCGCTACAAATATAGGTAAAGCTGCAAATGCAGCTTGAATACTAATATCCATAATTTCTCCTTTATTTTTTTAATTAAAAAGATTCTAGTCTTAAGATATAATAATGATATGATATTTTATTAATAGCATCTAAATAGCATTTTATATATGTCTTTTGAGCATTTAAGTAACAGTACTTTTTGTTAAAATATATTCTAATTTATAATTAACACACATAAAGATAAAATTTTAAAAAATAATAAGGTAGTAAATAATGACACAATTAATTGATCCGACAATAGTTCATAGTGTTTCAGAACTTATTAAATTATCTGTAGCTCCAGTATTTCTTTTGGCTGCTGTTGCTGGACTATTAAATGTATTTATTGGACGATTGGCAAGAATTATGGATCAAGTGTATAAACTTGATAGTCAGGAACAAAATGGTGAGATAACTCCTAAAATGATTTCTCGAAGAAAGTTCTTGACGATGAGAATGTCAAATATTAACTTGGCTATTTTCTTTTGTACTTCTACAGGTCTTTTAATCGCATTGGTTATTTTAACAATGTTTTTAAGCACTATGTTTGACTTTAGTACTTCGATGGTTATATCAGTTTTATTTATATTAGCTATGTCATCATTGATTGTTTCATTATTTGTGTTTTTAAAAGAGATACATTATACTACTTCTTTTATTCGAACTCAACGGGTATTGAGTGAGGCGATAGAAAAATAAATCTATAGTTTTTTAATCTTATCTATCTCATCTCTTAATCGTATAGCTTCCTCAAAATTTAGGTCTTTTGCAGCCTTATTCATCTGTTTGTTAAGTTCTACTAACATCTTTTTACGCTCAGTTGCTGGCATTTTATTGAGTTTATCCATTTTTAAAGCGATATCATCATACTCTTCAACTTTTAAATCTTCATCAAGTCTTCTGATTGTTGTAGTTGGTGTGATGCCATGTTTTTTATTGTGTGCTTCTTGAATCTCTCTTCTTTTTGTTGTTGTATCAATTGCAAACTGCATACTATCTGTTATTCGTTTTGAAAATAATATTACTTTACCATTGCTATTTCTAGCTGCCCGTCCCATGGTTTGGATAAGAGATGTTTTGCTTCTTAAAAATCCCTCTTTATCTGCATCTAAAATTGCAACAAGTGAAGCTTCAGGTATATCAAGACCTTCTCTTAAAAGGTTGATACCAATAAGAACATCAAACTTTCCAAGTCGTAGTTGTCTGATGATTTGATTTCGCTCAATAGCATCTATTTCACTATGCAAATATTTTACTTTGATACCTAAGTCACTATAGTAGTTTGCTAACTCTTCTGCCATTTTTTTAGTAAGAACTGTTACCAGTACTCTCTCATTTTTAGCAACAACTTTTTTTATCTCATCATGTAAAAGTTCAACTTGAAATTCGCTATCTTTTAGCTCAATGATAGGGTCAAGAAGTCCAGTAGGTCGTATGATTTGTTCTGCTACTTCAGATGACATATCAAGTTCAAGGTCGTTTGGAGTGGCACTTACAAATAAAAAGTTTGCTTTTTTATTGATGTACTCATCAAATTTTAGTGGTCTATTATCAAGTGCAGATGGTAACCTAAAACCATAATCAACCAAAACCTCTTTTCTACTTCTATCTGCTGCGTGCATACCTCTAAACTGTGATAAACTTACATGTGATTCATCTACGATAAGTAGATATGGTCTATCCATCGCTTCAAAATAATCTATTAAAGAATAAGGTGTTTCCCCCTCTTTTTTATCGGTAAGTAGTCGTGCGTAATTCTCTATCCCTTTACACATACCAGTAGCTTCTATCATCTCTAAATCGAATTCTACTCTTTGTTTCAGTCTTTGGTATTCGACATGTTTTTCCTCTTTTTGATAGTATTCTAACCGCTCCGCTAACTCTTTTTCTATAGATTCTACTGCTTTAGCTAATCTATCTTGAGATACAACAAATGGGTTTACACTATATATGGTTACCTCTTTTATCTCTTCACGAGTTACATTTGTCATATATTCAAGTTTTGCAATCGTTTCTATCTCATCACCAAAAAATTCTAGTCTAATAAACTCATCTTCACTATATGCGGGAAATATATCTAATACATCTCCATTTACCCTGAACTCTCCACGATCAAAAAACTTATCGTTTCTTTTGTATCCCATCTCTACAAGTTTAAGTAGCATTGCTCTTTGAGAATACTCTTGACCTTGTTCAACTTTTTGCACATTTTTTTTATATTCTTCTGGATTACCAAGACCGTAGTTTGCAGATACAGAAGCTACACAAATAATATCTTAAAACTCAATAGTGATGAAGTGGTACTAAGTCGCATTCTTTCTAATTCACTATTTATAGAACTATCTTTTTCTATAAATAAATCACTACGAGGTATGTACGCTTCTGGTTGATAATAATCATAATAAGAGATAAAATATTCTACATGATTGTCAGGAAAAAAACCTCTAAATTCTGAGTATATTTGAGCTGCTAAAGTTTTGTTGTGAGTCATGATAAGTGTAGGCATTTGCGTAGCTTCGATAACCTTAGCCATAGTGTAGGTTTTACCTGAACCTGTCACACCTAATAAGGTATTGTATTTATTACCACTAACTATACTGGCAGTTAGTTTTTCGATAGCTTCTGGTTGGTCTCCTGCTGGAGAATATTCTGTATGTACTTTAAATGGTGTCATAAAATGGATTATATCAGAATGTGTTTATTGTTTTGATAAATATTGCAAAGTGTTATTTATCTATAAGATGACTGCCTATAGACTGCCGAAAAACCATTGTTGATTAATTCCTTTATTTTGTGTAGAATGAAGTATGCAAATACCAAAAGAACTTGAAATAAATCCTATTATGTCCAAAGATGAGAAACAAGATACAATCGAAAAAAGAATTAGTTTTCATTTCCTGAATAAGTTACTCAATAAAACAATTAAACTAGAAGATTTAAATAAAGGAAAACATTTAGACAATGAACCTGATATGTTATATGAAAATTTCGGTATAGAACTTGGAACGGTTATCTCTAATACAAATGAATGTATAGAGAAATATGAAATAGATTTTTTGGACTATTTAAATAAAAATATAGAAGGACTTATTGATGAAAATCTTCAAATACATCTAATCATACAAACGGACAAAGAATATTTATTATATGATTATTTTGAAGAATTTGAGGATTATCCTAAAATTAGACAATATTGTTCTAAGTTTTATATCCAAAAATATGATAAACCAATTACACCACAAGTAATATTTGCTCCAAATAGTTCTAAAAAGTTTGAAAAAAAACTTCCTAACATAAAG
>Ga0193960_1000133_pt1 | contig 31378 bp, 54 predicted proteins | sample FB_3_MG_FD_140338 | JGI IMG/M metagenome (GOLD analysis project Ga0193960, IMG submission 140338) | Microbial mat bacterial communities from the Broadkill River, Lewes, Delaware, United States - FB_3_MG | ecosystem: Environmental > Aquatic > Freshwater > River > Microbial mats | place: USA... | reverse complement strand
TTGCCACTTTTTACTTCGCTTAACGATAGGTATGTATTCAGCATCCATTTTTTCCATATGATCTAAAAGCCGCTTATTAAGCTCTAGTTGATGCCTATCTCTTTCCTGCCTTCCGCTCTCTATAGCTATAAATTCACTAAATTTATCCGTGAGCTTTGTTATAGCTGTCTCTAACTTATCGATTCTTTCTTCTGACATTTCTAGTCGCCTCATTTTTGCATGGTTTCATTATATCAGCAAATAAAAAAACAAGCACTATTGCGCGAAAAAGACACAACAGAATCAAAAAGACGCTGTAAACAGTCTCGTATTCTTTTGTAAGGAATAAATGAGCAGATAAAGAGAATATTAACGAATAGAGCAATATGTTCGATATTGCTGTAAATAAACGTTTCAGATTCTCCATAAAGCCCACCTACTCCATAATATTTAGCGTCTACAGCAAACACAAACGATGTGAGCATCATTATAACACAGCAAAACCTACTTATTAATGTTGTGCAGGTATGAAAGACATATGTATAAATAGCAAAGACAATCATATACATAGCCGGCTCACTTATTCGCGATAAAACCACGTTATCAACAAGCAAAACAGACATAAAAAAAGCCGCGAACGGGGCGACTCTTTTAGTTGCTATCACAAGCAGCACATACAAAACAAATAAGACGTTATTTATTCTTAGGCTTAGTTCCGTTTGATTTATTGCGAGGCCGTTTAGTAGCTGAAACCATTCTAATATCTCCATTAGTTAAAACCTTATTATATCATTTCTTCATTCCGATTAAAAAATAAAATGCCATGATCCCATTTATTAGCATGTTTATGTCGCTGCTTAAAAACTTAGCTATATCTATAGATAGTAATAATGCTGCACTGGATTGAGCTAGCCTCGCATAAATAGTGAAACCAAGCCAAGCATTAACCAATATAAGCCATTCTATACCAATCATGATAGCTAGCGCTCGCCGAGTTGGTGACTGATACCTAGTTTTCTCTGCGTGATCTAAAACAAACTGCGCTTTCTCTTTTGCTGTCCAGTCTGTACCAGCTATTTTATCAACTATCTTTAGTGCTGAATTCGCGACACCATCAAACCCAAAAATAGCTTTTACTGCGGTCAATAATCCCATAAATCACCTATAAAATTTTACGTAAATGCATCTGAACATCAAAGCCTGGACATTCTTTTTTAGACACCTCATTATGTCCGATTATCTTAATTCCTTTATATTGTATCATTTTTTTATGTATCAAGCTCTTCAATACAGCCCATTGCTCATCACTAAATTCATCCGTCCCAATCATGCAGACACCTATTGATTTTGAATTATACCCAGAAGCATGAGAACCAACCCAATACTCAGGCCTGCCAGCCTGTAGTTTACCATCAACAGTTATAACCCAGTGATAACCGATACCATCCCATCCTCGCTCTAAGTGCCATCTGTGAATATCTTCTGCTTCATGATTCCTGCCGTTCGGAGTTGCAGAGCAATGTATAATCATTTTATCCATCTTACTAATCCTCAACTTATTTATGTTAGTTAATATTATCTTCATATTTCCCTCTTTCCACTGGAGAATCATGCCAATTTGTAGTTTATTATAAAAACCAATGTCTTATTGCTTTATTGGTTTTGTAGAAAGTGAGAAATATTCCTCTGATTACAGTGTTATATTTCTTCACCGTCTTCAAAAACTCTAATATCTTCATCAAAATTAACAAAGCCTGAGTATACATTTCCGTTTATAAGCGGGTATTTTCTACCAACGACCATAGGCTCGCCGTTTAATTTAATCCCATTGATAACCGCCATCACCTCGTTTTTATCACCTCTGGCCATGTACATTTTTGGTATTTTTCTGTTCATAATTACACCCTAAAATATAACAATACAAATTAAGCCCTGACTCGTACCTCGCAGGTTATTTGCGTGGTTAGTTGGATAACAACCAAGGCTGTAGTCCACCCAAAGCACCAAGTCCGTTATTATTTGTAGCTTTATTTATTGTTATTTTATAACAGGCTATTTGCTGTTGCATGCAGTACATCTTAAAATGATCTGTTGCGATCTCTTTTGGTATATAAGCCAAAATAATCTCGTTATTTCTAATTAAAAGCCTCACCTTTTCGGGCGGCTTTTTGTTAAACCAAAAAAACTCTAAAATTTTATTAATCATAATTCCTCCGTAAAATCCAACTAACAACTGGCTCAATCGGACTTGCTACAGTTGGTTGTTTTTCATCATTTTGCATCTTCGTTATCCTTATTTATTCGTTGTAATATTTGCGCTCATAATGCGCAAGCGCGGTTAGCCTAAAGGTTATGTTGCTTCTGCGTACTTCCATTTTACAATAATATCATCAGGCTTTAGGTCACTATCAGCAGTAAGCCATTGCTGCGTTAAATCCCAAAATTTAGCTATGCCTTTTTTACCTGTATCCGTCACAACGTAAACGTCCACACCTGTGCGTGGCTTTTCGTCTATTGCTTTTATATATTTCAATCTCTTTCTCCTTTCTAGTGCGCAACATAACAACGCACTTATGTCGGACACGCTACGCTTAGCCGCATAGCGCAAAGGTTATGCGTCTTTAGTTAATAACCTATACGTACCAATCATTTGCTTGAACTCTTTACTATCAATTTTATTTATAAGCAAGTCAGCAAGTCTTAATTTCTCTTTTAATGATTCGTTTTCATTTTCAATCTCTTTCACGTAAGATTCGTTAACACTTAAACCTATCCACTTTTTATTTTTACTCATTATTCCTCCAATACGCCTCGTAACAAATCAATATAGGACGCACTTCCTTGTGCATGGAGAAATCTACATGCAATTCAATATACTTCTGTACTGCAAGCCTATAGGAGCAAAGGGGATATCATCATTAAAGTCTATTACTGGCTCTTGAGGATTTACCTTAGGCACTTGTTGTTGGAATCCGCCCTGCTTAGCCGTAAACCCTTGCGCGTCTCTTGGCGCTTGCGCTTGCACTGCTTGTTGATATGTTGGGTTTTGTTGGTTTTGATATCCTTGCTGCGGAGCTTGCTGTGGTGTTGAATTATCAATACCATAGAATATCTTGCCATTGCCTAAAATTGGCATCTGAACGTTTTGCTCTCTTTCTTCTTTTGTAGTTGATTGAGTGATAAAACCATGATCGCCATATTGGCCAACATTATCAGTATCTAAAAACATAGTTAAATCAACATAAAGAGCGCCAGATTGGGCGGCAAACAATCTTGCTTTATCTATTTTCTTCACGTCTATTTTTAAACTCACACCTATTTTCATTTTACATTCCTATTTTATTAATTAACTTCACTAAATAAACCAGTCCAATCATCACCAGGATAATAGTCTCTAAAATTATCTTGCATAACCTTTCTTTCGTCTGGTGTAAAAGGGCCGCCATGCTTTTCAGATACATACATATTTCTTCTTGAGTACGGCTCAATTTCAAACCATGCCTCCGCTGCTTCTTCCATGCCGTCAGTTGCTAAGTGGTTCTTTATCGCCTTTACAGAATCTATATTCTCGATAACAGATTTCTTTGCAGCAGAGCCCCAAGAGAATCGAACTTCTCCATTTTGATCTTTTGCAGCTATATAACTAACTTTATTGTCAACATGGTCTATACGCCACACCCATTCTTTTAATTTTAAATTCCAAGTTTGCTTTGGTTTTTGCCCGCTCATATCAACTTCATTTTGATTCAGCTTAACTGATATAACAGGGTAGTCATACAACTCGATACCTATACCAAAATTAAAGCAAGCCCTTTTAAATGAGTCACTAGCCAAACCCTTAGCAGCCTCTGTATTTGACTCTGTTCCGGTATCTTCTCTTGATATCCACTGGTTAGTTTCTTTATCATATATGCTTACAACGCAGTTATGATTGTTAAGTTTATGCTCTCGTTTCCAGTTTAAGCCACAAACCTTATTCAAGCGGTTGATATCGACTCTAGCGTCCTTGTAAGCAAGGATAGTAGCATAACCACCCTTATTGATAGATTGTATGCGAAAATCTATATCCTCGGCTGATAATGGCTTTGAAAGCTCTTTTATTAAACCATTCATTCTTCACCACCTGTCATATGATCTAACCTTGCAGCTTCCTCGTATTCAATACCTGCAATATCAAGTTCTAATTCTTCTATTCTGTTATCAATCGTACCAAGCAAACCAACAGGAATATCAAGCCCAAAATCAATTAATAGTTTATTTTTTATATCCCAACACTCAGAAACCCTAGACATAAGCATTGCCTTATCGTAATCTTGTTTTTTAATGTAAATCATTTTTCTCTCTCCTTTAAATATCAAAATCATCTAAATCAATCGCATGCCCACACTGCTCATTGTCACACTCCAACCAGTGAGCGCCTATAACATATTTTTCAGTAAGTGTGCATTCACACTCAGGGCAGTAACCCTCGTCTTGGTCGCAATACTCAGCTATTTGATTAGATATGTAACAGTTAGACATTTAATTAACCCCTTTCATTTGATGATTAAATATTAGCATACTGATTTATTGTTGCAAGTATTTATTTGACATTTTAATAAATAAATTTTAATATGCAGTTAAATCAATTAAAAAGGTGTAAACGATGGAATTAAATAAAATAGTTAAAAAAGCGATGGTAGACAAAGATATTAATGGCGTAATGGAGCTAGTTGATCGCTCTGGCGTTAGTTACTCTGATGTGACTAAAATACTCAAAGGCAATGGCTCGGTTCGGCTAGTTAAGGTTGTTGAGCTGCTAGATTACCTGGACTTAAAAATAAAGGTAGTAATCAAGTAAAGGAAGGCTCATTAAGAGCCTTTTTTATTATCTGGTATTACATGTTTTCTCGGCCTTGGTGCTTTCCACTCTTGGCCTTTATAATCACTCTCGGCGTATATTATCTCTCCACCACTCATTACATACTCAGCTACTTTTTCTAATGCTTCTTCGTGTCTTTTATTGTTTAGTTGTATTGTATTCATATCGTTCCTTTATTTTTTTAATTAGGGTCATTAGATACGTTTGTCATGGATGGGGTATCCAGTTAAAGTATCTTTATTAATTAAATTATACAAATCGGTATCAACATATCATTTCACATCCTTGTTGGCTGACCAGACCATATAACCATGACTTATTCGTTGTTTATCCGCGTATCTAAACGTCAACTTGTATAAAGTTATTCTTATTTGCTTCTTTTTAAACTTAGCTAGTTATGCGGTTCTTTTACGATGTTACCGAATATATCGGCAGTGTTAATCTGTATAGTGAAATGAGCTAGGTAAGGATTCTAACCTTACATCTCCTAACATTGACTAGTTGCTAGGCACTTTTACAAGCTACTAACTCACTTCTCTATACAGATTAGAAGATGCTTGAAAGGGATTGTGTCTGGTAGATAAACTCTACGCTATTTAAATGATGTCAATCATACTCGTTAAAGCTCAGACACAAAAAAGGGTACTTAGATCATGTAACCTCTGTTAGAAAGAGGGGTGAAATCTAGAAGGAAAACCCACCAGAAGCCACATGTCTAAATACCCTATTTCTAGATTTCTTTCAAACAGCTTTCTACACTGCACAGTTATTATCGTTTATTTATTCTCCTTTTTCAAGCTTAAATTTTTTCCTGCTTCCACTGCCTTTGTATTTCTTTGTTTTTTTGTTGTTCATTCTGCATCACCTATAAATAAATGTTTGTTTTCTCTAAGTTCAGGCATGGTCCAATATCTAACTTCATAATTACCGCTTGCTGCCTCGCACCATCTTAGCAGCATTTTTTTAGGCGTTCCAACTCCATGCTTTTTCTTTGCTTTTTGTTCGCTCATGCCGTTTAACAGATCAATACAGCAGTTATACCTACTCAATAACACATCGATTTCTTTATGTAATAGTTTTTTTAACTTGTTCTCATTCATCCTATTCACTCCTTAACCTTTCTCGTAGGCATAATAAAAATCACATTCTTTACATTCTAACCAAGATACCTCTTGCGTGGCACTCCATAGATCTTCCAACTCACCCGAGCAGCAAGGGCAAGTTAATGTTTCGTGTAGTTCGTCCAATTCTTTTAATGTCATAGTTTTACTCCTTATCTAGTTCTTTATTACTTCCACACCAAACCCATTAGACACCAACGCTTGAAGCATAAGAGGGAATGTTTCTTTTTGGTCCTGGTCAATCTCTGTGTGATAAATATCCATAGTAATAAATTCGCATAAGTTCTCATAATACCCGTAATCTTTAAATCCAGATCCACCAAGAATTGATTGTAGGTGATTTTCATTGTTGGCGTTAACATTGGTAATTCTTAATTTCATTTTTCTATCTCCTTTGTTGTTGATGATTAAACAATAGCAAAAAGAATTTGACATAGCAACAATAAATGATATTATTTGTACAAGAATTATTAATAACAAGGAAAACAACCATATGAAACGAACCTCGCGTCTTACTGCTGATATTACTTTAGAGGCTCACAGCATGCTTAGACAGATGGCTGATAATAAAGAGAGATCAAAAGGCTGGCTGCTTGAGAAGATGATACGTGCTTATTGCGGAACAACAGAGGAGCCAAAAAAAGAACAAGTATCGCGCAGCAAACCAAAAACATACCCTGCGAACTTCGATGAACAATTTGAAATCCTATGGGATGCAAAAGGAAAAAAAGGAGCAAAAATTAAAGCAAGGGAGAAATATAAAACAATGCTCATAAACTCAGATAACGATACATGCGAACAGTTAACGCATTTACTTGTTGCTGACATCAAAGGCTCAATGAATGAAATAGGATTTACTGAGCTGCATTTAACGACATATCTTAACCAAGAAAGATGGGAAAAATAATGGCAAACGCAAAAGATTTAGTTAGAAAATTAGGAAACAAAGAGGATAGTAGAAAGAAAGAATATCAACGCGCCTCAGAATGGCCTAAATGTTTTATTGCTGGTTGCCCTTTGCCTACAACGATAAAGGCCGATAACTGCACCTGTACGCACCATTACAGGCAATTTGGCTACGAGGCTGAATGCACAACTGAGGCTATTAAGGAGTTTTTGCCATACATACGCAAATATGGAGAGATGCTTAGATGGAATGTAAGAGTGTGGAGAGAAAGGGAGCCTCAAATAATGGGATGGCCAGTATTGCCAGCCACAAAAGAAGAAATGGATAGACCGACTATGTATCTAAACAGGCTCAAGATTTTTATAGATAAAGGCATAAAGTCAAGAGCAGAGGAAATTTACACTAACAGTATTTAACAATAAGGAGCAATAAACATGGACAGAAGGCACGATGATTTAATAAAGATAGATTGGTTAAAGCTTGGTGAACGCTGTGTATATGTGTTGGTGGCGTTATTCTTTGTTATATTTTGGGGTATGTAATGAACGATTTGCAACTATACAACTATCAAAAAGACGAGGTAGATAGATTAAATAAACAAATAAATATGATCTCATTTTTTTACAAAAGCTTTTATGAAGATAAAATTAAAGAGCTTGAGAATAAGCTATCTTTAGCTTTAAAAATGAAAAGCGAGTATAAAAGAAAAAGCGAGTTAATTAAACCGCCAACAAGAAAGCAGCGTGTTTTTGATATGCTCAGTAATGGTGAGCGAGATTACAAACTAATAGCAGACAAGTGTTTCACTACTTACGATGTAGTACGCAATTACGCATGTGAATTTAAAAAGGAGAATAACAATGGTACTAACTAGCAAAGAAGAATATATGGAATGTAGAAACAGAAATAACCCCAAAAGAGACGAAAGCTTAATGTTTAGTAAAAACCAAGTGGCAGATGATTATCAATGCACAGAAACTAAAGCTAAACGAAACGAGATAGAATTCATTAATGACATTAAACAACAAATAAGCGAAGTGTGGGATGAGCTATGAGCGCAGAAATAAAACACAACAATTACAAGTTAATGTACTCGCAAGTTTTATTTGAACTAGCAGAGGCGCAGAGAACTATATCAGATAACAATGAGTATTATGCTTTCCAGATGATGCAGTTAAACGACCAGGTGATGACTAAAAACGCTGAGATAGCATTGTTGAAGCAAGAGTTAAAAAGGAAGAGTTTACAATGAAAGCACTAAGCTTATTTAACGGCATGTCATGCTTATATATGGCGCTAGAAAAACTAGGGATTAACGTCGATAAGTATTACAGCGCAGAGATTAATAAGTACGCAATACAAGCGTCACAGGCGCTTTATCCTGACACAATACAGCTAGGTGATGTTACCAAGTGGCGAGAATGGGATATTGATTGGTCAAGTATTGATTTAGTTACTGGCGGATTTCCTTGTCAAGCCTGGTCAATGGCTGGTAAGCAGTTAGGCGATAAAGACGAGCGAGGCATGTTATTCTGGACGATGCTAGATATTATGAAGCACGTTAAAAAGCATAATCCGAAAGCTGATTTTTTAATTGAAAACGTGAAGATGAAGAAAGAGTTTGAAGAATATATCACCTATCACACAGAACAAGCTTTAGGTAATGTTCATAAAATTTTAATCAATAGCGCATTGTTGTCTGCTCAGAATCGCAATAGATATTACTGGACCAGTTTTGATGTTGAGCAGCCAGAAGATAAAGGTATTTTGCTTAAAGATGTTATTGAGAGTGGCGCTAATGATGTTAACTCAGATGGTTGGCATGAATGGTGGGATAAAAACAAAGAATTTCAGCAGCGCAAAGCATATTCTAAAGTTTGTAACGGCAATGATAAAGCAATAACAATGACAGCTAGGCAGTATGCAAGTTGGAATGGTAATTTTGTTATTATGCAAACACCAAGAGGAAATAATCCAGGTGGCGAAAGAGCAAAAAACGGTAAAGCGCCGTGTTTAAGCTCTAACTCATGGCAACATAATAACCATCTTTCTGACGGCGTTAAATACCGAAAACTAACACCGCGCGAATGTATGAGGCTTCAAACAATGCCAGAGCATCATATTGATACTTTATTAAGCGCAGGTATTAGCAATACGCAATTATATAAAATGACAGGCAACGGATGGACGGTTGATGTAATAACGCACATTTTAAAGGGGTTACAATGAGAAAATACAGGCCAGCGATATTCTTCGCTGTTTATTTAACGCTTATGTTGTTTACGTGCATCAACGTAGTGAGTTCTCTATGAAAGACTTAAAGCTAAACTTAAACACTATTAAATACGTCATACAGCAGCTTTACGCATTAGATTTAAAAAAAGAATGGCGAATATCCATAACAGAATGGAGTAAAAAAAGAAGCATACCAGCGAATAAAGTTTATCAATCTTGGTATCCTGCCATGTCTGATGTTCTGGCAATGACAATTCCAGAGACTACAAGATTTATTAAGCTCAATTTTGGCCTGCCTATACTTTTTTCTGATGATTACATAGGTTCGATAATATGGGAAGGGCTAAATAATAAAGGGTTTTTTCAACTGAGTTACGAGGATCAACTCTTGCACATGACAGAGCTGCCTGTAACGCGATTATTTAACACAAAAATGCACAATAAATTGAGAGATGATTTACAAATATATTTCGCTAATCTTGGTTTAAATTTAGGTTATAATGATTAATTTAAAAATTAATGTAATTTATTATTGTATTTTGTGAATTTAGAGCGTAGTATTTACCTAGTTATTTTGGTTGTTATGTTACCTACACAATAAAGGGTTAATGAAATGAAGCCTAGAATTAGAGCATACAGAAAAGCTTACTTTGTTTTGCTTGGCTATAAAACAATAGTTGAGTTGGAGCCATTCGGAAAATGTATGGTATTAAAAAGCGAAAGTGATGAACTTAGCTTAGCATCATAACCTTTGCGCTAAGCGGCAAGCTTGCGCAGTCCGATTGAGTGCGTTGTTATGTGACGACTTAATTGATAACTGGAGAATAAAAATGAAAGTAAGAGATGTGGGTGAAATAGGTAATTATTATGGTGGTTTAGCTGTGAGGGCTGAAAATGATAAATTTTATTGGGAATTGAAAATTGGAATGGTACGTTTTGGGAGGAAATACCTGAAAGCCTTTTTAGTGAATTAAATAAATACCAAGACACTAAAGACACATAACCTTTGGCTAACCGCGCTTGCTACATAGTAGCGCAAGTATTACAACGAATAAATAAGGATAACGAAGATGCAAAATGATGAAAAACAACCAACTGTAGCAAGTCCGATTGAGCCTGTTGTTATGTTGCAGGACTATATGGAACAAGGAAAGTTTAGCGTTGATTACATAGTAGACAAAGATAAAAATGTTGTTGGCGTTTCACATCCTGACTGGCCTTTTACAATAATGCGAAATCAAGATAATAAATCTGAGACAGCTATAGTCTGCAATAATACAGACGAGCCGTTTGGTATTCTTGATTCTGACGTGTTCAATACAATTCTGATGTGTTGGCTGTTAATTGATGATCCAAAGCTAATTGATGACGCGGCACAGGATGCAACATAACCAAAAGCACAGACGCAAAATAAAGCGTTAGTGAAGAATGAGCGGCAAGCTGTTTTTGTCGTTTGGTGTAAGTTGTTAGAATTGGCGTTAACACAAAAGGTAGAATTAAAATGAAAGTTTTTAGTTATATGAAGTGGAATGATGGGAATTATTGTGGGTTTTGGTTTCGGGTTTTTGGTTATGGCTTAAACATAAATAACAGGCCATTACTTTTCTCGCAAAGAAATGGGTACGGAAATCCGTTTTTTAAATTAAAAAGTGTAAAAATTATGATATTAAAGCCACAAGTATAATTAGCCATTCTAACCTCGCGCTAAGTTGTGAGGTACGAATCAAATTTAAGCGCCTTGTTATATGGCGCACTAAAAATTAACTGGAGAGATACAAATGGGACACAGAGTGACACAAAGAATTTTAGAATGCGAAATTTGCGGAAAAACACCAGAAGACGGGGAGTACTTGTGGGAAATGGGTAGTGGGCATTGGTGCGAAAGCTGCTGCAATGAAGATGATGACAAAAATGTAATGAGTGATATGGAATAGTCGCAGGGTTAAGCCATATAACCTTTGGCTAACCGCGCTTGCGGATAAATAACACGGAGATATGAAAATGAATATAGAAGAATTTGCAAACACCATAGATTTAACAGAAAAACCAACTATAGCAAGTCCGATTGAGCCTGTTGTTAGCGGTGAATTAATGGAATGCCGAGCCATGCAGGTACTAAATAATGCGGTAGATCACATTAACCACGAAAACTACAACGATGCACTTAGCTCGATTAGAGAAGCACAGGAAATGTTAGTTAAATTACAAACGCTATTTGAAGATGTTAGTCATCATTATGATATTGATGTATATGCTTTACATTATGATAAGTGGACTGAGATAGGTGGGTATTAATTCCTGCTAACCTTGGCAACACGGGTTTATCCCGTGGTTGCGGTTGTTATGTGTTTTAACTGAAATGTGGAGAGACTTATGGAATTTGAAGATATTGATGACAATCATCAGAGAGCAAAAGTATTTGGCGGTTGGCTAGTAAAAACTTATGAAAGCGTACACCATGAAGAAAATGGCTTCTCTAGTGGTGGTGAGGGGTGGGATTGGCGTGTAGCTATGGCCTTTGTTCCTGATCCAAATCACGAATGGAAACTAAACACATAACACTGCAATCAGAGGAATATTTCCTTATTTCACACATTAGACCAGTGTAGATAAATCACTGGTTTATATGTGTTTTGCAGATTGGCATGATTTATATCGGGGAAAGCGAGAAATGAAGCTTATATATGGTAACGGAAAAACAACGTCTTGCGATAAATGCGATAAGCTAATATGCTCCAATGATGAGAGATACAACGTTAGCGCTGGTGTTTATTGTGTTCATTGTGGTCGTGTGGATAGTTTGTATTTTGGGTTTAGAAGATGGTTAAAGGGGTATTTGCGTGGCAAGGTGTAAGATTTGTAAAACCAAATTTAACGCTAAATACTTTCTACAAAAAACCTGTTTAAATCCCGTTTGCTTGGCTGAATGGGCCAAACAAGACAGAGAGTTGAAACAAAAGAAATCTGACAAAGCTAGAAAAGAAGCGTTAAAGTCTGCTGGCGATTACATCAAAGAGGCTCAAGCATCTATCAATAAGTATATTCGCCTTAGAGATAAGAATAAACCTTGTGTTAGTTGTGGCAATAATAGAGAGCATAAAATCGGATTAAGCGGTCATAGATATGATGCTGGACATTATCGCTCTAGAGGCTCAGCAGGACACCTTAGATTTAATTTATTTAACATCCATAAACAATGTGTAAAATGTAATCGTGAAAATTCAGGCTGCGTTGTTGAATACAGAATAGAGTTAATTAATCGCATAGGCTTAGATAGAGTTGAAAGATTAGAACAAGATAACGAGCCTAGAAAGTTTACAATTGAATATTTAAAAAGAGTTAAAAGTATATTCAATAAGAGATTTAGACTGTACGAGAAGAAATTTAGATAAAAAATAGCGCAGTAGCGAGGAAAGAGGCTATTGCGCCAAAAATGCAAATGAATCAGTAAACTGCTATAGTTTATTTTGTTTTATACATTTAACAAGGAAAATTATGAAATACATATTAATAGCCCTGCTACTTATTGGGTGCAATAAACACGAAAAAGAGCCGTTTGTGTATCTTGATGATCTAGAGCCAGCGGTTGTAGAACCACATATAGAAATGCAGCCAACAAATAATAGTTGTGCATGGTGGGCAATACCAAACCAAGACTACAACGGAGTGCCAAAATATTCTGGACCTATGTGTACATACACCCATAAGCATATACCTGTAGCGGCATATGGTAATGGCGAGGTTTTTTATACTACAACAGAGTTTTTAGATGGTGATTTTTATGTTTATGCACATAAAGGAGTCGAGAGTGTACTGGTTCATCAGATCAATGACTGGGACGACCCACACACTAACGCAGCTATACAGATAGATAATCAAGGTCGCGTTAACGTACATGTAGCAAGCAGGGGCCTTGATTTCAAGTTCCAATCCGGCAAACATTTAAGAAGTGTTACGCCGTATGAGCTAGATTTCGAGTGTTTGAGTGGATGCGGTGATGTTAATTTTGAGGCTTACCCTCAAGTGTTTGATACGTCATTCGGTTACTATGTTGGTTATACTCATTATGTTAAAGATCCAGCTATTCACCCGACAAGAAACGTTAGGGAGATATGGTATAACTTGAATGGCAGTAGAACCAGGTTAGCAAAGGGCGCACATTACCAAGTGACTTACTATCACAATGGAACTATCTACGTGTTTTTTAATTATCTAAAAAATGCAGCTGCAGACGAAAGATACAATTTATACGGAATGAAAACATCAGATGGAGTTAATTGGACTAATTTGTTGAATGAGCCCTTATCTTTGCCTGTAGAGCAAGATGACGATATTGTCAGGCTTTATGAGACAGAATCGGTAGGTAACCTAGTTTATCTAAAAGATATTACATATAAATTAGGTGTTAGGGCGTTATTTACAGAGGCGACAACTAAAGATCCAACACTAGGCGAAAGGTATGTAAAAGAGTTCTGGTATGATGACGGAGAAGATCCGATTAAAACTGTCTCTGAAACAAATCATAACTACTCGTCAGCGGCATATATTGAACACAAAAACAATACATATATTGTGCTTAATAAAGGTGTGCAGCCATACGCAGGCGGTGATATATCGCTGTTTAAGGTGTACTTATCGGGATATAATCTTGTTGATACGGCCAACTCAGGAAACTATTCATATATAAGAAAGGTTTACGGTGTTGATAGTATGGCTGTTTCAGGTTTTGGAAATAGTGATGTACAATCATCTTCCGAACATGTTATGATTTTTTTAGCGGATTAATGACTCAGCAATGAGCCGCGAGTGTCGCCCTACCATCCTAGTTAGGGCGATGCGATTTACCTGCCGTATTGATATAAGTATCTTATTTCTTGTGTTGTGCTTCCACTATCCCTTATTATCTCTATAGTCTCATCTATATCGCCTCGTTTGAATTTAAACATTAGATAGATTCCTCTTTTGTACCGTCTTGTAATAACTCTGCCTTTCTTGTTACAGCATCAACAACAAGACCAGCAGTAACTAAGTAATCGACAATATAATTAACTCCAGCAATAGTATCTTGAAAATCTAAATCGCAATAACTAGCATTCATTAGTCTAGATTTAATAACTGTTGCTGCGTCATCTGAGGCAATTGCTACTTCCTCTGGAATGGTGAAGCGTCTTTGCATAGCTCCAGTTGATATTATTCTGATAGGAGTTACAGTAGGGGTCATGAATGCTTGTTGTTGCCATCCACCATTTCCGGCAGGTATGCGATAAGTATCGCCATTAATCAAATCTTGCTCAGTACAGTCTACCCATTCACCGTTAATTAATTTTTGCATTATTATTCCCCAAACTGATAAGAGTAAAATGTACCCTGAGACGTCGACACGTTAGTTGATATTTCTAACACTTCATCTACGTCGCCGGTAATAACATCTTGATTACCAGCACCGTTGTTTATTGATAGCTCGTCTACGTCACACCCAATGTTTACTTGATTCAGAATAGCATCAGTGACAACAGCTGATCCGCCAACGCTTATTGTTGTTAGGTTCGTTTGTGCAACACCAGAGCTAGATATCGAGGTTAACTTCACTTTTTGCCCAGTTGGCGGAGTCAAGGTAACATAAGTCCCTGTTGCGCCAGAATTAACTTCTATAGTTTTTGACGCAAACTTAGTTATAAATCCACCGCCACCACCCTTTGTGCTTAATTTAATTGTCATGCTATAAACTCCAATCGCTAACGCCGTCAGACGTTAATGTTAATTCTACGCTTTGTGTGTTATCAAAGGTGATGCTAGTATCTGTACCGCTTGAGTCTGTTATAGTGTCACTCCCACTGCGTGTTACTATAGGTTCGTTAGCTACGTATTCGTCAGGCTGTGTGATGGTTATTGTTTGGTTTGCGCTAACAGAATTTGCCAAAGGCAATAAAAATCCAGTGTCGCCATCTCTTAATTCATTAACTCTTAATGCGGTTAATAATCCGCCGCCTGTTTGTGGGATCACCGTTGTTGTTCTATCTTCCAAAGCTATAACCTCGGGAATTTTTACGCCGCTAATCGCTGGTATCCAATTCGTTCCGCCATCAGCTTCGGGATCGTTTCCTGCTTGAGCCGCTAAAGCTTTCCATAAATTCCCTGTGCTAGTTTTTACAACGTCGCCTATCGCGTAGGTAATATTTGTATTCCATACGCCTAAGAATTTTATTTGCTCCCATTGTGTTGGTGTTATAGTCGGGTCGTTGCCTATATTCCCGTTAGACAAAGACTTGTAAAACTCGCCGTCTGAGCCTTCCACAATATCGTTAATGTCGTAAGAAACAACCAAGTCAAAATCAGAGAAATCACCTAACTGCTTTTCTCCGCCTACAGGGTCGCGCTCTGCGTACTGCTGCCCAAATTCATCAAAGTATTTAACCTTGGCGTTTCCGCTGTAAAATACATTCTCAACGTTACCATTAGCCAATACATGCACATTTGTAGTGTTTTGTATTGATTCCAGCTCATCCTTATATGTGATAAGTTGCGTATTGGTTTTTGATTTAAAAAACAACAGATAACCGTTAGGTTTCATATCTGTTATTGGGCTTACAAATCTGGCCATTATTTACACCTTTTAATTTGTGCTATACTAGTTTTATTTGAGGGTTTTACCATGATTAATAATAACAAAGAAAGCAACATCCCTGGGCTAATAGCTTTCTTAATTGCTTTCATTTTCTTTACTATCATTCTGTGACTTAGTCCCTGCTGCTAATACTGATGATGCTTGTAGCAACTCTCTTTTGAATTTGGCTGACTTAATTGCATCCTGTACAGTTTCGTTAGCTATATCCTCTAACGTTGTTAAATCTATGTTTGTGTCTAAAAGTAAGTCAGATAAGTCTGAAATGCTTCTTGCTTTCTTTGGTACTGATTTTAAATAGGCTTTGGTTATCCTTTCCGCGTCATTGCCTGATCTTGCTATGGTATCTAGGAATGCCGCTCTATTTTTTGTAATTTTTTTGGCTATCTCTTTTGCTACAGTACCAGCAGTTATAACACCTACAGCCACAGGAGCAACAGCACCACCTAAACCGGGAATTGTGCTAACTATAGCGGCAGTTCCACCACCACTAAGTAACCCTCCGAATATGCCGGGGCTATTTTCGAGCTTAAGACCCATACCACCAACGAGAGACGCGAAGTTTTGCTTAAAATCTCCATCAGTAACTTTTCTTATAGCCTTTACATCGTCTTGTGATAGGAATTTTCTACTCTTCTTCCTGTTTAACAGGTTGTTCAATTCGTTTCTGATACCTTTTTCTACGCCAGCTTTCCTGCTTGAGCCTATCTCTATAGCCTCTTGAAGCATTTCAGACCTCTTAGCTCTACCCCATAATTTCCTTGCTGACTGGTATTTTTTGCCAACTTCCGTGGCACTTATTTGCGCTCCTTTTTCTATATCAAAAGCCTTTATGTCATCTAGGAAAGAATCTATTTCATCAACAATGGATAGCCCAACTCTTGTTTTGTTTGGATCTGTTGCTATAACCGAGTTTTTAGCTATACTTCTCAACTCATCCATTTCTACAGTAGTTAAAGGCCTTCCTTGAGCTATATCTTTTTTAACCTCCTGTATTGCGCCAAATGCTTCTGGTGTTACGCGCTCTCTTATCCCTTCTTTTTTTGCTATCTCATCAAGATTTCTTTCCAGTCGCTTTAGCGCTGTCTGTTTAATAGATACGCCTGAACTATCAAGCTCATTAAATATAGCTCTAGACGCGTTTTTTATTTTATTAACATCTGGTGCTGATTCTATCAAAGTTTTTTCTATTAGCTTCCTGCTTGGCTCTTTAATCGCTGTTGCTTTTCTTGCTCCTTTTATACCTAATAGCTCAAGCGCCGCAGTCGGTAGTGTGTGAGCAATAGAAGCTAAAGCAGGGCTACCAGTTACCTTTAGCGTGTTTTCGCCTAAGAACTTTTCTGCATCAGATAAAGCCTCTCCAACTGGAGCGAGAGCCTCGCCTATAGCCTGTTGTTGTGCTTGCCCTACCTCTGTTCTTGGTTTAAATGTCAGCGCATCTCTAGTAGCATTAACTGCTTCTGCTCCTGCCCCTTCATCAGCAAAAGGATTTAGCGATTGAGCCACTCCAGCAAGACCAGCTACAGGCTCAGCAATAGCGCCTGAAACTAAAGAGCCTATGTTTTCAGCCACACCTAAAGCTTGATCACCAAAAGATGGGCCTTGTATTGCTTGCTCTTCTTTCTGTGGTAAGTTAGAGAATATTTCGTTTAGCTCAGCTTCCGTAGGTGGTGAATCACCAGTAAGCTTTACACTTCTGCCAGTCTGAGGGTCTTTAACTAAATAAGTAGGCATTATTCCTTAACCTCTATTTTAAATCTGCCGATTGTGCCGCTTTGCTGTGGCGTTGCTTGTGCCTGCTCAATAGTCACCATGTCGCTTAAATAGTCCTTGTTCTTTAATTGGTCTCTCCATGCCTTTCCAAATCCAGAAATCCCCTTTGTTGTTGAGATATAATCAGATTTGAAATTATTAAAGGCTGCTTCAATTTTTGCTAACTTGGCCTGCCCATTTAAAAAGCTAATTATTTCTGATGCTGGTGCGTCCTCTCTAGGAAAGCCAGAAAGAGCTAATGCGATATCTTTATCTGAGGCAACGCCAGGAGGTAAGTTTCTTACAGCCTGACTAGAGCGAATAGATCTAAACTCACGCCTTAAGTTTGAAACCTCGTCTTGTGATCCTAATAGATTCTTAAGTGTTTCACTCCATCCAGCCTTAACACCTCCGCCTATATCTGTCTTGCTTATGTCTCTAGCAAGTAACTCCATTTTATTTACAGCTTGTTCCGCTGAAAACGCTTTCTCTTGCGATGTGTTTAATGCTTTTTCTGATGTTCCTGATAGCTTAACTGGCTTATCAAGACCTATTAAAGCTCTGTATTCTTTTATCTGCTCTGGTGTTCCGCTTCTTTTTAGTTCTTGAAGTTGCTCAAACTGCGCCTGCTTCTCGAACTGCTTGCTTCCTTTTGTTGAATTTCCATCTCTTAACCTGTCAAGCTCTATTCTTGCCTTCTCTAGGTTTATTTGTGATAACTCACTAGGCTCTGTTGACTGCAAAAACCCACTTTGAACGCCAGCAAGCTCAACGCTATCTAATAAATTAGCAGCGCCTTGTATGTCGCCTCTTGCAATGAAATCAGCAATTTCTCTTGTGTCAGAAGAGTCTCCACCTATTTGCTCTAAAATATTCATTCTGTTAGACAATACATTAAGCGCTTGCTCTGGCTGACCAGATTTAATAAAAGAGTTAACTGTTCTTGCGTCCTGAAAAAGAGCGCTCTTTCTTTGGTCATCAAGCTGTAAGAATTGCTGCTGTCTAGCTAATTTATTTCTCTCTCGCTCATCTGCGAATGCTAAACCGCTCAATATGTTTTTACCTATCGTTGAAGCTGGCATAGTTTCCCCTTATGGAATTCCTGCTAATAATTTTGCTATATCGCCCGCTGTTCCGCCTATTGCGTTTGCTCTACCCATTATACCACCAGCTTGCGCCTGTCCGATACCTTGTTGAGCGTTCGCTATTTGTGAGCCTTCGCCAACTGCAAGATTGCTTAATAACTGCGCTAGTTGCTGCTGCTGTCCTGCTGTCATTTGCCCGTAGCCGCTTAATAGGTTGGCTATATTTACCCCGCCTTGTCCCAGTATATCAGATAGGCCAGTGCTTTGCTGATTGGTTAGGTTAGAAAGATTATTTGTAGTGTTGCTAATTTGATTGGCTAAATCTCTACCGGTTTGCAATCTGCCTTGAGCCATTTGCGAGCCTGTGTTTGCAAATAAGTTAGAAGCTAAACCGCCAAGACCTTGTTGAATTCCTGCGCCTTGCCCAGCCAGTGCAGAAGATATTCCTGCGCCTTGCCCGAATAGGTTAGCTTGCTGCCCTGCTGTTTGCCCGAGTAAGTTTGCCCCTTGAAAGCCAGCATTTTGCATCATATTAGCGCCTTGACCGAACAAATTAGCTCTTTGCCCTGCCGCCTGCAATGCGTTGTTAGCGCTGGCGATGTTGGCTTGTGTGCCTAACTGGGCATTCATACCTGCTAAGTTGCCTTGTTGTTGGCCTGCTTGACTTAAAAACTGCCCCTGCTGTCCTGCTGCTTGTAGCCCTTGCCCTGATAAGTTACTTAGGTTGTCTATTTGTTGCTGTAACTGTGCGCCTGCTTGAGCCTGCCCTAGTTGCTGTAATTCTGTTTGAAATTGTCCAGAGCCTAAACCGCCACTAGCTGCCGCTTGGTTGACTAGCGCCTCTTGCCCTCTTTGGTTTAAAAAGTTAAGGAACGGATTGTTAATAGTCGCCTGATTGAATGCTTCTTGCCCTTGTGCGCCGCTTAACGCTGATTGAAGCCCTTGAGCTTGTAAACCAGCAGGTGAGAATGCGCCAACACCTTGTGCAGCTTGTTGGAATAATTGCTGTCCTGTCATTGGATCTACTGTTGAAGCGCTAGCGCCATAGTTACCACCTAAAGCATTTAAGCCGCCCTGCAGCATTTGATTAGCGCCACCAACACCCAGTTGTATCTGATTTAAACCGCCTAGAGCGCCTCTATTTAAAGCGCTTTGCCCTTGATTTATTTGATTCTGCGCCATGTTCTGCCCAGCACCAAGTGTACCTAGAGCGCCTTGTTGAGCTTGCTCTAATGCAGATATTCCACCCCCTAAACCAGCTTGCAAAGCTTGCTCAGCGCCACCTAAGCCGTATTGCGGTTGTGGTACTTGTTGTGCAACTGGTTGTTGTACAGTCGGAGACATTGCTTGGCTTGGTGGCAATACTCCGCCTGTTTGTCGCGTTTGCCCAACAGGTAGCCCAGTAGGGTTATAGCCTGGAGTATTAGCAATAGGACCTCTAGCATCAATCGGCATTCCAGTAATGAATTTACCAGCACCACCTTGTTGCTGTGGTATTGCCGGCTGATAAACGCCTGTTTTTATTTGTCTGTTGTAACCCATTGGTAACGGCATACTAAAAGCCTCTCATTCTGTTCATATTAAAAAAATCAGCGTTACCACCACCGCGTAATAAGTCAGCAAATTTCGGGTTGGCGGTAACCGTTTGATTTTGTGGCTGTGGTTGGTACGGGTTCACAAATTCAGGTAGTTGCTGCTGCGCAAAACTAATGTCTGGCTGTAGTGAGACAGGCTGGAATTGGCTGTAATCAATAGCGCCACCTAATAAAGCGTTTTGTATTTGAGGTAATCCAGCTAATAATTGCTGTTGCGCTCCTACATTGCCTTGTTGAAATACCTGTGTTTGTGCTGGTAGTGACTGCCCAAATACATCTAAAGCACCCTGAAAGCCTTGTTGTAAGTTTTGTTGAGCTGCTGGGTATAGCTTAAAAAGGTCATTTCTAGCCTGCTCAGTCGATTGCTGAGTAGCCTGTATGCCTTTTTCTATTCCTGCTTGTTGTGCTTTGGCTGCTTTCTTTTCTGCTCCACCAAAGAACGTATCTTTAATAATACTCATATGTCACACCGTTTTAACCCAAATAAGTTTAAATCCCATAATTCATCGTTCTTTAAGAAAGCGCCTGTATATTTACCTTCTAGTTCGAAACCTAGTTTTTTGACGTAAATTTTTACGTGTCTATAGATAGATGGAACCTGAGTAATTATTTTTTTATACATTTCAGGGGCGCTTTCTTTTATCCACCTGATCGCCATAAATCCATACTCAAGGCTTTTGTTTCTGTTTTCTGTAGGTATATAACAGTGCAAATCTAACGTAGTTCTGTTAAATGCTTTTACATGAAATAGGGCTTTATAATTATCACAAGAAAGCCAGCAGTCGCGTTCTACATCAAGTTCAAAACATTCGTGAGATGTGCCGTCCTCAATAACGTCATCAATCATTGATAGCACGATAGGTCTAATTTTATCCTTGTCGTATATTCTCTCTATCATCCGATTAACTTCCACTCATTTGCTCTATTGCCTAATCCGTCAGCGTCTTTTTGTTTTAGGTAAAATATACTACCTATCGCTGCGTCCTCATCCATATAACTAGCGCCTTGATTAGCCTCTACTACACCCTCTGGGCTTCCGCTCCCTATAATGAGCAACCTGTCAAAAACTTGGCGGAAAGCCGTTCTGCTTTGTAATGTTAATGCCCCATCATTTTCAACAACTGGGCGATCAAAGCTTATTTCTTGAACCTTAATTGCCACGATTGCCACCTTTTAACCTAGCTTCTAGCTTGATGAATTCGCTTTCAACCTTATCTGACATGGTGAATTTAATTAGCGCTTCTCTAGGGAATCTGCCTTGTCTATTCCATATTGTTCTTGCGTTGTATTGACCAATACCACCAATAGAGCGAGATGTCTCGTTATTGAACCCGTTACCTGTTTTAGATGTTGACATTCTCACCTGTGGGTCTGGAGTTTCTAGCGTACCTACACCGCTTTTAAATGTTGGCTCAAGCTCTGTGATGGATATTGAATTACCTAGATTGGTTAACGGTTGGATAACGCAAGATCTAATTATTTCACTATCATACTCTGAATAGATAAACGGGCTAATCACACCTATACGGCCGTCCTGAGAGTCGCCACAAAGAAGCTCACCATTAACAAAAGCTACCGAATTCACGCGCCATTTAACCGTTTCAGTTAGCCCTTTAGAGTTTACTATTTGCGACTTTCTTTCGTTCCACTTGCCTGTCACCGTGTTGAACTCTAGCGTTAACGATGGGAATGAAAAGCCAATAAAGAAAGCGCCATCCAAAGCGAAAGAATAGCTAAATGCCTGCTCTATAGCTTCTGAACTAAAACCTTGTAAAATCTTGTCGATAGCTGTAGTCGACGCTTTCTGTGCTTGATTGCCGTTCAATATCCATATAGCAGGGCTTTCGTTTGTCCCTGCACCAATCCACATAAACGAGTTGTTTGTCGATACCATAGCAAATGGAGATGAAACCCCTTTGTCGATAAAAAAGCCTGTGCGCTGGTAAACCGTCCCGTTAAACGTAAACTCTTCTATAGTCTCGCTTCCGCCAATATAAACGCGGTTATTGTTAGTATGAATCGCCGTAATAATATCTGGGTCTGACTCTGCACTAAACACATTTAAAGCGCTCCAGCTTGTGCCGTCATTAGCATCTGACCGAATAAACTTCTTAGTGTCAGTAGTAACAACAAAGAAAGATGAGTTAAATCTAACATGTTGAGGATTGCCGTTAGCAGTAAAGCTCGGGTCTGTTATCTGTACAAATGGCGTACCTGATGTTTCATCAATAATATATCCATTACCGCCAGGAACTAGCACCATTAATTGAGTGCCATTGTCAGCCATAGAAACGCGCTCATCTCCTGCTATTTGACCAAGCAACACAGGTGTATAAACTTTTTGCCCTTCGCTATCGAAAGTAATATCAATTCTATAAAGCGACTCACCATTTAAGAAGTAAGCTTTACCGTTTTTTACATGAGCGCCACGATTGACGCTTTTTAAATCGCCAGTTGTTAATCTTTGGGATATGCCAGCACATCCACGCAAAGAAACTAAAGAAACATCTCCTTGGTTTGTAGCTAATTGACGATACCAGTTAACGCACTCCTGCTCATATATCTCAAGAGTTTCTGATTCGTAGAATCCATCTAATGGCAGATTAGCTCTAGGCATTAGTTAATCCTTATAATGGCTTGTTGTGCAATTATATTAACGGTGTCACTCTCATTAGATACGAACGCCTCAACATAGTCTCCATTTTTGAATTCGTACTGCCATACGGTAGTGAAAGATGCCGCTTTTGTGCTACTTATTGTTGCTTGTTTGCTTGTGGCTGCTACAGGCGTTCCGTTTATAGCTATGCTTAATTCAGCCTGCTTGTCTCCGCCAGATGCCATAAGAAGGGTTGCTGATAAATCAATAGGAAGCCTAGCTGGGCGCTCCCCTGTATAGGTTAATCTGCCGTTAGCATCAAATGAAAATCTTGATGAATCCTCGTTTGTCCATGTATTGGTTATCTTAACTTTCACCCCAGTAGCGCTTATCACTGTCTCTGTCGTGCTTCCGCTAACTGATATCAGGCCATCATTAATACTGTCTGGTATACCTGCATTAAATAGGAACTCAAAGCGATTGTCTGATGGCGCCACATTGGTTAATGGAGTTGTAAGTACTGAAACTCTATTGTCTGTGAACGCGCCAAGACCTCCCGGGAGTATATTGCCAGAAGAAGCAAGCCCACTTAAAAAAGTAGCGGATGCGTTTGATGATAATTGTATAATCTGTTTTGACACTGATAATTCATTGAGAACCGCTGTGCCTAAGTCGATAAACGTACCATTATTGAGGAATACAACGCCTCTATCTAAATCAGCATTGAATATCACCCCTGAAAGAGTCATGCCGGTTGTTTTTATATCTTCCCATCCAATAGCATCAAATCTAAGAATAAACAGATTATTAAATGTGCCTATTGAGTTGCATTCTTCTACGTTTGATTCAATAAATTGGAAAATACCAGTAACTGAGATATTAGAAAAGTCAAACAGCGCTCCATTAGGCGCTGATAAGGTGATGCCTCTTATAAGGACGTTGTGTTGTGTGCCAGTGAACATGGTTCCAGCGTTAGTGGTTTTTAATGTGACTATCTGGCTACTTGCTGCTCTAATTGTTACGCTACCAGTTAACACAAATCTGTTAGATGTGGTAATGTTATCGGTTATAAGGTAATCAGTGTCAGGAGCTAGTGTTATCACACCAGATACAGCAGCAGGGAAGTCATCAATGGTTGATACAACAACTGTTTTTGATGCGCCTGATGTTGGGTTAAACCCTATAGTTACGTGGTCGCTATTATCAGTGACAGAGATATTAGCTCCTGCTGCTATTGTTTTAAATTCATATTGATTAGCATTTAAATCTGTTATTAGCGGTACACCATTAACTCCTTGCTTGAAATTAGATGCTAAAACAACCCCGTTTTGAGCAGATACACTAGCTATAACGCCCTTAGATGATTCTAGATTTCTAATGAAGTAATCCGAGCCATTATTATCTAAAATTGGCGCACCTAAAGGAGAGCCAACCTGAGAAAGAGTGCCTGTAACGCCCAAGTCTGATTTAAAACTAGAATAAGATATATTCTTGTTAGTGCCGTTAACTACAAACGTAAATAAATCACTATTATTTAGAGAGGTAGAAACATTGAATTGGCTTATTTTTTGGCTTGTCATTAAGTATCACTCTCTAAAAGTATTGAACCGCCTTGCTCTGTCAAAATCTCGTCGTCAGGGCATCCGTAAAAATTAGACGTATAACGGCTATCTTGTTCGTTTCCTGAGCCGATAGGTAAAGTGCAAGGATAAATGCTAGGCTCTACAATTACCGTTAGCCTACGTATCTCTTCTAGCCCTTCTTTAGCATTCATCGCTAACTCTGCGGTTAACGGCATATCATAAGAAGGGAGCAGACGCTTAGCTAAGTTAAAAATAACACCTTCTAATGCTGCGTCTGGAATAGTGACTAAATCGCTAGGCTGCGTTACCTGTGTATAACCTAGACCAACAAACGGCACTGTTGACATCATACGATTCAAATAGCGTCTAGCAGTTTGAAAGTCCACTGTTTGAATAGGCTGCTCTGATGCTTGAACAAGAATTTCTTGTAAGGCATCGTTGATAACTTGCTCTGCAGTTTCCATTACTCAGCCTTTTTAGTTGGTTTTTTAGGCGCTTTCTTTTCTTTTTCCCATCCTTGAGATTTAGCAAATTTTTCCATTTCTACTGTGTCTTTTAACTCAATCGTTGAGCCGCTTTTTCTTAGCCATTTCATACATCAACCTCGTAACAGTATTAATAGAAGCCACTCGTAAGAATGGCTTCGATAATACTATTAAGAGCCGAAACCTTGACCAGCAAAGAACGGGTTCATTACGCCGTAAGCTGGGCGGAAGTCGATACGTACTTGGTTCTTATTCTCTAAGAAAGAAGAATCTTTAGTTACGCGGAACTGTAAGCCATCTTCTGTTGTAGCGACAGTATCAGTAGCTTGAAGCTTCTTAATAGGTACAGAGGCAACTGTAAACGCCTGCTTGTGCCAGAATAAGTTTGGCTGAATGATAGTATCGGCAGCGCCACCTAGAGTGATAACGTCACCTGCTGCGATAGCTTGACTAACAGTATTGTATTGCCCTGCTGCTTCAAAAATTGCTGGGCCTGTTACTGTTAAGTTACCAGCGCCAGATCCATCAAGTGTAACTGACTCTGTAACCGTTCCTGACCACAACACAGGAGCGCCAGTTTCATCAATCATTGTTTGACGTGTAGATAAATTCAAGCGATTTAATGCGCCTGATGCTGCCGTAATTGTTACTGTTTCGCCTGCTGCTACAACTAGGTTAGCTTGTAAGGCAGTAACACCGATAACCTGGGTCATGGTGTCTTTAGCTGCTAAATAAGTCGCAACAGGAGTGCCAACAACTGTACCTGCTCGGTCTGCACCAGTGCCAGTAGTGTAAGAGCCAAGCGTTGTTGCGGTCATCACTTTCATGCCTGCAAAGTTTTCAGTGATTGTAGCGCGCTGGTTAGCTGTCATACCTCCAGTTTCACCACCCAATGAGCGTTGATCGCTTGCTAGTTTACGCTGTACGAACGGGTTAACAGCAGCACACCAGTTTCCATCCATCGGAACGCCAGTTGCTTGCATGATTGCGCCCATGCCTGCTACATGGTCCCATGTTGAAACAGCAGTGCCGACAGTACCAGAAAGTAACGCTGTGTTTTTCATCATAAACTTAGCGAAATCAGTCTCAAAATCCGTAGCAATACGAGTTGCCATTGGGGCAAGCAATTGATCTAACTGGTTCATTTTTAACGCTTCGTCTGCTTCGTCATAATCAACGAATACCGTAAAGTAATCTTGAACTTTTGCGGTGGCCTTACCTGTAATGATGCTCGATTCTGTTTCGCCAGAAACGTCGCCTTTAGGTGTACGAACGCTTACATAGTCAGTAGGTCGTTTAATGTCGATATTCTCACCGGTTGACGGGTTAAGCTTGCCAGCAAAAAGTTGAGTATCTACGTTCTTTGTCAATACGCGGCTAGATTGGAATTTGTCTAAAAACGCATCCATAATCTTGCGCGAAAAGTTACTATCAAAGTTATTAGCCATGAGTGGCTCCTTTATTCATATTTAGTCCCTTTTAGGTTTTTATACTTGCCTAGCTCGGGATCTACGCCATTACCATGCAAATTAGTTGCAGGTTTCGGGGCGCTGCTTGTTTTCGGTTTTAATGCGCCAGCTTTTTGCTTGATATCACTCAAGAAAGATCCAACAGCGTAAGGGCTCATACTTGCTAAATTGAATCCGTCTACTGGGTTAGCTGCAAGATGCTTTGTAATTAATGGGCCATCGGGATCTGATAAGATATGTAAAACTAAATCATCAGATAAGCCATAATTAGCAACCGTATTACCTGCCGCCTGCATTTCTTCTTGTTTAATACCTAATTCAGTAGCCTTTTTAGTGTAATTCGTTAAAGACTCTTGAATCTGTGCTTGTTTAGCTTGCGCCTCTTGTTGTTGTTGAAATTGCTGTTGCTGCAAGTAGTAAGAGTTTTGAGCGTCGAACTGGGCTTTCTTTAATAAAGCTTCATCTCTTGCTCTAACTTTTTCATCAAAATCATCATCGAAAGCATCTGGCATAGGCGGTATATCTGCTACCTGTTGCTCAAACTGTTTGCGTTGTTCAGCTTCATAGGCTTCTAGCTTGGCTTTGTATTCTTGCGCCTCGCGTTCAGCCTGCTTTGCCTTAAACGTTTTCTCGTTAATGACTTTATTGATGGCCTCTTGCCTTTTTTTAGCTTCTTCATCAACTTGCGGCTGTTCTTCGTGCTCCGCTTCACTAGTAGTTGCTAAATCTACTCCAGTATCTTCTTGGTTTTCGATTTCAGCGTTACCATCTTCGATAATCGCATCTTCGTTTTGTAGCTCACTCATGTGTAATCGCCCTTAAAGGTATAGTCAGAATTGACAGTGCCGCGCATTAAGGCTGCTCGTAGGCCTATTGACTATTATACTATTTAGGGTTATGGTTAAGTAGATAGTCAATAAGAGCATGGTGTTTATGAGTGATGTTATAACTAAAGCGATAAAAGATAGAGGTTGGACAGTTAAAGGTGCGTGTTTGTTTTGGGGTATTGAGTATAGTAACTTCAGAAGAAGATGCAGAAGGGTTCTTGGTGGTCGATCCAAAAACCCAAGCGAAAAAGCCCAACTGGTTTGTATGTGTAACGGACTAAAGGATAAAAATAAAAATGAGGATTAACCTAAACAAGCAACACATATACTTTCTTATTAAATCCGGAAAGATTGTTTATGTTGGCCAATCCAGAAGCATAATACAAAGAATTTTCACTCATAGTTCTGAAAAATGTAAGAGTTATGACTCTGTAGAGATTTATGAACATGAAGGCGATCTTGATTTGGAGGAATTTAAGCAGATAGCCAAGCACAAGCCAAAACTAAATAAATCAATGCCAGCGCTTGATTTTGCTTTAAGGACATCAAGAGTTAATGAGATTGAGAAGTGCCTGCTTGATGCTGGCATTAACCCAAAAGAATATTACGACACTCAAAGGCCAGATTTTAGCATCAAATTAAATGATAAATATTACCATTTATGGGCTAAAAAAGGGCTGGAGGATAAGTTTTTTGAGTTTATTAGGAGTATAGAAGAATGATTAAACAATTCAAACTAAGAGACATAAACCGTAACCCTGAGCTACACAAAGAGATATTTGTCCTTAAATCAGACTGCATGCAAATATTAAATGAATTTGTTGTCGCTGCTGTAAAGGCTGGTGCTAGCGAGGAAAAGTTAAAGGAGATTATTAGTAATGAGTGATTTAAATGTATACGCTTGGCTTTTTTTGATTATAGCGTTTTTGATTTTTACTTTTATTATATGCCCTGCTGGCGCCATCTTTAGTTACGCAGGAGAAGTAGAGGCTTATTATAAAGCTAGTTACATAGACCTAGTTATAAGAGGGGCAAAGTGTTTTTATACATCAGCTTTTATTTTTTTGGTTATGTTTTATTTGTTTGATAGAGGATTTAGCTAATGAAAAAACTGCGTAACTTTAAATGCGGCCATTGTCATAGGCAATATGAAATATTTGCTAGTGATAAGCAGGTTAACCATAAGTGTGAGTGTGGAAAGATGGCGCTGAGAACGTTATCAGCGCCTAGATATTTTGATAATACAGTAGGTAAGAGTCCTAGTGCGAAATAAACCAAAAATAAGAGCGTATAGTGTTACTTACTGGCGCTATCTATTAGATAATACAGATAGCGCCAAGAGAATATTTGAACTAAAGATGCTCATATATTTTCTAGAAAAGAACAAGGATAAGCACTAATTAAAGGGCTAATTATTAGCCTTCCTGTTTGTCATCTATAATATCAACCTGCTCACTATATACTTCTGCCGCTTGTGGTGATACAACGGCAGTAGCCCCCATAGCTTCAAGCATAGTTTTCAGATTATTAAACGAGTCGTTGATCTCTTGTTGTTGCTGCTTCTGCATTTGTATCATAGCGTCAAGTTGCTGCTTTTGCGCTTGAAGGTCTATTTTTTGTTGGCTCTGCTGAATAGTAGCCGCATCGACATTGTATTTGTCTGACTTGTCACGCTCAAACTTGGCAGCATCTAGCTGTAGTTTAGCTTGTTCTAATTGAATCTTAGCCGCTTCTATTTGCTGACTACCTTGAATCTCTGCTTGCTTATTTTGTGCTGCCACCATATCAGCTTGTGCTTTTTGCATTTCTGCTTCCGCTGCTACCATCATCGGGTCTGGTTGTGGTGGTTGCTGTGCGGCTTGTTGCGCTCTTTGCTGCTCTTCTGGCGACATTTGCTCAAACGGAATAGCGCCTTGCTCAAGTAGTGATTGACGGAAGCGCTCAGCCATTGTATCCATGCCTGGGGCAGATAAATTACTTAGCCATACATCCATCCCTCTTTGTGCTAGTTCAGGGTTAATTGCTGCCATCTCTAAGAATGCGCTGGCTGTCTCTTGTTGACGGTTCTTAAACGCTGGCCCTATTTCACAAGTGACATCGTATTCGCCTATCGCTAGGTTATTTAACTCAATGTTTTTTCCTGTTTGTTCATCATAGACAACAGTATTTAGTGTGACCATCTCGCTTGTACCATCTTCTGCAAGAATGCGAACCTGTCTTGTAGAATCATAAACGCGAGGAATAGCATTGATTAATACTTTAGCTGTATGACAAATGGCAACCTCTTGAGAAGTGAACCACTTGATTGTACCTTGATTGCCTTTATCTATTTGCTTTTCAATAGCAACACCAGATTGCAAGCCGGGATTATTGCCCATGTTAGCAGCAAATAAACCAGCAGCAGCTTGTAATGCTGCATCAGCGCTCATTGCTGTCTCTTGTAGTCCTGGGTTTATTTGTGCGCCACCCTGAAAGAATGGTGGTGGCTGCCCTTCAACATGAGTATAGGTTTGTACTGGGTCAGCGTTGGTGTTAAGTGTCGATAGTTTGTTGATATCCTTTGCAGCTTGTTCTCTACTAAGCCAATACTTACCGCGAGGCGCTAAAGCTCCTTCCTCTATTTTCCTTGATTCCGCATAGTTAATAACGCGTTGTGGGTCCATTAGCTTTTCGACAATACCGCGATATATTACTTTATTCTCTGATATCTTGAAGTTGCCGTAAGTTGGGATAACAGGAATGTAATCAAAAACGGTCTCTTCTTCATCTGTTAACCAATCAGAGCCGTCAAATATACGAGAATGTACACGCCAAGATTTTCTTATCCTACGCTTTTCTTCTGTTATTCCTTGTGCTGCTAACTCTTCCTTCACATCTTCGTATTGCTCAGTATTATAAACCTTGCCGTCAGTAGTTCTTACTATCTCAATGTCGCGAGGCTTTTTATACAGGATGCGGCCAACGGTGATAAAATCGGGCTTATTGTAGTAAACATCAGTAACCTTGTCGTCACCTATTGACTGGCCTGAGCCATCAGGAAACTTCATTTCATACTGAGACTTTGTTAGCGTTTGAAGTACAAATGCATAACGTGCATCGCTTCTGTCTTGCATTTCACTGGCAGAGTCAAACCATACTCTATCAACTGCGTTGGGGATTTTACGAATAAATAAATCTTGGTCGAATGCGTCAGCATCAACCCAGTCTTGAACTATCTCCCAAGCATCAAAGCCGCCTGTTATCATTGAGCGTCCAGCAGAGTTAAATACATGATCTCCATTCGAGATATTGCGGATATTTCTTATTAGTCCGTCTAGTGTCTTAGCTGTATCTTTTGAAGCCTCACCACCAGCAGGACGCACTTTGATAGAGAAGTCAGCCTCTTCTAGCTCACCAGCTATTTGATCTACTATTGGATTGCACTTATCAAACGTGTAACGCGGCCTACCTTTCATTCTTTGAATTATTTCAGGCTCCCATTGACCATCACGCTTGTCAATAAAGTGATGAGCCTCTCTAACAGCCTCGCGCATGTCTGTCTCGTTTTTTTGCTCTGTAGCGAGTAGCTCTAACGCCGTTTTGTGGTCTGTGTATTTTAATTCCATAATGATTCAAACTCTATTTCTGTTGATTCAGTGGCTAATTCTGGTATCTCTTCACCCATAGCTAAACAGTCGGCCATGCCTGGAGAATCAATATCATGCTTATCTTTCATTTCTTTCTTGCTCATTAGCTGTATTTTGCCGGAGCCGTTCGCCTTTCTTGGTATGCGACATACTTCTGAGCGCAATTTATCTATCAATTTAATGTCACTGGATATACTTATAATGCTGTCAGGGTCAGTATAAACACCTTTTTCAACAGCCAACCAAGTGTTATAAAATCTCTGCGCTAACTTCATGTAATACTGTGCGCGTTTGTTAAAGAATGTATCTGCGTTCGTCTTAGGCTTATCTTTACTTCCTAGCGATTGAAGCCCGTCATATTTTTGTTTTTTATCTTCGACTTCATTTGAGCCTTTGTACATTCTAAGCTCGCATTTTATGCCTTTGAAACTGTCAGAAATTTGTCGCCTTAATAACGCGCCCATTCCGTCACCGTCCCATACAAACAAATCAGCGTTAGCGGCTATTGCTCTGGCTGTTGCTATATCACACGCTTCGTTGCCGTCTTTAGCAACTATCTCGTCAATATCTGTGTAAAGTATGCCTTTACGGCAAGCATAGCCTTTACTATCTCCGCCTTCATCGGCAGGATCGTG
>Ga0193960_1000132_pt1 | contig 31399 bp, 26 predicted proteins | sample FB_3_MG_FD_140338 | JGI IMG/M metagenome (GOLD analysis project Ga0193960, IMG submission 140338) | Microbial mat bacterial communities from the Broadkill River, Lewes, Delaware, United States - FB_3_MG | ecosystem: Environmental > Aquatic > Freshwater > River > Microbial mats | place: USA... | reverse complement strand
GGCGAGCTTATGGCTTTAGAAATTTTGAAAATTATCGATTAAGAGTCTTGGCCCATTGTGGCTGGGACGGTATTATCAACCGAGTGCGATAAATGTCCATCCCCCGTTTATATTGTAGAGCCGCTAGCAGTGGACTCTGTTTGGACTCTAAAAAATGAAATGATATTGTGACTTTAACAATGTTTTGAGTAAACATTTGATTTGTAAGGCTTAAGTGGTAGCAAGAGGGAGACTTGAACTCCCGACCCCAGCATTATGAATGCTGTGCTCTAACCAGCTGAGCTACCTTGCCACTTAATCGCTTAAACGCTCTGCCTAGGACAGAGGGCGCGTATTATCGCGGCACTATGGGATGCTGTCAAGTCAGTATGGAGTAATTATTGACTCTCAGGCAGTGAAATTAACGCCGGGTGTTTTTCTGTGTCGTGCAGCTCTTTTTGATGCCCCTTTTGGTGGTTGTTTATATGCTGTTTATGTGGCGATATCACATCGGCCTTGCACTTGGTGCTACCTTGTTGGTGTGAATACCAGAGGTAGCACCGTATTTAGCGGGGCTTACCTGCTAGACGTTAAAGCGAAAGTGGATCACATCGCCGTCACTGACAATATAGTCTTTACCTTCTAAGCGCCATTTGCCTGCATCTTTAGCACCTTGCTCGCCATTGCCGTCGAGGTAGTCTTGAAACCCCACGATTTCGGCGCGAATAAAGCCTTTTTCAAAGTCGGTGTGGATTTTCCCCGCTGCTTGTGGTGCTGTAGCGCCGACAGGGATGGTCCAGGCGCGCACTTCTTTAACACCGGCGGTAAAGTAGGTGTGTAGTGCTAATAGGCCGTAGCCTGCGCGAATCACGCGGTTAAGGCCGGGCTCTTCCATGCCTAGGTCTTCGAGAAATTCAAATTTTTCTTCATCATCAAGCTCGGAGATTTCAGCTTCTAGCTTGTTACATATAGCGACAACAACGGCGTTTTCGCTGGTGGCAATCTCTCTAACTCGATCGAGGTGGGGGTTGTTTTCAAAGCCGGATTCATCCACGTTGGCGATATACATCGTGGGTTTCAGGGTTAGCATGCCCAGTGGCTTAAGTTGTTTTAGCTCGTCTTCATTCAGTGTGAGTGAACGTAGCGGCTTGGCCTCGTTTAGGTGGGGCTGTATTTTCTCTAGCAGGGCTTTCATTGCCATGGCGTGTTTGTCTTGGCCTTTGGCGGCCTTTGCGTAGCGCTGTATGGCTTTTTCAACACTATCTAAGTCTGCCAGTGCAAGTTCGGTATTGATCACCTCAATATCGGCCTCAGGGTTGATTTTGCCTTCAACATGAATCACATTTTCATCATCAAAGCAGCGTACAACATGGGCAATGGCATCGGTTTCGCGAATGTTAGCCAGAAACTGGTTGCCAAGCCCTTCACCTTTAGAGGCGCCGGCGACAAGACCCGCGATATCAACAAATTCCATGGTCGTTGGGATGACTTTTTCTGGTTTGACGATGGCTGCGAGCTTATCGATGCGGGGATCGGGCACGGCCACTATACCCGCGTTAGGCTCTATGGTGCAGAAAGGAAAGTTTTCAGCATCTATGCCCGCTTTGGTCAATGCATTAAACAGGGTAGATTTACCTACGTTAGGTAGGCCGACGATGCCACAGTTAAAGCCCATAATTGGTATCCGTGATTATTGTGTGTGAAGTTGTTTCATTGCGTCATTCCACTGCCCGCTAGCAGCTTTGGAAAGGGCATTTAGTGCCAGCGCAATGCTGTTGTCGATCAGTTCTCGCTCGTTTGCAGGTGCCTTGCGCAGTACATAACCACTCACTGCTTTCGCATTGCCGGGGTGATCAATTCCAATACGCAGGCGGGCAAAGGCTTTATTGTTACCTAGAGCGCTGATGATGTCGCGCAGGCCATTGTGGCCACCATGCCCGCCGCCCAGTTTAAAGCGTGCCACGCCCGGTGCCAAGTCTAGCTCATCGTGTGCGACAAGAATGGCCTCTACGGGAATTTTATAAAACTGTGCAATAGCGGCAACGGCTTGTCCGCTACGGTTCATAAAAGTCGTGGGGATCAGTAGGCGAACGTCCTGACCATCTAGGGTTATACGCGTGGCCAGACCAAAGAATTTAGCATCCGGTACGAGTGTTGCGTTGCATTGCTCAGCCAGTGTACTGACAAAATCAGCGCCGGCATTGTGCCGGGTATGATCGTACTCACTACCGGGGTTGCCAAGGCCAACGATTAATTTGATAGGGGTATTCATAGGGGCTACACGTTCCTGTGATAGGGTATAGCAGTAGGAGATTGGGGTATCACCACCGACGCAGACTCACTGGTTGGTGGTGATAAACGGCTGGGCGAGTATTACTCGGCGTCACCTTCAGCAGCGTCGCTGCTCTCTTCGTCGTCTGCGCTACCTTTTGGCTTATTAACAGTGGCAACCGCTAAATCGTGGTCAGCACCATGGTTTAAGGCAACTGATTCAACGCCGGTTGGCAATGATAGGTCAGAGATATGAACGATTTGGCCAAGCTCAACATCGAGCAGATCAACTTCAATAAACTCAGGTAAGTCACCGGGCAAACAGCTGATATCGAGGTCTGTCATGTTGTGAGAAATAGCGCCGCCTTGTATTTTAACGCCTTTACAGGTGTCTTCATTGATGAAGTGTAACGGTACGCGAGTAGATAGCTTCTTCGTTTTATCAACACGCAAAAAGTCAGCATGGATAATTTGTAGTTTGGCTGGGTGGCGCTGAAGATCTTTTAAGATAACGTCTTCGCTGGCACCTTCGACATTCAGTGAAATAATGTGCGAATAAAACGCCTCATTTTCTAAATGCTTCAACAGATCTTTGTGCAAGATCGTAATGCTTTGTGGCTTTTTACTGCCGCCATAAATAATAGCGGGCACTTGGCCTGCTTCTCGGCGCAGGCGGCGGCTCGCACCTTTCCCTGCATCTTCCCGACGGGTTACGTCGAGCGTAAAATCTTCGTTAGACATTGTGAAGTCCTCAGTAAAACCACACTGATCCGCGACCAGAATACTCGGTGGTTATTGTCATTATTTATGCTGTCTTAATGTGATCAGCATAGGGGCTAGCTTAAGCGGTGTTAGGTGCTACCGAAACATCGCACTTAAGGATTCTTCGCTGCTCAAGCGGCGCATCGCCTCGGCCAACATCGATGACATTGTCAATTGGCGAATGCGTGAGCAAGCGGCAGCTTCGCTCGATAATGGAATTGAGTCGGTGACAACCAGCTCATCCATTTCCGAATTATTCAGATTGTTAATGGCTTTGCCTGATAGTACGGCGTGAGTGGCATAGGCCACTACTTTTTTAGCGCCGTGCTGTTTCAGCGCGGTGGCGGCATTACACAGTGTGCCGGCGGTATCGACCATGTCATCTACCAATAGGCAGGTACGGTCTTTAACATCACCAATTAAGTTCATAACCTCGGCAACGTTTGCCTCGGGGCGGCGTTTATCAATAATGGCTAAATCAATATTTAATTGTTTCGCCACAGCGCGTGCACGTACAACGCCACCAATATCAGGAGAGACAACAATAAGGTCTTCGTATTGTTGCTTTTCTATATCATCGAGCAAAATGGGTGAGCCGTAGACATTGTCTACGGGCACATCGAAAAACCCTTGAATTTGCTCGGCATGTAAATCGACAGTTAATACACGGTCGATGCCAACGGTGACCATCATATCAGCCACGACCTTAGCGGTAATAGGCACTCGTGCGGAGCGCACACGACGATCTTGGCGTGCATAGCCAAAGTAGGGAACAACCGCTGTAATGCGCGCGGCTGATGCCCGACGCAGCGCGTCGACCATCACCAGTAATTCCATGAGATTTTTATGGGTCGGTGAGCAGGTGGGTTGCACGACAAAGACATCGTGGCCACGTACATTCTCGTTGATTTCAACAGAGATTTCACCATCAGAGAACTGACCAACGCTAGCGTCGCCCATAGGGATACCGAGTTCTTTGATTATCTTTTTTGACAAGGGGAGGTTAGCGTTCCCAGAGAACACCATAAAATCAGTCACGAAGTAGCACCTTTGAATGTACTTTTAAATATGGCTGGGGTGGAAGGATTCGAACCTTCGCATGACGGGATCAAAACCCGCTGCCTTACCGCTTGGCTACACCCCAGTAGTGTTGCTTTCACGAGAGTAGGTATGCACTAGGTGATGCATTAATACCTTGAGCAATAAAACCGTGCCATGTTTTCGGGGCTGTTATTGACAGCTGCCTTAAAACGGCGTTGGCTTCATCTTTACTGGTAAAGCTTGCAAATACACAAGCACCTGTTCCCGTGAGTTGAGCAGCAGCATACTGATCAAGCCATTTGAGTGTAGCCGCTACTTCGGGGTAGTGTCTACAAACAGTGGATTGACAGTCATTATGGCCGCCCTGCTCCAAGAAGGCCGCTACTGTAATGGCCGGCGTGTCTCTTGTCAATTGCTCGCTGGAAAAAATTTTGGCAGTAGAAACATCGCAATCAGGTTTAATGATCAGATACCATTGGTTGGCGCGTGTTATTGGCTGTAACTGCTCGCCTATTCCTTCTCCCCAAGCGGTTTGCCCGTGGACGAAAACGGGGATGTCTGCACCGAGCTGTTGGCCTAGTGCTGCAAGCTCGGCGGCACTTAGTTGTGTGCCCCATAAATGATTCAGTGCAACTAGGGTGGTGGCACTATTGGAGCTGCCCCCGCCAAGCCCGCCACCCATTGGCAAGCGTTTTACAAGACTAATATCGGCCCCTTGGCGACACTGTGTTGTCGTTTGCAAAAGCTTGGCTGCTTTAATGATGAGGTTGTCATCGTAGGCAACCCCGGTAATAGCCGGGGTCAGTGTTAGTGTTGAGTCTTTGCGCGGACAAAATCCCATGTCATCGCCATAATCAAGCAATTGAAACAGAGTTTGTAAATTGTGATAACCGTCACTACGGCGGCCCGTGATGTGGAGAAACAAATTCAGCTTTGCCGGTGAAAGTAAAGACAACATAGTCGTATTCATGTGAATGTCAGGTATTTAGTGTGCGAAAACCCGTGGAGGCGTTAGTGTCCAATGGCGAATCAGTAGTGTCAATGCTACGTCATCGCGCGTTGCCTTAACGCGGCCGGGCAGCATCCAGTGTTGTTGCTGTTGGTAGCGGTCAAAGTGTAAAGACCAACCAGCCTGTTGCAATGTTGCCAATGTGTTGTCGGTATTATAGGTGGGTGTTGCTTGGTGTTGTGGATTCTGCAGGCCGCGCACCCAATAGCGTAGGTGCTCAATCGGGAACGACCAGCCAAAGCTGTGGTTAAATAAGTGTTCGGGTGTATATGACACGAGTGTCTCTTTGCCCGGTTGCTCAATGCTGGCCTGCTGGCGGTTGCCTTCAATGGCGGCAGCGCCCTGACCAAAGGGGCCGCTGACATTGATGCGGTATTGCTCAAGCTGTTGCTGCCAGCGGATCGTAACGCTGCCATTTTGCGCACTGGAGCGAATTCCCAGCTTTCCTTTTAATTGCCAATCATCAGGAATAGCCGCCTCGCTCAGTGGTAGTGGGGCTTTGGCTGCATGTTGGCCACACCCGGCCAACAACAGGGTGATTGCCAACAGGTGTAACCATCCTGTTATGCCGGTATAGGGTGGTTTACAGCGCAGGGACATTGAGGCGCTCCATCGTCTCGGTAATGCGCTTGTCGTTGGCATTGCGTTTGAGTGCATCACGCCAGATTTGCTGCGCTGCGCTTTGTTTACCCGATACCCATAGTACTTCACCCAGATGGGCGGCAATTTCACCATCAGGTAGCGTGTTTAGCGCTTGCTGTAAATATTCGATCGCCTGTTCGTATTGGCCAAGTTTATACAGTGCCCAACCCATACTATCGAGTATTGCCGGGTCGTTAGGCCGTACGGCTAGTGCGCGCTTAATCAGCGACAAAGCCTCATCGTAGCGGCTGGTGCGGCTGGTGAGAAAATACCCTAGCGCATTGAGTGCTGATGCGTTTTCAGCATCCAGCGAGAGTATGCGTTGCAGGTCTTTCTCCATGGGAATTACATGGTCGGCCTGTTCGTATAGGATTGCCCGGTTGTACAGTAGTTGTACATTGTCGGGGTATTTGTCAATGGCGGTAGTGAGCAGTGCCAGTGCTTGCTCTCGATGGTTAAGGCTCTCAAGCATGTTTGCTTCAGCGCCATAGAGCAGTGCTTCTCTGTCGGGGGTTTTTTCCCGCAGCTGCGCAAAGTGTTTACGTGAGTCTTCAAGACGCCCCTGGGTGGCCATAATGCGTGCTGCACGGCTATGGGCAGAGATATAGTCTTGGTTTTGTACTTTGTCATTACTGGGCTGTACGGCGAGGTAGTATTCTAGAGCTTTTTCGGGGTTGTTTTTCTGTTCGGCAATATGGCCTAAATAAAAACCGACAATATCTGTGCGGTAGTGGGTATCAGCCAGTTGTTGCAAAATACCTTGTGCGTCGTCGAAGCGCTTCAGCTCTATTGCAATCAGTGCTTTGGAGAACAAAATATCGGGTTGGCCCGGAGTCGATTGTGCCAGTCGGTCAAATTGTTCATAGGCAACATGTAGATCTGTGCTGGTCAATAGGCGGGCATACATCAAGCGCAGGCGATTGTCGTTGGGGAACTTGTCTACTTTGATGCGTAGCTTACTCAATGCCAGGGCTGTCTGGTTATCTTGGTGCAGCAACCTTGCCTGTTGAATAACCGCTGCGATATAGTCAGGGTTGGTTTTAAGAGTGTTGTTGATGGTTGCCATTGCCTGTTCAGGCTGCTTAGCTTGAGCTTGCAGCAGGCTTAGGCCGACACCAATTGAGAGTACTTGTGGGTGGCGTGCATTCAGTGCGCTGTAGCGCTTTAATAATTGTTCGGTCGTGGTGTTGTTGGCTTTTGCGCTGCGATTGGCAATTGCCTCAAAAATAGGGTTTTCGCCATCTGAGATGATCTTTTGTGCATGGGTCAGGGCGTTTGACAAACGCCCGAGTTCTAATAGTTCATTGGCAACAATCAGGTTGGCCTCTCGATTGTCAGGCTCAAGGGATAACCACAGTAGCCCTGCATCCAGTGCCGGTTGGTGTGACTTTAAAAACTGTGCAATACGCGCTGCACGGGCAATAACGCCAATATCTTTAGTTTTATGCGCTTGTTGAATATAGTTGCCAAGGGTTATATCGTATTGCCTGCGCGCGCCCGCCATTTCAGCCACCAACAGTGAATACAGTGCCTCGGGTGAAAAGGGAGTTTCAATAATGTCAGGTTGCGGTGCTGCAACCGCTGGCGGCTGGTGCTTGGTCTGGGCTTTATCTGCCGTATCTGTCGATAGTGAGCTGCACCCGTTGAGCAATAACAGCAGTAAGGGTAGTAAGAGTAATGTCTTTATCATAGCGATATTGATCGTATTGTAGGCACGTTAGCAGTTAGGTATACCGGCTTTTGAATTAGTGTAAACCGCATTGGCTACTGTTGCCAACTGTCGTCATTCACAATTCGCGATATAATAGAGTATTCGTGTACTTGCTATTGCGTGTTGGCAAGGCTGTTTTTGCGCTATAAATATGTGTTTGACGCGACGTTTTACGACTTTGTTGCTACTGTGGCCTTGCTATTATGGCCTTCGATCTGGACAATGCCTTTTTTTATTTGTATGACACTATGAGTTTATTGATTGCACTGGGTATTAATCACGATACGGCAAGCGTTGCTGTGCGTGAGCAAGTGGCGTTTGCCCCAGAGCAGATGGTGGGGGCTTTACAGCAAATACGGCAGCTCGATGATGTTGCTGAGGTGGCGATTTTATCGACGTGTAATCGCACTGAGCTCTATGCGGTTGCACTGGGGCAGGCTCAGGCTGATAGTCTATTGCATTGGCTGGCCAACTATCACGATATCGCGATTAATGCCTTGGCCGAGCACTACTATTGTCATCAGGGCGATAAAGCCATCACCCATATGATGCAAGTTGCCTGCGGGCTGGATTCGCTGGTATTAGGTGAGCCGCAAATCCTTGGGCAAATGAAGTCCTGTTATGCGGTCGCACAAGATGCCGGCGTGCTGGGTGCAGAGCTTCACAGTACCTTCCAGCAGGTGTTTAGTACGGCCAAACAGGTGCGTACAGAAACGGCCATTGGTGAAAACCCGGTTTCAGTGGCTTATGCGGCGGTATCGCTCGCGGGCCAAATCTTTGCCGATTTGACACGCGATACGGCACTGCTCATTGGAGCGGGCGAAACTATTGAGCTGGTTGCACGGCATTTGCGTGATAAGGGCATTACCAAAATGTTATTTGCGAACCGCACCTTAGATCGCGCACAGAAACTGGCGAGTGAGTTTGCCGGCGAGGCTATTATGTTGGCTGATATCCCCAGTTGTTTATACCGGGCTGATATTGTTATTTCATCGACCGCGAGCCAGTTGCCCATTTTGGGGAAGGGGGCGATGGAGTCAGCGCTTAAACAGCGCAAGCACCGGCCTGTTTTTATGGTGGATATTGCGGTGCCTCGCGATATTGAAGTCGAGGTTGATGAGCTAGATGATGTGTATTTGTATACCGTCGATGATCTGCGCAGTGTCATTGATGAGGGGCGTAAATCCCGCGAGGATGCCGCCATTGAAGCGCATTCTATTATTGCTGACAACCTGACCAAATATGAACGTGAACGCAAAGCCAGAGACTCAGTGGCAACGATCAAAGCCTATCGCCAGCAGGCTGAAAAACTGCGCGATGAAGTGCTGCAAAAAGCGCTGCGGGATTTAGAAAATGGCATTGACCCCGCTCAGGTTCTCAATCAGATGGCACACAACTTGACCAATAAAATGTTGCACCAACCGACAAGTAATTTAAAACAGGCCAGTGTTGAAGGTGACCAGGATCTCATCCGTCTTTCCCATCAGTTATTTGGGCTGGATGATATAAAATAAAGCGGTGGCTGATCACGGCTTAGCCCATTAACGAGTACGATACAAAAAATGATGAAGTCTTCAATTTTAGAAAAGCTAGATACCCTGCAAGAGCGCTATGTCGAAGTGGGTGCGCTTTTAAGTGATGGCGATGTCATTGCCAATCAAAACCGTTTTCGTGAATTGTCACAAGAATATGCCGAAATAGAACCGGTAGTGAAGTGCTATGCACAATACCGGCTTATTTTAGATGATATCGACGAGGCTAAAAACCTATTAAAGGATGGCGACCCTGATATGCGTGAAATGGGTCAAGAAGAGTTGTCTAATGCCGAACTTCGCCGAGATCCATTAGCGCTTGAGTTGCAGAAATTACTATTGCCTAAAGATCCCAATGACCACAAAAATGTTTTCTTGGAAGTAAGAGCGGGTACTGGTGGTGATGAGGCGGCCATTTTTTCTGGTGATTTATTTCGCATGTACAGCCGCTATGCAGAACAGCGCGGCTGGCAGATGGAGATCGTCAGTGAAAATACCGGTGATCACGGCGGCTATAAAGAAATAATCTCCCGCATTGTTGGGAAGGGTGTGTACTCTCAATTAAAATTTGAGTCCGGTGCACACCGTGTGCAGCGAGTCCCTGAAACAGAATCTCAGGGCCGTATACATACGTCGGCTTGTACGGTCGCGGTGATGCCCGAGGCTGATGAACAAGCTGAAATTGATATTAACAAAGCTGATTTGCGTGTTGATACATTCAGGGCAAGTGGTGCAGGTGGGCAGCATGTTAACAAAACGGACTCAGCCATTCGCCTTACTCATATACCAACAGGGTTAGTGGTAGAGTGTCAAGATGAGCGCTCGCAACATAAAAACCGCGCTAAAGCGATGTCATTATTGGCAGCCCGGCTGCAAAGTGCACAAGATGAGTCTGCGGCAAAAGAGTTGGCGGATGAGCGCCGTACACTGGTAGGTAGTGGTGATCGCTCTGAGCGGATTCGCACCTACAATTATCCTCAGGGGCGCGTTACTGATCATCGCATTAATTTAACACTGTATAAGCTCAGTGAAATTATGACGGGGGATCTCGATGAAATTGTACAGCCATTAGTGAATGAATATCAGGCTGACCAGCTTGCTGCACTGGCCAATTAACCCGTTGCTGGTGAGTACTGCTAATAATGACTAATGGCGCTAAGAATGTAGAGTTAACCATTGGGCAATGTTTGCACCGCGATGTGGAGCTAGCTGCTGTCTCGCCTACTGCGCGGCTGGATATTGAAGTGCTGTTGGCCTGGGTGATCAAACAATCGAGAACCTATTGCTACACATGGCCTGAAAAGGCGTTGAGTCGCGAGCAGCAACAACAGTTTGAGGCTGCCTTTGCGCGCCGTTTAGCCGGCGAGCCAATCGCTTATATTACAGGTCAAAAAGAGTTTTGGTCACTGTGTTTAGCGGTCGATAACACTACGCTGATCCCCCGGCCAGAGACTGAGTTGCTGGTAGAAAAGGCATTGATGCTGATGCCTGATGTAGATCAGGTATGTAATGTGGTCGATCTCGGCACGGGTACTGGCGCTATAGCGCTTGCACTTGCCTGCGAGCGGCCCTCGTGGCAGCTATGGGCGCTGGATCAGGCTGTAGGCGCTGTGGAATTGGCAAAGGCTAATCAGCAGTCGCATCAATTGAACAATGTCACGATTATGCAAAGTGATTGGTTTGCAGCCATTGATAGCGCGCTGAGATTTGATATGATTGTCAGCAATCCGCCTTATATTGATCCTGTCGACCCTCATTTGAGTCAGGGAGATGTACGTTTTGAACCGCTATCTGCATTGATAGCCCCTGACAATGGCTTTGCCGCTATCCATCAAGTTATTAAGCAGTCTCAGCTCCGGTTGTTGCCCGGAGGGTGGATTATAATGGAGCATGGCTACCAACAAGCCCCGGAAATACGCCATCAACTGGCCAAACACGGCTTTGTTGAATTGTTTACTGAGCAAGATTTAGCTGGACTTGATCGGATTAGCGGTGGTCGGCAACAATAATTATGTTAGTGTCAAAAACTGTGTCAGTGGGGCTCAGTGGTTCGATATTCGCTATTTGGGAGTTAGATAAACCTAATGCCGATGAATGATAATGATTTACTGCGTTTTAGCCGCCATATTCTGTTGCCTGATGTCGATGTCGATGGCCAGCAGGCGCTGTTGGATGCGACTGTATTGATTGTCGGTGTTGGTGGGCTTGGCAGCCCGGTTGCGATGTATTTGGCCGCGTCAGGTGTCGGGCATTTAGTGCTTGTAGATGACGATAGTGTTGATATCTCTAACTTACAGCGACAAATTATTCACACCAGCGAGCGTGTAGGTACACCAAAAGTAGAGTCGGCAGCAACGGCGATAAAAGCCCTTAACCCGGGGGTTAAGGTGACTTGTGTCAATCAACGCATTCCCGTCGATGAGTGGCCCAAACATATGGCCAATGTCGATGTGGTGATTGACTGTACTGATAACTTTGCAACGCGTTTTAGTTTGAATGAAGCGTGTGTACGCCAGCGGACACCACTGGTGTCGGGTGCGGCTATTCGATTAGAGGGGCAGGTGACGGTGTTTGATCACCGCGAACCCGGTGCACCGTGTTATCGCTGTCTCTATGAACCCACTGAAGAAGAAGATTTAAACTGTGCTGAAAGTGGTGTGTTGTCACCGCTAGTGGGTGTTATTGGCAGCCTACAGGCACTGGAAACCGTTAAGCTTATCACTGGCGCCGGGCAAACGCTCAATGGTCGTCTTGTGTTATTTGATGCAAAATATCATCAATGGCGAGAATTGGATTTATTGAAAGATCCACAATGCCCTACGTGTAGCATTGCTGCATCATAGTGGGTTGTTTAAAAAATAAACGAATACTGTTTTTACGATAAAAAAGAACATTGCCTAGAGTGGTAAATTTCAGGGCAGAACTATAATGACACTATGGACTATATGGAGAGGGCAATACTATGCTTTATAACGTGGTTTTTTCTGGTCAATTACGGCCAGGATTTGATAAAGAGCAAGTCAGACAACACCTGCGCGACTTATTTAAATTATCCGAGCATATGATCGAGGCAATTTTTATTGCTCAACGCACGGTGATTAAACGTGATATTGACTTAGGTGTAGCTCGAAAATACGAGCAAAAACTATTTTTACACGGCATGATAGTGACGATTGAGCCGACGGAAGCTGAGGGTACAACTACCGCTGAGCTTGCTGAGACCAGTGAAGCTGCACCACTGAATGCCGTGACTAACGCAACAACCGAGCCAGTCGCTGCACGTGATGAACTTGCTAGCGATGCGGTAAGTGTTGCGGATCAAACGCCCACCCCGGTTCACGATATCGAATCACCACCGCCTGTAGCACCGGCTGCTGAAAACGTCTCTCGTGACGAACAGGGTGATTACCCCCAGGTAATTCCTTTTCAGTTTACCGGTAATGGTAAAGAATATTTTAAAATCTGGATCGTCAATATTGTCTTAACTATTATTACCCTTGGCATTTATTCTGCTTGGGCAAAAGTGCGTAACCAACAGTATTTTTATGGCAATACCACCCTTGATGGCGGCAGTTTTGAATACTTAGCGGACCCTAAAAAAATATTAATAGGGCGCATTATCGCGGTGGTGATATTTGTTGCCTATTCTGCGGCGATGCAATTGTTGCCAACGCTAATGGCCAGTTATTCTCCGGCGCTAATAATCACCATTATAGTTGTATTGATGTTAGCCTTTTTACTGGTCATTCCGTGGATGATTATCCGTTCGCTTGCGTTTAATGCCTATAACAGTACCTACAGGAATATACGTTTTACGTTTAAAGGGAGCTATAAAGATGCTCTGATCGCCTTTGTGCTATGGCCATTAGCGGCGATACCGACGTTAGGTTTGTTATTTCCTCTTGCGTATAAAAAACAACAAGAGTTTATCGTCAGTAATAGTGGCTACGGTACGACGCAGTTTGACTTTGGTGCATCAGCTAAACAGTACTATATTATCTTCGGTATACTATTGGCGATCACAATAGCCGTTGGTTTTCTCGCCAGTATTGCTGCGGGGCTATTTGCGAGTATGGGAAACATAGGGATGGTCATAACGATATCGTCGATTTCGTATATCCTTATCTATCTTGTGATCTTTGTGTTTATTGCGGTAAAAACGACCAACGTGGGTTACAACAATACCTATCTTAGTGAGCATAACTTTAGTGCCGATTATCAATTGGGTTCGTACGCCATATTACTGGTCACTAATACGCTCGCAATAATGTTCACATTAGGCTTATTTACCCCGTGGGCTAAAGTGCGCGCTGCTCGGTATAAAGCGGAGCATATTCAAGTCGTTGCTATGTCGAGCTTCGATCAGTTTGTTGCCGATCAAAGTGAACAAGTCGATGCCTTTGCTGAGGGTGTGAGCGATGTCTTCGATTTTGATGTGGGCTTGTAAATACTGCGGTACTCAAACGAGGTGCGAGTAATTTGTGTTCACAATCTATCAATTAGTGTGCTAGGGCAAAGGTGTTGAGTTAATGACATGGACAATACAGGGCCACTGGTACGATGGTCAACACTCAGGCCAGTATGGGGCAACCTTACTGGTCAGTGAGTCCGGTGAGGTGGTTGTCAGTGCTAATGAGGGGGCGGCTGAATTGTTTTCAGGGCAATTTGCCGCCTTGCGTATCAGCAATCGCTTAGGCAATACAGCGCGCTATCTGTATTTCCCTGATGAGCAAAAGTTTGAAACCCGCGATAATGATTTAGTCGATCAATTGGCTAAGCAGTTATCACCCAATGCATTTTGGGGTTGGGTACATCGGTTTGAAACTCGCTGGCACTATGTTTTGTTTGCCTTGGTTGCCTTTGTCATCTTTAGTTTCGGGGCCGTTAAATACGGTGTGCCAGCAGCCTCTAAAGTGATTGCTTATACACTACCTGATGAACTCGCAAAACGCACGGGTCGCCAGACAATGGCGACGCTTGATAAATATTATCTCGATAAAAGTAACTTGCCCGACAGTGTACAGCAGCGATTATTGGCACATTTTGCGCCTGTTATAAAACACCATCCTGATCTTGATATCCGCGTACTATTTCGCGATGGCGGTGCTATGGGCGCTAATGCCTTTGCATTGCCCGATGGCACGGTGGTCTTCACTGATCAAATGGTCGATTTGGCATTACATGATGATGAGCTATTATCGGTAATGGCCCATGAGGTAGGACATGTTGCTCATCAGCACAGTATGAGAGGGATTGTTCAGGGCTCATTGTTAGGGTTTATGTTGCTACTGATTACCGGTGATAGCACGGGTGTAGCTGAGGCATTGCTGAGTATTCCTGTACTACTGACAGAGTTGGGCTATTCGCGTAACTTTGAGCGTGAAGCGGATGACCATGCTTATAATTATATGGAACAGCACGGTATCGAACATATTCACTTTGCTAATCTTATGCAGCGCTTAGAGCGCCATTTCAGTTGTGGCAGTGATGTCGTGCGTGCGGGGCAGCCTGCGGATAAAAAAGCCCCTGAGAGAGCTGAAACACCGACCAGTAGTGATGAAAGTGACGATAAAATAGCTGATGATTGTGAGGTTGATACTGATAAATGGCAACAATATATGTCGACACATCCAGCGATGGCAGAGCGTATCGAGCAGTTTTCACAATAGCCTGTGCCAGAGCTCGGTGCTCATTTTTTGTGTTGTCAACTTTATTGTGACGGATCGTGTTATACTATGCCTAGACGTTAAGTATTCTCACTTGGGTATTCAATTTGATTGGGCGATTTTTTAAAAAGACAGCACATAGCGCTACTAACGCTGTAAATACAAATATAGAGCATAGTGGCACGACGCACGGTGATGCAAAACACAGTGACACTAAGTACAGTGATCCTAAATCATCAGCTGCTGGGCAAAAAAAGAATGGCTCTACGCCGGCGCGACCCCAGCAAAAAACGGCACGATCAGCTAAAAAGAGTCATGATCGAAAGCATAACTCGCATCGCCGCAAGACCGTTGTAGAAACCCCTTGGGATATTTCCCAGTTTCAGGTGCCTGAAATAGACGGTAAAACCCGGTTCCACGATCTGGATCTTGATCACAGCCTTTTACACGGTATTGCTGATTTAGGTTTTGAATACTGCTCTCCTATCCAGGCGCAATCGCTACCCAATACACTCAGTGGCCACGATTTGTTGGGTAAAGCCCAGACAGGCACAGGTAAAACAGCCGCTTTTCTTATTACGGTGATTGATGACCTTCTGAAAAACCCCATCAGCGAGACGCGCTATGCGGGAGAGGCGCGAGCATTAATCATTGCACCAACGCGCGAGCTGGTCATGCAAATTGCCGATGATGCTAAAGCACTGACAAAGCATACGGACTTAACGGTGCATACGCTAGTTGGCGGAATGGATTACGGCAAGCAACAAAAGTATCTACAAGATGCACTGGTGGATATTCTCGTCGCTACTCCTGGGCGCTTACTGGACTTTGCCAGTAATAAAGATCTCTATCTTGATCAAGTAGAAATATTAATACTCGATGAAGCTGATCGTATGCTCGACATGGGATTTATCCCACAGGTACGGCGCATTATTCGTATTACTCCACATAAAGATAGCCGGCAAACACTCTTTTTCTCAGCTACATTTACCGATGATGTCATGCGCCTAGCTGAACAGTGGACACGCGATGCTGTTATGGTAGAAATAGAACCTGATAGTGTGGCAACGGATACTGTTGAACAGCATGTATATCTAGCCTCCGCCGATGAGAAACTCACATTATTGTGCAATATTTTACGTGAGCCCGATGTGGAAAGCCTGATTGTATTTGCCAATCGTCGTGACGAGTGTAGGCGCCTACACCATGCACTTTGTGAGCAAGGCTTCTCAGCTGGGTTGTTGTCCGGTGAGATTGCGCAAAATAAGCGCGTAAAAACACTTGAAAATTTTAAAACCGGCCGTTTAAAGGTGTTAGTTGCAACTGATGTTGCTGGTCGGGGTATTCATATTAATGGCATTAGTCATGTAGTGAATTTCACATTGCCTGAAGAACCCGAAGACTACGTACACCGTATTGGGCGAACAGGGCGTGCGGGCAATCACGGGGTTTCTATCAGTTTTGCCTGTGAAGATGATGCCTTTTTATTACCTTCAATTGAGACATTACTTGGTAAAAAGCTTGCCTGCGAGCAACCACCCGAGTCACTGCTAACCCCGGTTGTGGTGTCTAACAGCCGTCCACCATCTTCACGTGGGCCTAATGGTAATAAAGGCCAGCGCCGCCGCCCACATTCGCCGCGCCGCTCTTAGCTTTTTTGCTATACCGTAAAAACATCGTCACAGGTCTGTGTGCGGTGTTTTTTTCTGCCCGATAACTTTGCCACGTCATTCGTTTTTTTTGCCAACCTTGTCTACACTTAAATAGCCATCAATTGGCGTGTTTATAATATGCTGATTGATTAAGTATTGTTACAAAAAGGTCGTAGTGGACATGCAAAAAGTATTAGTTGTTGAAGACAGCAGTATTGCAACGAAGATTATTCGTCATATAGCTAAGCAGGACCTCAATTTTACGCCGATATTTGCAAGCTCTTTCGCACAGGCTCGCGAATGTTACGAGCAACATAAAGATGATTTGTTCGCAGGGCTAATTGATCTGACACTACCTGATGCCCCCGATGGTGAGGTCGTTGATTTTATGCTCGATAAAGGGCTGCCAACGATAGTATTAACCGGTACTTTTAGTGAAGAGCGCCGCGAGCGGCTGTTAGCAAAAGGTATTGTTGATTATGTCACCAAGGAAGGGCGCTATTCCTATCAATACGCTATAGGCGCTATTAATCGCTTACAGGTTAACCAATCGGTTAAGGTACTTGTCGTTGAGGATTCAAATACATCGCGCAAGCTTATTTGTGGGCTGTTAAGGCGTCATCTTTACCATGTATTAGAGGCCTCCAACGGTATCGAAGCTATCAAGGTGTTGTTAGAACATACCGATATTAAATTACTCATTACTGATTACAATATGCCTCAGATGGATGGTTTTGAGCTGGTTAAAAATATTCGTTCAAAATATGAAAAATATGATCTGGTGATTATTGGATTATCTGCCGAAGGGGAAAAAAGCCTGTCTGCACGCTTTATTAAAGTCGGCGCTAATGACTTTTTATCAAAGCCCTTTAATCCGGAAGAACTCTATTGTCGAGTGAATCACAATATTGATGCCTTGCAACTTATTGATCAAATTAAACAAGCGGCAAATCGCGATTATCTGACGGGTCTTTATAATCGGCGCTATTTTTTTTCAGTCGGTGCACAGTTGTATCAGCAAACTCTGGATGATAATAAACCATTAGCATTGGGGGTGATCGACTTTGATCATTTTAAGCAGGTCAACGACGATTATGGTCACGACTTTGGTGACTATGTGCTCAAGCGTATATCACAATTGTTTGAGTCGACATTTGAGCGCTTTTTGGTGGCCCGAGCTGGGGGCGAAGAATTTTTTGTATTGCTACCGGGAATGACGAATAATCAGGCGGTTGCTTATTTAGATAAAGTGCGAACGATTGTTGCCCAAGAGCCTTTTGATATCGGTGAAGAAGATATTTTTATTACTATCAGTGTCGGTGTAAGCAACAATATTCAAGAGGGTTTAAAGCAACAAATTACACTCGCCGATAGTTATCTTTATCGAGCAAAAGAGGCCGGCCGCAATATGGTGATTGGTGATGATTAATCACTAAACCTATATTTGTACGAACTAAATACGCTCATAGTGTGTGAGCACTTTACATAAAATGTGGTGTTCTATTGTACGACTGTATGTTTGTTTATGTGAAAGTGCATCGAATAGTTAGCGATAGTCTACCGACAATGGTTCGATTGTTATCTCGTCATTTTTAATGCGCTCTACCCACAATAGTGTGCCTGCTGCAACGGCAATAGGTGCAACAAAAATATTGATAATAGGGACCATACTGCCCAACATGATCACGCCCCCTAACCCCCATGCGCTGTAGATTTTTTTACCCAGTTGCAGGCGCAATTGCTTAAAGGGCAGCTGATGGTTATCAGCGGCATAATCGGTGTATTGAATAGCCATTACCCAGCTGCCCCATAAAAAACCGAGCACCGCTACTAATGGCGGTAAAAACGACAACACGAGCAGCCCAATAAATACTAATAACCCCCAGCATAAAATATACACTAGTTTGGTTAGTTCACGTTTGAGAGTGCGCGGTATCATATGTGATAACGACTCGCTCTGTGGCCCTTTATTGCTAACATGTAGCTCTACTTTCTCTGCCAGTAAACCATAAAAAGGGGCAGCGATAATATTGGTGAGCAAGGTAAAGCTGTAGCCATAGCCAAGCAGTAATAAAAAGGCAAACATCCACCACATCAGTGTGTAGAGAAAGCTGAGCCAGCTGGGTAATGCGTTTTTTGTCCAGTCAGCAACATCACCAAAAAGTTGCACTAAAAAGAATGTCAGTATGGCAAAAATAATAACATTAGCCCCAATAGGGATTAATACAAATCGCCTAAGGCCGGGCTGCATTAACAGTGACGCACCTTGCATAAAATAGCGAGCGCCACTAAAAAACTGTCTTGCTCGATCCGGTATTTGTTGAGTCAATTATTTTGCCCCGGCATCTTTGAGCGCATGGATATATTCATCCGCTTTTTGATGGTCCGCAATGGTGGCTAAAAAGGTGTCCCCTTGCGGGTTTGTGGCGTTAATGTTTTTTCCTGCTTCGTTGAAAAAAGTTAAGAAAGTAGCAAAGTTGTCGGCCTTCATACCTCTATATGCTTTTTCTAGCACATGAAAGTCAGGGTCGATATCTCCATATGCATCGTAGTCCAGAAACGTTTTAATACGCTCATCGCTAAAGACTTCGCCGAGTACTTTTTGCTTGTCTTTTTTTTGTGACATGTTCATTTTGCCTGTAGTAATAGATTAACTGAGTAAAATACCGGTATTGGTACGTTATTTATGCTTGCTGTAGCTTTTTCAATAAAAGCTCGTTGACCATTTTAGGGTTGGCCTGTCCCTTTGATGCTTTCATCACCTGACCAACAAAAAAACCTAACATTTTGGGTTGTTTGGCAGGGTCTGCGGCACGAAAGTTATCAACCTGTTGGGTATTATTGGCAATAACCTCATCGATCATTGACTCCAGTGCACCGCTATCGGAAACCTGTGCTAAGCCCTTAGCTTCAATAATATCATCGGCTGAGGCACCCTCACCATTCCACAAACCATCAAAGACTTGCTTTGCCATTTTGCTGGAGATCGTGTTGTCTTTTATACGTAGTATTAACCCCCCTAATTGCTGTGCCGATACAGGGCTATCTTTGATCGATGTTTCCTCGCTATTTAAGCGTGCCGACAACTCCCCCATAATCCAGTTTGCAGCCAGTTTAGCATCGCCATTGGCTGCTTTTGTGGTCGCTTCAAAATAATTGGCCGTAGGGGTGTTCTCAGCCAATGTGTTTGCATCGTATTGTGATAGTTGGTGTTGGCTGATAAAGCGTGCTTTGCGGGCATCGGGCAGTTCGGGTAGATCGGTATACACTGTATTAATGTAGTCATCATCAATAAATACCGGGAGCAAATCGGGGCAGGGAAAGTAACGATAATCGTTAGCTTCTTCTTTAGAACGCATGGCTTTAGCCGTTTTTGTATCGCCATTATATAGCCGTGTTTGTTGCTCGATGCTGCCACCTTCTTCGATAACATCAATCTGGCGCTCTACTTCTAAGGCGATGGCTTCTTCCATAAAGCGAAATGAATTAAGGTTTTTGGTCTCGGTTCGTGTGCCTAGTGTTTCTTCACCTTTAGGGCGTATAGAAATATTGACATCAAAGCGCATAGAACCTTGCGACATTTCACCATCACAGATGCCCAATGAGGTGACAATCGAATGTAGTTTTTTAGCAAAGGCGACCGCTTCTTCTGCATTGCGCATGTCGGGCTCGGTAACGACTTCAATCAGTGGTGTGCCTGCACGGTTAAGGTCGATACCGGACATACCGTGAAAATCTTCATGTAATGATTTGCCTGCATCTTCTTCAAGGTGTGCGTGATGAATGCGAATGCGTTTACTCTCGCCGTTAGCAAGTGGTATATCCAAGTAGCCTGGCCCTACAATAGGCTCATCGAGTTGAGTGGTTTGATAACCTTTGGGGAGGTCGGGGTAAAAGTAGTTTTTACGTTCAAAAACAGAGCGTTTACCGATCTCGGCATTAACGGCTAAGCCAAACATTACGGCATAGCGAAATGCCTGTGCGTTGGCGACCGGTAGCGTGCCTGGCATGGCAAGGTCAATGGCACATGCCTGCGTATTTGGCGCGGCACCAAATTGTGTGCTGGCACCGGAAAATATTTTGGTTTTAGTGGCTAGTTGAACGTGAACTTCAAGGCCAATAACGGTTTCCCATTGCATAACAAGTCTCTCGCTAGTCGATATCAGGTGCGCGTTGCTGATGATGATCAGTGTGCTGTTGGTATTGATGGCCAATATTCAGTAATTGCGCTTCTGCAAAGTAATTGCCGGTGAGCTGTAGCCCAACGGGCTTTCCATTACTATGACCACAGGGCACTGATAATCCTGGTAGGCCGGATAGATTCGTTGAAATGGTATAGATATCTTCAAGATACATAGCGACCGGGTCATTGCTTTTTTCACCGAATGAGAATGCAGGTGTGGGTGCTGTTGGCCCGATAATAACATCGACATCATTAAATGCCGCGACGTAATCTTCTTTGATGAGTCGGCGAATTTGTTGGGCTTTGCGGTAGTATGCATCATAGTAGCCGGCTGATAGCGTATAGGCGCCAACTAAAATGCGACGCTTCACTTCATCGCCAAAGCCTTCGTCACGTGAACGTTTATACATGTCGTCGAGGTTTTTAGGGTGTTCACAACGGTGCCCGTAGCGCACGCCATCAAAGCGCGATAGATTGGCTGAACACTCGGCCATGGCAATGACATAATATGCGGGAATGGCCAAATGGCTGTGGGGCAGTGATATCGGTAAAATGGATGCCCCGAGCGCTTCAAGTTGTTTAATTGCGCCTTCTACTAATGTGGCGACCTGTTCATCAAGGCCATCACCAAAGTACTCTTTAGGTACACCAATACGCAACCCCTGAAGGGAGTCATTCAGTGTGGCGGTATAATCGGGTATGGGGTGGTCAACACAGGTTGAATCTTTTGTGTCAAAGCTCGCTAGCGTGTTGAGCATAATGGCGGCATCTTCTGCGTTGCGAGTCATCGGGCCTGCTTGGTCGAGACTAGAGGCATAGGCAACCATGCCCCAGCGTGATACACGGCCATAAGTCGGCTTTAGTCCAGTAACACCACAAAAACTAGCGGGCTGTCGAATAGAGCCACCGGTGTCGCTGGCGGTTGTGCCAGCGGCAAGCTGTGCGGCGACCGCCGCGGCTGAGCCACCCGATGAGCCGCCTGGTACACACTGTGTATCCCAAGGGTTGTTGACGGGGCCATAGTAGCTGGATTCATTGGATGAGCCCATTGCAAACTCATCCATATTGGTTTTTCCAAGTACTACTGCGCCTGCCTGAGCACAGTTGTCGACAATCGTTGCGCTGTAGGGAGGGATAAAGTTATCCAGCATTTTAGAGCCGCAACTGGTGCGTATGCCATGTGTGCAAAATAGGTCTTTGTGCGCAATAGGAATGCCACAAAGTGCTGGTGCATCACCGGCTGCTAAGCGCTTATCGGCTGCTTGCGCCTGGGCTATGGCCTGCTCTTGTGTGGTGGTAATAAAGCTATTGTATTGTCCATCAAGGCGTTTGATACGCTCTAGATAGTGCTGTGTCAACTCAACGCTGGAAAACGTTTTTGCGTGTAATCCGCTAATGAGTTCAGCAATGGTATGTTGATGCATTGCGTTTACGTTCCTGTTTAATTCGTTAAAGGCTTGTTATGCACAGTGTGAATATGTGCAACCTGTTCACATAAGGGCTCAGTTTGTCATTGACTCAGCGGCCATTACTTGCAGGGCTGCTCGGCATAAAAAGGGCGGGTGGTTTTCGCATTATTCGATGACTTGAGGGACGAGATACAGGCCATTTTCTGTGATTGATGCGGTTGTTTGTAGAGCGTCGCGTTGATTCTCTTCGGTGATCTCATCAGGGCGTAGTCGCTGTACGGCATCCAGTGGGTGGGCCATGGGCTCTACACCATTGGTATCTGCTGCCTGAAGCTGATTCATTAAGTCTAAAATAGTATTGATACTGCCTGTGACTTCATCAACCATTGTTTCGTCGATATTAATGCGGGCAAGATTCGCAAGTGTTTTGATATCGGAATGATCCACTGTGTTCTCCGTCGATTTCTCTAACTGATAGCCGCTATGTTATTGTCTCAAAATAATGTTGTGTTGCAAGCACCGTTTTGCGAGAGCGTTGTTGCTAGCTATTCAATAATCTTCGTGTCAGCGGCGATTTTATTATTATATCTATTAGTCTGTCGTGAGCTAATGGTATAATCAATGCGTCGCAGTGACGGTAAATAATATACTAATCCCGTCTATTCTAACCTTTTCTGGGTTTAAAATCGTCGGTTTGTGAATAAAAACGTTAAGTTATCATATTTGCATCTTGCTCTAAAACCCTGGCATTGATAGAGTTTCGCCGACATAATGAATTGTGCTGGACACTACCGTTACATACCTTAAGTATCGCACTGTAAAATGCGTAATTGCATACGTGCAGTTATAGTTGCCACGCACTATTGTGCTGGTAAGTTTAAGGCGACCATAGAACCACAGCATTATAAATACAATAGACCTAGGTGAACGTTTTCCATGTTGATCCCCAAACGCCTTCGAGGCTTGTTTTCTAATGATTTATCTATTGATTTGGGTACTGCCAATACACTGATCTTTGTGCGCGAAAAAGGAATCGTGCTTAATGAACCCTCTGTGGTTGCTATTCGCCATCACAATGGCCAGAAACTGGTAGAGGCAGTAGGGGTTGAGGCAAAGCGTATGCTGGGCCGCACACCGGGGAATATTACGGCTATCCGCCCGTTAAAAGATGGTGTTATTGCTGATTTTCAGGTCACTGAAAAAATGCTCCAGCACTTTATGCGCAAAGTTCACGAGAACAGTTGGTTTCAGCCGAGCCCACGGGTTTTGGTGTGTGTACCTTGCCTATCGACAGAGGTTGAAAAACGAGCAATTAGAGAGTCGGCGCTCGGCGCCGGTGCGCGCGAGGTACGTTTAATCGAAGAGCCCAGAGCCGCCGCTATAGGCGCAGGCTTAAAAGTAGAAGAGGCCTGTGGCTCAATGGTCGTTGATATCGGCGGGGGGACAACCGAAATTGCGGTTATCTCACTGAACGGTGTTGTCTATTCTGATTCGGTACGCATTGGTGGTGACCGCTTCGATGAGGCGATTGTTAACTACGTGCGCCGCAATTATGGCAGCGTAATAGGTGATGCTACTGCTGAGCGGGTAAAGCAAGAAGTTGGCTGTGCTTACGCTGGTAGCGAGGTGAGAGAGATTGATGTCCGTGGGCGAAATCTGGCTGAAGGCGTGCCGCGCAGTTTTACTCTCAATAGTGATGAGGTGTTAGAAGCGTTGCAGGAGCCGCTAGCGGGCATTGTGCAAGCGGTGAAAAGCGCTTTAGAGCAATCGCCGCCGGAGCTTGCCTCTGATATTGCGGAAAGTGGTGTTGTTTTAACCGGTGGTGGTGCATTATTACGCGATATTGATCGCTTGTTAGCCGAAGAGACCGGCCTGCCGGTTGTTGTTGCTGATGACCCGCTCACTTGCGTTGCACGTGGAGGGGGTATTGCCATGACATGGATGGATAATCGAGATATTGATTTGCTGTCATCCTAGGGGAGGCTAGTTTATTAAACCACTATTTACCGAAGGTCCCTCACTGTTCTCACGGACCCTTTTGTTGGGACTTATCGCATTGTCCCTGTTGTTGATCGGGCGCTATACTCAGTGGCTGACACCCTTACGACCTCATTTAGAGGTTATCTCTGCCCCATTTTACTGGGTGACGAACATACCCAGTAAAATAGGTTTGTGGTTTGACGATAGGTTTACCGCTAAGCAGGATTTGCTTGAAGAAAACCAGATTCTGCGTAATCAATTATTGATTCATCAAGGCAAACTTCAGCAAATGGCCACCCTAGCGGCTGAAAACCTGCGGTTGCGCCATTTAATGAACTCCTCTGAAATCCTCCAAGATCGCATTTTAGTGGGTGAATTAATAGGCATTTCACCAGATCCTAAAGTCCATAAGGTCATTATCAACAAGGGTAGTGACGATGGTATTTATATGGGGCAGCCTGTATTGGATGAATTTGGCTTAATGGGGCAGGTAGTAAGTGTGAGTGCTTACACCTCGCAGGTGCTACTGATTACGGATAATAACCATGCCCTACCTGTACAAGTTAATCGCAATGGTCTGCGTACTGTCGCCGAAGGGTTGGGGGATCTCTACCAGCTTCGTCTGCGGCATGTATCCAGTACTATGGATATCCAAGAAGGGGATTTGCTTGTGAGTTCTGGGCTGGGTCAGCGGTTTCCCGTAGGCTACCCAGTCGCTCGAATTGAATCGATTGTTCACGACCCAGGCAAATCCTTTGCCACTGTTGTTGCACGCCCAGCCGCTCACTTAAATCGTAGCCGCCATGTACTCTTTGTGTTCAGTCGTGATGAGCACGGTGAAATAACGCCTGTAGCGACCACCCCATAGTGAATAGGTAGTCTGCCCCATGCGCTGGATCATTATCACGTCTTTTATCGTTGCCTTGCTATTAGCCGTCTACCCGCTACAGGTTGATTGGCGGTGGTGGCGGCCAGAGTTTATTGCGCTGCTGGTTATTTATTGGTCTATGTATACCCCCCACAATTTTGGCATTGCTGCCGCTTGGGGTGTGGGGCTCGTGCAGGATTTGGTTGAAATTTGCCCGTTAGGTCAAAACTCGTTAGGATTAATTGTTGTTGCCTATATATGCCACTTATCGTATCAGCGTATACGCAACTATGCGCTATGGCAGCAAGCGATGTGGGTTTTTGTGTTGGTGGGTATTTACCAACTCTTTGGCAATTGGGTGGGTGGCCTAGTTGATGAAGGGGTTGAGTCACCTATCTTTTTACTTTCCGCTATCGTGAGTGGATTTATGTGGCCTCTGATTGTCGTTCTATTGCAGCGAATAAGAATCTATTTGCATCTATTGTAGCCTATCTTTGTTTAACTCTGAGTTTGTCTTTGATGATTAAAAAATTAGTACTTGCCTCACGTTCGCCTCGGCGCCAGGAATTATTACGCCAAATTGGTGTTCCTTTCGACTGTGTCGATAATCAGGTGGAAGAAGCGCGTTATAATGATGAATCGCCCTCAAACTATGTGCTTCGTCTAGCAAAAGAAAAAGCCCTGACGGCAGCCTCGTTATTACCTGCCAGGCCTGTTTTAGGGGCTGATACTATTGTAGTTGCAGCTGCTGAGGTATTGGAAAAACCGCTTAATGAAGCCCATGCGATCGATATGTTGATGACCTTATCAGGCACAACGCACCAAGTGCTCTCGGCAGTTGCCATTGCCTGCGATGCTCAGGTTGATGTGCGGCTATCATCAACCAATGTCACTTTTCGTACGCTGAGTATTGAGCAATGTCGTCAATACTGGCATACAGGGGAACCCCAGGACAAAGCAGGTGCCTATGGTATACAAGGTTTAGGCGCTGTATTTGTGAATAGAATTGAAGGTAGCTATACCGGTGTGGTTGGTTTGCCTATCGAGGAGACGGTAGTGTTGCTGAAGCACGCAGATCTATTGTGGTGGCAAACGGAGGAAAACGTGTGAGTGATGAGTTACTGATTAATGTGTCTCCCACTGAAACTCGTACCGCGATGATTGAAAATGGCGTTGTTCAAGAGGTATATATTGAACGCGCTGAAGGTCGAGGTTATGTCGGTAATATTTATAAAGGTAAGGTGGTCAGAGTGCTGCCGGGGATGCAAGCGGCCTTTGTGAATATTGGACTGGAGCGTACGGCATTTATTCATGCCAGTGATATTGCCAGTCTTGATAGCGACGGCCGACAGCAGTCAGAGGGCAATATTCGCGAATTGGTACGTGAAGGGCAAACACTGGTTGTGCAGGTAACAAAAGATCCTATCGGCACCAAAGGTGCCCGATTGACAACACACTTATCTATTCCTGCCCGCTACCTTGTCTATATGCCCTACGCGCAACATATAGGTATCTCTGCAAAAATTGAAAGTGAACAAGAGCGAGAGTTGCTTAAAGAGCGCCTCGAAAAGGTGATTGCGGCACTTGAAAAGCCTATTGGTGGTGGTTTTATTGTGCGCACAGTGGCTGAGGGCATTACAGAAGAGGAATTATCCTCAGATATTCAGTATCTAAACCAGCTCTGGATATCGCTATCGGGTGCCATTGCTAGTGCCAAAGCCCCTTGTATTATTTATGAAGATCTCCCCTTGTTCATTCGCACATTAAGAGATCTGGTCAAACCCCATATTGAGAAGCTGCGTATTGATTCCCGAGAGGCCTTTACACAGGTCTCTCAATTTGCAGAGCAGTATGCACTAGAGGTGCGCGGACGTATTGAGCACTACCCCGGCGAGCGCCCACTATTTGATTTATACGGTGTTGAGGAAGAAATTCAAAAGGCGCTCGATCCAAGAGTTACACTGAAATCCGGTGGTTATTTGATTATTGAACAAACCGAAGCCATGGTGACGGTTGATGTTAATACCGGAGCATTTGTCGGTAGCCGCAATCTGGAAGAAACTATTTTCAAAACGAATCTGGAGGCAGCAACCACTATTGCCAGACAACTGCGGTTGCGTAATTTAGGTGGTATCATCATCATTGACTTTATCGATATGCTCGATACTGAACACCAACAGCAAGTACTGCGTACTTTTGAAAAAGTATTGCAAAAAGATTATGCCAAGACCTCAATCACCGGTGTATCTGAGTTGGGACTGATTGAAATGACGCGTAAGCGCACCCGAGAGTCACTAGAGCAAATGCTCTGTGAATCCTGTCCTGTCTGTCAGGGTACGGGGCGTTTAAAATCCTCAGAAACTATCTGCTATGAAATATTCAGAGAAGTGTTGCGTGAAGCGAGAGCTTATGACAGCAGTAAGTTTATTGTACTGGCCTCAGCGGTGGTAATTGATCGTCTACTTGATGAAGAGTCTTCACATGTATCTGATTTAGAAGCCTTTATCGGGCGACCTTTGGAGTTTCAAGTCGAAGAGGTTTACCACCAGCAACAGTACGATATTATTTTAGTGTAATCAGGATGATGGTATTGGATGCCACCTGTAATAGGTTGTTATGAAACATTGGGTGAGACGATCAGTAGTGTATTTCTGGCGCGTATTGGCGATAGCCATTATTGCACTGGCTGTTTGTATTCAACTGGGTCGAGAACTGTCTCCGTTATTGGACGATTTGCGCCCAAATATCGAGCAGCGTCTTAGCCGTGCAATCGATGCAAATGTGACAATGGGGCGCTTGTCAGCTAGCTGGCAAGATTTACGGCCACAGCTTATTATTCAGGATTTACGTGTTAAGCGGCTTGGTAATGAACCCTCGCTTGTGGTGGCGAAGGCGAACTTGCAGCTGAATATCTTGCAAACGCTAATGCGTGGGCAACTAGTCTGGCAACATGTTGTATTAAATGATGTACTCATCAATGCCGAGCAAAGTGATACGGGTGACTGGAATCTTGCAGGCTTTCATACATCACGCGAGAGTGGTGTGGCCAATAATAATACGACATTAGGCCAGTTTGACCCAGCAGATCTTTTTGTGTTGTCTGAGCATGTAGCGCTGTCACATGTTAGTGTGGCGTTACGTTTTCGTACCGGGAAGTCAACGGCAGTCGATATTCCTACGGTGAGTATACAAAATAATGGTGATTTTCATCGCCTAGTAGCTAAAGCGGGTATTGATGAGAGCAATGAAGCATTTTACTTTGTGCTTGAAGGTATTGGTAACCCTCGCAACCGTAGCAGTTTTGATGCCTCGGGTTTTTTGCAATTAAAACAGTTCTCTATTGACAAGGTTATTGATGCCATTCCTGCCGATACGTCAATTGTTAAAAACAGCCCGTGGTATCAACAGCAGACCTTAGATGCTGAGCTGTGGATCGACTTTTTAGAGCCCAATCGATTTGGTGTGAATGGCAATGTGCATTTGTCCGGTAGATCGGCACCTGCTGCTGAGGTTACCGGTGATGCAATACCAGCGATCAATGCGTTGTCTGCGACATTGGTCGGTGATATTAGCCTTGAAGCCGATTGGGCACTCGGCATTAGAGATCTCAATATTGATGTCAATCACCAGCCTCTGGCAATTGATCAGCTTAGTGTGCATTTTGAGAAACATCAAAAAATCAATGTGGGGGTGGATCAGCTCGATCTTAAGGTCGTCTCTGGCTGGCTTAAAAATGTACTGCCCCAGCAGCCAGTACTCAATGATCTGGTCGATCAGCTCTCGCCCTCTGGGTCGTTTAACAATCTTTGGGTGGCCGTTGATATCAACAATCCCAGTTTGTCATCTCTCAGTGCAACTATTGATAATGTCGATCTGGGAGCGTGGAATAATGTCCCTTCATTTAAGCATATCAATGGATATGTTGAGGTAAGCCCAGATCACGGCGCTATTTATTTAGATACTGAAAATTTTTATTTACACCCCGAGTCTGTGTACACAAATGCGCTGCAATTTGACCGTGCTCACGGGCAGATTTCATGGTTTTTACGATCCCAAGAAAACAGTATTATTTTTAACAGTGGCCTGCTCAATGTGAGTGGTGATTTTGGGCAAGGTAATGGGTACTTTTTTTTAGATGTTCCTTGGGTAGAGAAATCAAGGCCTAGCAATTTTATTCTGCAAGTGGGCGTTAGTGAAAGTAGTGCTGAGCACTATCGACAATTTATGCCTAAAAGGGTGCCAGAGCAGTTGCGTAGCTGGATGGATAAAAGCATTATTGGTGGTGATATTACACAGGCCGGATTTATTTATCGAGGGCGCTTTCAGCCCGATATCGATGCTGAGCGAACGCTTCAATTATTTGTTGATGTCGATGATGGTGAGCTAAATTACAGTGATGAGTGGCCTGCTTTAAGTGCACTGAAAGGACAAGTAGTACTGGATAATGACAGTGTTAATGCACAGGTTGTCTCTGCAAAAATTTTTGATGCCACAATTGAACATGCCTCTGTTTTCTGGCCCAGCCACGATGTGAGTGCGCGGCAATTACATATTCAAGGTGCCGTTCAAGGAAGTGCAAGTGATGGGTTAAAAATATTTAAGTCCCCTTGGCTTAAGCGTAAAGTGGGTGATAGCTTTGATCAATGGCGTGCTGGTGGTGTGATAAACGCTGACATTGCATTGAGTGTTGCACTGTTGGACAACAGTCGTGAGAGTAAGCAATCTATAGTAGTAAGCTTTAACGATAATAATCTATATCTAGGGAAAGAAAATATACAACTTGATAATGTCTCAGGGCAGTTTTTTTATGATAGTCAAAAAGGCTTTTCATCAAAAGCATTAAAGGCCACATTGTGGCAACAACCAATCGCACTGACGGTAAATCCACCTTCAATCTCTGAACCCTCATTATCACCTACGGATTATTTGCAAATACAAGCTAGTGGGAAAGCGGATATTAACGATGTCGCTCATTGGTTGAAAGATCCTATAATGTTGTTTGCCAACGGAGTGGCCGCGTATACAGCACAGTTGCATATTCCTTTGGCAAAAAGTGCCGGGCAGTCAACGCGTTTAAGTATTGAATCAGATTTAGTTGGTGTTGCCATCGCATTACCGCCGCCGTTTACAAAGGCAAAAGATCAGCCGCAGCGGTTAACGTTCTCATTGCGTGAGAACGAGCTAACAACCATTGATGCTGATATTGGCAGGCAGTTTAAACTACATATTGTGAGCCGGGAAGATCACCCCATTACTGGCTTTTTATCCATTAATCGACCTGATTATCAACATAAAGATAATCCGTATTTTTCTATTATTGGCGATATAGAATTTGCCGATAGCGAGCGTTGGCAACACGTATTTGCTCAATTGCAACGCAATGAAGACGTCTTTGCAAGTACGCTTGCCAATAATAGTAGTGTTAAGGAGCAAGCACCTAAGCTAAAGTTTGAATTGCTTTTTAAATCGCTGCTGGTTGATAAAAATACAGTTGATGATATTTCTATCGACGGTGTGCGTGGTAAGGATAACTGGCGGCTGTCATTTAACAATGATACCGCGAAAGGTCAGGTTGTGTGGCCCGACGACCCCGGTGCCGTCATTAAAACAACATTAGATTACTTGCGTTGGGATAAAGCAGAGCCATCTAGTAATGGCGCAGGTACTGCTACTGGTGAGCCTCAATTGGTAGATGATCCTTGGGCTCAAATGGATTTTTCTTTACTGCGTCCAGTCGATGTCGATATCAATAATATCTACTTGTCCGGGAAATTACTGGGGAAATTACACTTTAAATTAAGACCACTGGACAATGGGGTTGAGTTAATTGATATCGTTGGTGGCGAGGGTGAATTATCATTGTCTGGCATTAAATTACATCAAGGTGCGACCTTTCGCTGGCTGAAGAACGACGATGGAATGAGTAGTCATTTTACCGGTACATTGCGCACACATAATGTCAATGACTTACTCTCACGACTAGCACTTGAACCATTGCTTGAAACAAAAGCGGCTCGCTTTAGTGCTGATGTGAGCTGGGCGGGCTCTCCCGCTATATTTGCAATAGCACACCTTAGCGGTGACCTTGATGTCTGGATGGATAATGGTCGCTTCATTAAAGGTGAAGGGTCCGGGGGGACTGACTTTTTACGCCTTGCAGGGTTATTTAACTTTGATACTTGGGCTCGCCGAATTCGTCTGGACTTTTCTGATTTGTATAAAACGGGTTTGAGCTTTGACCGGGTGCAGGGGCGTTTAGGTTTTGACCACGGCATTATTTCACTGGTCGAGCCGCTAGAGTTAAAGGGGCCTTCAAGTCGTTTGAAAATGGCCGGCAGCATTGATTATACCCAGCAGGAATTAGATACCGTATTAGTGGCGACATTACCCGTAGGCGGGAATTTAACCGTCGTTGCCGCTCTAGCAGCGGGCCTGCCGGCAGCCGCAGGCGTTTATTTAGTCAGTAAAATATTTCGTAAACAGGTTGATCGTGTTGCCAGCCTGCGCTATCGCATGCGTGGTAGCTGGGACAATCCTGAAATCGAGTTTGAGAAGCTATTTGATCAAAGCACATCAATAGCCGCTACCGAGAAATCAGTTGATGTGTCTAAAAATACAACCACCAACACTCCTGTAGATGATAGCGAGAGTGATGACAGCGATGTGGAGTTTAATCAGTAAAGACCACGATGGT
>Ga0193960_1000131_pt1 | contig 31522 bp, 35 predicted proteins | sample FB_3_MG_FD_140338 | JGI IMG/M metagenome (GOLD analysis project Ga0193960, IMG submission 140338) | Microbial mat bacterial communities from the Broadkill River, Lewes, Delaware, United States - FB_3_MG | ecosystem: Environmental > Aquatic > Freshwater > River > Microbial mats | place: USA... | reverse complement strand
TTTATATTTTAAATGCATTTCATTTGAACTTTTAAGTTGATTAATATAATCTAATTGATTGAGGTACTTATTTATAGTATTGTTAACAGATACAAAAAAATTTAAATAAATTGATTGAATAGATGTATTTAAAGTAGAAAGTTTATGCTGAATAACTCTTTCTACATTAAATATGTATAAAATACCAATAATAAGTATTATTAAAAAAAGCGCAAACTTTTTATTCATTCGATATAAGTCTTAATAGTGATTCTTCATCTAAAGTTTTACTTGTACCATAAGCAACAGCTAATAATGGTTCATCTGCAACTCGAACAGGAAGTTTGATATCGCTAGTAAGATATTTGTCTAATCCTCTAATTAATGCACCACCACCTGTTAATACTACTCCATTATCAACAACATCACCAGCTAAATCAGGTGGCATCTCTTCAAGTACTTGTCTAACTGCAAGTGAAATCTCTTTTAATGGCTCATGTAAAGCTGTTCTAACACCTTCACTTGTAAGTTCAATAGTTGTAAGCAATCCCGAACTATCTCTACCTTTTACTTGTATAGTAGTATCTTTAGTTTGTTTGATTGCAGTACCAATCTCAAGCTTAATATTTTCAGCAGTTCTTTCTCCAATGTAAAGGTTAAAGTTTTGTCTAACATAATCAACAATAGATTTATCAAATCTATCTCCAGCTACTTTAATCGATTTACTAAGTACTAGACCACCCAATGAAGTAACACCAATTTCAGTAGTACCTCCACCAATATCAACAACAACATAACCATTTGGACTACTTACTGGAATTCCTGCTCCAATTGCGGCTGCCATTGGTTCTTCTACAAGATAAACTTCTCTAGCTCCTGCACTTAATGCAGACTCTCTTACCGCTTTTCTTTCAACTTGTGTGATTCCATGAGGAATACAAATAATAATTCGAGGTCTTAAAAAAGATTTTCGTCCATGTGCTTTTTCAATAAAATATCGTATCATTCTTTCTGTCATTTCAAAGTCAGCAATAACACCATCTTTCATAGGTCGAACTGCTTGTATATTTACAGGTGTTTTACCAATCATCTGTTTTGCTTCTTTACCAACAGCTAAAATTTTATCTCTTCCATATCTATCATGTTGCACTGCTACAACTGAAGGCTCATTGATAATGATACCCTTCCCTTTAACAGATACAATAGTATTTGCAGTACCAAGATCTATTGCCATATCACTTGAAAACCAACCAATAAACTTATCAAAAATCATTTTTATACCTTTTTATACTACTTTTGGTAGTTTTGTTTTATTTACAACATCTTCTGTTATAGTAACTGTTTTACCTTTATATTCAGGTAATTCGTACATAACATCTAACATAACATCTTCTATAATAGATCTTAGTCCTCTTGCTCCGGTTTTTCTATCAATTGCAGCTTTAGCAATAGTAATAAGAGCTTGATCGTCAAATTCTAAAGTTACTTCATCCATAGCAAAAAGTTTTGTGTATTGTTTTACTAAAGAATTTTTAGGTTCTTTTAAAATATGTATCATAGCTTCTTCATCAATCTCTTCTAAAATAGCTGTCATGTGAAGACGACCTATTAATTCTGGAATTAAACCATATTTAACTAAATCGTCAGCTTCAATTTTTTCCATGATATTATCTTGTTCTATTTTAGTTTTTTTCTCTTGATTAAAACCTAAAATATTTCCACCTTGTCTTTTCCCTATAATATCTTTCATACCATCAAAAGCACCACCACAAATAAATAAAACATTTGTTGTATCAAGTTGTAAAGAATCTTGTCCAGGGTGTTTTCTTCCACCCTTAGGTGGAACATTTACTAAACTTCCCTCTACAATTTTTAGAAGAGCTTGCTGAACACCTTCTCCACTTACATCTCTTGTGATACTTCTGTTTTCACTCATTCGTGCAATTTTATCAATCTCATCAATAAAAATAATACCTTGTTCAGCTTTTTTAATATCACCATCGGCTGCTTGAATTAATCTTGTTACAACATTTTCAACATCATCACCTACATAACCAGCTTCAGTTAAACTTGTAGCATCAGCAATTGCTAGTGGTACATCTAGATATTTAGAAATAGTTTGAGCCAATAAGGTTTTACCACTTCCTGTTGGACCTATTAATAAAACATTTGATTTTGTAAGCTCAGTTAAGTCTTCGCTATTGCTTTGTTTAAATATTCTTTTGTAATGATTATAAACAGCAACACTTAGAACTTTTTTTGCTCTTTCTTGACCGATTACATATTCATCTAAAATAGTTTTAAGTTCTTTAGGAGTAAGTATATTTTGTTGAACTTCTTCATTTTGGATATTTGCTAATTCATCTGAAGTTGAGGCATCATTTTTATGTTTTTCAATTATATCATAAGCAGATTTTGCACAAGATTGACAAATAGTAGCATTTTCTCCAGCAATTACTGGGTTTTCTTGACTATCTTTAATACCACAAAAATCACAAATTAATTTTTCTTTTTTCATTCTTTTTTACTTTCTTGTAAAAGGTATGCCTCTTTTTGTATCTAATACAAATTGAGCCAATAATTTTACATATTTATTTTCTGAACTTATTAATAGTTCGTTAGCACTTGATGCTAGTGGGTTACCCGATTCAAAAAGACTTTTATAAGCTTTTTTAATTTGGCTTATATCATCTCTATTTTCAAGATGTCTTCTTAATCCATTAATATTTAATCCTCTTAATGAAGCACGATTACCTTCACAAATACAGTATGGTGGTATATCTTGGACAACTATAGAACCACCACCTAACATGGCAAATTCACCAACTTTACAAAATTGATGGATGGCACTTATACCACCAATAACAGCATTACTAGCAATCTCAACATGACCTGCTAAAACTGTAGAATTTGCAATTACAATATTATCTTCAATAATACAATCATGACCCATGTGAACATGACCCATGATTAGGTTCCCGTTTCCAATTATAGTTTTAGAACCACCACCTTCTGTTCCAGTATTTAAAAAGGTATGTTCTCTTATTACATTGTTATCTCCAATGATAAGAAAGGTTTTTTCCCCTTTAAATTTAAGATCTTGAGGATCTGTACCTAATACTGCATGTGAATATATTTTATTATTTTCACCTATTGTTGTATGTCCAGAAATCAGCGTATGGCTGGCAACAGAAGTTCCTTTACCAATCACAACATTTGGACCAATAATAGTAAATGCACCAATAGTTACATCTTCTCCTAATACTGCACCCTCTTCAATGATTGCTGTTTTATGAATATTCATAGTTTTATTTATCTACAACCATTGCTTTTAGTTCAGCTTCACTTACTAAAGTGTCACCAACATAAGCTTTTCCATCTAAAACAATAAGATTTTTTCTTAATTTTAATACTTTAATTCTGTATTCTAATTTATCGCCTGGCTTAACTGGGCTTCTAAACTTTGCACCATCAATACTCATAAAATAGATTACTTTTTGTTTGATCTCTTCATCAGATAAACCTGAACTTTTTAGAGCTAAAATACCACCAGCTTGTGCCATACCCTCTAAAATCATAACTCCTGGATAAATTGGATGTCCTGGGAAATGTCCTTGAAAAACTGGTTCACTGATTGAAATGTTTTTATAAGCAACTACATTGTCACCTTCTATCATCTCTGTAACTTTATCTACAAGTAAAAATGGATATCTATGTGGAAGTATTTTTTGAATCTCTACTACGTCTAACATTATATTTGTCTCCTAAATAATTAATGGTCTATATGTATTTTACATCTTTAAATTAGAAATATTATAGCTAAAAAAGTTTTAGAATTACTATAAATGAATTAAAGATGTTAAACAGAAAATGTTAATCATTATATTTAAAGATAGATTTAAGAAAATAACTATAAAATCATGAAATAAAAATAAAAGGAATGTCAATGTACAACAGAGATTATTTATCTAATAACAAGGATTCAAGTTATTCAGAGAAAAATGAAGCGTATACTTCATCACGCGAACAACAATCAGCTCCAGCTGATATAATGGCTTTTTTAAGAAGTACATATCAGTTGTTCGCAAGTTCTTTATTAGCTGCTACGGCTGGTGCTTATATTGGATTGGGTATGGTAAGTGTTATATCTAGCTGGTATTGGGGATTAGTTATTTTAGAATTTGCACTATTATTTGGTATTTATGCTGTAAAAGATAAGCCTGGTATAAACCTAGCTGTTTTATTTGCGTTTACTTTTGTAAGTGGTTTAACAATTACACCTTTATTAAGTAGTGTTTTTAATATGCCAAGTGGAGCGTCTATTGTAGCGCAAGCCTTTTTAATGACATCAGTTGCTTTTGGTGGGATATCTATGTTTGCATTAACTACAAAAAAAGATTTTTCTAGTATGGGAAAAATGTTGATTATTGCAGTTATTATTCTTATTGTTGGTTCAATTAGTAATATATTTATAGGTTCACCTATATTACAACTAGGTATTGCAATGGTTGGAGCACTTGTGTTTAGTGCATTTATATTATATGATACCCAACAGATTATCAAGGGTGGATTTTCAACTCCTATTGAAGCCGCAATTGCTTTATATTTAGATTTTTTAAACTTGTTTATCTCATTATTGCAAATCTTTGCCGCTTTCAATAACAAAGATGACTAAAGAAAATTTGCGTCTATTAGACGCAAATTTGAATCGCCTAAGAGAAGGTATTCGTGTAGTTGAAGATATCTATAGATATATCTTCAATGATAAAATAATTGCTACAAAATTAAAACATTTAAGACATAATTCAAGAATAGAAATCTATAATGATTTATTAGATTCACGAGATATACAAAATGATGTTTTAAAAACTTCAACTGTTTCAGAACAAAATAGAATTGACCTAACCTCCATCTTAATAGCAAACTTTAAAAGAGCACAGGAAAGTTCAAGAGTGTTAGAAGAATTTGCAAAATTAATAGATATAAAAGTAAGTGAAAATTTTAAATCTATAAGATATGAATTGTATCATTTGGAAAAATCTATTCTTATAAATAAACAATAGTAAAAGGGATTTTTATGATTTATTTTTTTATATATCTATTCATAGAAGTGATGGTCTCTTCCACAATAGCTGGAAGAATAGGTGGACTTAACACATTTTTAGAGATTTTGATTTCTGCAATGATTGGTATATTCATATTAAGAACATTTAAATTATCGCTTATGGAAAGTATAACTAAAGCACAAAATGGAAAAATTACACAAGAAGAGTTTATTAAAACAAATGTAGGAAAAGCTTTAGGTGCTGTTCTTTTAATCATTCCAGGTTTTTTTACAGATACACTGGGAATACTGATGCAATTTTCTTTTTTAGTTGTAATGTTTAGTAAAATGTTTAAATTTAAAACACCTACTCATAGAACAACATATTCTACTAATTTTAGCTCAACTGATTTTGGTTACGATACCAGCAGATTTACAAATACAAATACAAAAAATACAAACAATTCAAATTATAAAAGGAATACCGATGAAATTATTGATGTTGAAGTTATTGACGATAACAATTCTCTTAAGCATTAGTTTACAAGCTAACCAAAAAATAGATACAGATATATTAAAATATGAAAAAAGAAAAATTTCAAGTATTTTAAAAAGACAAAAAATAGAATTAAATGATGTTTCTATAATTCTCAAAAAAGATTTGAAACAAGATGGTTGGTATGGATATGTATTTAACTTAACATTTACTGTTAAAGGTAAGCAACTAACTCAAAAAGATACACTTTTTACAAATGGAACATTAATCACTCCAGAGTTAATAAATGCGAAAACAAAAAGATCTTTTAAAGATATGATGTATCCAATATTAAGTGATAAGTATTTTGATAAAAAACATTTAATTGCTGGTAATCCAAGTGCAAAACATACACTAGTATTATTTAGTGATCCTTTATGTCCAATTTGTTTAGATGAAGTTCCATTTATTATTAAAAATGTGATGAAAAATCCAGAAAAAATGGCTTTGTATTATTACCATTTACCTTTAGATATGCATCCTACAGCAAGTACATTATCAAAAGCCTCTATAATTGCTACACAAATGGGCATTAAAGATGTTGACTATAAAGTTTATACAACTAACTTTAGTAATTTTTACGATGGTTATGCAGAAACAGATAACCAAAAAGCATTAGATTTTTTTAATGAAACATTTAAAACAAATATCACAATGGAACAAATCAATGATACTAAATTAAATGAACGATTAGAGTACGATTTGGATATGGCTGATGAAGCATTTGTTAATGGTACTCCTACATTATTTTTAGATGGGGAAATTGATAAATCAAGAATGAAATACGAAGAATATTTAAAGTAATAGGTATAAAATAATGGAAAAACTAATAATAGCAACACGAGCAAGTGATTTAGCGCTTTGGCAGGCATATCATATAAAAGATAGAATAGAAGAAAAATATCCAGATATAACAGTTGAATTAAACAAAATAGTAAGTAAAGGTGACAAAATTTTAGATAAACCGCTTGCTTTAGTTGGAGGAAAAGGTCATTTTACAAAAGAACTTGAAGATGAGATGCTTGCTGGGAATGCTGACCTAGCAGTTCATAGTTTAAAAGATGTACCTACTTATATCCCAGAAGGTTTAGAATTAGTATCTATAACTGAACGACAAGATCAAAGTGATGTATTGTTATCTCATAAGTATAAGTCTTTAGATGATTTACCAGAAGGTGCTATCGTAGGCACAACCAGTTTAAGAAGACGAATGCAACTTTTATCTAAAAGGCCAGACTTACAAGTAAAAGATTTAAGAGGAAATGTAAACACTAGACTTAGAAAATTAGCTGAAGGTCAGTATGATGCGATAATCTTAGCCTGGATTGGACTATATAGACTGGACTTATTAAAAGATATACCATATACCCAAAAGCTTCCTTTAGATATGATGATTCCACCTATGGGACAAGCATCATTAGGAATCGAAATTGTTTCAAATAATGCAAAAATTAAAGAGATTGCAATGAGTGTAAATGATAATAATACATTTATTTGTACTAAGGTAGAGCGGGATTTCATCTCTAAAATTGGTGCAGGGTGTTCAGCTCCAGTTGCTTGTAATGCAACAATTAATCAGAAGGAAATTACACTACAATGCATGATAGGTTATCCTGATGGTACAAATATTTTACAAAAATCTATTAGTAAAAACCTAAATCAATGTGATCATTTAGGTTTTGAATTAGCAGATATTATGATAAAAGAGGGAGCAAAAGAGATTCTTGAAAATGCAGAAAAAATTGCATTTAAAGATGAGATGCCTCAAAGACTATAATTGTATTTTAGTTAATAATGTATTTTACTTAAATACAGACCATTAGAAGGGGCTAATGTCCACGATATTAACCTTTCTTTTGATAACTGTGCTTTTAAATCATTTAAGGTCAGTTTTCCACTAGAAATTTTCATAATAAAATCAACAATCATTCTAATTTGACTTCGTAAATAAGAATTAGCTTTGAAGTTTAATATATAGATATCTTTATATTTATAAAAATTGATTGCATATATCTCTCTTACAGTTGATACAGGATCACTTCCTTTTTTACTAAAGTATTCAAAATCATGTATTCCTATAAATAATCTTATGGCTTCATTTATCTTTTCTTCATTTATAATATTGTAGTGACTAATATAGTTTGAATTAAAAGGGGTTAACTTTTTTGATGTTAATAAGTATCTGTATTCACGCTTTTTAGCACTAAATCTTGCATGAAAATAATTATCTACATTTTTTATATTTCTTATATTGATTGAATGAGGAAGTTGTTTATTGAGTACCTGTTTGAGTTTTTTTAAATCATTCCAAAAATCGGGTATTTCACAAGATACAACTTGTTTAAATGCATGTACACCTTTATCTGTTCTACCACTAAAATCTAAAATTGTATTGATATTTAATATATTTAAAACTTCCAATAACTGAGAATGGATAGTTGGAAAATCTGGTTGTATTTGTGAACCATTGTAATTTGTTCCATCATAACTAAGGGTAATTTTAATTTTCAATACAAACTCTTAATAATGTGGTTTTATTTTAAATTTATAAATAAATAGACTTACAATAATCCATATTGTAGGGATATATGCCAAAATCATTAAACCAAATTCCTTTGATAGTCTATGCGACAATATAAGGTAAATAGTAGTTAGTCCAATTGCCAATAAAGTAGAATGATTTTTTTGGTATCTTGGATTATAGTATCCAATATAGATTATAAATAAAATAGATAAAAGAGGAAAAATAGAAGATAAAATTGCAAAACTAAATTCAGCTGCTTTGGATTTATCAGTTACAATATCTTTCCAATATAAAATTAAATCATCAAGAGTATTGATGTTTGATGAAGATTTAATTTCATTGTTAATAACCATTCTTTTAAAATCAATTTGGTTTACACTATTCGTAATATTAAGAGCTTTTCCTGTTTCTAGATTTAAACTTAATAAAGATCCGTTATTATTCATAGTTGCGTGTTTGGAGATTATAAATGTATCTTTGTTATCAGCTTGTTGAAATAAAACAATATCTTCGTATTTACCTTTGTTTTCTTCGTTTACATAAATAAGCCATTTTCCAAAAGCTTGTCCATATTCACTTGCTTTAATATTAAATTGTGCTTCTGTTTTTTTATTTTGTAAAAATGTTTCTTTCATATAACTAGCTTTTGGCATAAGTGCTAACGATAAAAGAAGTAAAAGTATACTAGATAGTAAGACAGTGGGAAAAATGAGTTTTAATATTTTTATCGGATTAAGACCAAAACTTGTAATAACAATTAATTCATATTCACTTGATAATTTACTTAAAGTTAATGCTAAAGAGACAAATACAGAAATAGGCAAAGTATAAAAAAGTATGGTAGGGATAGAATACGAGTATAACTCTAAAAGTTCTAAAAAATTTATTTGTATGATTGAAGTTAGTGATGCAATTTTAACAAGAAATATAATTGAAGTAATAGTATATAAAGTTAAAAATATTGGAAAAAATGTTTCCGAATAATTGAGTAATAGATATTTTTTTAACAATTTCATATTATATTTAATCCTTTTAAAATTTTTTCAATAATATTTTGATTCGTATAGATTATAATTAGTCCCATTGCTAAGAATGGAATAAAAGGTGTTTCAATCTCTTTTTTGAATACTAAATTTATTACTGATGGGATTATAGCCAAAATAGCTGATAAAAAAATAGCCATTATTCCAAACTCCAAACCTAATACACCTCCAATAAGTGCAATAATAGGAATATCACCCTCTCCTATAGCTTTTTGTTCTCTAAGTAAATCATCTTTTAAAATAACTGCTTTGATATTTTGAATATAGAATGTAACAAATAATTCAATGATAACAATACCCCCTGCAAATATAAAAAATGTTGTTATATTTTCATTTTTATGAAGAAAAAGATACACAAGGGTAATAGCTGTAATAATTACTAATAGTGAATCTGGAACGGCTTTATATTTAAAATCAATAAATGATAAAATAATTAAAAGGTATATGATAAGTGATATAAAATAAAATTCTTGATTAAATCCTAACTTTTTAAATAATAGATATGTAATAACAGCCGTGATAATTTCTATAATAGGATATCGAATCGAAATAGTAGAATTACAAGAAGAACATTTACCTTGTAAAACAATATATGATAGTAGAGGTATATTTTCATACCATCTAATTGTATGATTACATATTGGACAAGTTGATCTTTTTGGATTTATTAGTGAGATACCTAGAGGTAAACGATAGATTAAAACATTTAGAAAACTACCGATAGTTAAACCGAAAAGAATAATGAAAAATGTTTCAAATCCCACCAAATCGTCTTTCTCTGTTGTTAAAATCTGATATTATATCATCGAATTCATTTGTAGTAAATTCTGGCCAATATGTTTTTGTAAAAAACATCTCAGCATAAGCAATCTGCCACAAAAGATAGTTTGAAACTCTTACTTCTCCACTTGTTCTAATCAGTAAATCTACATCATCAATTCCTGCTGTATCTAAAAAATTTCCAATATTTTCTTCTGTTATCTCAATATTTTGATTTTGAAGTTTTTGTACAGCTCTTGTTATTTCATTACGGCTTCCATAGTTTAAAGCTAAAATTTGCGTCATACCTGTACAAGAGGAAGTTTTATCTTCTGTCTCTTTGATAATATTTTGAAGTTTTTTTGAAAATTTACTTAAATCACCTATTGCTTTAAACTGAACATTATTTTCAAGATAAATAGGTAATTCACTTTTAAAATACCGTTCTAAAAGTTTCATTAAAAATTCTACTTCTAATTTAGGTCTAGACCAGTTTTCTGTACTAAAGGCATAAAGAGTTAAATACTTTACCCCTAATTGACTGCTATGAATGGTGATGTTTCGTACTGTTTTTGCACCTTCTTCATGACCAGCTGTCCTATTAAGTCCCTTTTTTTTTGCCCAACGACCATTGCCATCCATGATAATAGCTATATGTTTTGGTATATTTATATTATTCACTAAACTCTTCTTTTAATTGATTTAAAATACTAAAAGAAATATTGAGTTTTGTCTCTTTTGGTATTTTTGTTATTGAACTATGAGTAATGAAATCTATTTCATTTGTATTTGAACCAAAGTTATTATCTTGATCAATAATATTTAAACAAACAGCATCAATCTTTTTCTTTTGTAACATATCAGTTGCATTTTTTTTGGCTGTAGTATTATCTAATTCTGCTTTAAATCCAATAGTATAAATACCTTTTTTATCAATAGAATCTAAAATATCAATATTTTTTTTAAGTTCTAAACTCCACTTTTCTCCAATATCATTTTTTTTCAGTTTCCCATTTTTTGGAATACTTGGAATATAATCACTAACAGCAGCAACACTAAAAAAATAAGGTTTCTTTTGTATCAATTCCATCTCATGACTATTTGTCAAAGATGAAGACATTTTTCCTTTTTTAGCAATTTGAATATTTCTTTGTACATATTCAAACATCTCCTCAGTACTTTTGATATCTAGCGTATGAATCTCTTTAGGAATATTTAAATGTTTTGTAGTAATCAAACATACATCAGCCCCTTTATAATATAAAGCAGTAGCTAAAGCTGTAGCCATTTTACCACTACTAAAATTACTGATATATCGAACATCGTCAATTTTTTCTATAGTACCACCACCTGTTAATACTACTTTTCTATCCAACCAATACACATCAGTTAAGAGTTCTTTTAGAGTAGCATGATAAATATCTTCAACCTCCGCCATTGCACCATTTCCAATATCTCTACAAGCAAGTTCTTTTACTTGACTTTCAATGATTTTAAAATTACAAAGTTTTAAAGTTTTTAAATTATTTTTTGTGATAGGGTTATTTATCATATTTGTATTTGCAGCTGGGCATAGTAGTTTTATGCGAGGATATGCAATAGCAGTTTCTAGTAATATATTGTCTGCAATTCCATTTGCTATTTTATTGATTGTATTTGCAGTAGCAGGAGCAATTACAAATATATCTGCCCATTTACCTACGGCGATATGATTATCAACACTACTTCTGTCCCATTTTTCATTAGTATCATCAAGTATATTATTTTGAGAAATTGTTTCAAAAGCAAGTGGAGTAACAAACTTTTTGGCACTTTGACTCATTATTACTTTTACATTTGCACCAGCTTTGACATATAATCTTACTAGTTCTAAAGTTTTATATACTGCAATACTACCTGTACAAGCTACAAGAATGTTTTTATTTGTTAAAAGTTGCATTGTTAATCCCAAATTTCTATATGTTTATTTTGGGATTATATCGAGATTAAGATTAGATGTTTATTCTAGATTTGATTTAGTAACTATTATCCCATCATTATCTGCATAGATAAATTCTCCTACATTAAATGTCACATTACCAAACTGTAAAGTTTCATCTAAAATTGCATCTTGTTTTTTTTGACTTTTAAATGGGTATGTTCCTAATGCCCATAAGCCAACAGGTATCTGTAGCGTTTCATGAGTGTCTCTTACATAACCATTGATTATAATACCTTGCCAGTTATTTTTATAAGCATACTTCATAAGTGTTTCACCAACAACTGCACAGTAATCACCCACTACATCAACAACGCAGATCTTTCCATCTCCCTTTGTATCTCTTAATAATTCAACTAAAGCTTTATTATCTTCAAATAGTTTAATAGTTTTTATTTCTCCATGACACATAGCTATTCCACCAAAAGATTGGTAGTTTGGATCAAGTACTTGTACATCATTTGGATATTTGTCGCAGATATCTGCTGTGTATGATTTCATAGAAAATCCTTAATAAAATTTATCATATGCTACAATATTTTTTATTAAAAAATAATTTCGACTATTTAAAAATTGTGAGCTTTGCAAAAGTATGAAAAAGATACTGTATTTGTTAAATTTCGAAATTTTAAGGATAAAAGGCAAAACTCACATAAAATAAAAAGAACTTTTTATTGCATCTAAGTTTTGGGCAAAGAAAGATATATTATCTTTCTTTGTATTTACTAAAACGAATAAGAAGCCATTAAAGTTACTTTATCAGTATCATCAGAGCTATTTTCTGCATTAATAGAAGAGATTAGTAAGTCTAATGATAAGTTTTCAGCTATAGGGGCACCTGCAGTTAAAACTATTTCAGAATTTTTATCATTTGCAGTTCCTGATGTTGTACTTCCATAGAACGCACTTAGAGAAACAGAAGAGATCTCTGTTGCTGCACTAACATAATAAGTATCTGCATCTGTACCGTAGATATCTCCTCCATCTTCAAAAGGATCGATATTATCACCTAACGCAGTAATAGAACCAACACCACCATTTTTATCTGTTGTAACATACCCAGCAGCTAAAGCAATATCAGAAATAGTAGTACCAATTTCTAAATGAGTAATAGAACCATCTTTCACCCCAGCAACATCTTCACTAGTGCCAGCATAGTGAGCTGTTAAATCAATACCTGAAACAGATGTAGTAGCTTTTAATCCATAAGCACTAAACACATCAGATGCATTCATGTAGTATGGATTGATAGTAGTATTTTCTATACCTTCATATTTTGCATCAATTACTGTAGCACCATTGTTAGTTGAAACACCTGTAGCATCTTTAATGTGTTGCATTTTAGCTAAAGCTGCATCATTATCAACTGCCATAAATCTTGTTGTATGACCAACTACAATTGTAGTATCAGGTACATAATTAATCACACCAACAACAGCTTCATGAAAATCACCAATCCACTCTAAATCAATCTCTTGTCTACCTGCAATAATACTTGCTTTATCAGTTGAGTAAGAGATGTTAGCTGTACTTAGTGCAACTTCAGGATCTGTACCATCGCTGTAGTCACCAGACTCTTTTTCATTAAATTTGTGGTTTGCTCGTACTGCAACTGAGCCTTTAAACCCATTAAAAGAATCAGTTTCATATGCAAGTCCAATAGAACTCATAGTAAATCCAGAGTCTTTATTTGTTCCATTTTTACTTACACTTTCTCCATATACAGAGATATCTCCACTTACTTTACCATTTGCAAATGCTTCTTTTACTGTATTACTCTGTGCCATTGCTCCTGTTGTTAACATTGCTGCTGCAATTGTACTTATATATATTTTGTTCATTTTCTTTCCTTTTAATTAGTTATTCATTAAATGATTAAGAGTAGTATAATATAAAAAAGTTAATTTAGTAACATTAATATTGTATAGTTAATATACAGTAAAAGATGCTTTTTTATCCAAATTAAATTATTTTAGTCTTAGCATTTGTGTCATTTAAGAACCTAAATTGTTGAAATTGTATAAAATAAGTAATTAAATGCAACTTAGTCGCACTAATAATTATGTAACAATAATGTATAAATGATAAGATTCAAAATCTTTTTATCAAGAGATTTAAGATATAATCGCCTAATTTTAAATATGATAAGAGGCAATATGAAAGTTGTTATAGGTGTAGTAGGTAATGATATCCATGTGGTTGCAAATCGGCTGATTGATATATCTTTACAAAGTAGAGGGTATGAGGTATTTAATTTAGGTGTAAATACTTATTTAGAAGAGTTTATTGATGCTGTTGTAGAAACAGATGCAAAAGTTCTTTTAATCTCATCATTAAATGGTGAAGCAGAAGGTTGGTGTAGAGATCTTTTAGTTTTAAAAGATAAATATAAACTTGACGATGTTGTATTTGTTATTGGTGGAAACCTGAGTGTAGGAGAAGGTGATGAGACTCAGATTGTACCAAAATTTGAACAGTATGGTTTTGATTTAGTATTTCACCAAAAAGACTTGATGGAAGGTCTTGATACTTTAAATGAGTTCGTTCAAAAAAAGTTTGGAGGAATTAACTAATGAGTTTATTACAAAGAGATAGGGATATCATCCTTTCAAACGAATATGTAGATAATTTTGATTTTGCAGAAGTGGAAGATTTTGTTAAAAATGCGAGTAAAAATCTTTTTATTTCACATGCTTTTAAAAATAACAAAGGGAAAACATTAGTACAGCCTCGTGGAGGATTTCCTACTTACGATAAGATGTATGCGTTATATGAACAATTTGCTCCTGTAGTTAATGTTTTACCTATGACAATTGATTCTCATACTAGACTTAATGATTATGGTAGTGCTGCAAAAATGCTTCGTTTATCAGAAGAGACTGAAACAGATCTATTAAATGGTTATCCTCTTATTAACCATGGATATAGAACTACTAGAAAAATGGTAACTCATTTTGATACACCAGTGAGTTTAAGACATGGTACTCCAGATGCAAGATTATTAATTGAACTTGCAATTGCTTCAGGTGTTTTTGAAATCGAAGGTGGACCAATAACATATATTTTGCCTTACTCTAAAAACTTTCCACAAGATAAAGCATTTTTATACTGGAAACATGTAGAAAGAGTTTGTGCTAAATACTCTACTATTAATGAACCTATAAATAGAGAATCATTTGGACCATTAACAGCCACGCTAGTGCCACCATGTATTACTATTGTTATCCAAATTGCAGAGATGATGTTGTCTTTAGAAGAGGGTGTAAAATCATTCTCAGTAAGTTTCGCTCAAACTGGAAGTTTGAATCAAGATTTAGTTACATCTAAAGTATTACGAAAACTTGCTACTAAATATGCACATAAAATTGGTGTAACAGATGCTACAATTAACCTTGTTTATCACCAATGGATGGGTGCATTTCCAAGAGATAAATTTAAATCAGATTCATTAATTGATGCTGGGGCTATGATCGCAAAGATGGTTGGTGCAGATAAAATTATCACAAAAACAAGAGCAGAAGCTTTTGGTATTCCTACAAAAGAAGATAATGCACAAGCTGTTGCGAATGTACAATATACTCTTAATATGTTACAAGGTATTCCTTCTTTTGTAGATGAAGAGGAAGAAGAAAATCTTACTAACCAAGTAAATGAAATATTTGAAGCAATTTTCAATGATAAAGCAGACACATTATGGAGAAAAGTATTTAATTCTATTAAAAATGGAATTATTGATGTTCCTTTCTCTCCTCATATTATCAATAATAATGAGCTGATCACTGTAAGAGATAAACAAAGTAATATTAGAATCTATAAAAAAGGAAAACTTCCTATTTCTGATAAGAGTTTTAAATATGAACAATCAAAAATAGATTTAGGCGCAAATCCAGATTCTGTAGTAAATCAAATAATTCATGATATTGGAGTAATGTTATAATGAGTAATTCAAAAATGTTAATTGATGTAGGTAGTACATATTTTAAAGTAGCTACAGAGGATAAAATTTCTCATCATTTTAGAAACTTTGATAAAAATATTTATGATGATTTAGTACTAAAATGTGGTGATGAACTTAAAAATTGTGACAAAGAAGATATTCAGATATGTAGTTCTGCTAATGGAGGGTTAAGTACTCTTATTATAGGTTTAACAGAGTCGTTTTCATTAAAATATGCTTCAAATATTGCTTATAATTCTGGTATCAATATCATAGAGACTGTTGTGTATTCTCAAATTGATACATATCCAATTCCATCTGAGATGTTAGATGTTGTTATCGTTGTAGGTGCAATTGATAGTGTAGAAAATGTATATGATCAAGTTCTAATAGATTATTTAAATAAATTAAACTATTCAAATATAGTATATGTTGGTGCAGTAACACAACATGATTTTTTAAAAGAAAATATTCCAAATGTAGTACTTTTACCAAATATCATTGATAATAAATTAAAAATGGTAGAAGATGAATTAAAAGAGTATCTCACAAATTTATATCAAGCAGATATCATGGGTAAAGAAGATATCAAAAGATTGTATGAATTAACTTCAAATCAAATCTTCTCTACACCATATATAGTAAATAAATCATTACCATTAATACATACAAAATTGGATGTTGCTGATCCCTTTATTGTTATTGATATTGGTGGTGCTACTACTGATATTCATTATAGCAAAGACTTAGTGGATGATAATATTATTACAAATAATGAGTATGATAGATTAGTATTTAAAAAATTAGGTGTTTATAAATCAAGAGAGAGTTTAGTACATACTGCAAAAAATAATGAGTTTGTATATGAGCTATTAGCACATTTAAATACAACGGAAAATATGCTCGATGTTAGTGATGAAAAAGCTACTAAATTACTTATGCAACTTTCTATCTTTTTAGTATTGTATAAAATATCACATCATCATAAATCATATTTAAATATTAAACTTGATACACTAAATTCAATAGTATTAACAGGTGGTATAACAAAAGTTTTAGAAAATGAAGAGATGGAAGATATTATTTCATTTTTTTATAAAAAACTTTTAAATTATGATACAACACCAACATTAGTAGTGGATAAAGATTATACAATCTGGACACTTGGTATGGATAAATAAGGAGTTAGATATGTCTATAAATAGTATTCGAAATTTAGTGGAAATAGCAGCACTAAAAACACCAGAAAAAATAGCGTTAATTGATAAAACATCACAGTTAACATATCCTGAAGTTCTAGAAAAAGTAAATAAATTAGCACATTATATAAATACTTTAAATCTTAAAAGCGGAAGTAGAATAGGTGTATATGCGAATAAAAATATTCAAAATGCATTATCTATCTTAGCAATTTTATCTACAGATTATGTACTAGTGCCTATTACAAAACTATTAAAGTCTGAGCAAGTTGAACATATTATTAATGATTGTAATATTACTTGCATGATTACAGATGAGCAAAAATTAAAAACATTAAAAGAAACATCTTTTGATGGTAAAATTATTACAATCGAATCATGTGATAAAGAACTAGTTTCTTTTGAAGAAATTTATAAGTGTTATACAAGTGATTATTCATGTGCAATAAAAGGGCATGACAATGCAGTTATTACATACAGTTTTGCTAGCAGTGGATTTCCTAAAGGGGTAGTTATATCTCACAAAAACCTTATAGATAGTGCACGAGTAGTGAATAACTATTTAGAAATACAAGAAAATGATGTACTTTCAGGAATTTTATCTTTTAGTTTTGATTATGGTTTAAATCAACTATTCACATCTTTTTATGCAAGAGCTACTTTTAGTATTTATAGTTTTTTTACACCTAGTGACTTTTTCTCACATATTTTAAAAGATAAAATTACAATACTAGGAGCTATGCCTATTCATTTTACAATGATGTTTGATGAAGATAGCCATAGACTTCCAAGTCCAGCACAACTTGAGAATGTGAGAGTGATTACTTCTTCTGGTGGAAATGTAACTGCATCTATGATTGAGCAAATTGAAACATATTTTACAAGTGCAAAATTTTATTCTATGAGTGGGCACACAGAAGCATTTAGATCAGCATATCTTTGTCCTAGTCAACTTAAGATTAGACCAAATTCAATAGGAAAAGCTATTCCTGATGTTGATTTGTATGTTATAAATGAAGATGGATATGAGTGTAAACCACGAGAAGTAGGTCAACTTATTCATAGAGGTGCTGGAATTTATAAAGGTTTTTGGAACTCAAAAGAAGACACAGATAATAGTTTTAAAAGTATTAAAATTTTAGAAAATGTTATCGACCTTGGAAATGGACTAATTGATGAGGTAGTTGTAGCTACCGGTGATTATGTTTATAAAGATGAAGAGGGTTATATCTTTTTTGTAAGTCGTCATGATGATATGATCAAAACAAGTGGATATAGAATCAGTCCTATTGAGATAGAAACAGTTGTATTAAATAATATTATAGAGATTAAAGAGTGTGCTGTTTTTGGGATAGAAAATGAAAAAATTGAAGAAGAAGTTGTTTTAGTTTATAGTGGAGCGAATGAACTTCCTAAAAATGAGATAATTTTCGAAATTAAAAAACATCTACCAACTTACATGGTTCCTACAACTATAATATTTAAATCTAATATGCCAATGCAGTCAAAAGATAGTAGTAAAATAGATAAAAAAGTCTTAAAAAATGAGATATTAAGAGCTAACTCTTAATATCTCATTTAAGAAATGCATAAACACTTTCAAGGTGTTTATCTAAGTTTTCAAATCTATGACTACCACCTTTTTCAAGAAAAATTTTTCCTTTATCATAATACTTATTTGCAATTTTATAATTTAATACTTGATCATCTTTTTGTAATAATAGATAAAAATTTTTTTGTTTTAAAGATTTTTTACTAATCTTAAATTTTCTTAATTGTTTTAAGTGTTTATTTTTCCATTTAAATATAACACCATCTTGTGTAGTATTTTCACCTAAATAGATTTTAGTAGTTTTATATGGAGTTACTGATGGATTAATTAAAACTGTTTTTAAATTATATTTATGTGATAAAAATGTTGCATAAAAACCACCTAAAGAACTAGCAATAATTGATGTAATATTATCTTTTTCAATAAGTTTTTCTAAGTATTTTATAGCATCCTTTGGTTTAGTAGGATGCTCTGCAAGGATGATATCCTTTTTAAAATATTTCTTTAATATTTGTGATGTATGAGAATTTTTTGTAGTTCTAAATCCATGTATATAGAGAATCAAATTTAATCCTTAATTATAAAAGATGATTAAAGTAAAATAACTTTAACTTTATCACCTTTTGTTAAATTATCGCTAATCTCTTCTTGTATTAATAGTCCAGGGCTTCCTAACATATTTGTTAATATAGCACTTGTCCCATTTTTTTTCCCTTCAAAATCTACATGATAATTACCATCTTTAAAAGTAACATTACAAGCACTAAAAATAGTTTTTGAAGCTTTTTTAGGATAGTTTTCATCTATGATAGCATCAACTATAGGTAAAGATTCATTTGAACCTTTAAATTTAAATAATAGCGGTAAAACATATAAGAGAAAAGTCACTGTACTAGAATAAGCAAAACCAGGAAGTCCAATAATATATTTATTACCTTTTTTCGCAAATAGTATATGTAGTCCTGGTTTGATATTTACCCCTTGGAATAATACTTCACAAGCTAGTTCATCTTTGATGATATCTTTTACATAATCATAATCTCCAACACTTACTCCACCTGTAGTAACAACTATGTCAGACTTTAAAAGTGCTTGTTTTAAAAGATTTGTGATTGATTCTTTATCATCTTTTACGATTCCCATTTGCAATACATCTGCACCATGTTTTTTTGATAATGCTTCTAATGTAAGATGATTTGAGCTTCTAATTTGTGCATCATTTGTTTGAACTTCCCCAACATCAAGTATTTCACTACCTGTACATGCAATAGCAACAGTAGGTTTTACGAACACTTCAACTTGAACAATATTTAAACTAGCCATCACTCCAATTTGAGCAAAATCAATTAGTGTACCTTTATGAATGAGAAGTTCATTTTCTTTATAGTTTTCACCAATTTCTCGTACAGCAAAACCTTTAGGCACATTTTGATTAATAATAATAAAGTCACCTTCAACAGTAACATTTTCAATTGGAATCAATGTATCACTACCTTTTGGCATTAAAGAACCTGTAAAAGTTTTGATTGTTGTACCGTTTGTGACAGATGATTCAACAACAGTACCAGCTGGATTTTTATCTATAATTTTTATTTTTCCAAGTTCTAAATCTTCATGTTTGATAGCATAGCCATCCATACCTGATGTCTCATAAGCTGGAGAATTTTCTAAAGCAATAATATCTTCGGCTAAGATTCTATTAAGTGCATCTGCTACAAAAAGTTTTTGTGTTGATATATTTGAAATATTAAGAGAATTTAATATTTCAAGAGATTGGTTATAATTAATAAATTTTTTCATAAAAGGATAATAACAAATCCTTACATAAATGGTCTTTAATTAAGTATACTTACTGAATCATTGAGATTTAATGTGCCCTCTTTAAGAACTTTTGCAAAAACTCCTCTATCTTTTTTTAAAAGTTTTGGAACTTTATTGTTTATTTTACTCAAAAAACTGCATATTGTACATTCTATTGTAATTTCTAAGATAGCTTCTCCTATAAAAATTTGGGTTCCTTCTTCTAAATCATAAGGATTAAAATCAACTAAAATATTTTCTCCTAATTGCCCATAATCAGCCTTTATATTTTTTTCTTTCATTAATTGATATGCATGTATAGATGATATTAAGATAGATCTATCTAAAGTTGTATCATAATATTTATCATGGATTATCCCTTTAATATCAATGTTAATACTATTTTTTGATACTCTTTTTTTATCTTCTACACTAGAAATAAATAGTTGTTTTATATGTCCGATTTTTTGTTTTTTGCTCATTATTTACCTGTTTATATTAAATATATTTGTTATATGATAGCATAAGAGATATTAAGATAATTAGATGAAGGACTTAGATGAATAAGAAAAAAGAGATGAATTTTAATTTGAATAATTTTTTATTGGCAGTAACGGATATTTTAGATGTAAGAGATATGGAGCAAAATAATGTAACAAAATCACATTCATTACGGATTGCATATGTTTGTTTAAAATTGGGAGAACAACTTTCATTACAGCCAAAAGAGATGTTTGATTTATGTGCGTATAGTTTATTTCATAATTATATAAATGACTCAAATGTTACATTATTAGGTATTGATAATAATGAAAACAAATTATCCAATATAATTGATTGTATACATAAAATAGATGAAAAATATGATTTTTCAAAGATTGAGATTGAAAATAGATTAAAAATTCAAACATATATAAAAAATGATTCTAATCAAGAACTGCAAGATTCTTTTTTAGAGATTAGCTCATCAATAGATTTTTGGATGGACTGTCAATCTTCAAATATGATAGTACAATATATATATGGTACCCTTTATGATTTTACAGAAGTTTTAACATTTGAGGAAATTTTAAAAAGAACATCTATGTTTGGTGGATTATATGAAGAAGTTGATACATTTTTAAACAGATGCAAAAAAATGACAGAATTTTATAATTTTGAAGAAAGAGATCATTGGACATTTTTGATTGCTGCTAGTATGCTCAATTTTGGTAAATTATCAATATCAACTGAAATAATAAATAAAAAAACAACATTAACAGATGAAGAATATGAATTATTAAAATCGAATATCTATCACACTAAAAATGCTTTACGAAGTGTTTATGGTTTTGATGATATATCAAAATGGGCAACAAGACATCAAGAACAATTAGATGGAAATGGATATCCATCAAGAATAAAAGCAAGTGAGTTAAGTCTAAAGGATAGATTAATGGCAATTTTAAATATTTATAATTCTTTATTAACTAATAAAACTTATCGTTCAGTCTTTAATCACGAAGAAGCAATCAAAATTCTAAATCTAAAGGCAAAAAATTATCATTTGGATAAGGCAATTATTAAAGATTTAGAGCAAGTTTTTGTGTAAATAGTACTCGAAACAAATAAATTTGATTTAGGTGTTACCTTTATACACCTCTTTTATGTACTTTTTTTGATAAAAAAACTGATATAAAAAACTCTTATAAGTCGATAACTAAAGTCTTTAACCACAATTCATATAGATGATTAAAATAATGATAAAAATTAGTTATAATTATTATATATATTTATAATTCAACTTGTTTAATCTATATCAAATGACTTGACTATTGAAAGTTTATTAGGTTATAATTTCTTCATATTGATATGATTATCAAAATTTACAAGGAGTACATATGGATAAAATTAGTAATCTCTCTGAAGATATTAAATCTGCTTCAAATCGAACAGAAATAACATCAAGAAGAGACTTTTTTAAAAAAACAGCAGCAATTAGTGCCGTTGCAGCTACAAGCGTTTTATCACCAATTAAATTAAAAGCAGATGACACTGCAATAATACATGAGGTAGAATGGGGCGTAAAACTAGGGGATAAGGTAACAAAAAACCCATATGGTCTTCCTTCTCCTTATGAGCATAATAATGTAAGAAGAAATGATCCATTGTTATCTTCTGGAGATTCTTATGCAACTGTATCAATGTGTCCTTTACATGAATCAGAGGGAATAATTACACCAAATGGTTTATTTTTTACAAGAGATCACGGAGGTACTGCACATGTAGATCCAGAGCAATTCAGACTTATGATTCATGGAAAAGTGAAAAAAGAGATTGTTTTAACACTTGATCAGTTGAAAAGATACCCAAGTGTAACAAGAACTCACTTTATTGAATGTCCAGCAAATGGTTCAACAGATTGGAGAGCTCCTCAATACAATAACTTACAGTTTTTAAAAGGTATGATGAGTTCAGCTGAGTGGACTGGAGTGTTACTAAAAACTGTACTTGATGATTTAGGTTTAGAAGATGATGCTGTATGGATGCTTGCTGAAGGTAGTGATAATGCTGGGAATCCACGAACTATACCTGTAGAAAAAGCATTAGATGATGCTATGCTTGTATGGGGACAAAATGGTGAAGCATTAAGAGCTGAACAAGGATACCCTTTACGATTACTAGTTCCTGGTTGGGAAGGTAATTTAAATACAAAATGGTTAAAAAGATTAGAGTTTTCAGATAAACCTTGGCATACAAAAGAGGAAACTTCTAAGTACACAATGCTTCAAAAAAGTGGTAAAGCAATAAGATACTTTTGGATTAATGAAGTAAATTCAGTTATTACTAGTCCTTGTCCTGAAAAACCATGGACTGATCTTAAGAAAGGTGATTTAGTAGAGGTTGAAGGTCTTGCATGGTCTGGTCAAGGAACAATTACAAATGTAGATGTATCACTTGATGGTGGAGATAACTGGGTAGAAGCTAGTTTAAAAGGTTTAGTTTTACCAAAATCATGGACTAGATTTTCATATATTATGAGATGGGATGGAAAACCACTACTGTTATCAAGTCGTGCAGTAGATGATTTAGGTAGTGTTCAACCAACAATTGATGAAGAAACATCTAAACAAGGTGTTGAATCAATTTATCATAGAAATGGAATTGTAACTTGGGAAGTAACTAGTAAAGGAGAAGTAAATAATGTACATATTAGAAAACACAAAGCTTAAAAAAATTATAGCTGGTTTAGGGTTAGCTACTTCAATCTTACTATTATCAGGCTGTGTTGCGGATAAAGAAGCATCAGCAAAAAGAGCCGTTGATGGTGGAATGAAATATGAAATAAAAAATGGAAAATATACTTCATATCATGTAAATACACAAGAAACAAAAGATTTCAAATATGGTAGAACACCAACGAAAAGAGAAATAACGGCGTGGGACATTGATGTACGACCTGATGGTAAAGGTGCACCAATGTACGATATGAAACATGGAGTTGTAGTACTAGATGAAGATGGTAACAAAAAAGTTGCCGAAGGTTCTGTTGAATGGGGTAATGAATTATACGATGCTAAATGTGCTATGTGTCATGGAGATTTTGGTGCCGGAGGAAAAGGTTATCCTACTTTATCAGGTGGAGATATTAAGTCTTTGACAAATCAATTACAAAATCCAGCGGATGATGTACCAACAGAAGAACCACCTAGAAGAGCTATAGGAAGTTATTGGCCATATGCTAGTACACTATTTTGGTACATTCAAGATGCTATGCCTTTCCCAAATCCAAAAAGTTTAAGTAATAGTGAAACATATGCAATTACTGCTTATTTACTAATGGAAAATGGTGTAACAATTGATGGTGAAGAGCTTGATGAAGAATTTGTGATGAATAGAGAGCAATTTTTAAAAGTTAAAATGCCAAATAGAGATGGTTTTTATCCTAATGTTGATACTCCTGAAAATCCAAAACAAGGTGTCGAAAATATTACAAAATTCTTAGGAGACCCTTCTAATTATGGTACAGGTACAAGATGTATGACAGATTGTATCAAAGGTGAAACTCCTGTTTTAAGAATTAAAAATGAGATGAATAATTTTACACCACCTGCATCTACAGTAAGAGATTTACCTAAAGTTGAATCAAAAGCTGGTTCAGTACATCCAGGACTTGCTGGTTATGAGGCTAATTGTAGTGCTTGTCATGGAAATGCTGCAATTGGAGCTCCTGTAGTTGGAGACAAAGCAGTTTGGGCTGAAGTTACTACTAAAGGTTTGGATAAAGTTTATCATAATGGAATCAATGGTATAAATGCTATGCCTCCAAAAGGTGGAAATATGGATCTGTCTGATAGTGAAGTGAAAACAATTATTGATTATATGATCAATGCAAGTAAATAAAGGAGAAATGATGAAATTAGTTAAAAATTTATTGGCTGCATCAGCTATAAGTGGTCTATTGATAACTGCTAGTATGGCAGCTGATGCAGAATTAATTGCAAAAGGTGACAAAATTTTTAATAATAAGAAAAAAGGTAACTGTTTTGCATGTCATGATGTAAATGGTCAGAAAATAGATGGTCCAGGTAGTTTTGGACCAAAATTAGTAGGATTATCTTATTGGGATGAACAATTACTTTATGATACGGTTTATGATATTTATGCAGCAAGAGGATTGGAAATTTCAGCAATGCCAGCATTTGGAAAAACTGGTTGGTTAGATGATGCAGAAATTAAAGCAGTAGTTGCTTATTTAAAAACAATTAATTAATAAAGAAGGATAGAAAATGAATAGAAGAAAATTTTTAGGTTTAGGTTTAGGATTAGGTGCAGCAGCAGTAATGTTACCATCAACATTAAGTGCGGTTAACTTTAGAGAAACAAAAACAAGTGCTTTCGAAGGACCAAAAAGTCACACAGTAGATGAAGCAATGACTGAGTTATTTGGTACATCAAAAACAATAGCAGGAAAAGTGACTTTAAAAGCTCCAGATATTGCTGAAAATGGTGCAGTTGTACCAATTCATGTATCATCAAAATTAGCTGGTAAAACAGTAGCAGTATTTCAAGATGCTAACCCTGAATCTTTAGTAGCAGTATTTACAGTTCCTGCAAATGGTATTATCGATTATAAATTAAGAATTAAAATGGCTAAAACTGGTACAGTAACAGCTGTAGTACAAGATGGAACAACACTATTCTCTGATAGTAAAATGGTAAAAGTAACAGCTGGTGGTTGTGGAGGTTGATTTAACCCCAACGCAACATAATAGTTAATTAAATAAAATATAAATAATAAGATATAAAAGGAATTAAAATGGCAAAAAAAACTAGAATCAAAGCAAAAGAAAAAAAAGGTATCACAACTGCAAAAGTTATGGCAAATCATGCAATGTTAAGTTATGACGAAGCAAAAAGAGCAAAAAAAGAGGTGAATTTTATTACATCTATGATTGCAAAAGTTGATGGTGTAATAGTGTATGAAGTATCAACAAGCCAATTTTTATCAAAAAATCCATTTGTACAATTCAAATTTAAAGGTGCAAATAAAGGTAAAGAGTTGGAGTTTACATGGACTGACTTAAAAGGTAATACACAAACAGACAAGAAGAAAATTAAATAATTACATTTTAGTAATTATTGAAAAATAACAAAGGAGAAAAGATGTTATTAAATATTGTAAAAAGTACTGCTTTAGTTGCTTTAGCTTCTTGTATTTTAAATGCAGGTGAGTTTAATGCTCAAGCAGAAAAAGATAGAATTGCATTAATTGAGTATACTGTAGCAAAATTCAAAGATGCAGAAAAGAATAGAGATAATTTTTTCCCATATTCAACAGATGATGAATTAAAAAACAACATCAAAAAAGATATTAAAGTAGAAGAATTTGCTATGGGTAACTACGCATTTTCAATTCAAGGACAATTTTCATACAACGAGATTAAAGATATGCCTCCTTATGAAGAACTAGTTGAACAAGGTGAAGAGCTGTACAATGATAACAAAGCTATTCAAGCATGTTTCCCAGACACTACAATTGCAGGCGACTATCCATATTTTGATCAAAAAAGAAATGAAGTTATCTCTTTAACAGGTGCAATTAATGAATGTTTAGTAAATGCTGGTCAAGAAAAATGGAACGAGAAAAAAGGTAAAATGCCGATTTTACAAGCTTATTTTGCAGCTCAATCAACAGAAGCAGAAAAAAAAGTTAATATAACAATACCAACAGCCGAAGCAGCAGCTGCTTATGAAAGAGGTAAAGAATATTACTACACTCAAAGAGGTTATTTAAAACTTTCTTGTGCAACTTGTCATGTTCAAGGTGCTGGAAAAAGAGTTAGAAATGAAAGTTTATCACAATTTTTAGGGCAAACTACACATTTCCCAGTTTATAGATTAAAATGGGGGAAAGACAAAGTTGCAAATGGTTTAGGTACACTTGAAAGAAGAATGGAAGGTTGTATTAAAGATCAAGGTCAAGTTCCACCAAAAACAAATAGCAAGCAGATGAAAGAGTTACTTTATTTCATGGCATATATGTCAAATGGAATGAATGTTGACGGTCCAGACGTAAGAAAATAAGGGGTAGATATTATGAAAAAATTATATAGCGTAGTAGCAACAGCCGGTTTAGCATTAGCAATATCAGGATGTACAACTAATACAGTTTCTACACCATCTTTTGAAACATTAGATGAAAAACAACTTTGTAATGTTAAGTCAAATGGAATAGAAAATGTATTAGCAACAGCTGCAAAATACAATAAAATTGCAAAAGAACATGGTGTTGAATTTAAAAGATTAGGTATGACGAATACTCAATACATTAATGAAACAAATAAATCAATAAAAGCTGGCTCAGATAAAGTAGTTCTTTTAGATAAAAAAGGAAAAGCTACTAAAAATTCTGTTTCAGTGGAATATGCAACACAAAGAGCTTGTAAGTTTGCAGTAAGTGCACTTATTTTAGAAGCTGAGGGTAAAAAAACTTGGAGAACTGCAGTTCCAGGTGATGGATTTAAATACTAATTTCTACTATTTAAACTACGAAGGTCAAGATTTTCATCTTGGCTTTTTATAAAAGTATATTTTAAAATAACGATATATTAATTAATCAAAAGGAATAAAAAATGTTAAAAAAACTATTAATTACATCAGCTATTGCTGGAATTTTTGCTACTGCGAGTTTAGCTGCAGAAGAGAAATCTAGTTTTGTTCCAATTACTTCAGGTGTAAAATCTATTCAAATGGATTTAAATGGAGAAAAATTTACTCTTATGAGAAACCAAACAGCTGGAAATAAAATAAACCCACTATATGAAACAACAAATAGAGGTAAGCCTCAACCAATGATTTTATCGGAAGGAATTGAAACTGTTGGAGAGGTTGAATTTATTGAATTAATGAAAAAAGCTCAAACAGATGAAGAAATTGCAATTATTGATTCAAGAAAGCCAGGTTGGTTTGAAAAATTAAGAATACCAGGTGCAGTTAATGTTCCTTTTACTAATTTTGACAATAAAGAGGAAGCAATAAGTGCAATGGAAGATGAAATGGGTGTTGTGCAAAGAGAAGACGGAACTTTAGATTTCGCAAATGCAAAAACTCTTGCATTATATTGTAATGGTTACTGGTGTGGACAAACTCCAGGGATGATTAAAAATGCAAAATATTCATTACTAAATATGGGATATCCTGTTTCTAAGATTAAATACTACAGAGGTGGTATGCAAGCTTGGACTTCATTAGGATTTACTGTAGTTGGTTCTGGTAAATAATTAAATTAATAGATAGGAACAAATATGAGTAAAATGGGAAGAAGAGAATTTATATATATGATGGCAATGCTAGGAGCTGCTCCAGTATTTGCAAATTCTCATACAAGAATGGTAAGCACAGGTAAATCTGATGATTATTATAAATTAGAAAGTTTTGGTAATGTTAGATTGATGCACATGACAGATAGTCATGCTCAATTATTACCAGTATATTTTAGGGAACCAAGTGTAAATTTAGGTTTTCATTCAAATTATGGAAAAGTACCTCATATTGTTGGAGATAAACTACTTGATCATTATGGAATCAAAGGTGATAAAAGATTAGAATATGCATTTTCATGTGTAAATTTTGAAAAACATGCAGAAGTTATGGGTAGAGTTGGAGGATTTGCACAACTTAAAACAGTAATTGATCACTTAAGAAATAATTTTGGAGCTGATAAAACTTTATTACTTGATGGTGGAGATACTTGGCAAGGTAGCTGGACATCTTTACAGACAAGAGGTAAAGATATGGTTGGTGCTATGAATAAACTGGGTGTTGACGTTGCTGTTGGACATTGGGAATTTACATATAAAGCTGAAGAAGTTTTAGAAAATGTAAAACTTTTAGATGCTGAATTTTTAGCTCAAAATATTACAGTTAAAGAAGACTCTATGATGGAAGGTGTTGAAGCATATGATGAAGACACTGGACATGCTTTTAAACCATATACTATTAAAGAGATGAATGGAAGTAGAGTTGCTATTATTGGTCAAGCATTCCCTTATACAACTATTGCAAACCCACAAAGAAATATTCCTGATTGGTCATTTGGTATTCGAGAGGACTCTATGCAAGAGATGGTCGATATGGTTAGAGAAGAAGAAAAACCAGATGCGGTTATTGTTCTTTCTCATAATGGATTTGATGTAGATAAAAAAATGGCAGAAGTTTGTACTGGTATAGATTTTATTATGGGTGGACATACACATGATGGTGTACCAGAAGCAGTACCTGTTAAAAATGAAGAAGGAACTACATATGTATGTAATGCTGGTTCTAATGGTAAATTTTTAAATGTTTTAGATTTAGAATGTAAAAATGGTAAAGTAGTTGATCATAGATTTACATTACTTCCTATTTTCTCAGATTTAATTCCAGAAGATGCAGATATGAAAAAATATATAGAAGGGGTTCGAAAACCATTCTTAAAAGATTTAAATCGAGAACTAGCTACAACTGATGAAACTTTGTTTAGAAGAGGAAACTTTAATGGTTCATGGGATCAGATTATTTGTGATAGTTTAATTGAAGTAAAAGGTGCTGATGTATCTTTATCTCCAGGTTTTAGATGGGGAACAACTGTTATGCCAGGTCAAACAATAACATTTGATGATTTAGCTACTCAAACAGCACTTACTTATCCAGAGACTTATGTAAGTGAGTTTACAGGTGCCCAAATTCATGCAACGCTTGAAGATGTTGCTGATAACTTGTTTCATAAAGATCCATTTAGACAATCAGGTGGAGATATGGTAAGAACTGGTGGTATCTCTTATAGAATCAATCCAATGGAAGTTTTTGGTAAAAGAATTACAAATATAATGATGACTAAAACAGGTTTACCTATGGAAGCTAGTAAAAAATACAAAGTTGCTGGTTGGTCTACAGTAAATTCTGTTGCACCTGGTAAACCTATTTGGGAAATTACTGAAGAGTATTTAAAAAATATGAAACATATTAGTAATCTAAAAGTAGATACACCAGATATGGTTGGTATCAAAGGTAACCCTGGTATTGATAATAAATATAATAAACATCAGTACACACCAGTAAAAAAAGGCTAGAACTTTCTAGCCTTTTTTTATATCTAAAAACTCTTTTCTAAATCTATTAAAGGAATTCAAATGAAAAAAACATTTAAAGCTAGTCTCTTGATCCTCTTGAGTTTATTATTGTCTTCAAACATATTTGCATTAGATATTATTAATGAAAAACAATGTATTGATAAAGGTGAAGAATATATTTTTGCTGGTGGTGAGTGTATACATCACTATGTATCAGAAGGTGAAAAAGAATCTGAAATAAATATTGTTGTACATGGTACATGGGATGCAGGAACAAATACACTTGGTAGATATGCTCCTTTTGCTGATAGTTTGTCAATGGCTACAGATATTACAACTATTGCAATTGCTCTTCCTGGTTATGCTGATTCTTCTACAAATAAATTTCAAGCATTAAGTCATGATGGAATAAAACATCTTGCAGCTCAGAAAGAGTATATTGAATTTTTATCAGATTTAGTTACAAAATTAAAAGTAAATTTTGAAGCTAAAAAAGTGAATTATATAGGACACTCTGCTGGAGCATTTATGGGTTCTACTTTAACAGGATATACACCTGGACTAATAGATACAATGACATCTGCAGGTGCTGGCTATGATATTCATTCAGAAGTAATAAGTAGTAAAAATCTTATTTCGTTAATTGATTATATAGATAATGTAGATAAAAATACAGAGTTTTTACTTATATATGGAACAAAAGATGAAATATCAAAACCAGAAATTTCTAAAGATTATTATAATGCATTAAAAAAATTGGGATATAAAGCAACATTAGTTGAAGTAGTTGATGCGCCTCATATTGATTTAGATATGACTGATACTTCAGTTGAAGCTATCGTAAATATGTTAGATAAAGAATAAATTTATTCTTTATTTTTATTATAATAATCAAAAAAATCGATTGTTTCAAAAGATTTTGTAGCCATATACTCTAATATTTTTTGAAACTTATCTATTTTTCTATATCCTCTAGCAGTATATGTTATATCTGTATTTTCATCAAAAAAAACTACTGTTGGAAAAAAATCTACATCTAAATGATGGGCAAAATCATTTTTTGAATATATATTATTATTAAATATAACTTTTTCACTATGGTCTATATTTATATCTATAAAGATAAAATTATTATTGATGAGTTGTTTAACTTTTTGATCTTCAAATGTTTTATGTTCCATTCTTTTACAATATCCACAATGTATCATATGAAAAAAAATCATAATTTGTTTATTTTTTTGTGTAGCTTTTTCAACTATAGTATTTATATTTAGTATCTTACTATCTGCTTCTAAATATAAAGAGATAGAAATAATCAAAAAAAGAACTTTTAATAGTTTTAATTTCACTTATTCTTCTTCATAAAATTCCAATTCACTATAAGCTCTATACACATTTGGGGTATTTAACAAATCAAACATTTTTTTATCTTTAAATTCTATCATTTTAACAAATTTAGTAACACCATCTAAACCTGTATCCTCTTCTACTGCCTCTAAAATTCTCTTTTTTAAAAGTGAAAAGTATTGTATCGATTCATTCATAGCATTTTTGGATACATCAAATCCATGACCTGGAA
>Ga0193960_1000128_pt1 | contig 31852 bp, 27 predicted proteins | sample FB_3_MG_FD_140338 | JGI IMG/M metagenome (GOLD analysis project Ga0193960, IMG submission 140338) | Microbial mat bacterial communities from the Broadkill River, Lewes, Delaware, United States - FB_3_MG | ecosystem: Environmental > Aquatic > Freshwater > River > Microbial mats | place: USA... | reverse complement strand
CGATGCCGAGCGCTATCTTTCTCGGCTGGTTCACGAGCTATATGATACGCCTTCTTTAAATGATTTGCCTGTGCAAATATTAACAAGAAAGTTTTCTAATGGGTTGCCTGAAAGTCTAGAGAAGTTAAAAGTATTACATAGAACCGGCGCCGCCGAGGATGGCGTTGTTATTCATAAAGTTAACTTACATACTGCGAAACATATTATCATCTTGGCAAGAGACGCGACTGATTCAATTTCAGACAGCGTTACTTTTGATATACTATCACAAGCTATTAAAATTAATCCTACTGCAAATATTCTTGTCGAAGCTGTTTTGGATGAAAACAGACAGCGTTTTATCGATGTTGGGGCTAATGTCGTGCTGCGTCCTATTCGCGCGTATCCCGAAATGCTAGTAAGAGCGCTGTGCCATCCCGGTACGGAACGGTTGCTTGAAAACTTCTTTGAGGCGCATGGCGATTCTATCCATAAATTTACCTGCACATTAGATAATATCGAATGGAAAGAAGTAGTAATGACGTGTGTAGAACATAACTTTGGAACTCCAATAGCTTATTTTAATGGCGTTGAACTCAATAGTCACCCAGCATTTGATGCAAAGTGTACAGGGGATTCTATCGCTATTGTCGTTAAAGAAGGCTATGCTTTTACGAGTGAGCAGGTCAATGCCGCTTTTTCACAGTGATGAGTGTTGCTCTCTTATTGATGCCATTCGTTGTTGTTTTTATTCTGACTTGCGTACTTTCCTTTTTGTCGCCCCACAATAATGGTTTACTAAACCGACTAATTTGCTGGTGATCAACCGCGTGATAAGTGCTTGATACTAATGTTTGCCGTGCAAGCAACACCTGGAGTATCACTAAACTATCAATACCAGTCGTTAAAAGGCTATAACCTAGAGGGTTATGTATAACACTCTACACGGGTGCGCTACTACACGGCTTACAAGGCTTTCTCTGTTGTGGGCTGGGCATTATCTAAGCGATGCTGAGAAATATTTGCCTACCTTGTGGTGCTTGTAAATGCTACATCGTGAAATAACGCTCAAATAAAGACGATGTGCAATGAAATGCTCGGTAATATTCATAACAGATACTTATCTTTATTTAAAAACTACTCACTTCGCTAATATTGTGACTTGTAGCAAGCTAGATAATTTCTATATAAGACAATGATTACTTTATTAGTGTAATAGGCACAGGATGAATACCTTACTATTAGCCTCTGGCGGTTTTTTTATGTTCACGGTCATGGATCTTAGTATTAAGTGGTTACTACAAAGCTACTCATTGGTTCAGGTCACATTTTTTAATTGTTTATTTGCCATGATTGGTCTTCTAGTTTGGGTTTATCCTAAGCTGGATGTACTAAAAACGACACGACCAAAAATGCATTTTTATCACGCTATACTGGTTCTTATCGCTGATTTATTAGCATTTTACAGCTACGGTGAAATTGAAATAGCCCAAGCCTACACACTCATTTTAACGATGCCTTTATTTACGGTAATATTTGCGCTCATCATTGGCTATGAAGCGTTTAGTATCGCGCGTATAGGTATATTAGCGTTGTTGGGTTTATCGGTGCTTTATTGGTGCTAGCCCCAGGTTATAGCGCATTCAATATTGCTATGTTGAGCGCTTTGGGCTGTGCCATTACTGAGGCCGTTGGCGTTTTAATGATAGCCCACCATAAAAACCAAGAAACCCCACAGGCTTTTGCCTTTTATGGCCTATCATTACTAACAATGATCACAGGTGTTGCTACCTTGTTTGATTTTACCCCTATGGCACTGGCCGATATTGGCATTAGTATCATAGGTGGTATTGGTTATGCCTTGGCATCTGCTATGGTAATCATTGCCTTCCAGCGAGGTAAGCTGAGTGCAGTTAGTAGTATTCAGTACAGCCAACTACTCTGGGGGTTACTCCTGGGGTATATCATTTGGGGTGAAAAACCTGATGCCCTCGCTATCTTAGGTGGCATCATCGTGGTGTGTGCGGGGCTGTGCTTGATCCGTTTAAAACACGATTGACCCCTTTGTATCTCTTTTATCGAGATATCATAAAGGCATACAAGCCAAACGTGATATCAACCTCATAACAAGTCACATGGATACGTTAAGTCTTTGTGTTATCACTGGCCAATGTTGTCAGCATTGCTTGTGCGTCATTTAGCTGCTTTTCTAGTGCATCTACCTTCTCTCTTGTGCGCGCTAATATGGCTGTTTGCGTATCAAATTCATCTCGTGTTACCAGATTAAACTTTCCCATCAATGATTCTATTAACGCGCTTAATTGGTGCTTGTCAATGGGCGATGACTGCGTTGAGAAATGCTCGCTTATATCATCAAGCAGTTGTTTGGCAAATGGGTTAATCATGGGTTGAAGCCTATAGTCACCGAAAGTCAGTGGTGAATTATAAGTTTCATACGGCCAATAATCTAGGCTTGTATGAGCTTTATTAGAGTTCATTTAGCCGATAAAGACGCTATTTTTATTGCACCAAATTGATGCTCACTGGTGGTGCGGCAATTTATTTCTGGTTTTTTTTGGTGCAAAAGAAAAATTTGAGGTGGAGGCCTCAGGTCTGTTTTGTCGCTAAATAAACGTTAAGTCATTGTTTTGTAATATTAATTACATTATGGCCCACAAAATGCTTTAAAGGGATTAGATTTACAACGATGCAGTAGCCACTCATTAACCTATCAATGGCTATCTGCAGGGAATAATAACAACAACAGTGTAATCGACTATTTATAACGACTATGACTGGAGAATAACGATGAAAAAATTCACAAAGACAATACTTGCCGCGGCAGTATTAAGTGCTTCTACTGTGGCGCAGGCAGAGATTTCTGCCAATGTTGGTTTTGTTTCTGAATACTACTTTCGTGGTGTCAACTTGGGGGATGCCGGTGCCTATGCAGGTGCCGATTTTGAACACAGCGGCTTCTATGCGGGTGTGTGGGCCATTGACGATAGTGATGATGGCAACAGTGGTTTAGAAACGGATTTTTACCTGGGTTATGGCACTGAGTTTAGTGGTGTTTCAGTAGGCTTGGGTTACACACGTTTTGAATACACTAATAGTGGCGATTTTGAACACGAAATCAATTTTACTTTGGGCTACCAAGGTTTTGGTTTTGAGTACACCACTGGTGAAGATGATGACGAAGGTGAAGATGAAACCGATTATGACTTTATCGCATTAAGCTGGAGCGGCGAAGTATTTGGTGCAACCTATGGTAGTTATGAAAATGATGATACTGATGATGAGTATGATTATTTTGAACTGTCTGCATCAGGTGAAGTGGCAGGTCTTGATGCAAGCCTGACACTAGGCCAGCGTACTAATATTAAAGATGCAAGTGGTGATGTCGAAAGTGATGATGCCTATTTGTTTATCGATATTAGTAAGTCATTCGATCTATAAACATAATAACACTTGTTATAAATGCCGGCATATCGCCGGCATATTATGAGTAAATAACGTACACAGCTACATTTTAGTACGTTGACTATTAGATAGGAGCTGATCATGAAACTAGTCACAGCCATTATTAAACCCTTTAAGCTTGATACGGTTCGAGAAGCCTTATCTGAAATTGGTGTGCAGGGTATTACCGTTACTGAGGTAAAAGGGTTTGGCCGACAAAAAGGGCATACAGAGTTGTACCGTGGTGCTGAGTATGTCGTCGATTTTTTACCAAAAACAAAATTAGAAATTGCTATCGGTGATGATCAACTCGATAGCGTATTAGAATCTATCAGCAAGGCGGCTCACAGCGGCAAAATTGGTGATGGTAAAGTTTTTGTTTCATCGCTTGAACAAGTGGTACGTATTCGTACCGGAGAAACCGGTGAGGATGCACTATAAGCACGCGTGTTACGCATAGTCGCTGCTATCGGTATCACAATAAATTAAATCAACTACAACATTAATTATACTCTTCGGAGAACTGCTATGGAAAACCAAATTTTTGAATTGCAGTACGCCCTAGACACCTTTTATTTTTTGGTGTGCGGTGCACTGGTTATGTGGATGGCCGCAGGCTTTGCCATGCTTGAGGCGGGCTTGGTTCGCTCTAAAAATACCACAGAAATTTTAACAAAAAATGTTGCCTTGTTTGCAATTTCTTGTCTTATGTATTTTGTTTGTGGCTATGCCATTATGTATGGCAATGAATTTTTTCTAACCGGAATTACCGGTGATGGTGTTGCCGGTGCACAAGAACCTGCAAGCTATGCACCTTCTGCCGATTTTTTCTTTCAGGTTGTCTTTGTCGCAACCGCAATGTCAATTGTATCCGGGGCAGTTGCTGAGCGTATGAAGTTATGGGCATTTTTGGCATTTGCTGTTGTTATGACCGGCTTTATTTATCCAATGGAAGGTGCTTGGACATGGAATAGTGAATCTGTATTTGGTTTGTACGTACTAGGTGATCTTGGTTTTTCTGATTTCGCTGGCTCAGGTATTGTGCATATGGCAGGTGCTTCAGCGGCATTAGCCGGTGTATTGCTACTCGGCGCACGTAAAGGTAAATACAGTAATAATGGCCAAGTAAATGCTATACCTGGAGCTAACTTGCCGTTAGCCACATTAGGTGCATTTATTCTTTGGTTGGGTTGGTTTGGTTTCAATGGCGGTTCAGTATTGGCAACGGCCAGTGTTGAAAGTGCCAATAGTGTAGCGGTTGTCTTTATGAATACCAACGCTGCCGCCGCCGGTGGTTTGGTCGCTGCATTAATTGTTGCACGCATTTTGTTTGGTAAGGCTGACTTAACGATGGCTTTAAACGGTGCGCTTGCAGGCCTGGTAGCGATAACCGCTGAACCATCAACACCGACAGCAGCACAGGCAACATTGTTTGGTATTATGGGTGGAGTATTGGTTGTATTCAGTATTTTAACCTTGGATAAATTAAAAATTGATGATCCCGTTGGTGCGATTTCAGTGCACGGTGTTGTTGGATTGTTAGGATTGTTGCTGGTGCCTGTGACGAATGAAGGCTCTAGCTTTTCTGGACAATTAATAGGTGCATTAACCATCTTTGTTTGGGTGTTCGTCACCAGCCTAATTGCCTGGGGGCTGATTAAAGTGCTCATGGGCTTGCGAGTCACGGAAGAAGAGGAATTCAGCGGGGTTGATATTGCTGAGTGTGGTATGGAAGCTTACCCTGAATTTACGGGTAACAATTAAGTAACACAGTTTCATTCTCTTAACGCTTTTAAGCCCGGCCTTTGGCCGGGCTTTTTGTTTTTTTGTCTGCGTATTTGCGCACAATAGTTTTGCGTTGCAGCATGTTTTTCTTGCGCTTTTCCCTTAACGGCCCAAGTGTGAAGTGTATCGATGAAATATGCTTAAGTGTCGCCGTTGAAAATAGGATTTCATAGTATTTGCTGTTATCCTCACCTTAAGCTTACAATAGCAACATTACTTCGCTGATGAATAACAATTAAAGTAAAGGAAACACCTATGAAATTGATTACCGCTGTCATTAAACCTTTTAAGCTGGACGATGTGCGCACGGCGCTATCTGATGTTGGTGTGCAAGGGATGACTGTGACTGAGGTGAAAGGCTTTGGGCGTCAGAAGGGGCATACTGAGCTGTACCGTGGTGCAGAGTATGTTGTTGATTTCTTGCCTAAAGTAAAATTAGAGTTGGTTGTTGATGACTCTATGTTAGACCAAGCCGTTGATGCTATTGCTAAGTCTGCTCAAACGGGCAAAATTGGCGACGGTAAAATATTTGTTACTCCGGTAGAGGACGTAGTGCGTATTCGTACCGGTGAAACTGGCCCAGACGCAGTGTAAGCACTCGCTCTGGCGGCAAGGGGAGCCTTCCCCTTGCCTTACTTTTTGTTATAAATCCCATCACAATTGCACCTTATAACTCATATTCGCACCATCATCATTGACAAGAACAAAATAGCCTAATAGTTGCTTGCCTGGAATTTGGCGAGTCTATGAAGGCTGGGCTATAACTATAACGCTTACACTGAAATATCCCCGCTACACTAGGTTAAGAACAATGGCAAACAACGATTTTAATTACGTAAATGATGATGTTTATGAGGCTCCTGCAATTGCAGAAGAAATCCTAATTGATGAAGCTGCAACGAAAGACATCGCACGAGAAGAGCTCAATCAACAGATTGAAGAGTTTTTAGCAAAAGGTGGTGCAATTAGCCAAGTCCCCACAGATGTTATGGCTGACCCACCTAAAAAACCTACCAGTAATTACGGTAGCCAGCCTATTTAATGCTCAATGCTTGTTGGCAATAGACTATTTTTCTCTTTGCAATGGATATGCTAACACGCAAAGTCTGTGGTTAAGGCAATGAGCTTCGCTGTGATCCTGTGCAGTTTTTAAAACGCTAAGAGAGAGCTTGTTGCTTTTTCTCTTACGGGTGTTCAGGGCCGACTAAAAGTATGGGTTATAAAATGGTTACAGGGTTAGCATTTGACTCACCCGGCGGCTAGTTTATATGCCTTGGCAATACTCTACACAGTACTTCACCGATATAGCTCAAAAAAATCGTTCCCATGCTGGAGCGATAATGCTGTGCTTCTTCGTGGCCGATTGCCAGTACACCCAGTGGTGCTGAGTGGCTCAGTGGGACCACCGCACTTGAGCCTATATAGGCTGCTTGAGCGGCAAAGATAAAATCCTGCTCGATAATGTCAAGCTGACCACAAATTGCACTGCTATTGTTGATGATACGCCCAATACACTGTTGAGCATCCGTGAGTGATACGAGTCTCGCACCGTCAGTCACCAGTTGTTGTGGGTGGCCATACAGTAGTAAAGAGGTATGTTGAATATCAAATTCGTGGGTAAAACTGTAAAAAAGGGCATCAATTATATCGCCTAGATCTTCAGCTTCTAACAACGATAAAATTAAGCGTTTGGTTTTTTCAAATAGCTTGTCATTCTCACGGGCATTGCCTAGCAGTTTGCTGAGGCGGTGGCGCATATCGATATTGCGGTCGCGTAAGACACTGACTTGCCTCTCTACGAGAGAGATAGCACCACCAGCATCGTGCGGTATTTCCATATCGGCTAGCAACGAGGGGTAATGATTAAAAAAGCCCGGATGTTGCCGTAAATAATTGGCGATATCTGCCTCGGTAATGTCATTGTTGGCAGGGGGTTGTTGATTGGTCATTCGATCAAGATCCTGGCTGGTCGGTGTGAGTGGGTATCATTGCGTCGAGTTATCAGTATGAGTGCTATGGTGTATTTAAAGTTTGCACTGGCCTTGAAATACGGTCGCTGCTGGTCCCGTCATCATAACGGGGTGGCCTATACCTGGCCAGTGAATACGGAGCTTTCCGCCTTTGACAGTGACAGTGACACTTTCATCTAAGAGGTTTTGCAGTCTGCCGGCCACTACTGCTGCACAAGCGCCAGTACCGCAGGCGAGTGTCTCACCTGCGCCGCGCTCATAGACACGTAAGTCGATGGCGTCGCGAGAGCGAATGGCCATAAAACCGACATTGACCTTTTGTGGAAATGCAGCGTGTGACTCTAACAGTGGCCCAATCCTTGCGACTTCGGCACTCTCTACACTTTCTACTAAAGTTACTGCGTGTGGATTACCCATAGAAACAGCACTGATATCGAAGGTTTCTACACTATTAGGCAGTGGCAATGTATGGGTGTGAGCGGTGGCAGCACCGGCTGGAGGCTGAAAGGGAATTTGTTCAGGTGTCAGTATCGGTGCACCCATATCAACGGTCACGTCACCACTTTTATCAACACTCAGTGTCATAATGCCACCGAGTGTCTCTACGGTAATATTTGATTTCCCGGTCAATTTACGATCAGTGACAAACTTGGCAAAACAGCGTGCGCCATTGCCACAGTTTTCAACCTCTGAGCCGTCGTTATTAAAGATACGATAGCGGAAGTCGACATCTGGGTTTTGTGGGACTTCAACCACCAGTACCTGATCGCAGCCAATACCAAAGCGTCGGTCAGCAATTTTTTTAGCTCGTTCAGCATCAATGCGGACACGCTGGCCAATGGCGTCAATAACAACAAAGTCATTGCCAAGGCCGTGCATTTTAGTAAAGCGGATGCGCATAAAGGCTCTCTTTTTTATGGGTGGTTACGTGTGCAATAACGGGTTATAACGTTGCACTATTGTGGCAATAAAGCTTCGCCTTTTAATAAATCGTCAATGGTTTCCCGTGCCCGTATAGTATGCACTTCGTCGCCATCAACCATGATTTCTGCCGCACGGCAGCGGCTATTGTAATTAGAGCTCATGGTAAAGCCATAAGCACCGGCCGACATGAGTGCTAAATAGTCGCCCATGGCTAAGTCCAATGCTCTGTCTTTGGCGAGAAAGTCGCCGGTTTCACACACTGGACCAACAAGATCCCATTGTGTTGTTGCAGCTTGTGTCGCTTGATTTAACGGCAGTACATTTTGCCATGCCTGATACAGTGAGGGTCGAATGTTGTCGTTCATTGCAGCATCAATAATAGCAAAGTTTTTGTGCTCAGTTGGTTTCAGGTATTCAACTTTAGTGACTAAAGCACCGGCATTGGCCGCAATAGAGCGGCCGGGTTCAAACATTAGTGCAAGTGATCGATCACCAAGGCGGTGTTTTACTTCGGCGATATAATCCTCTACTTTAGGTGGCTCTTCATCGCCGTAGGTGACGCCTAAACCACCGCCTAAATCTAAGTGTTCAATGGTAATGCCGTAGTCAGCCAATCGATCAACTAAGCGTAACAGGCGATCCAGTGCATCGAGAAATGGGTCCATAGAAACCAATTGTGAGCCAATATGGCAATCGATACCTTTGATCTCAATGCTCGCGAGTGAGTGTGCATACTGGTACACGGAAACCGCGTGTTCGATATCGATACCGAACTTGTTTTCCTTAAGTCCTGTTGAGATATACGGGTGTGTTTGCGCATCGACATCAGGGTTGACGCGCAGTGATATTGGCGCGATAAGGTTCATTGATGCGGCGGTGTGTGCTAGCAAATCAAGCTCTGCTGTTGACTCTACATTAAAGCAATGCACGCCAACGTCGAGTGCGCGACGCATTTCTTTTTCGGTCTTACCAACGCCTGAAAAGACGATTTTTGCCGGGTCACCGCCTGCTCGTAACACTCGCTCAAGCTCACCCATCGAGACAATATCAAAACCTGCCCCTAAGCGTGCTAATACATTTAATAGTGCGATATTAGAGTTTGCTTTTACTGCATAGCAAATAATGCCGGGGTGGGCGCCTAGCGCTTGGCTATAGTCAAGAAAACGTTGTGTTAGGCTTGCGCGTGAGTAGATATACACAGGCGTACCAACGCTACTGGCAATGTCAGCCAATGCTACGTCTTCAACCATTAGGGTACCGTTATGATAGTAAAAATCTTGCATAGTAGAGCCTGACTAATTCTTTTGGCCTGAGATCTGCTCTGAGCGAGGTTGTTCGTCATTCAGAGTTGTCGCTGGAGGTGGTAGTGTTAAAGGGCCTTTTTGCCCGCAACCGGTGAGTAGCAATCCTATGACACACAGGCTAACCGTAAACCCTATCTTGCGTAGAGGGTTATATCTAGGCAGGATGCGAGTAAGGTTTTGACAGGCGCTAAAGACAGCGGGTTGCATTTTTAGGGGCATTATAATTATCGCGGCTCTTGTAAAACGCGTAGTATACCGCCTTGCTTACAAATAGCCCAATAAAAGTGATAATCTAGCCTTTGGCGGGTAAGTGGGCAACCACTTGTGCCTGTTGTGGTTTTATTGGCCAGATAACGTGGCCGTATAATGGTAGAGAGAGTATAAAATGAATGAAGCAGCGTTTTCTGTTGCACTTGAGACATTGGTGGGGCGTATTGAAGAGGCTGTCGATGCGGCCTGTGAGAGTCATGATGCTGCTCTTGATTATGAAAATAATGGCGGTGTTTTGACTATCCTATGTGAAGACAGCAATACTCAAGTGATCGTATCGGGCCAACTAGCCTTGCGGCAAATCTGGGTGGCAGCTAAGTCGGGTGGTTTTCACTGCGATTTTAATGACGGGCGATGGGTATGCCGTACCACTGGTGAGTCACTGGGTACGCTATTGTCGCGTGTGTGTACAGAGCAATCCGATGAGCCGTGTGTGTTGAGCAATATTGACTAGGCCTATTGCTATAGCTGTTGTAATGCGAGGTTAATTTTGCGCTCTACGACACTTTTAATGTTTAAATAATGAATCGTTTGTAGCTCACCACCTGCATTTAACTGTTGGTAGCAGCGTGATAAATCTACATCGGTAATGTAGCAATGATAGCGCTGTTCTTGTTCTCGTTTATGTAAAATATAGGCCGCAGCGGCAGCAAATACTGCCGGTTGATCTTGGTCATTGGTAAATTCATGCTCGTCACAAAATATGCTAAAGCATAAACTACCATCAATAAATTCGGCAGAGGCACGAATATTAAACCCATAGTTGTCGAATAGATTGGTGGTTATTGGACGTTGCGAGCACTGCCAGTGACCTTGTCGATAATCCAACTCATAAAAATGAATGGGATATATTCCCAATGGCCCTTGGGTGCGTTGTTGCAGCCGCTGCTCGATGATATTTCTTAAGAAATGATGTAGTGGTCTGAGTGATGTTTTTCCTAGTGTATAGTTAATTGTGCTGCTAAAAAGAGAGCCATTTTCGTCGACAATATAAAGTCGAGCCTGTTCATTTAATGACTCAAAGAAAACGTGAATGGTATCTTTTTCAATATACTGCGTTATTGTATGTAATGGGTGGTTAGATAATGCATAGTCATCAATTTTAATGCCGCTGTATTGTTGTGGCGCTGATAGTGCTTGTAGTAGTTGGTTAAGATTCTTATATCGGTCAATAGTGATCTGGCGATTGATGCGTTTGATAATATGAAAATTACCAGCAATTTCTATGATGTAACGTAAATCACTAGCGTGTTGCAAGGTATCTTTAATATTAAAAATTTGATGTAGTTTAGTAAATAAATGTGTCAAACGTTGTTGTATTTGTAAGCGATGATCATTGCTATAACAATATACGTTGAGCTCTGGCATGGTGTGATGGTTTTCATTAGACAGTACACTAATAAAGTGTTGAAGAGTTTCTATGACTGCATTTTTTTTATACTGGTGGCAATGTATTTCGTTCCAGCTGTTGATGGTGACAAGATCAATTTGGTCGATTAATAATTTATTCCATCCGCCAAAATTCAACGCATCTACCTTGGCGCTGATATGTCTTAAGGTTTGAGTACTATTATTTGTTTCTGCTTCTGTGTTAATAAACAATACTATTTTTTTGTAGTGGCTGGCTTGTTGAAATGCACTGTGTGGCGCAGTAGTTAGTGGTTCAGAAAAAACCTCTGCCAATGAGTGGCGTATTTTATCGATAAGTTCTGGCGAGGCGGCGCTTTCAGTACTGTCGCAGCGTGTTGATCGTCCCATCACGCCATTGCAATGGCACCAGGTCATTATTTCAATTAAAGAAGGTTTGTGTAATAGCAATCGTGATTCTTGAAATGGCCGGTCATTGATGCGCTGGTTGTAAACATGCCATTGTTTTGAATGATTGCTGACAGACTTATAGCAGAATGTTAAATAGGTTTCAGATAAAAAATCTGAAATGGCTGGATTAAGCCAATCTACTTTGCCTTTTTTGCGTGAAAAGGCTGCGTTTAGCTTTCGCCCGAGTATATTTAGTTCTTGTGTTGTAGCTGCTAACGGTGTTTTTTGTTGTTGCCAAAAATTAAGCAAAAAACGATAACTTTTGTTTAATTCGGCAATTAATATTTTTCTCTCAGTTAGTATTTGTGATACTTTCCATTCTTTATGTCGATCTAAAAAAGACAAGTGATTGTTTGACCATCCCCATTGCGTAACCATTTTTTCAAGCTCTTCTCGCTGCCATGATTTATTGTTTCCAGTCATCGGTTTGGTTAATGGTTTGTTTACTTTAAAATAAAAGCAGCGGCGTACCAGTTCTAAGCGATCAGCTTGTTTGTGAGTAAGAAGATAATTCTCTAAATGATTATAAGTCTGAATGTAGGGGTCTATATAATTGAGGTCCGCATTTGATAATGTGCGTTGATTGTGTTTGTGTAAGAATTGCTTAAACTCATGTGAAAGTATTTTTTGTGATGATAATTGATTAGCGTAAGATTCAAGGAGTAGTAGTTTTATAACAGATTTATAGGGAGATTCAATGGCTTTGTATAATTGCCATATGGCAGCACTTAAAAATTCACTGACGGGTATGCTTGCGATTCCACCAAAATCAATGAGTTGTCTCTCAGGTAAAAAGCGCCTGTTAGTGAGTATGTTAGCATATTGATCGTAATGATTTTCATGTTCAATAGGAACAAATATCCAAGTGGGGAGGCGACCAGCAAGGTGTATTGCCGTTCTGTAAAATTCATCAAGGAGTAAGAAATATTGTGTCGTGCCACTGGATTCACCATCGAGCGCGCTGAGCTTTCCTGTTTGAACTGTTTGCCAATTCATTAAGAAAAAGTGGACTTCCAAATTTATATTGCCAGCCCATTGTTGTAGGTATTCACATTTTAAACGCAACTCTGTTAATTCAGCGGGTGATAAGTCGTGGCGATGGCAGACCCATATATCTAAATCACTGCTGTTGCTTTGAGCGATAGTACCCACGCTGCCCATTAAATAAAGTGCGATGATATCACTATGCTGCGCAGGTTCTCTATTAGGGCGAAAACTTTTTGCAATGGATTGTACTCGTAGAATATCGGCTCTCTCTGGTTCGAACCCCTCTAGCCCAGAGGGCGTTGATCGCGAAACAAACCCCGGGAGCATAGGGTGGTTAAATTGTAATAACATCGGGAGACAATCTAAAAAGTACTGTGCCCTATCACTCAGTGCTTCTCGCGTGCGAGTGAGTCGCGCTTTATTCAGGGCAATAAATCGATCCCGCACCTGATGTAGATGTGCACGATCTAGGCCAAGGTGGCTGAATGATGTAGTCGAAAGAGGCATGCACTAAGTATAGAAAAGAATTGTGATGCACGTCTTAATAATGATTTATAGGTGTGTTGATTGTTATAGCTAAACCATAGACTCATGACTCATATATCGATTGACATTCAGAAAATACACCTGTTTGAAAAAAGGTCCTCCCGAGTAAGCTGTGTTCTATTGTCAGCGTAAATTGAAATTGGCCATTGCCAAGATCTTTTTGCATAACTTGTGTTCTTCCTGGGCTAAGCCATTGAGGGATAACACATCTCAGTCTTCCTAGGCGAAAAAAATAGTGTTCGCTAGTAAAGCACAGTGCGCCTTTGTTTTCTGTTAGCCGCAGTTTCATACCAAATGCTTTGCCTACACACTCAACCAATCCATTGGCTTCTATACGCTTAGTTGATGTGACGCGATCGGCGGGGTGGTTACGATAATGGTAGTATCTATCCCAAGTCATGCCGCCAAGATGCTTATCTTCATAGACATGTACATCTATAGGCACGTTGTTTTCGCTATGCAATGCCAGTGGCGTGCCAATTAAGCGACAGCATTGTGCAAATAATGCCCCTGTTGTTGAACGCCAAACGGTATGCATAGTGCCAGTGTAGCGTGTGTTCTGTGGGTATTGATGTTGAGTAAAACGCTCGCGAATAACCGGGGATAGTCTAAACCAGGCCCTTTTGCCCAATAAGCGCTGATAGTCGTCGTTGGTGTGCTTTTGCCGTTTGGCAAAGCGTTGTTTATCGCATATCCCATAAGGAAAAAGCATGACTAACCTCCTTCAGTGTGCCCTTGATCAATGTACACACCAGCATTGTTAACAGATGTATTCTGTGTTACCACCACGCTACTGTGTCAGCGTGTTGTAATGGTGAGCATCGTGCCCCCATAATGGTTGTAAACAGGCGAAGATAACGGTGTTGCTTGCTGCAATTTCTTTTATTTCTGTTATAACTGAAATTATTGTGTGTAGGTAATCTTAAAAACTAACGTGCGATTATTTTTTAGGGAGAAAGCGGGTAATAGTTGTGCCTAGAGAAAACAATTTAATCAAGGTCGATTTAGGGAGCTGTTGCATTTGCTCATACCAGTGAGCCATTGATGAGACAAAGTCGGTCATTGTGCTGATACGCAATTTGACCTCGTTAGGGGTTTGTTGGTCGTTTTCCATTTCTTGCACACATTGGCGCAATAGCGCTAGGGTGGGGTCGATCTCACGCTGTTTACGTTGTGCGACAATGGTCATCAGCATATCCCAAGTATCGCCGACGGCATCAAAATGATCACGGCGATCGCCGAGTACAGGGGTAGTTTTAATCAGCTGCCAGCTGAGTAACTCTTTAATACTCGTGCTGACATTTGAACGTGCAATCGACAGTATCGCGGTAATTTGCTCTGCATTCAATGGTTCAGGTGCAAGGTATAGCAGCGCGTGGATTTGAGAAACACTGCGATTGACACCCCACCGAGTACCCATTTCACCCCAGTGGAGTATATATTTTTCCATGACTGGTGTTAGTTTCATTTAGCACCTCGCAATATTCGATATCATTAATTTCAGTATTTACTGAAATTAATGATATCGAATGCTGGGCGTTTGTCAACTGGTGCTTTAGCATAACTCGTGTACTATTGCGGCATACTCGTTAATCATCGTGCTTATGTCATATAAACAACAAGTTAAACAAGCTGCCAGAGACCACTTATTAACACTTAACTATTACCTTAATCACTACAAAGAGGTGATTTGGTTAATTGGAGATGGGCGTAGTGGCACTACGTGGGTTGCCGATTTAATTAATCACAACAAGCAATTTAGAGAGATGTTTGAGCCATTTCATCCAACACTTGTTGATGATATGGCGTTTATGGAACCCCACTATTACATGCAACCGGGATCGTCTGATGTGCAATTAGAGGCGCAAGCTGCGGCTGTATTTAGTGGCAGGCTCAAGCATGCCCGTGTAGATGAGGCTAATTGGTCTTATTTTTATCAAGGCTTATTAGTTAAGGATATTTTTGCAAACTTATTTGCCTTTTGGGCAGTGAAGAAATTCCCGTCGATTAAGCCTGTGCTATTACTGCGCAACCCCTTTGCAGTGGCGCTATCAAAATATAAAAAGCGACATTGGTATTGGATGACTGATCCGTTAGCGTTTTTGAGGCAAGAAACACTAGTGAATGATTATTTGCAACCTTATGTAGATATCATACACACTACCAGTGAAAAACAGGATTATATTCTATCGCAAATTATTATTTGGTGTGTTGTCAATACTGTACCACTTAAGCAATTTAAGAAAGATGCACTGCATACTGTGTTTTATGAAGATGCATTCTTGCAGCCGCAAAAAGAAATTGACGCTATTTTTGATTTTGTAGGTGGGCAACATAAATCTATCACCATTGATTCTCAAGTCGTGGCTAAACCCAGTAGGGTGGTTAGTAATGCTAGCCATTTCAATAGTCAATCCTTGCGGCTTGATAGTTGGTGTGATGAGCTTACACGCACTCAAATTGATGAAGGTTTATTTATTTTAGACGCATTTGGTTTGGCTGAATTGTATGATGAGAAATCGTTACCCAATAAAGCACAGTTACAGCAATGGCAAGAGAAAAACTAACAGATATTCGAGTATCGGGTTAATAGGCGTGTTAACCATTATTTAGTTAACACGCCCATGGTGTGTAGATATAAAATCGTTGTACTTTATCAGTGCTATCAGTGCTATCAGTGCTTAGGTTCTGATAAATGCGACGACTAATACTACTAGTATTAGTAGTACTCCAGGTCGGTTGCTTTACCCCAAAACACACGATATGAGAAAATTGTATAGCCTAATATCGCAGGTATAACAAATATTGCTCCCCAAAATATAAACATTAACGACTCTGTTGCACTTACTGCTTCCCATACGGTTAACTGTTGCGGGATAACAAAGGGGTAAAAACTAAATGCTAGTCCTGAAAAGCACAATACAAAAATAATAACAGTATTTAAAAAAGGGAGCCAACATCCAAAATCATTTTCCTGGGGCATCTTTTTTAACATTCTATCATTAATAAAAAACAAACCCATGCACACCAATGGTATTGGCAATAGTAATAATCCGTAGATGGTATTGGTCCATTTAGATAAAATCTCCGGGCTTACCCATAAGTTCACAATGCAGACCAGCATAACACCAAATGCCATTAGCCATCCTGTGCGGCGAGTCCAATCAGTGGCTCGTTGTTGTAATTTACCTTCGGTTTTCATTATTAACCAGCAGCCACCAATGTAGCTATAAGCGGCAGTTACGCAAAGCCCACTGATAATGCCAAAGCTAATGCCCAGTGTTGTATAGTTAAAACCAGTAATATACATTCCCAACATAAACCCCTGAGATAACGATGTTACTAGTGAGCCAAATTTAAAAATACCATCCCATGTGTCTTGGTAGGTGCTCACTACTTTCGCTCGAAAATCAAAGGCGACACCGCGTAAAATAAGCCCACACAACATAATGGCCGCAGGTAGATACAGCTCGCGTAAAATAATACTGTGCGCTGTTGGAAAAGCGATTAGCAATAGTCCTACCGCTAGCACTAGCCAGGTTTCATTGGCATCCCAAAAAGGACCAATTGAGGCAATCATTCGATCGCGCTGCTCTTTTGAATCATTTGGCAACAAAATACCAACACCTAAATCGTACCCATCCAAAATAGAGTAGACTAAAATCGATAACCCCATCAGGCCAATAAATATGGTTGGCAGCCACTGTTCGATATTCATACTGAAATCCTCTTTTTAATAAGCGCTGGCAGAGCTAGAGTGAACGAACGTATTCTGCTGGTCTGTATTTTGATATTGTTCATCCTCTTCTATTGCGACTGCACGATGGGCCATGGTGCGTAACGTTAATAGATAAGCGATAAGTAAACCTACATACAGTGATACATATAATGCTAATGATAAAGCCACATTAGAGGGCGCTATAGGTGTGACCGCATCAGCGGTTTTAAGAATGCCACTGACAAGGTAGGGTTGGCGGCCAATTTCAGTCACATACCAACCTGAGAGTGTCGCTACCCAGCCTGAAAATGTCATAGCAACAAATGTTTTTAATACCAGCGGCGGGATTGATTTACGTTTAATAATATAATACGCACCTACCCATGCAACCAATAGCATCATAAAGCCAACAGCCACCATAATTCTAAATCCCCAGAAAACGGGTGCAACAGGGGGGTGTTCACCTTCAAATTCATTGAGCCCTTTTATTTCACCGTCAAGCTCATGTGTGAGTATTAAGCTGGCCATTTTAGGTATCTCTATTGCGTACTTATTGGTACGCGTCTCTTCATCGGGTAGTGCAAAGAGCACGAGCGGAGCCCCTTTTTCTGTTTCCCAAACCCCCTCTATCGCAGCAATTTTTTGCGGCTGATGCTCTAGTGTATTTAATCCATGAATATCGCCGACAAACACTTGTATGGGAATTAAAATACTCGCCAGTACAATAGCCGTTTTTAAGGCTACCTTCGGCGCGCGCTTATTATCACCGTTGAGTATTCTATACGCAGAAATACCTGCGACTAAAAATGAAGCGGTTAGGCCTGATGCGAGTAATACATGTGCGAGGCGGTAAGGTAGTGATGGATTAAAAATAACGGCCCACCAATCAATAGGGTAGGCGATACCTTCGCGCATTTCAAAGCCAGTGGGTGTTTGCATCCACGAGTTTAATGATAAGATCCAAAATGCTGAAAAAGTAGTACCAAGGGCAACAAGTGCGGTTGCTAAGGTGTGAATACGGTTGGGGACGCGCTTTCCACCAAATAACATGATCCCAAGAAACGTAGCTTCAAGAAAAAAAGCAGTCAGTACTTCATAGCCTAGTAGTGGCCCAGCAATATTGCCAACCTTTTCCATATAACCCGGCCAGTTAGTGCCAAATTGAAATGACATGGTAATGCCGCTGACAACGCCCAGTGCAAAAGAGAGTGCGAATACTTTTACCCAAAAACGATAGGCTCGCATCCAGACGGGTTCTTTTGAAAAATCAAAGCGTATTTTAAAATATAATAAAAACCAACATAATGCGATAGTAATTGTCGGAAATAAAATATGAAAACTAATGTTTGTCGCAAATTGGATTCTCGATAAAATGAGTGTATCCAACATAATACTTCTCCTGTTTAAGCTAGAGCGCAGAGTGTCGTTACGGATAAAAAAGCTGCGCGATAAAGAGTGGTGGGTAGCTGGCAATTAGAGATCACGTCTTCATTGACGGGTTGCCGTAAGCTAAATGTACAATCAATGATGGCAATTGTTGAGTGATGTGATCTCTATTGACCTGCTGCGATAGCCTGATAAAAAATAATGTCGGATTAAGATTTTTTAACTAACTTATCTTTGATACTCAATACTTTGCTAACACCTGCGCCCATTTTCATCAGCGCGCGTAGGTTTTCTGGATTCATCTTTTGTAGCTCGCTTGACCAGCGTGTGGACATTTCCATCAGTTGATGAATTTCTTCCATTTTGCTTTGAGCAAATTTATCTTCACTGTTACCTGGTTTTTCCAGTAGTAAATCGCGTAGTACACTTAATGTGGGTTCAACTTCTCGTTTGCGGCGCTCTTCAAAAACGGTGCGTGCCATATCCCAGACATCACCTAAAGACGAGTAGTAATCTTTACGGTCTCCCTGATAGTGCTGAACTTTGACCAGCCGCCAAGCTTGTAGCTCTTTAATGCCCATGCTGACATTGCCTCGCGATATAGTCAGTGCTTCGGCAATTTGATCCGCATAGAGAGGCTCTTCTGTGACCACAAGCAGCGCATAAATTTGAGCGACGGTGCGATTGATGCCCCAGCGGCTTCCCATCTCGCCAAAGTGCAGGACAAATGATTGCACCATTGGTGTCATTTCCATGAATGTATTCCTGTGTTTTGAATTTTCAGTAATTATTGAAAGTTTATAACATAAGCTTTTTCATAGCAATAGGCCTATTGCTCTATTGGGGCTAATTGTTCATTTTTTTGTGGCATATCGGCATTGTAATGTGTTGAGGTTATGTTGAACTTGGCTCAGTGATTATGGTCCATTATTACGTGGTGCGGGTCACTCTACCTAGTGTGTGGGCTCTCTTTTTCTTTTTAGTAACAGTGTGTATTGATGGCTATGACTTCTCTTCTCTCTCGACGGGACTTATTAAAGGCGGGTGCAGCGGGTGCGCTAAGTACGGTATTGTTGGGCTCAGTCAAAGCAGCAGAGCCAGCGCGAGGTATCGTTGGGCAGGCCGCTCCAGAGTTGAATATCCCTTATTGGGTTGACGGTAATGGCAATAAAGCAGCGGCTTTTTCTGTTGCGGCTAACCGAGGTAAGTGGGTTTTTTTGAAGTGCTTTCAGCACTGGTGTCCAGGTTGTCACTCATCGGGGTTTCCTAGTTTACAACAATTGGTGGCAAAATTTGGTGAGCACCCGCAGGTTGCTATTGCGGCTATTCAAACGACCTTTGAAGGCTTCTCTACCAATAATCGTGCAGCACTAGTCAAAAACCAGCAGCGTTATAATCTGGCTATCCCCTTTGGGCACGATACAGGCGATGAGAGCGCCCCTCATGGCGATAGCCGCCGTTACCCTAATACAATGTTGAGCTATCGCACCGGGGGCACACCGTGGATGGTATTGATTAACCCCGAGGGCCGTGTTGTCTTCAATGATTTTCATATCAATATGCAAAAGCTCATTGCACTCTTAGAGCAACAGCTTATTGTATAGCGATTGTATATGCTGGGTTACATTTCTCTATCTATACATGATTAAACACTAACATACACTGACAAATCAGTAACAAATCTATACAGCCTTAAAATAACTGACCTATTACTATATGTAGGATACGTTATTGAATGAGGAGGATGTATGAGTTATCGCATTGCGGGAATGCTAGCGTTATCTGTTCTATTGTTGTCTGCCTGTGGCAGTGATAGTGTTAAAAAAAAACTAGAAGAAGAATTTAAAACAACGTCCTATCGAAATATGAAAGGTCTATGGCGTTCTGATGGCTACAATGAGGTCATTGAAATCAAAGACCGTATCCAAAAGACATACCAAATTAGTCGAGGACATTGCTTTTTAGTCAGTGAAGAACCTCTGAGCCAAGTTACTCGTGATCGCCCCCGTGTATTTACCAATGTTATTCGAGATCGTTTTTATACCGATGCGTCGCTATTGATTGAGGAGACTCATCCATACTATTACGATCGGTTAGGCCGGCTACCTCGGGAGTGCCGCGATAGCCTCACCGGGGAAACTGATAATGCGGTTGTTAATTTCAAAGCATTCTGGCATAGCTTTAATGATTATTACGCTTTCTTTTCTCTAAGAAATGTTAATTGGCCTGATATATATAGTGAATATTTATTAAGGGCTGAACGTATTCGAGATACCGGTGAGGGCGATTTATTTCAACTATTTGCAGAAATTTTGCCACAATTTAACGATGGACATGTAGGGCTTATTGATAAAGAGGGGGAGCGGTTCATTGATTCTGAGCGTTTCACTACTGTACAGCAGCGCGTTATCGATGAATTTAGGCGGCGTTTCTCCGATGCTGTTCTCGAACAGGACTATATGCGTGACCCAAGGGGAGCGACATCGCTAAGTGAGTATATTCTCTATCGCCAAGTGCAATACACCGATGAATTAGTGCAGGATTTTTTTGTCAATATTAACGGTTATTTACGTGAGCCTCTACGCAAGGCGGCAAATGACAAGGTACAGTGGGGAGTGATTGACAGCGGTAATATTGGCTATTTGCATATTGCTGAAATGGATGGTTTTGTTGATGGCAACCCAACTGATCGCGAACAGCTCGATGCACTAGCTGCTGCGCTGGATCAGGCAATAGCCAGATTGCAGCCGACAGATCAATTAGTGATTGATATCCGTTTTAATGATGGAGGTAGCGATGCCATGAGTCTTGAAATAGCCAAGCGCTTTTTTGATCAAAAGCGCTTTGTGTTTAGAAAACGCGCACGTGATAGGGATAGTTTTTCTCCTTGGTCGCGCATTTCTGTGGTGCAGGGCACTGCTCCAATCTATAGCAAACCTATTACTATTTTAACTAGCGGAATCACTGCCAGTGCCGCAGAAGTCTTTGTGCTGTCAATGAATGTATTGCCTAATGTCCGACTTGTGGGTGAGCGCACCAATGGTATTTTGTCTGATATTCTCAATGTCGAATTACCCAATGGCTGGATGCTTGGTTTATCTAATGAAATGTATGAAGCGGCCGATGGTATTGTGTATGAAGGCCGTGGCATACCTGTTGAGCAAGCAGCACTGTTGTTTGACCCCAATTATCGAGTGAATCAACTGGATGCAGGGATTGAGGCTGTATTACAAATGCGCAATTAATAGATGTGATCTTTTATATTACAGCTTAACAGCCATGGGTAGTAGCGATCTATCCATGGCTGTTGCGGTTAACGTTTTTGAATATTAGTAAGCGCGTGTTCAACTGCCATGAGCACTTGTGCTGGTGCTGTACCACCGATATGGTTACGTGCAGCCACTGACCCCTCAAGTGTTAATACATCAAATACATCGTCATGAATATCGCTGGAGAACTGTTGCAGCTCAGATAGAGACATCTCTGAGAGATCTTTGTTGGTATCAATACCAAAAGCAACGGATTTACCTACTATCTCGTGGGCATCCCTAAAGGCAACGCCATTGCGCACTAAGTAGTCTGCAAGGTCTGTTGCCGTAGAGAAGCCACGCTTTGCCGCTTCGTACATGGTGTCTTTTTTTGCGCTGATGGCTGGTATCATATCAGCGAATGCGCGCAGGCAATCTTTTACGGTATCAACGGTATCAAATAATGGTTCTTTATCTTCTTGATTATCTTTGTTATACGCAAGCGGTTGAGATTTCATCAGTGTTAACAAGCTTAATAAATGGCCATTGACCCGGCCAGTTTTACCCCTTACAAGCTCTGGAACATCGGGGTTCTTTTTTTGCGGCATAATGGATGAGCCGGTACAAAAGCGATCGGGTAAGTCAATGAAGTCAAATTGCGCCGATGCCCACAACACTAGCTCTTCACTGGCGCGCGAGAGGTGAGTCATCAGTATGCTGGCAAATGAGCAAAACTCAATTGCAAAATCCCGATCACTGACGGAATCTAAAGAATTGGCCGTTGGGCGGCTAAAGCCCAATAGCTCGGCGCTGTACTCGCGTGCAATTGGGTAGGTGGTGCCCGCTAGTGCAGCGGCTCCCAGCGGCGACTGGTTTAAGCGCTCCCGACAGTCTTGTAGGCGGCTGTAGTCGCGTTCTAGCATTTCAAACCAGGCCAGTAGATGATGGCCAAAGGTGACGGGTTGTGCCGTTTGCAGGTGGGTAAAGCCGGGCATAATGGTACTGGCTTCACGTTTGGCCAGTGTAAGTAGGCCCGATTGTAGGCGAGTGAGTTCGGCACTTATAGCATCAATCTCGTCTCTCAGGTAAAGGCGAATGTCCGTTGCTACCTGGTCGTTACGTGAACGTCCTGTGTGCAGTTTTTTACCCGTGATACCAATGCGCTGCGTTAAGGCCGCTTCGATATTCATATGAACATCTTCTAGCTGAATTGACCATTCGAACGTGCCTTGTTCTATGTCTGTGCGAATACTTTCAAGGCCATCGATGATTTGTTGCTTTTCGCTGTCGCTTAATACACCTACCTTGGCGAGCATAGTGGCGTGAGCAATGGAGCCATTAATATCATGGTGGTAAAGGCGTTGGTCAAATTCGACTGATGCGGTAAATCGCTCGACAAAAGCATCGGTTGCTTCGCTAAAGCGACCGCCCCAGGGTTTTAGTGTGTTCTCATCTTGGCTCATGATCTATTGCGGGTACTCTTGGTTAAAACAAACATTAGGCCTTGGCACGCTAGAGGGATTAGCAAACCCAGGATACGGGTGGCGATTATAGCGCAATTAGTGTGTGTTATGCCTAATGTTGCACACCGCTATTTGTTTAGTGGCGAGTTAAGCGCATTTCTGTTAGCGTATGGCCTGTCTAAAGCATCAATAAATGCCGTTGAATCAAACTCTTAAGCGCCATTAATGAAAACAACTACAATTTCAGCTAAAACGGTTCTGCTCCCTCATTTATGTGAGGCTCAAAGTGTATTAGGGCTGGTCGTTGCCGGTGAACTGCTAGCGATGGCACTTGTCGTGGCAAATAACCAATGGCCGAACTTTTCTTGGTCGCAGCTAGGTGTCACTTCACTGGTTGTACAGTGGATTGTTCTATCATCGGCGGCGGCGTTGTGTTTATTGCGTCACGGTTTTAGCCAATTCTCGCCATTGGTGGGGGGAGGGCTTGCGTACTCGGTGGTACTGGCGATAGCCGCGATTATACTTACTGCGGGGCAGTGGTTATTCTGGCCGGCATTCGATATAAAATCGTGGTCGCAACACATGGCGTTATCGGCTATTTTTTCAGGCATTATGCTGCGCTATCTGTATTTACAGCAGCAGCTGCGCAATCAACAGCAGGCCGAACTTGAGTCGCGAATACAAGCATTGCAGGCGCGCATTCGCCCACATTTTCTCTTTAATAGTATGAATACTATTGCCAGCTTAGTATCGATTGACCCTGATGCGGCCGAGCGTGTGGTTGAGGACTTGAGTGAACTTTTTCGGGCCAGCCTTCAAGTGGCAGGGCTTGTACCCTTGGAAGAAGAATTATCACTGTGTCGCAGCTATGTTGATATCGAGCAGGTTCGTTTAGGCGATCGTCTAGGTGTTGATTGGCAATGTGATGATTGCCCCAGCCATGTCAAAATTCCTCGCTTATCATTGCAGCCTCTGATTGAGAATGCGATCTATCATGGTATTCAAGGGCTGCGTACGGGCGGTGTTGTTGAAGTGTTTGTACGTCACTCTGAGACAGACTTATTTATTCAGGTGCGCAACCCGTTTCCCACTCGCTATACCTACGATAAAACAGACCAGGGTCATCAAATAGCGATGACAAATATTAATTATCGTCTACAAGCGTATTATGGACAAAAGGCGTCCTTGCTAGTACAAATACAGCCAGGTGATGAAATGCAAGACTATTATGTGGTCACCATTCGTCTGCCTGTTGCTGCTGTGCATGAGCATATACCCGGTGATGAGCCTGATAATATGGGATAAATAAGCCGTAGTATGTTGTTGTCAGCAGGCTGGTCGTAGAATGATAATGATATAAAGAATGAGAACTAACCAATTAAAGGGGTGTTTATGGATATATTAATCGTTGATGACGAGCCGCTAGCACGACAGCGACTGCATCGAATAGTAGAAGAGCTTGGGCATGAGGTCGTTGCTGAGGCACAAAATGCAGAAGAAGCGTTAGTGGCTGTTAATACCTATGACCCAACCTTGGTCTTATTAGATATTGAAATGCCGGGAGAAACAGGCTTGCAAGCGGCAGAAAAAATATCAGCCCTTGAAAACCCACCAGCGATTATTTTTTGTACGGCTTATGATCAATATGCACTCGATGCATTTGATACTTTAGCTGTTGGGTATCTGTTAAAGCCTGTTAAAAAAGAACAGTTAGAGACAGCGCTTGTCAAAGCACAAACCTTGACTAAGGCACAGTTACAGGCAATATCATCACAGCCTGCGTCTACGCAACCAGATGAAGACAGCAAACGCAAACATATTACTTCTAAGAGCCATCGTGGTATGGAGCTGGTACCATTAGAGTCGGTACGTTGTTTTATGGCGGATCAAAAGTATGTCACTGTGTATCATGTCGATGGTAAAGTACTGATTGATGAAACGCTAAAAGACCTAGAGACAGAGTTGTCGGGCCACTTTATCCGCATACATCGCAATGCTTTGGTATCAATTCCACATATACAAGGCATGGAGCGCGATAGCGGTGGCCACTATTCTGTTCGCCTACAGGGCATTGATGAAAAACCGATGGTGAGCCGGCGCTATGCAGGCAAACTGCGCGATATGCTAAAAAGCTTGTAGCTTTGTTGTTTAAAGCTTGTGGCGCGTAGCGTCTATTGGCTGAGCTAGTACTTTGATCGTGCTGTGTATCTTAACCACTGTTGAGGTATATGCACGAGCTGCGTTATATATTATTAATAGTGAGTTGTCCTTATGCCTTCCTCTTCTAATTCCATTGTGATTGCTACTCGTGAAAGTGCGTTGGCACTATGGCAGGCTGAGCATATCAAGTCGCGTTTAGAGGCTCTCTACCCTACGCTGTCGGTCGCATTGCTGCCAATGACCAGCCGGGGTGACAAAATACTCGATGTGCCGCTGGCTAAAGTTGGGGGCAAAGGGCTATTTGTAAAAGAGCTTGAACACGCGCTATTGAATAAACAGGCCGATATTGCTGTGCACTCTATGAAAGATGTACCTATGGAGTTTCCAGATGGATTGGAGTTGGCGGTTATTTGTGAGCGCGAAGACCCCCGAGATGCCTTTGTCTCCAATCGTTATGACTCATTAACGGCTTTACCCGAAGGGGCCGTTGTGGGGACATCGAGTTTGCGTCGCCAATGTCAATTGTTGGCCATTCGACCGGATTTAGAGATTCAATTTCTGCGTGGTAATGTGAATACACGGTTAAAAAAACTTGATGACGGACTTTATGATGCCATTATTCTGGCCGCAGCGGGCTTAGTGCGCTTAGGTATGAGTGATCGCATTAAGCAAACGATAGCACCAGAGACGTGTTTGCCGTCTGGTGGGCAGGGTGCAATCGGTATTGAGTGCCGCAGTGATGATGTACATACCCGTGCATTATTGCAACCTTTAGCCCACGCGTTGACGACAGAAAGCGTGCTGGCTGAGCGCGCACTTAACCGCCGCCTTGAAGGCGGCTGCCAAGTGCCCATTGCTTGTTATGCGATCCGCAAGCCCGGTGCCCCAGAGACATTGTGGTTGCGAGGGCTAGTTGGCCAGCCTGATGGCAAGCAAATGCTATTTGAAGAAATGGAGGGCCTACCTAGTGATGCAGAATCAATGGGCGTTGCTGTGGCCGAAAGATTGCTATCTGCGGGTGCCGACAAGATTTTACATGCCGTATACCAAGGGCAGGCAGACTAGCGGTACAATAAGCAGGTATGACACTATTGAACTCACTCGACGGGCTCTGTTTACTAGTGACCCGACCCCGGCACCAGGCTGATAGCTGGGCGCAGCAGTTGCGCGCATTGGGTGCCACGGTTTTTGTGCAGCCGATGATGGAGATTGCCCCGTTAGTGGATGACATCTCTCGTGCGAAAATAGTGAACCTTATCCAGCGTCTGGATGAATACCAAAAAGTGATATTTGTGAGCCAGAACGCGGTCTGTCACGGGGTTGAGTGGATCGACCAATACTGGCCGCAATTGCCCGTTGGGATAGATTTTTTTGCGATTGGGAAAATGACGGCGAAGGCATTAATGGATAGTGCTATTATGACTTGTGCAGCGCATATTGAAGTGAATGGGCGGGCGATGAATAGCGAGTCATTGTTAGCGATGGAGAGTTTACATAACATCGCCAATGAAAAAATTCTTATTTTTCGAGGTCGTGGAGGCCGCACTCACTTAGGCGATTGTTTAATAGCGCGTGGTGCCTATGTCGATTATTGTGAGTCCTACCAGCGTAAGGTACCAGACCGTATTGGTCAACAATTGCCCGGCGGGTTTTATAATGAGGCGCAAGCAAATACTGTGACAGTCGTTCACAGTGGCGAAACACTGGAAAACCTAGTGAAGGTAGTAACACCTGAGCAGCTATCTTGGCTGAAACAACAACCGCTACTGTTGCCGGGGCAACGGGTGGCAACAATAGCAAAATCATTGGGATTTAACCGTATTATAATGGCGGAAAATGCAACCCATGAAGGAATGATTGAGGCACTATATGAGTGGCAAAAAGAGAAGGGGCTCTAAAGAGAGTTCTGAGGATAATACGGCCGGGGCTAGCACTACTAATACCAGTACTACCGATGTCGATAAGCCCGATGAAGTGATAGCGCTTGGCGGCGATAGCGCCAGCGAGTCAGAGCGGGCAAGCACTGAGGCCGAAGCATCGAGTAGTGGTACTGCCGTTACCGATAGTGTCGATAGCACAAACACCGAGCCTGCTGATACCGACGCCGTTAATGAGGCGACCCAACAAGGCAGTGCGGCGGCTGTTAGCTCTACGCATAACACTACGCCCCAAGAATCAATACAGCCGCCTGAGCAAAAAGCTCATACGGCTCATACGGACACTACAGTGACTTCATCATCGAACACATCAACATCTTCTGCATCGACACCCGCATCGGCGGCGACTAAAAAGACCTCTAGTCTGGTCGGCGTGATCAGTCTTATTTTATCGCTGTTAACATTACTACTGCTAGTTATTGCCGGGTATTTTGGCTGGCAGCAATGGCAACAGTGGCAGCAATCTTTGGCGGCGCAAGAGCAAACATTCAGTGGTTTGAATGAAAAAATCGAGCGGCAGCAGGCATCGTTGTCATCATTAAAAGGCCAACAGCAGAGTGTTCAACAAAGCGGCGAATCGACGGTGACTTTGGTTGAGACGCTGAAAAATGATCAACAATTATTGCAGCGCCGTCTGCAAAGCCATGCCAATCGATTACAGTCGTTATCAGGTACTAGCCGCAATGATTGGCTGTTAGCTGAAGCACGCTATTTACTGCGTCTTGCCAATCAGCGGCTGTTGATGGAGCGTGCGACCGATGGTGCACAGGCACTGCTTGAATCGGCGGATCAAATTCTTGTCGCTATTGATGATGTTGATTTATTTCGCGTTCGAGATGCCATCGCCAGCGATATTGTAGCTTTAAAGCTCGCCCCAACGATTGACCGTGAAGGGCTCTACTTGCGGCTGTCAGCTATGTCTAAGCAGCTTGATCAGATACCGGCTATTCCTCGTACACGAGGCTTGGCAGTTGAGGAAGTTGATGCGGCGCCACTAGCTGCCGATGAAGCTGCTGAACCTGTGAAATGGTATTGGGTAATGTTTAATAGCATTAAAGATAGCCTGAAAATACTGGATAAGTATGTGCAGGTCACACGACTCGATGAACCACCCCAGCCGATGCTCAGTGCCGATCAACAATCGTATATGATCCATAATTTGCGGTTGCTATTTGAACAGGCTCAACTGGCCTTGTTGCGTGAGCAGCAGACTATTTATCAAGACAGTCTACAACAAGCGCAAGATTGGATTAATACTTATTATACCCACTATGAAAATAAAGCTACTTTTATTAAAGAGATTGATACGCTACAGCAGTTGCCGGTTAAGCAGAATCTGCCGGATATTTCGGGCTCGCTTAAGCAGCTAACAGCCTATATTGAACGCTACCATAAACTGACCCCAGATCAGTCCAGCGCTGAGCCATCGGCTTCTGAGCCAGCAACGAAAGGGAGTGAATAATGAAGCTGCTTTGGTTCTTTTTACTACTGTGTGTATTTCTCGTCGGCGGGGGTAGCCTTTACAATCTTGTCGAAAATGATAGCGGTTATGTGTTGATTGTTTGGGGTAATTACAGCATAGAAATGAGCATTTGGTTTGCGCTGATTGCCGTGGTTGCCGCTACTGTGCTTATCTACCTCACGGTGCGTCTGTTGCTGGGGAGTGCTCGCGGTGTTAGTAATGCCACGAAATCTGTACTGGGCTATAACGCCCGTGTTGCTGAGCAGCGCACAATACAAGGGCTATTGTATTTTATTGAAGGGAATTGGTCGTTGGCAAAACGCCATTTGGTGAAGTCAGCTAAAAAGACCCAGACGCCGATTATTAATTATCTTGCCGCTGCGCGCAGTGCCTATGAGTTAGGCGATGAACAAGAGGCGTTACAATTACTGCATAAGGCCGAGAATAGTGCGGATAACAGTGAGTTGGCCGTAGCACTAACACAGGCGAGGATGCAATTAGCTAACCAGCAACATGAGCAGGCTGTTGCCACATTAGAGCGTGCCTCCGATATTGCCCGCGACCACCCCATGGTGCTGGAATTACTACAGCAAGCGTATGTTACACTCAGCGACTGGCCGTCATTAAAAGCGTTGATGCCTCGGCTGAGACGTTACCGGGTAGGCACTGACGATCAACGCCAACAGCTTGAAATGAAATTGTATCGCGAGTGGCTCGCTGATGTTATCGAACAGTCCTCGCGTTTGGCCGACGATGAGAAACTCCCCTCTATTCGCCAGTGTTGGCAGCAAGTGCCAGACGAGCATCGCTCTGATGAGTTGCTGGTTTCATCTTATGTCGCTCAGTTGATGGCTTTTGGTGACTATGACGAAGCTGAGAGACTATTGAATAAATCACTGCGTAAACAGTGGTTTGATCGTTGGGTTGACCTCTATGGCTTACTTAATTGTAATGACAGTAAAAAGCCACTGCTATTTGCCGAGGGTTGGTTGAAAGCCAGGCCAAATAACGGTTCGTTATTATTGGCTTTGGGGCGCTTGTGCTTGCGTAATCAACAGTGGGGGCGCGCGCGCGAATATTTTGAAAACAGTCTTGCACAGCAACCACGTCCAGAAACGTATGCTGAGCTTGCACGCTTATTGGCTCATTTAGGTGAGCATAAGGCGAGTACTGATTTATATCAGCAAGGGTTATTATTGACCGCTCATACATTGCCTAAATTGCCACAGCCTGTCGAAAGAGTGGCCGGCTAAGAGCAACCAAAACACTACAGACGAAAGAGTGTTTATACTCTTGATCGCCACAATGGTTTCTCCTGCTCTCGGAGATAGTACATGTGTTTAAGTTTCTTTGTTGTTAGGGGGGCGAAATACTCGCCCCATCACGAGTGCTTAATAACGCTACACTCGCTAGTGTGTATCGCTCTCATGGTCTTTAGGCCAGTCAATAATAAAGGTTGTTCCCTCGCCTTTATTTGATTCCAACGCTATCTTTCCATCAGCTTCAAGTACAATTTTTTGTACAAATGCCAGCCCCATACCACTGCCTTCCATATCATTTTTTGAATGGTGTTTTTCAAACATGTTAAAAACTTTATCTTGATAATCATCATCAATGCCCGGCCCATCATCCTTGATATAAAACCGATAGTAGTTGTCGAGTTCTTCAACCCATAAATGAATATTGCCAGAGGATTTATCATGATGTTTAATGGCGTTGCCAACAATATTATAAAAAATATGCCTAATAGGCATTGTATGGATAACAACCTTATCTAGGCTTGCATCTAAATGTATGGTGAATTCAGCAGGTATGGTGATCAGTTCACAGGCTTCATTAATGATCGTTTGTGCATTTACTTTAATCGAGCAACTATTTTTAGAATCACTAATCTTTGCGTAATCCAGCAGATCCTCTAGCAGTCTTTCCATGTGCCATACACGTTTGCGTAAGGTATTGAGGTGCTCTTTACTTTGAGTGTTGAGTGCATCGCCGGCGTCAGTGCTAATGCGCTCAGATAGCTGGTTAATTGATCGTAGTGGTGACTTTAAATCGTGTGAGGCAATATAGACAAATTTTTCTAACTCTTGATTAGATTTTTTCAGTGCTCCCATAGTTTGTTTTAGTTTTTCTTCTGCATCTCGTTGTTCAGTGATATCTTGTGCAACAACTAGAACACTTTTTTCTCGTGTGGCTGGGTCGATATAAGGTACTTTATCAGTTTTGACCCAGCTGGCGGTTGCGCCTTTAGGGTGATACTGCTCAATTATACCCAGTTTAGGTATGCCCGATCGAATAACATTTAAATCATCATCATGATATTTTTTTGCCATTTCAGGAAATAAATCATAAGTATTTTTACCTTCAAAATCAGAGGCGGTACCACCCATGGTGGCAGCCGCTGTTTGATTAAGACGCAAGATATGATTTTTATCATCTTTGTAGAAAATAGCGAGAGGTACATTGTTAAAAATTAACTCTAATTCACGTTTTTGTTTTTGCAGTTCTTTTTCGGCAATAATTTTATCGGTTACATCAATGATAACGGCAGAACTTCTTATAAAATGACCACTGCTGTCATATTCACTGATGGCCGATAAAGATACATCAATTATATTGCCGTTATTTTTTACCATCTGGTAGGCGACATCATTGCATGTGCCTTCTTTAAAAAATTGTGGGATAGCGATATTTTTAGCATATTGCTTCGAATCATCGGTTAAAAACTCTAAAGAACTTTTGCCTATTACATCTTCTCTGTTATACCCCATCGTATCTAGCCAATGTTCGCTGACGCTGATAATAATACCTTCTTTATTGATAGAGTGCATCATTACTGGAGTGTTGTTATATAGTGCTTTAAATCTATGTGAGGTTTCGTTGATTTGAAGTTCTTTGTTTTTTGCTTCGGTAATGTCTGTCTTAATGCCGCCAATGGCATACATTGATCCATCTGTTCGATATAAAGGGAATTTTACTGAAGCAAAATAATAATCCTTTCCGTTAATATTTCGATGTTCTTCATAAGATAGTGTTTTTTTATGCGTTATAACTTGATTATCTGTGTCGCTATAAAATTCAGCGGTGTTTGCATCAAAAATTTCATCGTTATTTTTACCGATAACCTCTTCAGATTTCTTTTCAATTAAATTAAGGAAATATTCATTAACAATAATAAATTGATTTTTTAGGTTTTTAATAAATATAACGGAGTTTGCATTGTTTATAATGGCATTAAAATGAGAGTTTATTTCTTTTATTTTATCTTCGGCTGCTTTTTTCTCATGTATATCTTTAACAAAGTAGTAACAGCCATCTACTTCATGATTTTGAGATAGTCTGGGAACTAGTGTTACTTGAATGTAAAACTCTTCTTCCTGTTTGTTGAGCGCTCTGAGTTCTAGCGTTACTTTGCCTGCTTTTTGCATTGTTT
>Ga0193960_1000127_pt1 | contig 32093 bp, 31 predicted proteins | sample FB_3_MG_FD_140338 | JGI IMG/M metagenome (GOLD analysis project Ga0193960, IMG submission 140338) | Microbial mat bacterial communities from the Broadkill River, Lewes, Delaware, United States - FB_3_MG | ecosystem: Environmental > Aquatic > Freshwater > River > Microbial mats | place: USA... | reverse complement strand
CCTTTTCTTGCAATAGCAAGGGTAAGCAATAAATAGGTTTTTTATAAGTGACTGTCCTATATAGCTCCTCTCTGTATAGCTCTTCTCTATATAGTTCCTCTCTATATAGTTCCTATGTGAGCGCCTTGTTATAGTTTTAACCCGCTAAGATGAATCTCTCGCAAACAAAATATAATAAAGTAGAGGCTAAAGCAATTGGCACGATCTATCCATACACATTTTATGACACACTCATTGCACCACTGTACCATCAATCACAGGTTTAATTAATAAGTCCCACGCGCGTTGATCGAGTATGCCGACATGCTTGTAGCGAATAACACCCGCGCTGTCGACTAGGTAGGTTTCAGGTGCGCCGTATACGCCCAACTCGATACCTAAACGGCCACTGGCATCAACAATATTGGCGCGGTACGGGTTGCCTAGTTCGGTTAGCCACTGCTTAGCCGCTGGGGAGTTGTCTTTATAGTTAATACCAAAAATAGCCACACCCTGCTCGGCGAGCGTTAATAAAAACGGGTGCTCTACTTTACAGGCGACACACCAAGTGGCCCATACATTGACGAGAAAAAAATCTTGCGGAAATGCCGTGTTATCGATGGTGGTTGATTCATCAGCCAGTGCGGGCAAGCTAAAGGTCGGGAAGGCATTGTCAATTAACGCCGAGGGCATTTCATTAGGGTCCATCGATAAACCGCGCCAAAAAAAGATCGACAGTACAATAAAAATGCCTAACGGAATAAATAGTTTTAAGCGCTGCATGAGGGGCTGTTCTCTTTGTTATTAATCACTACACGGGCATTCATAGCTGTATGGTTACTATGAATACCCGCGATTAAAGGCTGTGTAAAAAGCACGTTAATTAAACGGCCAGTTAAGCACTAGGCTCGCTATTGGTTAACGCCGCAGTCGTTGCCGTTACAGAGGCCATTGATGAGCCCGTAGCATTGGCGCCCGTGCGCTCAGGCTGCGGTGCCTTTTTAGCCAAACGGTAGCGTTTATCTAAAATGGCGAGTAATCCGCCAAGGGCCATAAAGAGCGAACCAAACCAAATCCAGTTAACAAAGGGTTTATCGTGAATGCGAATAGCCCAGGCTTGTTTGCCATTATTAGGTTCTAATTGCTCACCTAATGCAATATAAATATCGCCCCAAAAGCCAGAGTCAATCGCCGCTTCTGTCATTGTATTACCGCCGGAGAGATAAAGGCGCTTTTCAGGTTTTAGCACAGAGATAACATTGCCCTCACTGATGACATTGATGGTACCTTGTTGGGCGCGGTAGTTAGGTCCCATAACTTGCTTAACGCCTTCAAATTGGTAGTGGTAGCGACCCAATAGCAATTGTTGATCTTGCTCTATGCGAATATCGCGCTGGTCACTGTAGATAGTGTTAAGTCCGGCGCCCAGTACGGTGACAGCTACGCCAATATGTGCGAGCATCATCCCATAATAGCTTTTTGATAGTTTACTAAAGCCGCGCTGCCAGGTTTTTGCCTGGCGCACTTTATGGGCACAATCAGCCAGTGTGGTTAAGCTTACCCAGGCACCAATAAAGACGGTAATAGCAGCGGTGATTTTATAGGTCTCGCTGTAGGCGAAGGGGAATATCACCGCGATCGCCACACTGAGCATCAGTGGGTGCTTCATTAAGCCAATAATGCGCTGGGTGCGGGTTTGCTTCCAGAGGGTTTGTGGCCCTACACCAAGACATAGACACAACAGCGCCATCAAGGGCACAAAAACGATATTAAAGTACGGTGGCCCCACCGAGACTTTCCAACCAAATACCTGTGCAAACAGTGGGTAGAGTGTGCCTAGTAGTACCGTTAACATCATCACAGCCAGTAAGATATTGTTTATCAGCAAAAAGGTTTCGCGCGAGAGAATATCAAACTGGGTAACGCTTTTTACCACCGGCGCTCGCAGGGCATAGAGTGTTAAGGAACCCCCGACTACGGCTAATAAAAAGCCGAGAATAAACACACCGCGCTCGGGGTCGCTGGCAAAGGCATGCACTGAAGTTAACACCCCTGAGCGCACGAGAAAGGTGCCCAACAAACTTAAAGAGAAAGCAAATATCGCCAGTAAAATAGTCCAGCTTTTAAAAACTCCGCGCTTTTCAGTCACTGCCAGTGAATGTATCAATGCGGTGCCGACCAGCCAAGGCATAAACGAGGCGTTTTCAACGGGGTCCCAAAACCACCAGCCGCCCCACCCTAACTCGTAATAAGCCCACCAACTGCCCAGTGCGATACCTACAGTTAAGAACGACCAAGCAACGGTTGTCCAAGGGCGCGACCAACGCGCCCAAGCGCTATCGAGGCGCCCCGATAACAGTGCGGCAATGGCAAAGGCGAAAGCCACTGAAAACCCCACATAACCCATATACAACATCGGTGGGTGAATAATAAGGCCGGGGTCTTGCAACAATGGGTTGAGATCACCACCTTCGGCAGGGGCACCGGGTAAAATGCGATCAAACGGGTTAGAAGTAAGCAGCATAAACAGTAAAAAGCCGACGCCAATCATGCCCATAATCGACAATACACGCGCTAGCATATCCAGCGGTAAATTGCGGCTAAACAGGCTCACAGCAAATGTCCAGGTCGATAAAATTAACCCCCACAATAGCAGTGAACCTTCGTGCCCACCCCAAACCGCACTGACTTTATACTGTACCGGCAGCAGTGTGTTGGAGTGGTTGGCCACATATTTAACGGAGAAGTCGTCTTGCAAAAAGGCCCAGGTTAAACACAAGAAGCTCACTAGCAAAAACACAAAACTGCCACTGGCAAGTGCGCGGCAACTGGCACTTAGCAAGGTATTTTTAGTGTACACACCTATCAACGGCAAGGTTGCTAGGCAGATACACAAACACAGCGAGAGTATTAACGAGAAATGTCCAAGTTCGGGGATCATAGTGGTGTCCTATAGCATGCCTTTAAGGGCGTCGCAGGTTTCGGCATGTTCGCTGCCATCAACGGCTACCTGGTTTTCTTTTAGCGTATCGGCGACTTCAGGGGGGGTATAGTTTTCATCGTGTTTAGCAAGCACTTCTGTGGCCATAAATTCACCTTGTTGGCTTACCTTACCATTGACCACGACGGCCTCACCTTCGGCAAATAAGTCCGGTAAAATACCGTCGTAGCGCACCAGCATATTGGCAATACCGTCGGTAATGCGAAAGCTGACCGCGAGGCTGTCGTGCGCGCGATCAACGCTGCCGGCAATCACACAACCACCGGCGCGAATACGCGTTTCTAGTGGTGCTTCACCGGCAATAATTTTTGACGGCGGGTAGAAAAGGTTGATATTTTCACGCAGTGCGTAGGCCATTAATAAAACGGCAATACTGGAAAATACCACAATAAAAAGTACTAAATATAATCGCTGTTTACGTTGCGCATGCATATCAATCAATAACCTGTTTTAAACCGAAGATAAGTGCTGTTTGTTAGCGGGCACCTTGTTAGTTAACACTAGGTGGTGGGGCAACCGGCTGCCCTTGCTCAATACGTTGCTGGCGCTGGAGTTGTAAGGTCAGTTGGCGCTTTCGTGCACGCGGATACAACATCAACAATAACAGCGCCACTACCGTTAACAGGTAACACGACCAGACGTAAGCCCCATGTCCGCCCATGTCTATAAATGTACTTAACGATTCAAATTGAAAGTTCACTCTCCACCTCTTTAATCTTACTCATCTTGCTCAGACTTAACCCTACTCAGACGCCACCGGGCTCTGTTTGTTCTACCGCGACGTTATTCACTATGACGCTTTCAGCAATAGTGCTCTTACCCATTGGGTTCGCTGCTCTCTATCGAGTACTTCTGCACGAGTCCAGTGCAGCAGTAACCATGTATAAAGCGTATAAAAACCAATAATCATTATAATTAATGGGTAGGCCATTGATGGGTCAATGCTCGAAGGCCCGGTTAGCTTTAGTGTCGCAGGCTGGTGCAATGTAAACCACCAATCGACCGATTTATAAATAATAGGGATATTGATCGTACCCACAAGCGCTAGGATAGCGCTGGCCTTATTCGCAATATCTTGATTTTGATAGGCTCCTTGTAGTGCAATGATCCCTAAGTATAAAAACAGCAATATCAACATTGAGGTAATGCGCGCATCCCATACCCACCAAGTACCCCACGTTGGCTTGCCCCATATAGCACCGGTAATCAGTGATAATGCGGTTAATACAGCCCCGATGGGGGCGGCTGATTTCATCACCATATGTGAGAGTTTCATCCGCCAGATCAAGCCAACAGCACCTGCAATGGCCATTAAGTAGTAACCTGCCAGCGATAGAAAGGCCGCTGGCACATGGATATAAATAATGCGGTAACTATTGCCCTGCTTGCTATCCATGGGGGAGAAACCAAGCCCCCAGATAGCACCTACTGCCAGAAAGCCAAGCCCTGCAACCAGTAACCAAGGCATCCAAGGTGTGGTTTTTTCATAAAACCACCGAGGGGAGCCTAAACGATGAAACCATTGCCAGTTCAAAATAAACCTCTGTTTATAGCCAATACGCACTATCGCTGTGCACGCACTGTACGTTAATTATCATTATAAATATATTGTCTAAGTCATTGTTCTATAAAATATTAGCTATTTTGCACGCTCATTTTTAACGCACCGCTAATCGCCAGCGGTGCCAAAACTATCGCGGCGGATAAAAAAGCCCCTAAAATAGCGAGCATACCACCAATAGCAAGCCCCTCTACAGCACTGCGTACGGCACTGGCACCAAAAATAAGCACAGGTACATATAACGGCATAATAATCAGTGATAACAGTAAGCCACCTTTACGCAACGACACGGTTAAGGCCGCACCAATCGCGCCAATCAAGCTTAATATACCGGTCCCTAGGAATAGGGATAACCATAGCGGTACATAGCCTTGGGCCGGCAGCGATAATAATACCCCGAGTAACGGGGCTACAATAGTCAGTGGCAACCCAATGGTTAACCAGTGGGCCAAGACTTTTGCCAAGACTAAAAAATACAGCGGTTGGGGGCTAGCGATCAATTGCTCTAAAGACCCATCTTCGTAGTCTGTTCGAAATAGACCATCGAGGGATAACAGGCTAGCCAAGAGAGCAATTACCCACAGCAGCCCCGGTGCCAACATCGATAGTGTCTGGGCACTGGGCGAGATACCCAGTGGCATCATGGTAACAACGATCAAAAAGAATACAATGGGGTTGACCATATCCCCGCGCTGGCGAAAACCAATGGTTAAATCCCGACGCAGTAATACCCAAAACCCCTGCCCGGCCGATGGCACAGTGGCAAGTGGTCTCAATAATGGCGGCAACTGACTCACGAGCACACCTGCTGTGCTGTAGTGGCTGCAAACTTAGGCTGGTAATGGGTGAGATTGAGTGATTTAACCCCTGAGAGCGAGAGCGCCTGATGAGTGGTGAGTATAACCACACCACCGCGCCGAGCGTGTGTGCTCAGTAGGGTTTCCAGTTCGCTCACACCTTGGTGATCAATTGCGGTAAAAGGCTCATCGAGTACCCAGACACATGCCGTTGACAGGTGTAATCGGGCAAGGGCTATACGGCGCTGTTGCCCTGCTGAGAGTTGATAACCGGGCATATCTTCATAGCCGTATAAGCCTACGGCGTGTAAGGCATGATCGATCGCGGTGACATCTGCCGGTTGGTGTAGACCGCTAAGCCACTGGAGATTCTCTCGCGGTGTCAATGTTTTCTTAACACCCGCAAAGTGGCCAATAAACAGCAGATTAGCGTAATAGTCAGCACTAGAGTCGACAAGAGAGGTACCCTGCCAACGAATCTCGCCTTCATAATCCGGCGAGAGTGTGGTTAATGCGCGCAGCAGTGTCGTTTTACCGCTACCATTAGGGCCTTCGATTTGCACGATATCACCGGGCTCAATGCTAAAATTAACACCGCTAAAGAGCACTCGCTGATCTCTTTCGCAGTGTAGATTAGTGAGTTCTATTAGTGCTGGCGCCAAAAAATATAATCCTAGTTATCAATGGTGAAACGACATTACTTAAGCGACTTAATCACAAAAAAACACTGCTACCTCGGTGGCAATGTGGTGTGTGCCTTGCTTGCACAGATTAAGGCGCAAAATCGAACATGGCGTTAGCGCTGTGATCACAAAGTTTTTGCCGATAAGTCTCTGTCAGTAAGCGTTGATCAATAAACATCGCGTACTGAATAGCGATTAGCGCAGTTACAAGCTTGCCATCATAACATGCCCTAGCCTGGCTATTAATGCCGAAAATACCGATGCATACCGACTAAAATAGTGAACCGACGCTCACGGTTTAATCAGGCAGGCCCGGCATAATGGCGGCCTATTATAGAGATGTTAGCAAAAATGGGTACTAGTTAATGCATCCTCTGAATTATTGACTATAGTCAATACAAGCCCTTCTCTTTCTCTTATGCGGTGTCACTGTGGTCGATATTGTCCCTAATACACTACGTACTAATACGCTTGCCACAGCTAATACGACACAAGTACCCGCACAGGCAGCGCCCCAAAGCCTGGCTTTAAACAGTGCCCAAACACAACAGAGAGCACCAGTTAACACCCAGGCTCTTCTCAATAGGCTCTCTATTGGGGAGACCCTAACCGCTCAAGTAGCCGCCATCAAGCCACTCAATAGCGAGCACCAGCAGCCGCTAAAAAACAGTAACCCCGGGCTGGTTGCACAACTACAACAAGGCCTTAAAACAGCGCGAGACAGCACCACAGCAGGGACAACCAACCTACCAAATTTGTCACTATTGACCCTGACAACACAAAGGCAATCACTACTGGCAATAACCACACAGCCAGTTGCACTGGGTGCGCAATTGCAGCTTAAGAAAGAATCGTCGCAGCGATTAAGCTTTACGTTCTTACAAGCCCCAGCAAAGACCAACACGACACCGGCTATTGAACAAGCCTTTAGCGCCAACCAGCCCAACACATCAAAACAAGCACTTATGGCCTCGGTGGTGGCACTGCTAAAACAGGCGCTACCCAATCAGCAATCAGTTACACAAAGCTTACAAACCAGCCAGATTTTACAGCGGCTACCCAGTAATGTGTTATCGCAATTATTAAGCCCGGCGATAGTGACTACTGTTAAACACCTACAACAGCACAGTTATTCCCCAACGGCCAATAATAGCCACCACCTTAAAGCAGCCCTACAATCAAGTGGCCTGTTTAGTGAAAATTTACTGCAAAAACACGTGGCCAAAAATACGACAATATCAACCCCGGCCAGCGATCTTAAAAGCATGCTGTTAAAAGCACAGCACACCCTACAGCGCGTACTTTCAATCTCGACAAATACGCCCACATCGACCAGCCATACGTCAACCCACGACACCAAAGGGCATATCGATAATACGCTCACTAAGCTTGATCAATTGGTCTTAAACAGCCTAAAAGAAGCCGGCACTTATCGCCCAATACCCCAGGTTACACATACGCCATCGCTATCGTCGTCACAATACCCCGGTATCAGCGCGCTATTTCAACTACTGGGCATACCGTCAACACCGGCTGTGCGTCACTTTCACGCTCAATCACAGCCATCGTTACATGAACTTAAGCGTATTATTAATCAGCAGTTATTAGCACAGATTGATGGCGTGCTGGCTAAATTGCAGGTCAATCAACTCAAGTCGTTAGGGCTTGAAGCCACAGTATTTGAGAGTAAAACACCGGCGCAACAATTTTTTATTGAGCTGCCACTACGCTGGCAGGATCAATACTACCCTTTGCAGTTAACGATTAAAGAACATATAGAGGAAGAGGCAAATACTCATCAGCACAACGACTCATCAACACAGCGCCGATGGCAAGTATTTATGTCTTTTGATTTGCCCAATGAAGAGCAGCTTCACTCACAGCTTACTCTTATCGAGGAGCGTGTTTCTGCGGTGCTGTGGGCTGAGTCCAGCAGCCTCTGCGCCAAAGCCAATAATGAACTTGCTACACTGCGTGCGGCACTGCAAAGCAAAGGGTTAGAGGTGAAAGATTTACAGTGTATACACGGCAAGCCCCCTCAAGATAATGTGAGTCTGGGGTATAACTTAATTGATATTAAAACATAACCCTAACAAAGAATACTTACCACAATTCAGCAATGACTAAAGACAGTGAATAGCCCATGAGCGCACCCATTAATGAAGATGACTTACAACAAGCCGTTGCACTTTTTTACGATGGCGAGAATGCCCCTACAATTACAGCAAAGGGGACGGGTGTTTTGGCGGAAGATATCATTGCATTAGCACAAGCCAACGAGATTACGCTGTGCAATAACAAAGCACTGGTTGAATTACTCATGAGTATTGAGCTAGGTGAGCAAATCCCTGAAAGCCTTTATAGCGCTATCGCACAAATTATTGCATTTGCTTACCACTTACAGGGAAGGCAACCCGATCAAGGTGACCCTGCCCTGCGCTGAAGGAGCCAGCTAAAACTAGTAAATACGCTCTTGTGCTGGCAGTGCTTGCAGACCATCACCTGATGGATTAGCACTTTTTGATTGCTCGCTTTCACGCTGCTCTTTGCCTGCTTGCAAAGCGATGGCGATCACTCTCGATATGGGCTCTCTATTGGCTTGCTGTACTTGTACCCTCGCGGTGATATAGTGCCGACCGGCACTATTGGCAATAATGGATATATCGAGCGCTAATGGCTCGCGCGCTGCCAGTAAATAGGGGTTGTCAGGCTCACCTTGTACCAGTGTTAACCCTTCACTCAACGTTAAGCTAATGTTTGCCTCACCGGCTGTGTACCCATGCGCAAGAGCAAGGCTTACCGCCTGCTCGGTAAACGGCTCCACTGTGCGCACAGCTGTATCCATAAATTGAAAATCAGCACCGGGCTTTTGATAGTTACTTTCTCCATGGTGTCCATGACTGTGTGCATGATGAGCATCATGTGATGGCTTAAGCGGTGTAACCACCGCTTCGCTGGAGGCCGTTGGCTGGCCGCCGCAAGCCGACAAGGTAATCGCTATAAGCGTCAACCCACACAGTTGAATCATACCCGGCAATTGTTGTAGTTGAAATGACAATATTTTTTGCATAGTGTTTCTCTGGCTAACGCTAACTCAAGGGTTAATCGATAATAAGGCTAATCGTGTTGTTAGATAACAATGGTTATCTAACAATAAATGCAATGGCTGTATTGATACATTAACTATCCGACACACTAACATCAAAGCAAACATCACCTGCTTGCTGCCCTGTTATATTGGTATATTGAAAAACTTCAAACCAATAACTGCCGGGGTTTAAGGTAATTACAAAAGTTTCACTGTTACTCACTTGACTACGCGCAGATCGCAATAGGGAGCCATCACGATACAGTGTGATATCAGGATCGGCATTGGCAAGGCCGCTAGTGCGCACCGCACTAAAGCGATAAGAGCCTTGCGCATTCAGTGTTACCCTAAAAAAGCGTCGATTGCCCAATTTATTAAACACACCGTTGTCATCGTGGCTGCATACATTAATCGTTTGACCGTTATTAATGGTATTAATCACCGGCAGCTCAGCCGCTAATGTCGTCTCATTAGTGCCAAAAGCATCGGTGCCAAAAATATTTTGCCCCGCTAACAGCCCTGTAATATTACTGCCCGGGTTATTGGCTCGCACACGATCAGCCAGTAAATAAATACTTAAAGGCGAGTCAAAACCGGTAAATTCAGTAGAGGTTAGCGCCTCGTATAATGCTTCAAAACCAAGGCTCACCGTATCAGCACCATCGTCATTGCTATCGAAAATATCATAGATAATCGACTGTGCTGAATCTTCACTAAACCACCCGCGACGGGTACTGACGACATTATTATTTTCAACAGAAAAGCCAAAACCCAAGGCTTGGCCGGCGGCTTCGGTATCTCGGTATACGGGCCGCCCAGTGGTAATAGCCGCGAGCGCATTGCCCCAACCCTCACTAAAGGCAATACGAATATCTAGCCGGTCGTTTAAACTGTGTGGCCCACCAATAGAGTCATCACGTGAAAATACATCCTGAAAGTAGTGCCCCCACTCATGGGCAACGACATGATCATCGTATTCATCGGTATCACTATTTTCTTCGCCCAGCACAAAAATTTCTGTGGTACTAGAACGGTAGAAACTGGTGCTTATTTCGCCGTTATTCTCGTTGCCGGCAGCGGGCTGATTATTAACACTCCAATTCACTAGCAGTGCTGGAAAGTTTGCCGTGCTATCGGCACCAATCACGGTTTGCATCGACTGGTAAATAGTATCTAGAATTGCAAAAGGCCCTGCACTGCGCGTTTGCGTGTAGGCAGCACCGGTCCATCCTGAAGGGGCATGCAAGTCACGTCGTTGGCTAGCATCACCGGTATCAGCTAGACCACCGGTTAATACATACAGTGATTTATTGTTGGTATTATCAACAACACGCACATCCCAACTCGGCGAGCCTGTCTGTACCAATTGTGCACGTACGCGTACCCGCAGCGTGGTTCCAGCAGGGACATTAAAGTTGTATTCGCCATCGGTGGTGGTGGTAGTTGAAGCAAAAATGCCATTGCTATTACACGCCTCAACCGTAGCACCACGCACCGGTAGCGCCTGCTCGAGACTATATTGAAGACCATTAAAAAAGGCAGAGGTCGGTACATCAGCATAGGTAATTCTACCGCTGACCGTAATAGTGGTCGCACTGCCATTACCAATAAAGGTAGCGCCACAAGCCGCTAGTGCACCGCCGTTATCGTCATCATCGTCGCCACCATCACTGCCGCCGCCACAAGCCCCCAACAGCAGGCAGGAGAGCAGTGAGATTTCCTTAATAGGTAAAGCACGGAGAAAAAGGGTCATTACTACAAGACTCTGTTGTTATAAGATTAAGTTATGATACACATTCTCATTCGATTTACTGTAATGAGCCTCACATAAACACTAGCAGATTATTCAACAAGCAGCGAATAACGGCATCTAAGGGAAAGCAACAGGTAACCCTCCTAACCCACAGTAACCATTAGGGTTTTTAGCAAGGTACTGCTGATGATAATCCTCGGCATAATAAAATGCCCCCGCCGCTTGAATCTCTGTCGTTATCGCCTGAGCTCGATCGCCCAACGATTGGTTTAACGCCTGTTGATAATGCGCCAGGCTTGCCTTAGCTAGCGCGAGCTGTTCGCTATTTGTGCAGTAAATGCCAGAGCGGTATTGAGTGCCCCGGTCATTGCCTTGAGCCATACCCTGAGTGGGGTCATGGGATTCCCAAAAACAAGTAAGTAACGACGCGGCACTGATCTGGTCGGGCCAAAAAACAATCAACACTACCTCGTTATGCCCCGTTTCACCAGAGCAAACCTCTTCATAGGTAGGATTAGGTGTATGCCCTGCACTGTAACCTACTGCGGTGGTGTATACACCATCAAGTGTCCAAAAGCGCTTTTCAGCTCCCCAAAAACACCCTAGCCCCACCATTAATTGCTGCGTGTTATCGGGAAATGGCGCTACCAGTGGGCGCTTGAGTACAGCGTGTTGCCCGGTTACATTTATTGGTGTGTCACGCCCGGGCAGCGCGCTATCTGGCGTGGGGATTGTCAGTTTTTTGGAGTTAGTGAAAAACATATCATCACCTAATTTAGAGCAAGTGCTAAACGCACTTATTAAACAGTGCCCAATAACAACAACCGCTATCAAGCAATATCGAGTACAAAGCCCGACATATTATACGGGTGGGGTGCAGACCACGGCTCATAACTGGCTGAAAATAGCTCGACTGCGTGCTCAGCCACCCACTGAAAGGGTTCACGCCCGGGGTCAGCAATAACGACCCGGCTAACACCAGCTTCGTAACAACGATAAATTAATGCCGACAAAGGCTCTGCAAGCTCATCCCAAAAACAGATGTCAGATGCAATCACCATATCATAGTTTGCCAGATCTTCAATTTTCAATGATTCGAAACTAGAGTGTCTGGTTGTCAAAGTAACCTTGTTGATCGCCGCATGGTGGTGGCAATAGGGAAAAACGCGCTCATCGGCATCCAGGGCTGTGACATCGGCTTGAAATGACTTGGCACAATAAATACTGCTAATACCCCAGCCACAACCGATATCGATAATACGCAGGCCATTGTCTGGTGGATAGCACGATAGATAATCAATCAACAAACAGCTTGAATTCCACAGTTTATTGCCATGTAAGCTTGTATTACCCGTTTGCCGACGCAATCGTCGGATATCTTTGTGGCTATTTTTTAATACCGTTAGCCCATAGACTTGCCGGCTATGAACGTTACTATCATTGTTCTCACTGTAATGATCGCTCAAACTATACATGCCTCACACGGCTGAGTTTATCATTTAGCAGGCACACTACTTAAGGGCCCTCTTACTTAACAGTCGCTATAATATGGTTTAGTATAGCCCTAAGCAATTAAAGAATTTAGTCGTTATTATGAGTGAACCTGCCGCGATCATCCAGGCGAGATCTCCCTCCCCCTACTTTGCCGCTATTGACTTGGGGTCTAATAGCTTTCACATGCTAGTGGTAAAGATTAATACTACCGGCGGGTTTGAAGTTATTGATCGAGTTAAAGATATGGTGCAAATCGCCAAGGGGCTCAGTGCAAGTGGTATATTGTCCGATGAGGCTCAAACCAGAGCGCTCGATTGCCTGGCTTGCTTTCGCGAACGCCTTCGCGATATCCCTGATGATCACGTGCGCGTGGTTGGTACTAAGGCGCTGCGTAGCGCTGCCAATGCGATGGCATTTCTCAATCACGCTGAGTCTGTACTGGGCCACCCTATTAATATTGTCTCGGGCTACGAAGAAGCCCGACTAGTCTATTTAGGGGCAGCGCCAAATATTAGTGCCGACAAAGGCCGACGCTTAATTATCGATATTGGTGGGGGCAGTACTGAATTTATTCTGGGCCACGATCAACAACCTGATTATTTAGAAAGCCTCAGTATTGGCTGCGTTACCTACACGGATCGATTTTCACAAAACGGTATTATTAACGCTGACTCACTCACTGAAATTTACCTTGCAACCTGTGCTGAACTAGAGGCCATCTGTACGCCTTATCGTGATCACGGTTGGGACATTTGCGTTGGCACATCTGGTACTATGCGTGCAATTGCCTCTTTAATGCCGGGCAAAACTGATACCGGTATTATCACTGCCGATTATTTAACAGAATTATTTTGCGCATTGAAAACACCCGAAGGGCCTGCCTTGCCACAAATATCGGCGCGCAGGCGCGCTGTATTACCCGCAGGGGTTGCCATATTAATGGCCATTTTCAATGAATTGGCGTTAAGTGAAATACACGTTTTAAAAGCAACCCTTAAAGAGGGATTAATTTACGACACACTCGGACGGCTATCGCATGAAGATCGTCGCGATGGCACAGTGCAAGCCTTAATGACACAATATCGTGTCGATACAGAACAAGCTAGACGAGTCAGCGATACACTGCAACACTTTTTTAGCGCACTGCCTACCCCCATTATTAACGGTATCGCAGTTGATAAATTATTACACTGGGCGGCATTATTACATGAAATTGGTTTATGTATGTCGCATTCGGGGTATCATCATCACGGCTACTATTTATTAAAGCACAGTGACCTTGCAGGCTTTGGCCGACTTGAACAAGAGCTGCTAGCGCTACTGGTCGGCACTCATCGACGCAAAATACGCCTTGACCAACTATCCGGTTTTAGCGATATAACTCAACAACACCTTCGCCCTTTATTTATTTGTCTACGCTTGGCGGTTATACTCAATCACCGCCGAGAAAACAATCAAGATTGGCCAGCGATTAATTTTATTGATAATACCGTTGCGCTGGTTTTTCCGCAGGGATGGCTAGCGGCCCACCCGTTAAGCTATCGGCATTTAGAAAAAGAACGCGCTTACCTAGCTGCTATTAATATACAACTCACCTATCATTGATTAAGAGAGCATTATGGTACGTAGCCTTTTACTTATTATCGCTTTAGTGCTGTTTTTTATAGTACTTAAGCGCATTCGTCGCCAACCACCAGAGCAACAGCGCACCACGATAAAAATATACGCACTCTATGGTCTCATTGGTGGAATTATTCTATTGGCACTTACAGGTAAAATACACTGGATTGGCGCGGCCATTGCCGCTTTTATTCCCTTTGTTCAACGACTTGCCAGCCTCGGTTTTAAACTATTTCCGCTGTATGAACAATGGCGCAGAGAACATAAACAACAGCCCCCCGCAACACCGTCGACATCTGCCATGGATTACAATGAAGCGATGCAAGTCTTTGGTTTTGAAACACTTGAGAGTAAATCGCAAATTATTAAACGCCACCGAGAGTTGATGCAAAAAAATCACCCTGACAGAGGGGGCAGCGATTATTTAGCGGCTCGTATCAATGAAGCCAAGACAGTATTAATAAACGCATTAAACGACTCATGATCGATGGCGCATCGCTCACACAAAACAGCCAACCAAGTAACGTCGGCGCAGCTACAAATGCACTAACAAATCACTGGCGAGTTTATATTATCCTAGCCTCTAATGGCAGTCTATATACGGGCATAACGACCAACATGTGCAAACGCTGGCGGCAACACAGCCGCCGACAGGGCGCTAAGTTTTTTTACGGTAAAAAACCTATCGCACTTTGTTATGTAGAGCCTGGGCACTCAAGAAGTAGCGCCAGTCAACGTGAATATGCGATAAAACAATTCACCCGAAAACAAAAGTGGGCGTTAATACTGCAACACTATGGGCCGCTATTATTATGAGTATTACCTATATTACTGCTCGCCAATAGTACCGCCAATGAGCGTGAGCGAAATTCACGAAAATACAAGACTGCCACTACTAGTGTGGTAAACAAGATAAATACCCACGGATTGATAAACCAACCAATCACTGACAAGGAGAAATAATAAGCACGCAGACCATAATTATAAGCATGGCTTGCCAAATCGATAACCTTTCCCGCTGAACGAATATATTCATTCGCCAGGGCGGCATCATTTTTAATAACATCTGGCGCGGGCGCGGCACCGATTAATACAGAGGCAAAACCGTACTGGCGCATAGACCATGTGAAGGTAAAAAAGGTGTACACATAAATACAAATTAGCACCACAAGCTTGGATTGAATTAACGTAATAGTGGTCGGTGCATAAAAGGGCAATGCAGATAACACATTATACAGTTTATCGGTTGCGGTAAATGCTGTCAGTAAGCCAGCCAATACCAGAATACTGGTTGAGGCAAGAAACGTAACATTGCGCTCAATATTGGAAATAAGTGCAGCATCAGAGATACGCTGTTCGCGATCCAGCATTTCTTTCATCCAAGCAAATCGATAGCGATGCAAAACCGAGGATAAACTATCACTGCGCTTTGCCATCACACGGGCAAAACGGGAATAGCCAATCCAGCAAAACAGCATCCAGCACAGAGCGAAGATATTTAACCACTCAATTGAACTCATTTTTAATTTACTCCACACTAAAAGGATGCCTGCAACAGAGCTGTTTGCAGGAGATAAAAGCAGGTTACAATAGCCCCTCTATTCACACTATTATAACCCATTGTATTTTATGCCTAGACAATACTGCCCACAATGTCACCGCCCGATTGTCAGCTGTGTGTGCAAGATCATTGAAAAACACTTACCGACTGGCTTGCATACACACACTCGTGTACTTATTATTCAGCACCCAAAAGAAGAAAACCACCCCAAAGGCACTGGGCGTCTACTCCACCTGTGCCTACCCAACAGCCAACTGTTGATCACCGAAACCCTACCGTGTGCACTGGAAGCTCAACTACAGCAGTCCAATAGCGCCCTGCTCTATCCTCAGACACAAGAAAGCGAACCATTTATACCACATGCTGGCACAAATACTGACACCCAGTTGATTATTCTCGATGGTACCTGGCGTAAAACCCGCAAGCTCTTGCACCTGAACGCTGGGCTTAGACAGCTACCTAGACTATCATTAGAGGAGGCTCACGTTGGCCCGTCTAACTACCGCATTCGCAAGGCACACAAAAGCGGTCAATTAGCCACCATTGAGGCTGCGGCACTGGCGCTACAATTAGTTGAGCCGTGCGCACACGAATACCAAGGTTTACGCGATACATTTAATGGCTTTATCGACTTTAAAGAAAGTGAACAGGCCACTAGGCAAACTCAAAAATAACTATTAAATAGTGTTACTATAGCGACATTAGCGGCATTCAATAATACGCTACACACATATTATGCTATGAATAGCCAAGCGGGCTCTCGCTGGCTGATTCGTAACCAATCAAATCATCAAGCAAGAGGGTTTTATGCAAGAGACCAGTCACCCAAGTTTTGAGTGGATCCGCAGCCATACAATTGCGGCGCTGAACATCACAGTGAGCGAATACCGCCATCAAAAAACAGGTGCTCAGCACATCCACTTACACGCTGATAATGCTGAGAATGTCTTTTTAGTTGCCCTGCGTACGGTACCTGAAGACTCTACAGGTGTTGCCCATATTTTAGAGCATACCGCGCTGTGTGGCAGCGAAAAATACCCTGTTCGCGACCCGTTTTTTATGATGATTAGGCGATCACTCAATACGTTTATGAACGCATTTACCAGCTCTGACTGGACCGCCTACCCCTTTGCCAGCCAAAATCGTAAAGATTTTGACAATTTACTCGATGTGTACCTTGATGCTGTATTTTTCTCACGCCTCGATGAGTTAGACTTTGCCCAGGAAGGCCATCGCGTAGATTTTGCACAACCTGGCAATCTCGATAGTGAGCTGGTTTATAAAGGTGTTGTCTACAATGAAATGAAAGGTGCTATGAGTTCAGTTCCCTCACAGCTATGGCATACTTTTTGTAAATATTTATTTCCTACCAGCACTTATCACCACAATAGCGGTGGCGAGCCTGAACACATCCCCGATTTAAGTTACGAGCAACTACGCGCTTTTTATAAAACACACTACCACCCTAGTAATGCTATCTTTATGACCTTTGGTGATATTCCGGCAATTGAACTACAAGAGGCTTTTGAATCACGCGCGCTGCATCATTTTGAACAACAACAAGAAACAATCAGTGTCGCGCCAGAAAAACGCTACCATGCTCCGATTCGAGTTGAAGAGGCCTACCCTTATACCAGCAACGATGACAATACAACGCAGCCCACACAAAAAACACATATTGTAATGGGCTGGCTATTAGGCCCCAGCATTGATTTAAAACACAATCTTGAAGTGAGTTTGCTATCGAGCTTATTACTGGATAATAGTGCATCACCTCTACAACATTTACTTGAGACCTCATCACTGGGTACATCGCCATCGCCTTTGTGTGGTATGGATGAATCACAATATGAAATGCTATTTGCTTGCGGCATAGAAGGTAGCGAACCTGAACATACCCAAGCGTTTGAACAGGAAGTAATTGCCGTACTTGAAAAAATAGCCAGCGACGGTCTACCACAGGAAGATATCGAAGCATCACTGCATCAATTGGAATTACGCCAACGAGAAATTGGCGGCGATAGCTACCCGTACGGATTGCAATTAATACTCACCGGCCTATCAGCAGCGACTCACCGAGGCGATCCGGTAGCACTACTTGACTTAGAAAAAGCCTTGCAACAATTGCGTGAGGATATACGCAGTGAACAGTATATTCAATCGCTTGTGCAACGCTTATTGCTCGATAATCAACATCGAGTTACCTTAACATTACGCCCTGATTGCGAGCTTCAAGAACGCAAAGATAACGCTGAGAAAACACAGCTGGCGCAACATAAAGCACAAATGAGTAACGCACAACTACAAGCCATTGCCGACCAAGCAACAGCGCTAGAGCAACGCCAGCAACAGCAAGACCCAGCCGACATTCTACCCAAGGTAGGCTTAGAAGATATACCCGCAAGCTGTACATTCCCCGCGAGCAATACACAATCGCTTGGCGAACAAACACTGACACACTACCAAACAGGCACAAATGGTTTAGTTTACCAACAGATTATTTGCCCACTGCCCTCTCTTAATAACCAATTGTTAACGTACTTGCCTTACTACACCTATTGCCTCAGTGAAGTGGGTGTAGGTCAGGCTGATTACATGGCCATACAACGACGCCAAGCAGCAACTGTTGGCAGCATTGGTAGTTACTATGGTATTGATGGTGATATAAACAACACCGACAACACGTGTGCTTACGTGACCATCAGCGCTAAAGCACTAACCAATAACCAGCGTGCAATGAACGAGCTGCTCTACGATACACTTACCCATGCACGCTTTGATGAGCGCTCGCGCATACAGGAGCTCATTGCACAAAAACGTGCCGCCCGTGAACAAAGTATTACCGGTAACGGTCACCTACTAGCGATGCAAGCAGCCAGTGCGGGTATTAATCAAACATCGAACATTATTCATCAGTTAATGGGGCTTGGTGGGTTACAACATTTAAAAGAACTGGACGATCAATTATCACAAGGAAAATTTGACCAGCTGCAAGAACAGCTCAGTCAAGTACATGAACAATTAATGGGCGTCAGTAAGCAGTGGTTACTGATTGGAGAGGAACAAAACCTCGCTGACAATATTGCTAATATTGAATCTGTATGGCAAACAATGCTGACTCAAAAACAAGAAGCGCCATTAAGTTTTAGTAGCTCGCTGGAGCGCTCGACATTAAATCAGGCATGGATTACCAATTCGCAGGTGAGTTTTTGTGCAAAAGCCTACCCAACGGTTAGCGCAGGACATGAAGATGCCGCAGCACTGAGCGTGCTTGCCGGTGTCTTGCGCAATGGCTATTTACACAGAACCATTCGTGAACAAGGCGGCGCCTATGGTGGAGGTGCCAGCCAACATAGTGCCGGTGGTAGTTTCCGCTTCTACTCTTATCGTGACCCCAGGATGCTAGAGACACTCAATGATTTTGATAATGCAATTACCTGGTTACAAGAAAGTACTATTACAGCAGCCATGGTAGAGGAATCTATTTTAGGTATTATAGGGTCAATTGATAAACCGGGTTCGCCTGCTGGTGAGGCTAAAAAAGACTTTCATGCTCAACGTAAAGGGCAAACCCAACAACAACGCAAGCAGATTCGCGAGCGCATCATTGCCGTTACTGCTGAGGATTTAAAACGGGTGACGAATACGTACCTTAAACCAGAACTCGCCCATAGTGCTGTAGTCACTGGCGAAGCGAATTCATCGATTGCCGCTGAGCATGGTATGGAGATCATCACCGTATAAAGCCGTAGTGGCTAAACCTGTCAGCTAGGTTTAGCCTTTTTAAGCATGCAGTATTAATGGCCGTTAACATGAAAAAAAATACAGATACTATTGAATTTTCTAGCATATCTCCTAAGCGAACCCTAGAATTACTGTCACCTCGTGAAGTCAGTAGATTAAGAGATTCGGGGCACCGCTCCCATCATGATCTACTGCGAAAATGCGCATTAGCGATATTAAATGTTGATGCCCATAGCGACAATGCAAAAACTATTTTTGACACTTACCCCGACTTTGATATTGAAATTGTGCAACAAGATCGCGGCTTGCGCTTGAACTTGCGCAACGCACCGGCGAATGCGTTTGTCGACGGTGAGATGATCGCCTCTACCCGTGAAATGTTATTTAGCGCCCTGCGCGATATTGTCTACAGTGAATCTGAAAAAAGCTACAAACGTTTTGATTTAACCTCATCAGCAGGTACGAGTGATTATGTCTTTCATTTACTGCGCAATGCTAAATCGATCACAGGCGGTGAGCCCCCGGGGATTGTTGTGTGCTGGGGCGGGCACTCTATTAATGATATTGAATATCAATATACTAAATTGGTGGGCCACGAGTTAGGTCTAAGAGGATTGGATATTTGTACCGGCTGCGGTCCGGGTGCTATGAAGGGACCAATGAAAGGTGCTACTATCGCACACGCTAAGCAACGCGTTACCAATGCCCGCTATTTAGGCATGACAGAGCCTGGAATTATCGCAGCCGAACCCCCTAACCCTATCGTTAATGAACTGGTGATTATGCCAGATATTGAAAAGCGGTTAGAAGCTTTTGTGCGTATTGGGCACGCTATTATTATCTTCCCCGGCGGTGTTGGCACTGCCGAAGAGCTGCTTTATTTATTGGGTATTATGTTGCACCCAAACAATCAGAAAATCCCCTTTACGATCATATTAACCGGCCCGAAATCTTCGGCGGATTACTTCGAGCACCTCGATCGTTTTATTGGCATTACACTGGGCCCTGAAGCGCAACAATATTATGATATTATTGTCGATGATGCCGCAACCGTCGCCAAGAAAGTCAAGAGTGGCATTCAAACGGTTATGGATTATCGCTACCAGGTCAACGATGCCTATCATTTTAACTGGCAGTTAACGATCGATCTTGCCTTTCAATCACCATTTGAACCAACACACGAGAATATCAAACAGCTCACGATTGACAAAAGTATTCCAACCCATGAATTGGCAGCTAATTTACGCCGAGTTTTTTCAAGTATCGTGGCGGGCAATGTAAAAGAAAACGGTATCAAACTTATTGAAACTCACGGCCCGTATCAAATTCGTGGCGACAAAGCCATTATGGCGCCGCTGGATCAATTATTAAGGTCATTTATCAAACAACAACGAATGAAACTGCCGGGCACAACCTACTCACCCTGTTATGAACTTGTCGAGTAATGACAACGTATCAGTTAAGGTAAGTAAATTGTAAAAACGCCTCCGCCCAGTGGCGGGCCATTAGTGAGATGAATGTGACCACTGCGTTCATTCTGCTGATGTAACCCTGCCACTTTAGCCGCAAAAAACAGCCCTAACTGTGTGCTATCACCACCATTTTTGGCAACACTTTCTAACGAGGCCGCACTGAGCATAGCATCGGGAAACCCTTGCCCATCATCAGCAATATCAATCATCAACTGTTGATCTTTTATACTTGCACTAAGGCGTATTTTTTCTTGGGTATAGCGTGCGGCATTGATTAAAATATTATGAATCACATTGCCGATCAAGTCATTATCATAAAACCAGGCCAGATCATCATCGCAGTGAATTTCAACACGGATATTGCGTGTTTTAAAGAGCATATCATTGCGTGCTAATTGTTCCTCTAATGTATCAATAACATAGACCTCATCAATATGTAACGATAAGCGCTGCTGTTGCATATTATAGATAGAAAGCAACTGAATTAATTCAGAATTAATCCGTGAAGCTTCATATTGCAATGTGGCAAACTGAGCTGATTGCACGTCGTTTTGAACTGGCGTTGATTCAATAACCTCCTCTAGAGAGCTCAGCAACATAGTCAGTGAATTTTTCATATCATGAACACTTGAGGCTAACACCAATGAAAAATCCAGTGACTGCTCATCATCTAACGAATTACCCGTACTCATTGTTTTATTAAAAACCTCGCAACATTTCTTTTAGCTGTAAATAACGTTTAAAATGAGGGCTTTCTGTATTAATCATTTTGGTTACGGTATCCATGGTGTAGTGTATTTTATCCATATGCTCATCGGTACTGCCATATTCACGCATCTCACCAATAATAGCCTGCATCAAATTAAGCCTTACGCCAACATGTCTAGGAAAACGTTTTTCTGCACGTGCAAAAAACTCAATCGCTTTAATAAATTGCTTTTGTTGATAAAAGACAATACCTTCTTTATTAATAACCGCCATTGCTTTTCGGTTAAGCTCACTTACTGGTTCGCTCAGTAATCTATCTATTTTTTGCAAGCCCAACTGGTCATATTGGTAATCGGCAATCATTTTTTTTAGTTTCGACTTTGCCTTTTCGTTATAACCATTAGACTCCAGTGTATTAACCCAGTCTATTTCAGTCTGTAGCGCTAGCATTTGTGATTTATCAGCCATATCTTGGGCTTCATCAAGTAACGACTGGGCCTGTATAATCTCTCCTTGTTTGACTTGCAAACGACTGTTTATCAATGTTGATTGCAGTGATGGATCAAGGGCCATATCGGGGAAGTTTTTTTGAATATCATTGAGCGTACGGTTGGCCTCTGGCGCTAAGACTTTTGCTTTTTCACTGTTTTGTTCATATAAATCTGCTGTAGAGCGCGCAAAACTAACATAGTGATCATGGTGGTGGTAACACGAGTGCGGGCTTAATTTAACACTTTTACGATACGCAATAGCCGCAACTTCCATATCATTATTATCTGTTGCAACTTGCGCAAGATTTAACTGCCGCAAAATAGACATTGGCGAAATCGTTACGGCAACATCGAGCACTGTTTGTAACTGATCTGAATTACCCGTTAGCTTGTAGGCTTCGGCTAAGGCATCATAGGCGGATAAGCAATTAGGGTTTTTGCTAATAATACCACTGAGCCAATGGGTTGCTCGCTCAATCTCACCTTGGTACATTTTTACCTTTGCCAATCCAACCTGAGCCCACTCTAAGGTTCGCACCTCTAAAATAGCACGATAAATATTTTCGGCTAAATCGTAGGCACCTGTTTCTATATAAAGCGCTGCAACCATTTTCTGACATTGCATGGCAAGCCGAGCGTTACTTTGAATTTTTTTTTCAAGCAGTGCAATGGCTTTTTCTTTATCGTTAGTATTTAGCGCATGGTAAATATCATTGAGATTTTCGCGTTGCGTAAAAATTCTGTCTAGCCGCTGCTGTAAGGTTTTACCTGTAACGGGCTTTGTTAAATAGCCATCGGGTTCATAATCATAGGCTGACATCACAACATCCCGGTTGGCCTCAGCAGAGAGCAATATAAAAATACTCTCATGTTTAAGCTGTTTTTTATAACGTAACTCTTCTAATAACTGCTGGCCGTTTTTTCCGGGTCCTAAATTATAGTCACATAAAATAAGATCATATTCGTTTTGCAGGCACTTTTCCAGGCCCTCCTCGCCACTGGCAACACTGTCAATGTACTGCACACCCAGATCAACCATTATTTTTTTTAAGGTCGTACGAAAGCTGTCAAAATCATCGACGATTAAAACCCGTAAGCTAGCGTAGCCAGAAAAGGCCATTCTCTCAACATCTCCAAAATACACACATCACTAGCAGCATAGCCTATTTTTGCTAAAATCGCGTAAAATACGGGCTTTCACTGTAGCTCCAGCATCGATATAATGGCTCGTTTTACGGTACCCAAATGGTATCGATTATTGCGTGATACCAGAGACCCCATGGCACAATCCCACGATAAAATTTACGCCGAACCCCTTAGCCATATTGATATCTTTAGCTTTGATGAGCAGGTAGCGAGTGTCTTTCCCGATATGATTCAACGCTCAGTACCTGGTTACAGCACTATTATTGCGATGATTGGCGATATTGCAGAACGCTATGCCAAACCCGACAGCCACTGTTATGATCTAGGCTGCTCGCTCGGAGCGGCAACGCTTGCTATGCGCCACCGTATAAAGGCTACCCAATGTACGCTTATCAGTATTGATAACTCTCAGGCCATGATCGAGAAGTGCCAACAGCACATCGACACGGATACCTTGCGCAGTGGCAGTAGCGTACCTGTAACCTTACAGTGTGCTGATATTAGCTCAATACCGATTGAACGAGCATCGGTGGTGGTGCTTAACTTTACCTTGCAGTTTATTCCACTAGCACAACGTAGAGCGATATTAGACGATATTTACCAAGGGTTACTGCCAGGCGGTGTATTAATTCTCTCGGAAAAAGTTGCTTTTGACGACACCCCACACCATGACTTAATGGTTGATTTACATCACAATTTTAAGCGGGCTAATGGCTATAGTGATCTGGAAATTGCGCAAAAACGCACAGCACTTGAACAAGTACTACAGCCAGAGACCATAGAAACCCATCGGCAGCGCTTAAAGAGCATTGGTTTTAACAGCTCTGATGTATGGTTTCAGTGTTTTAACTTTGCCTCTATGATTGCGGTCAAATAGCCTATGCTACACTATTTTGCCCCTCTTCTTGATGCCCTCAACAAGGGTGATCTCGCGCCTTGGGCGCAACATCTGCCTAAACAAATTAGTGCCGGGCTTTGTGAGCAGCGCTATGGAGATCTCGCAGGCTGGCGTAAAGCGCTAGAAGCCTTGCCTAAAACCACAGTATCGCAGATAGACTTAGCCTATGAAGTGGCTATCGGTAAAGCCGGTGACTGTTCACAAGAAGTCATCGATAGTATTAAGGACCAGCTGCAACAGCTTATCCCTTGGCGCAAAGGCCCTTTTTACGTTCACGACATACACATTGATACAGAATGGCATTCTGACTGGAAGTGGGAGCGAGTGATCCCCCATCTTACACCGCTCAAAGGCAGACAGGTACTCGATGTTGGCTGCGGTAATGGCTACCATTGTTTACGTAGCTATGGTGAGGGCGCCGATAGAGTGATTGGCGTTGATCCATCGCCTCGATTTGTTGTGCAATACTATATGATCAAACACTTTTTAGGCGACATTCCTGTCGATGTTCTGCCATTAGCACTAGAGGATTTACCCGCTGATCTTGCGTATTTCGACACCACTTTTTCAATGGGCGTCCTCTATCACCGCCGCTCACCAATGGATCACCTTAAAGCGCTTAAGTCCACACTCAAACCCGGCGGGCAGCTCGTATTAGAAACCTTATTAATTGAGGGCGAGTCAGGTGCAACTCTCGTGCCTGAGGGCCGCTATGCAATGATGAATAACGTGTGGTTTTTACCCTCTGCCCCAACACTTATTAGTTGGTTGCGCAAATGCGGATTTAAAAACCCAAGGCTGGTTGATATCAATCACACATCAACCGATGAGCAACGACAAACTGACTGGATGAAGTTTCATTCGCTGGCACAATTTTTAGATCCGACAGATAGCCGTAAAACCGTTGAAGGCCACCCGGCTCCTCTACGTGGCGTTTTTGTAGCAGAGGTGTAAATAACAGAGCGCTAAAATAACACAGTCTACCTACACCTAGGTGAACCCCCTCACCTGCTTAGGCTGCAAACTCTCGTAGTATATTTTCACACCATTGATCTAACCGGGCATCGGTTAGCTCTTCTTGCTGGTCTTCATCAATAGCCAACCCAACAAAGAGATTTTCATTCGCAATGAGTGCTTTAGAGGCCTCGAATTCATAGCCTTCTGTTGACCAGTGCCCCACAATATGTGCCCCTGCGCCCACAATGACATCATGTAGCATTCCCATCGCATCAAGGAAATAATCACCATAGCCAAACTGATCACCAAGCCCAAACAAAGCAACGGTTTTACCGCTAAAATCGATAGCTTCCAGATCATCCCAAAACTCTTCCCAGTCGGATTGCAGCTGGCCAAAATCCCAGGTGGGAATACCTAAAATAATATGGCTATATTGTGCAAACTCCAGTTGAGTTACATCTGCAATATCATACAGCTCGACTAATTCCTCACCTAGACGCTGCTGTATACGCTGTGCAACATTCTCCGTATTGCCTTCATCACTGCCGAAAAATAAACCAATCTTATTCACAAAATACCTGCTCTTGAGCAAAACAGGCGCGATTGTCCCAAGTATTGAGCAGAATCGCAACCTTCATTGGCCGCTATAAGGCTAATCGAGCAACTGTTTAATAGGTGTCTGTAAGCGTGGGACAATACACTCAGGCCAGCAGTTTTGCCAACGCCGAACCGTTTACGCCTCTTTTCTAGCGGGATCAATGTTGTTAATGCAGGTGTTGTGGGCATCAATTAATTCCGTCAAAAAGGCTGATGCGGCAACATTGCGGCAAGCAACTGCCGCAAATCCAGCTATACTAATGTCAATATACCGGCACAGAGTGTTCCTTGCTGATTATTTTTTTTGTAACTATTTGTTTTATATAACTTTATTGAAATCGTAAAAAATGGCACATTTTTAGCATTATCAATGTGACAGTACGCTTTATGTGTGTAGGCAAGACAGTACGCGCCCTGTATGGTGCCATCATCGGCTTACTCACAAATAACAGTTGTTGTAGTGACCCCATTAATTGGTCAACATCATGGAAAATAGTTATGGTTACTTCCGTTTATACGCATGATCAAAACCGTGGCAATACTGCCACTGCCCAATCGTTACAAATACCAGAAGATAAGTTTTCTGATATCCAGTTTCGCCTAACGACTATGTTACAAACCACGTTAGAGCTAGAGCCCTTACTGGATTTATTTTTTGGTCAATTGCAGCACTTGCTTAAGCTACAGAGTCTGGTTTTTCAAAATAACTACCAGCATCTCAATATACAGCTTGGCGTTAAAGCTAAACACAGCACGGACTACAACTTAACCGTACAGCAGCAAGAGCTGGGCAATATTGTGTTTACTCGCAAGCAGCGCTTTAGCAATGGGGAACTTGAACAACTAGAAAGTCTGCTCGGCACACTGGTATACCCACTTCGAAATGCTCTCAATTATCGTGAAGCGATTCAGCGCGCTCACAGTGATCCATTAACGGGCTTGGGTAATCGCAGTGCATTAGAGAATGCTATCGAACACCAATGGCAAATGTCCAGACGTTACGATCAGGATTTCTCAGTATTGGTTATAGATATCGATTATTTCAAGAAGGTCAATGACAACTTTGGTCATGATATAGGCGATATGGTCTTAAAAGAAGTTGCCGTCACTATTGATGCAACAACCCGCCAAACCGATTTAACCTTTCGTTACGGTGGTGAAGAATTTGTTGTACTTTTGAGTAAAACCGGCGATGTGGGCGCCCATGTTATTGCAGAGCGCATCCGTGAAAATGTGCAAAACCTTAGTGTCACGGCTAACAATAGTCACCGTGACACTTTGCATGTCACTGTGAGTATTGGCCTTAGTCATCTACAGCCCGAAGACGACGCTAAAACATTGTTTAAACAGGCTGACCAAGCCTTGTATAAAGCCAAAAGCCAAGGGCGAAATCAAGTTGTTATCTACCAGAACGCATATTAGTTCGAGCGAGGCTTGCGTGGTTTTTTAGCCGCAGGCGGGCGACTTTTACCGGCGCGTAACTTACGCTGGTGGCGCTGTTGTATTTGCTGTTGAGCCGTAGTTAACGGTTGTTGTTTTGTGGGTGTATCAATACCTGCACTTAAGCACAAATCTTTTACTTCTTTTTCATTTAGCTCAAGCCACTGGCCAACACGCACATGTGAAGGAATAAATATATTTGCATAGCGAACACGCTTTAAACGGCTAACATTAACACCCTGTGATTCCCACAGCCGCCTCACTTCGCGGTTGCGCCCCTCCATGACCACACAGTAAAACCAATGATTTCGACCCTCACCAGCACCGTCAACTATATCGGTGAAGCGGGCTTTACCATCATCTAACAATACGCCATCAAGCAGTCGCTGCTTCATGTCATCATCGACCTCACCTTGAATACGCACAAGGTATTCACGATCAATAACCGATGAGGGATGCATTAGGCGATTAGCCAACTCACCATCATTGGTGAACAACAATAAGCCACTGGTGTTAAAATCCAAACGACCTACTGAAACCCAACGCTCGCCAGCGATTGTCGGCAAATTATCATAAACAGTAGGCCGCCCTTCTGGATCAGAGCGTGTACAAATTTCACCCTCAGGTTTATTGTACAGTATCACCCGCAGTCGACGCTGTGATGCCAAAGTAATATTAACGCGCCGCCCATCAACATCTATGCGATCTTCAAGGGTGACACGATCACCCAGTGTTGCTGTTACACCATTGACGGTGACACGTTTTTGCGAAATCGTTTTTTCCATCTCACGACGCGAACCTAATCCAGCACGCGCTAATACTTTTTGTAACTTTTCATCTTGTGGTTTTTCGTCAGACATGTGTTAACACTACCTATTGTCATTAGTCGTTTGATTTTCTGAGTCAGTGTCATCTGTCGATTCATCAGCCTCGATATTACTCTCAGCCATTGTATCGGGTACCACGGTCTCTGCGTCTGTTACGAAGTCTTGTAAATCGTGAGTAGAATGGTCATCGTCGATGTTATCCGCCACAAGTACATCTGCTTGCTCAACTAATGAGTCACCATCGGACTCATTATCGATACTGTCTGCGGTTGCGCTATCACTCGTATGCTGACTCTGCTCATTACTATTGAGCATGGCCGTATCTTCTGTACTAATTTGTGCTGGGTCTTTTAACGTATCTTCTGCATCGCTAGCGAGCATATTTTGCTCATCACTGTTACCATTTTCATCACTCTCAGTACTGGCTGTTTGAATAACAGGTGCTGCCAACTCGCTAAAATCAAGCTCAGGGGTTAAGGATTCAATATCGGTCAATTCACGTAACGAAGGAAGCTGTTCAAGACTTTGTAAATTAAAATAATCCAAAAATTGTTTTGTGGTTGCAAATAAAGAGGGGCGCCCAGGTACATCGCGCTGTCCTACCACTTTGATCCACTCACGCTCTACCAGTGTTTTAATAATATGGGAGCTAACAGCAACGCCACGCACCTCTTCTATATCACCACGGGTAATCGGCTGGCGGTAGGCAATAATAGCCAGTGTTTCTAATAGTGCCCGAGAGTATTTTTGCGGTTTTTCGTCCCACAGTTTATTAATCCAAGGGGCAACGCTAGAGCGCACCTGAAAACGCCAACCACTGGCGACTTCCACCAGTTCAAAACCTCGACCCTCACAGTTTTCTTGAATCACTTCTAGTGCAGCGACAATATCGGCTTTATCAACGGTATTGACAATCGTCTCAACCTCAACAGGTGGATCACCCTCTTCTCGCTCTGCATTGGCACTAGCAACGGCTTTAGCGTGTTGTTCGGCGGTGTAATCGACAAACAGTTGATAGAGCCGCTCAATAGACAACGGCTGTGCAAATGCCAGTAACGCACCTTCAACGATGTTCTGTAGTAATTGTTTATCCATAATGATGGTTAGCTAAAAATAATTGAATTGTAGTGGTAAGAGCAGATAAAGCATAATGTGACACACTACTGTGCACGCGCTTTCACATGTATTGGGCCAAAGGTTTCATTTTGAACAATTTCAACCAGTGATTCTTTAATTAGCTCCATTACCGCCAAAAATGTTACGACCACGCCTAAGCGGCCTTCGCTGATGGTAAACAAGCTCACAAACGGTACAAACTGGGCGCCACTGAGCTGATCTAATACTTGCGTCATACGCTCACGGGTAGAGAGTTTTTCCATCTCTACATGGTGGCTTTCAAACATATCGGCTCGGCGCAGTACATCTGATAATGCCAATAAGATTTCTTTTAAGTCAATCTCAGGTTCAGGGCGTGTTAAGTTACGATCAGGCGACTCGGCATGAGCTTGGTGAATATCTCGCCCAACGCGCGGTAGCTCATCGACATCCTCAGCCGCCTGTTTAAAGCGCTCATATTCTTGTAGTCGGCGAATCAGCATTGCGCGGGGATCTTCTTCTTCCTCTTCTTCTTCCTGATTGCGAGGCAATAGCATGCGTGACTTAATCTCTGCCAACATCGCGGCCATAACAAGATATTCTGCGGCCAGCTCAAATTGAACAGATTCCATTAGCTCAACATATGAAACATATTGGCGTGTAATATCGGCAACGTTGATATCGAGAATATCAATATTTTGGCGTCGAATAAGGTACAGAAGTAAATCCAGAGGCCCTTCAAATGCTTCTAATATAATTTCTAGGGCATCGGGCGGGATGTATAAATCTTTAGGAAGCTCCGTGTAAGCCTCACCGTAGACAAGTGCAAAGGGCATTTCATCTTGAGTGGGCGCCCCTCCCTCAGTAGCTACAGCTGGCGTTGCCACTGGAGGCGTCTCAGTGCTGTCAGTATCAGTATCAGCAGGTGTCGATTCAACGTTTTCGATCGTATTTGTGGCTATATTTTCAACTACATTTTCGACAACGGCAGACTCTTGCGTATCAGGTGCCGATCCAATCGATTCCTCAATAGCGGCAACATCGCCTTCGTCATTATCATTATTATCGTTGATCACTCAGTTACCCGTTATACTGCAAAACCTGGCGTTTATAGCCTGGCTTTAGCCTATCATTAGTCTGGCTCACGATTTATCGCTACTAGAGCACAATCGCCGGGCATTATAACCACTATTACTACCGTGTTACAGTAAAACCCTTAGCAGATGTGATAAGCCTTATGTAAGTCACCTGAAATTGACCCAGAATGTTAAAGCCACTGTGGTTATCCAGTGGCTTTGAGTGTTTAAATCAAGCTGCGTAGCATCCAGGCTGTTTTTTCATGGACAACCATACGATCGGATATCAAGCTCGCGGTCGATTCGTCACCACTTTGTTGGGCCAGCGGCAAAATAGCCCGCGCGGTGCGTACTACGGCCTCATTATCTTCTGTCAGCATACGGGTCATTTGGGCTGATTCAGGTACCCCATCAACTTCGGCAATTGATGTCAGCTTTGCATAGGCACCGTAGGTTCCCGGCGCAGGAAAACCCAATGTTCGTATGCGCTCGGCAATCTCATCAACCGCTGTCGACAGTTCAGTGTATTGCTCTTCATACATTAAGTGCAATTCGCGAAATTGGGGGCCTGTGACATTCCAGTGAAAGTTGTGGGTTTTAAGATAGAGTGTGTAGGTATCGGCTAATAAGCGGCCAAGGCCTTCGGCGATGGTTTGGCGATCGACCTCACTAATACCTATATCAATGCTGTAGTCTTGTGTCATGGGTGTCTCCTCGCGACAATAGTTCTTATTAGAAATGAATATGAGATAGCTTAGCAGACCCCTTTTAATATAAAAAAGCGATTGTAGCTATACCATCAATAGGTTCAGAGTATCAAACTACAGCTATACTCTCGTGGAGGTTACGCCGAAAATTCACCGCAACCTTGACGAGTCACAATAGGTTCATCACCTGTCATATCGACAACGGTGGTCGGCTCTAGACCACAGAAGCCACCATCGATAACCAGTTCTAACTGGTGCTGAAGTGTTTCACGAATATCATAGGGGTCAGTTAGCGGTACATCGTCATTAGGCAGTAACAATGTGCTTGTCATCATTGGTTCGTTAAGCTCAGCCAATAGCGCTAAGGTAATTGCATTATCAGGTACTCGCAAACCGATGGTTTTCCGCTTTGGATGTTTCAAGCGGCGAGGTGTTTCTGAGGTTGCCGGTAAAATAAAGGTAAAGGGGCCTGGAGTATACGCTTTCAACAGGCGATAAACCTGATTATCCACCTTGGCATAGGTTGCCAGCTCAGAGAGGTCTCGGCACATTAATGTAAAGTTGTGATCTTTATCCAATTGCCGTATGCCACGTATTCTATCTAAAGCGAGCTTATCGCCAATATGACACCCCAATGCGTAGGCAGAGTCTGTCGGGTAGGCAATCAGGCCACCTTTATTAATAATCTCTGTGGCTTGTTTAACGAGCCTGTTTTGAGGTGTTTCAGGGTGAATTTGAAAAAACTGTGCCACAAATACGTCCTATTGATCAGTAAACAAACAAAAAGATAGCAAAAAATGACTATCTATAACCAAGAATCCCAAATTGCATTGCATTGCTCGGGCAGTTCACGACAGCAACCCAAGGCTTGCCAAGGCTGGCCTTCACGGTGAAAGTCGCTACCACAAGAGGCCAGTAAATTGAAATCATTCGCCGCCCTGACAAGCTTTAAGGTGACGTTGTTGTCTTGCACACCATTAACCACTTCAATAGCACCACCACCAGCAGTCACAAAAGCTTCAAGCAAGCTGTATAATTTTGTACGTGTTAAACCATATTTATCGGGATGGGCCAGTACAGCCGTACCCCCGGCAGCCATAATCCAAGCTATAGCAGTGTCAATTGAGGGCCAGCACTGTTTTACATCACCCACCTTACCTGTACCGAGGTATTGCTTGAACGCCTGAGCCATCGTTTTAACATGGCCATTATCAACAAGGTAGCGCGCAAAGTGCGGCCGCCCTATTATACCGTTGCCTGAATAGCCCCTCGCCCCTTCCAAAGCACCGTCAATTCCTTTCAAAGTCAACCGCCTAGCAATTTCTGCCGCACGGTCAACTCGCGCTTTACCCTGCTGTTCAATACCGGCACTTAGCACGGGGTTTTCAATATCAATAT
>Ga0193960_1000126_pt1 | contig 32123 bp, 42 predicted proteins | sample FB_3_MG_FD_140338 | JGI IMG/M metagenome (GOLD analysis project Ga0193960, IMG submission 140338) | Microbial mat bacterial communities from the Broadkill River, Lewes, Delaware, United States - FB_3_MG | ecosystem: Environmental > Aquatic > Freshwater > River > Microbial mats | place: USA... | reverse complement strand
TCGTTTCGATTGTCGTTTCGATGATCCGGTCGAGTAGGTTTTCTTTTTTTATTTTTTTGTGAAAAATCCTTATCTCTACTTTCTCGTAATTTTAATTCCTCTGGAATTTGAAGTTTTCCATCTGACAACTGAATGATATCCTGAAAAATTTTATCATCTGGTACACTATCCTTGTTCCATGTAGTGTATGATTTTTTCATGTGATTGGCAATCATTTGGATAAGCGCATCTTTTTCTTTTGGCTCTTCCATTTCAATTGCTTTCTCAATTAAAGCTTCAATTGTTCTACCGTAATGCTTGTATTTAATACGCTGATTACTGTATGGCAGTTGATCCGGTCTTTCGGCAAGTTTCTCTTTAGTTGGAGCTTCGTATGGAGAATCAATATCTAAGGTGAAGTCCGACATAATAGCCAAATGATCCCAAAGTTTATGTCTAAAATCACTAACATCTCTAAGGTGTGGGTACATGTTACCCATAACAGCTATGATACTTTTTGCAACACGGTTTCTTTCATCTCTGTCTTCAACAGTCATTGCGAAATTAACCATTTTCTGAACGTTTCGTCCATATTCAGGAAGAACAAGATGTTTCCTGTTTGAATTATAATCCATTTAATCAGTTGTGTTAATTTTCGGTAATATAATTATTGTTCCAACTGGTACTTTATATCATAGTAATGCTAAAGCACTCTTTTATACCAAAAAAAATTGATGTCTGTTTTTCAATTATTCGGAGTGACTATGAACTTGTCGGTTAAATTACTATTGAAGAATAATGAAATTTTTAAGTACCATTTTTGGTAATCGACAAATTCAGAAAGTCTTAGAACTCATTACAAATGTATATGTTTTCTTGTTCCGATACAAATTGTGACAACAATTATCCTACTATTTTAAGTTTCGCAAATTTTAATAACAGTTGTTTTTGTCCAACGGTTTGGAAAAATACGGTTGCTTTAATGTTAGGTTTATTGCCTTCCATTTGCAGAACTTTACCTTTTCCGAAACGCTGATGCTCAACAACCATACCCGGTTGAATCAATTCAGGATCAGAAGGAGTAAAGTTAGGATCTGTATTTTTATTCGTACTCAGCTTAGTACGAGATAGTGGCTTGGTAAGTTTGGGTTTTGATGAGAAACTTTTTTTCTGTTGGAATCTTCCAGATTGACTTGGAACTTCATATTCAGATTGACTGTTGTAATTATCTGAGCCATTTCCAGAGAATGCAGGGGCTTCTTCGTAACCAAATTCCAAAAATCTTTCATCAATTTCCCGAATGAAACGACTTGGGCGTGGATAACTCATATTTCCCCACTTGTATCTCGATTTAGCAAATGAAAGCGTTGCTCTTTTTTCAGCTCGGGTAAGAGCTACATAAAACAGGCGTCTTTCTTCTTCTAGCTCTTGCGAAGTGCTGGTTGCCATTTGCGAAGGGAACAATTCTTCTTCCAATCCAACAATAAACAGATACTTAAATTCTAGACCTTTTGCCGAGTGAATCGTCATTAAGGTCACTTTGTCACGATCTTCATCTTTATCGTTATCCTGATCGGTCAGTAGAGCAACATCTTCAAGAAAATTAGGAAGGTGTAATTCTTTTCCTTCTTCCAGTGCATTTTGTGTGAACTCCTGTATACCGTTTAAAAGTTCCTGAATGTTTTCATGACGAGATACACCTTCAGGTGATCTGTCGTTATACATTTCTTTAATGATACCCGTTGTGTTGGCAATATTATTTGCCAGATCGAAAGCAGATTCAGTTTGCAATTGACTTTGGAAGCCTTTAATTAAATTGGTAAACTTTGTAAGTTTTGAAATTGTACCAGCATTTAATCCGTATGATCGATTCTGCAAATCACAAATAATATCCCACATGCTGCTAGCATTTTGAGCTGCTGCATCCTGAATTTTACTTATGGTTGTCGCACCAATACCTCTTTTAGGATAATTGATAACCCTTTTTATAGCTTCTTCGTCATTTGGGTTTACTGTCATTCTGCAGTAAGCCAAAAGGTCTTTAATTTCCTTCCGTTGATAAAAAGAAAGACCACCATATATTTTATAAGGTAAATTTAATTTTCGCAAGGATTCCTCAAAAATTCTGGATTGAGCGTTGGTTCTGTATAGAATTGCAAAATCCTGATAAAGACAATGCTCTCTCATTCTGGTTTCGAAAATATCGTTGGCTACCAAATAGCCTTCTTCGTGATCCGTTAATGCTTTAACAACTTTAATTTTATCACCTATATCGTTCTCCGAAAAAGAAACTTTTTTTATCTGCCCCTTATTTTTGTGAATAACACTATTGGCAGCATTTACAATATTTTGTGTCGATCTGTAATTCTGCTCCAGCTTATACAATTTATAATTAGGATAATCATTACGGAAGTTTAAAATATTCTCAATTTTTGCTCCACGAAACGAATAAATACTTTGGGCATCGTCACCAACAACACAAACATTTTTATGATTCTCGGCTAATTTTTTCACAATTAAATACTGAGAGTAATTCGTATCCTGATACTCATCCACCAAAACATATTTGAACTTATCCTGATATTTTGCTAAAACTTCGGGTTTGGTTTTAAACAAGATATTAGTTTGAAGCAGTAAATCATCAAAGTCCATTGCGTTGGCTTTGCGACAACGCTGACTATATTTTTTATAGATTTCGAAAATTAACGGACGACGAGCTTGAGCATCTATTTTTTGAGCGTTAGCGTTTTGCGCATAAGCATTGGCAGTTACTAAGTTATTTTTTGCAGAAGAGATACGATTTTGAACTTCGTTGGCTTTATAAACCTTATCATCCAATTGCATCTCTTTAATAATGGCACGATATAAATTTCGAGAATCCTGTGTGTCGTAAATTGTAAAATTAGAATCAAAACCAAGATGTTCTGCTTCGTAACGTAAAATTTTGGAGAAAATGGAGTGAAATGTTCCCATCCACAAACTTTGAGCTTCTTGTGGTCCAACTACTGCTGCAATTCTGTCTTTCATTTCTCTTGCAGCTTTGTTGGTAAAGGTTAATGCCAAAATTGAATATGGTTTAACACCTTTGTTTAGCAAGTGAGCAATTCTATAAGTCAATACCCTGGTTTTTCCCGAACCAGCACCTGCTATAACCAGCGATGCACCTGTAATGTTTTCAACAGCTTCTCTTTGAACGGGGTTCAACTCATTTAAATATTCCATTCTCGTCATTTAATTTTACGGTCATTTTCGACTGTCAAAAATAATACTTGTAACTTAAATTTCTGTTGTTTTTCGAAATTAAGCGATAAGATAATTCATTAATATGGAATTATCGACTTAATTTTTTTTAATATTGTAAATTACGATACATCATAAAACCAGTCATAGATAAAGATGAAACTCAATTTAGATTTACGCTATTTTTTAAGACTACGCAGCTTAGTATTTATTTTATTGGCTCTGTTGATATCTGGTCAAGTATTTTCTCAGATATCCTCACAGCCTGCAAGTTATAGAGCTTTGACCAAGTATACAGGCACTCCTCAGGACTCAATTTTTGTTTTTTGTGATAATATTGGAACTGGAGTAGGAGAACTGAAAGCTGATTCTCCTGATGGAACAACTGGTTGGACTTTTACTTGGACAAAGTGGGACGAAACTTCTACTGATTTTTCAATTCCTGTAATTGTTGAAAATGGACAGAGTTCTATTGTTACCAATTTAACAGATGGTAGATATCAGGTTTTGATGTCGAAGAGTGGGGAAGCTGAGGAGATAGACCAGGCTTGGGTTTTAAATAATTCGAATACAAAACCAGTGTTAAATCTTAATAAATTAGATTGTGTTGGAGTGCATTTTTCTGCGGAGTTTACCCCGATTGATCTTGAGTACTATGATGTAGGTGATATGCCTAATAAAAGAAGCGTTATTCCTAAACTTGATGAAAAGACAGTTAAGTTTGAAATGTTGAGTGTTAGTGAGGATCCGCTAAGTTCAAGCGAAAAGTTTTTTAATCCACCCTTCAATCAAATAAATAAAAGTTTCATAGATCAAGAGGCTTTTGAGGATGAACGAGCATACACTATGTTAGTTATAGATCAATATGGTTGTGAGTTTAAATCTGATGTAATAAATTCCGTTACTTATGCGGTAAAAGCGGAGTTTACATATGACCCTAAAGATGGAGAAGCCCCTTTGGACGTTACATTTACAAATACTTCAGTAAATGCAACGGAATATGAATGGTTTTTATTTCAAGATTTTGATAGAATTGTAGATGAGGTAACGGAGGACGAGGATAAATTGCTAACAGAAGGTGTGTTAACCGACAAGGATATTGATCTATTTACATACCTGCATCCAGGTAAATACTTTGTCAAGCTAAAAGTAAAATCTGATAAGGGACCTGAAGTTTGTACTGATGAATATTATCTAGAAGCTGAAGGTGAGCAAATTGTTGTTGATCCTTCTTTGGTGGATGCAGCCAATTATTTTATCCCTAGTAAACATGGGAAATGGATTATTAAAACTCAGTCTTTAAAGAGTTTTAATGCTATTATATTTAATAGATGGGGAAGAATCGTATATGAATGGAAAGATCAGACGGATAGTTGGGATGGTAAAGTAAATGGTAAGATGGCAACACCAGGAACTTATTTCTATGTAATCACCGCCGTTGGTAGTGAAGAGGAACCTAAAAAATATACTAAGAAGGGCTCCTTTATGCTGATAAGAAAATAAAGAACTTAGAGTAATACAGATAAGCAGTACTCAAATTTGGGTACTCAATTTTTTTTGAAAAGTAATTGATAGAAATAATAAAACCGCCTCGATGGAGACGGTTTTTAAAGTTAGTATGTTCTATGAATTATGCTTCTGCAGTTTCTTCTTCGTATGCAGCTAGTAATTCTTGCTGAACATCAGCAGGAACTTTTTCATATTCGGCAAACTTCATGGTAAACTGAGCTCTACCACCTGTTAAAGAACTAAGAGATGTTGAATATTTATTCATCTCTTTAAGCGGAGCTTTAGCAATAATTTTTTGGAATCCTTTTTCGGCTTCCATACCCATAATCATTGCGCGACGAGTTTGAAGATCGCTCATAACATCACCCATCCTGTCTTCAGGAACCAGTACTTCTATATCGTAAACAGGCTCAAGAATTTTAGGACCAGCATTTTTAAATGCAGCACTAAAAGCATGGCGCCCGGCTAATTTAAATGAAATTTCATTTGAATCAACTGCGTGCATTTTTCCATCGTAAACAACAACTCTAATGTCTCGGGCATAAGAACCTGTTAACGGACCTTCATCCATTTTTTCCATAACACCTTTCATGATAGCAGGAAGGAATCTTGTGTCAATAGCACCACCAACAATACAGTTGCAGAATACCAATTTACCACCCCAATTTAATTCATGTACTTCTGTTCCTCTTAAGTTAACTTTAAGTTCTTTTCCATTTACATTGTACATTACAGGATCTGGCATTCCTTCTTCGAATGGCTCAATTAGCAAGTGAACTTCTCCGAATTGACCAGAGCCACCCGACTGTTTTTTATGACGATAATCTGCTTGAGCTAATTTGGTAATCGTTTCACGATATGGAATTTTAGGCTTCATAAATTCGATTTCCATTTTATCGTTATGAAGCAATCTCCATCGTAAAGTATTCATGTGAAATTCACCCTGACCATGTAATAAGATTTGCTTGAGTTCTTTTGAGTACTCAATAAGAATTGTAGGATCTTCCTCGTGAATTCTGTGAAGTAATTCACCTAATTTTTCTTCATCACCTTCATCTTTAGCTTTAACTGCAGTTCTGAATTTTGGTTCTGGAAATTCTATTTCTTTATATGTGAAATCACAATCTTTACAGTTTAATGTATGATTGTTTTTTGTGTTTTTCAATTTTACGGTTGCTCCGATATCTCCGGCTACAAGTTCCGAAACTCTTTCTCTGTTTCTACCTGCTACCAAATACAATTGAGATAATCTTTCCTTGGTGCTATTATTGATATTTGTTAAATCATCACCTTCTTTAACTTTACCCGAAATAACTTTGAAATAACTTACCTCTCCAATATGAGGTTCCATTGATGTTTTAAACACGAATAATGAAGTTGGAGCATTTGGGTCGCATTTTGCTTCGCGTCCACTTACAGTTGGGATAGCTGGCATTTCAGTAACAAAAGGAACAATATTTCCTATAAATTCCATCAAACGTCTAACTCCCATATCTTTTTTAGCAGATATACAGAATACGGGGAATAAATCACCGGCAATCATGCCTTTTTTGATTCCTTCGCGCATTTCGTCTTCGGTTAAGGTTCCTTTATCGAAATACAATTCCATTAGGGCTTCATCATTCTCTGCTGCCGATTCTACTAATTCGTTGTGTAATTCGTCAGCTTTTTCTTTTTCTGAATCGGGAACGTCAAGAATTTGAGGTTCGCCTCCGTCTGGTCCCCACTGGTACATTTTCATTTTTAATACATCAACAACAGCATTAAAGTTTTCGCCAACGTTTACAGGATATTGTACAATAGTTACTTTATTGCCAAAATTGGTTTTTGCGGAGTCAATGGATTGTTCAAAATTTGCTTTGTCATGATCCAGTTGGTTCACAACAAAAATAAGAGGAGTGTTTAATGCTGCGGCTCTTCTTCCTATAATTTCGGTTCCCACCTCAATTCCATGCTGAGCATTAATAAGCATCAAACCTGTATCGGTTACATTTAATGCTGAAATAACGCCACCTGAAAAATCGTCAGCACCTGGTGTATCAATAAAATTGATTTTTTTATCAAGCCACTCTGTGTATAATACAGTTGAAAATACTGAGTTACCATATTCATGCTCTACCGGATTATAATCAGAAACGGTGTTATTATCTTCCACGTTTCCGCGTCTTGTAATAACACCGCCTTCAAATAACATAGACTCGGCAAGGGTAGTTTTACCCGAGCCGGCATTGCCAATGAGGGCGATGTTCTTAATTTCATTTGATTGATAAACTTTCATAATGGTAATTTTTTGGGTTTATATTATGAGTTATCTCACCGAGTAAAGGTTAGGCTCGGATTATAACTTGGTTTTAAGGCTTACCAAATTAATTAACTTTTTAATAATAAACAATACGTATCTGATACTTAGATTCATTAAGAATTGACAAGAAGAAAAAATGGTTGTATTTTTGTTTTTATCTCTTGATTTTTCTACGTGGATTCAGGGATTAGAGGAGATATTTTAAACTACTTATTTTTTTGGTAGATAATAACTTGTCTTTATTAAAGGCTTTTCTTACCTTTGTGCGCTGATTTCAAGGGTATTTTGCAAATTGCAATGGTTCTGCTATTGTTTTTTGTAAATAAATAATACCTTTGCAAACCAATTTGTTAAAATATATTTAATTAAAAAAGTAATTGTTAATATGCCTACAATTCAACAGTTAGTTAGAAAAGGAAGAACCAAGCTTCAAGAGAAAAGCAAGGCTCCGGCATTGGATTCTTGTCCTCAGAGAAGAGGGGTTTGCGTACGTGTGTACACAACTACACCTAAGAAGCCTAACTCGGCTATGCGTAAAGTAGCTCGTGTTAGATTGACTAACGGAAAAGAAGTGAATGCTTACATTCCAGGAGAAGGACACAATTTGCAAGAGCACTCGATCGTATTGATCAGAGGTGGTCGTGTAAAAGACCTTCCAGGTGTAAGATATCACCTTGTTCGTGGTGCTCTTGATGCTTCAGGAGTAGAAGGTCGTATGCAGCGTCGTTCTAAGTATGGTACAAAGAGACCAAAGAAAAAGTAGTTGAAATCTAGTTTGTAACTGTAGGAGTTATAGTTTATGTGTTGTTCCCACTAGGTTGAGTAAATAGTCGAGAGACTGTTGAAGACGCACAATGGGCAGCTAACATACGAATAGCTCGTAAACTAAAAGAAATGAGAAAATCGAGACCTAAAAAAAGGATTTTGTTACCAGACCCAAAATTTAATGATGTTTTGGTAACAAGATTTATTAATGACTTGATGGTTGATGGTAAGAAAAATCTTGCCTTCAAAGTATTTTATGATGCTTTGGATATCGTTAAGGCTAAGACAGAAAAACTAGAGAAATCTCCTCTTGAGATTTGGAAGAAAGCTCTAGAGAACATTACTCCTGGTGTTGAGGTGAAGAGTCGCCGTGTTGGTGGTGCTACATTTCAGGTTCCAATGGAGATTCGTCCTGAAAGAAAAGTGTCTATTTCTATTAAGAATATGATTCTTTTTGCTCGTAAGAGATCTGGTAAGTCTATGGCAGAGAAATTATCTGCAGAAATCATCGCTGGTTTCAATGAAGAAGGTGGAGCTTACAAGAAGAAAGAGGATACTCATAGAATGGCTGAAGCTAACCGTGCTTTCGCTCACTTTAGATTTTAATAATTGTTTAAGCAATTAGAGGATAAAGAAAATGGCTAAGAGAGATTTAAATTTTACCAGAAACATTGGTATCATGGCACACATCGACGCCGGTAAGACAACAACTACCGAGCGTATTTTGTATTATACAGGGGTGTCTCACAAAATTGGTGAGGTACACGATGGTGCAGCTACAATGGACTGGATGGAGCAAGAGCAGGAAAGAGGTATTACCATTACTTCTGCGGCTACGACATGTTATTGGAATTACGATAGCAAAAAGTATCAGATTAACATTATTGACACACCGGGTCACGTTGACTTTACTGTAGAGGTAGAGCGTTCATTGCGTGTTCTTGATGGTGCTGTCGCATGTTTCTGTGCTGTAGGTGGTGTTGAAGCTCAGTCTGAGACTGTTTGGAGACAAGCTGACAAATATAGAGTTCCTCGTATGGGTTTTGTAAATAAGATGGACCGTTCTGGTGCTGACTTTTTCAAAGCTGTGCGTGAGGTTAAGGAAAAATTAGGTGCTAATCCTATTCCTATTCAAATTCCTATCGGATCAGAAGATACTTTCCGTGGTGTAATCGACTTGATTACTATGAAAGCTATCGTATGGTATGATGATGAGAATGGTACAAACTACACATTAGAAGATATTCCTGATCACTTGGTTGCTGATGCAAATGAGTGGAGAGAGACTTTAGTGGAGGCAGTTGCAGAGAATGATGAGGAATTGTTGGAAAGATTCTTTGAGGATCCAGAATCAATTACCGAAGATGAAATGTATGCTGTTATCCGTAAAGCTACTATCTCAATGGATATTGTTCCTATGCTATGTGGTTCTGCATTTAAAAATAAAGGTGTTCAGCGTTTGTTGGATGCAATTATTACTTATATGCCATCACCACTTGATGTAGAGGCTATTGTTGGAACTATTCCTGGAACTGATGAAGAAGTAGTTCGTCAACCAGATGCAGATGAGCCATTAGCTGCTTTAGCATTTAAAATTGCTACAGACCCATTCGTAGGTCGTTTAGCGTTTACGCGTATCTACTCAGGAGCTATTGATGCTGGATCATATGTATACAATACAAGATCTAACAATAAAGAGCGTATTTCTCGTTTGTATCAAATGCACTCGAATAAGCAAAATGCTATCGATCGTGTTGAGGCAGGTGATATTTGTGCTTGTGTAGGATTTAAAGATATTCGTACTGGAGATACTCTTTGTCAAAAAGAAACTCCAATCGAACTTGAATCAATGGATTTTCCAGATCCAGTAATCGGTATTGCTGTTGAGCCATTGACTCAAAAGGATGTTGATAAAATGGGTATGGCATTAGCTAAATTGGCTGAAGAGGATCCAACATTCCAGGTTAAGACTGATGAAGATTCGGGACAGACTGTTATTAGTGGTATGGGTGAACTTCACTTGGATATCATTATTGATCGTTTGAAGCGTGAATTTAAAGTTGAGTGTAACCAGGGCGCACCTCAGGTTGCATACAAAGAGGCTATCAAAGGTTCTGTTGATCACCGTCAGGTATTCAAGAAGCAGTCTGGTGGACGTGGTAAGTTTGCTGATATCCAATTCCGTTTGATGCCAGTTGATGCTGATTTCGAAGGTGAAGGATTGCAATTTGTTGATCAGATTAAAGGTGGTAATATTCCTAAGGAATTTGTTCCTTCGGTACAGAAGGGGTTCACTGAAGCAATGAAAAATGGTGTGTTAGCAGGTTACACTGTAGATACATTAAAAGTTGAGTTGTATGATGGATCTTTCCACCCAGTTGACTCGGATCAATTATCATTTGAGATGGCTGCTAAGCAAGGTTTCAAAGAAGCTTGTGCTAAAGCAAATCCAGTTCTTCTTGAGCCTATCATGAAGATGGAAGTTATCACTCCAGAGGAATATATGGGTGACATTATCGGTGACTTAAACAAACGTAGAGGTCAGGTAGAAGGTATGGAGTCGAAGCACGGAGCTCGTGTTGTAAACGCTAAAGTACCATTGTCTGAACAGTTTGGTTACGTTACTGTGTTGAGAACCTTATCTTCAGGTCGTGCAAACTCTTCAATGGAATTTTCTCACTTCGAAGAAGTACCAAAAGGTATTGCTAAAGAGGTTGTAGAGAATGCAAAGGGTAAAGTAGAATTATTATAATTATATCATCGTATAATATCTAAATAAGATGAGCCAAAAAATTAGAATTAAACTGAAATCTTACGATCACAACTTGGTTGACAAATCAGCTGAGAAAATCGTAAAGACAGTTAAGGCTACAGGTGCTGTTGTTAGCGGTCCAATTCCACTTCCAACTCACAAAAGAATTTTTACTGTTCTTCGTTCAACTTTCGTGAACAAGAAATCTAGAGAACAGTTTCAACTTTCTTCTTTCAAGCGTTTGATCGATATTTACAGTTCAACTGCAAATACTATCGATGCTTTGATGAAACTAGAGTTGCCTAGTGGAGTAGAAGTTGAAATTAAAGTTTGATAATCTGTAAGATTTATTTTTTAAAAAGTAAAGAGAAATGCCAGGATTAATTGGAAAAAAAATCGGAATGACTTCCGTTTACAGTGCCGAGGGAAAAAATATTCCATGCACTGTCATTGAGGCAGGTCCATGTGTTGTAACCCAGATCAAAACTATTGAGACTGATGGTTACGAAGCACTTCAGTTGGCTTTTGACGATAAAAAGGAAAAGCGAACAACTAAGGCGCTAGATGGGCACTTTAAAAAGGCAAACACAACTCCTAAGAAAAAGCTTGTTGAATTTTCTGAATTTGAAGCTGAGTACAAATTAGGAGAAACTGTTACTGTTGATATCTTCGAAGAGTCTGCTTTTGTAGATGTAACTGGAGTATCAAAAGGTAAAGGTTTCCAAGGGGTAGTAAAACGTCATGGTTTTGCCGGAGTAGGTGGCGCGACACACGGTCAGCATAACCGTCTGCGTGCTCCAGGTTCTATCGGTGCTGCATCTTACCCAGCTCGCGTATTTAAAGGCATGAGAATGGCTGGACGTACTGGTGGGGAAAATGTGAAGGTTCAAAATCTTCAGGTTCTTAAGGTAATTCCTGAGAACAACCTTATTTTAGTTAAAGGATCTCTTCCAGGGTCTAAAGGTTCATACGTAATTATTGAAAAGTAATGGAATTAGCGATTTTAAACACAGCTGGAGCAGATACTGGTAGAAAAATTGAGTTAAATGATTCAATTTTCGGCATCGAACCAAATGAACATGCTATTTACTTAGACGTGAAACAATTTCTTGCAAATCAGCGTCAAGGAACTCACAAGTCTAAAGAAAGAGCTGACATTTCTGGTAGTACTGCTAAGATAAAGAAACAAAAAGGTACTGGTACAGCGCGTGCTGGTAGCATTAAGTCACCTATCTTCAGAGGTGGAGGTCGTGTATTCGGTCCTCGCCCAAGAAACTACGGTTTCAAATTGAATAAAAAACTGAAGCAATTGGCTCGTAGATCTGCTTTAACAATCAAAGCTCAAAATGAAGCTTTAATGGTTGTTGAAGATTTCAATTTCGAAGCTGTTAAGACAAAAAGTTTTGTTGCTCTACAGAATAGTCTGAAAGTATCTGATAAAAAAGTACTTTTAGTTTTATCTGAAGATAATAAAAACATATATTTGTCTTCTCGTAATTTGAAGAATGTACAAGTTGTTCGTGTTTCTGACCTAGCAACCTATGACATTATGAAAGCTTCAACTTTGGTATTTGTAGAGAGCTCAGTAAAAGGGCTAGATGAAATGTTTAAACTAAACTAAGTTTAAAAAAATGGATATTTTAATTAAGCCAATCGTTACTGAGAAAATGACTGAACAAAGCGAAAAATTTAATCGCTTTGGTTTTGTTGTTAATCGTAGAGCGACAAAGATCGACATAAAGGCGGCAGTAGAATCAATGTACAATGTGAAAGTGGCATCTGTTAATACCATGAATTATCAGGGTAAGAAAAAGAGCCGTTTTACAAAAGCAGGTGCTATTGAAGGAAGAACTGCGTCTTTCAAGAAGGCGATCGTTACTTTAGTTGAAGGTGATAATATAGATTTTTATAGCAATATTTAATAGAAAATGGCTGTACGTAAATTAAAACCTGTAACTCCTGGTCAAAGAAATAAGATCTTAAATACCTTTGAGCAGGTAACTACAGACAAACCTGAGAAATCATTGTTAAGACCAATGAAGAAAACTGGTGGTAGAAATAACACCGGTAAGATGACAATGAGATATATAGGTGGTGGTCACAAGAGAAGATATCGAGTTATTGATTTCAAAAGAGACAAAGACGGGGTTCCTGCAAAAGTTGTTTCGATTGAGTACGATCCAAACCGTACTGCACGCATCGCATTACTTGTGTATGCTGACGGTGAGAAACGTTACATCATCGCACCAATTGGATTAGAAGTAGGACAGACTTTGGTTTCTGGAGAAAAAGTAGCTCCTGAAGTCGGAAATGCAATGCCATTATCTGATATCCCATTAGGTACAATAATTCATAATATTGAATTAAGACCCTCTCAAGGTGCTGTGATGGCTCGTAGCGCTGGTGCATATGCTCAACTTGTTTCAAGAGAAGGCAAATATGCATTTATCAAATTACCTTCTGGTGAAGTTCGAATGATTCTTGTAACCTGTAAGGCGACTATCGGAACTGTTTCTAATACTGACCATGCGTTAGAGAGAAGTGGTAAAGCAGGTCGTACTCGTTGGTTAGGTAGAAGACCTCGCGTTCGTGGTGTGGTAATGAACCCGGTTGATCACCCAATGGGTGGTGGTGAAGGTAAGTCTTCAGGTGGACACCCTCGTTCTAGAACAGGTGTGTTGGCTAAAGGGTTTAAAACTCGTGCCAAGAAGAATGCTTCTAATAAGTATATTGTTGAAAGAAGGAAAAAGTAATTTGATTAATTAGATTGTTATGAGTCGTTCATTAAAAAAAGGCCCTTTTATCGATTTCAAATTGGAGAAACGAGTATTGGAGCAAAACGAATCAGGTAAAAAGTCAGTGATGAAAACCTGGTCAAGACGTTCTATGATTTCTCCGGATTTCGTAGGTCACACAATTGCCGTTCACAACGGAAACAAATTCATTCCTGTTTATGTTACTGAAAACATGGTAGGTCATAAATTAGGTGAATTTGCGCCAACTCGTACTTTTAGAGGACATGCTGACAAGAAGAAACGCTAGTCGCATGTTAAGGTTTTAATTAACATTTTGAAATTGTAAAAATGGGTGCAAGAAAAAGAATAAAAGCAAACCAAATAAAGGAGGAAAATAAGAGCAAAGCATTTGCTAGCTTGAGAAATGTTCCTACTTCGCCTCGTAAAATGAGACTTGTTGCCGATATGGTAAGAGGTATGGAGGTGAACCGAGCTTTAGATGTGCTTCGTTTCAGTCCGAAAGAAGCATCAAGTCGCGTAGAAAAACTAGTGCTTTCTGCTATTGCCAACTGGCAAGCGAAGAATGAAGGTCAAAGAATTGAAGAGAGCGAATTATATATCAAAGAAATTTGTGTTGATTCAGCTCGAATTTTAAAGCGTCTTAGACCAGCTCCTCAAGGGAGAGCACATAGAATTAAGAAAAGATCAAATCATGTAACTATATTGTTAGGCAGCAAAACTGCTGAAACTAATGATACTAAAGAATAGTTAGAATGGGACAAAAAGTAAATCCAATTGGAAATAGATTAGGAATCATCAGAGGATGGGATTCTAACTGGTTTGGTGGAAAAAACTACGGCGATAAGCTTGTTGAAGATACTAAAATTAGAAAGTACCTAAATGCTCGTTTAGCTAAGGCAAGTATTTCTAAAATCATTATCGAAAGAACTCTTAAATTAATCACTATCACTATCAACACTGCTCGTCCTGGTATTATTATCGGGAAAGGTGGTCAAGAAGTTGACAAGTTGAAAGAAGAGTTAAAGAAGATTACTGACAAAGAAGTACAAATTAACATCTTTGAAATTAAGCGTCCAGAAATGGATTCTGTAATCGTTGCTAATAATATTGCTCGTCAAATCGAAGGACGTATCGCCTACCGAAGAGCAATTAAGATGGCTATTGCTTCTACTATGAGAATGGGTGCTGAGGGAATCAAAGTTCAGATTTCCGGGCGTTTAAATGGAGCTGAGATGGCACGTTCTGAAATGTATAAAGAAGGACGTACTCCACTTCATACCTTAAGAGCTGATATCGATTATTGTCAGGCGGAAGCATTGACTACCTACGGGTTAATTGGTATCAAAGTTTGGATCTGTAAAGGAGAAGTTTACGGTAAGCGTGACCTAACTCCTAACGCTGGCATGAAAGATAGCCGTGGTCCAAAAGGAAAAGGTGGTTTTAATAGAAGAAAAAAGAAGTAGTCTTTAAATTTTAAAGAATTAGTACGATGTTACAACCAAAAAGGACAAAATTTAGAAGACAGCAAAAGGGAAGAATGAAAGGTGACGCAGGACGCGGAACTGAATTAGCATTCGGATCTTTTGGGATCAAGTCACTTGAAGAAAAGTGGATTACTGGTCGTCAAATTGAAGCTGCTCGTGTAGCAGTGACTCGATATATGCAAAGACAAGGTCAAATCTGGATCAGAGTATTTCCAGATAAGCCTATCACTAAGAAGCCTGCAGAGGTACGTATGGGTAAAGGTAAGGGTGCACCGGAAGGATTCGTTGCTGCTGTTTCACCAGGAAGAATGTTATTCGAGTGTGAAGGAGTACCTTTTGAAGTAGCTAAAGAGGCTTTACGTCTAGCTGCTCAAAAATTACCTGTTACTACAAAGTTTGTCGTAAGACGTGATTATGTTGAAAATTCAAATGATTAATCATGAAGAATTCAGAAATTAAAGAGTTAACAACACAGGAAATAGTAGAAAAGTTGGATGCCGAAAGAGCATCGTTAACTCGCTTCAGACTAAATCACGCTATTTCACCTTTGGAAAATCCTTTGCAAATTAAGGAAACGAGACGAAACGTTGCCAAATTGATGACAGAGTTACGTCAGAGACAATTAACTGAAAAGTAAAAAAGTGATGGAAAGAAATCTTAGAAAAGAGCGTATCGGGGTAGTGGTTAGCAATAAAATGGAGAAATCTATTACAATTGCAGTTCACACTAAGGAAAAACACCCAATTTATGGTAAGTTTGTGAACAAAACCAAGAAATTCACTGCTCATGACGAGGAAAACACCTGTAACGAAGGTGATACCGTAAAAATCATGGAAACCCGACCTTTAAGTAAAAATAAAAGTTGGAGATTAGTTGAAATTATTGAAAGAGCTAAGTAATCATGATACAAACAGAAAGTAGACTATTAGTAGCTGATAACAGCGGTGCAAAGGAAGTACTTTGTATACGTGTGTTAGGCGGTACCAAGAAACGCTATGCTTCAATTGGCGACAAAATAGTGGTTACCGTAAAGAACGCTATCGCCGGTTCCGAAATGAAAAAAGGAACAGTAACAAAAGCAGTTGTTGTTCGCACCAAAAAAGAGATTAGAAGACAAGACGGATCTTATATTCGCTTCGACGATAACGCATGTGTATTGTTGAATACTGCTGGTGAAATGAGAGGAACCCGTATTTTTGGACCTGTTGCAAGAGAGTTACGTGACACTGACATGAAGATCGTTTCTTTAGCACCAGAAGTTTTATAATCTTTGTAAACCAAGAACAATGAAGTTACATATTAAAAAAGGTGATACCGTAATTGTTAATTCTGGGGAATCAAAAGGTCAGGAAGGTAAAGTATTAGAAGTTCTTATTGACAAGCAACGTGCAGTTGTAGAAGGTGTTAATATGATTTCTAAGCATACTAAGCCAAATGCAGAGAATCCTCAGGGTGGTATCGTTAAAAGAGAAGCCCCAATTCACATTTCAAATTTGAATGTGAAAGATCCTTCAACAGGAAATGCTACTCGTATTGGTAGAAAAATGGGCGATGACAATAAATTAGTTAGATACTCTAAAAAGTCAGGGGAGGAGATTAAGTAATGAGCTATACACCGACTCTTAAAAAACAGTATGCAGAAGAAATCGTTCCATCTTTAATGAAGGAATTCGATTACAAAACTGTAATGCAAGCACCAAAATTAACGAAGATAGTAATTAATCAAGGTGTTGGTCAGGCGATTGCTGATAAAAAAGTACTTGAATTCTCTGTAAACGAGATCACTGCCATTACTGGACAGAAAGCTGTACAGACAATGTCTTCAAAAGATATTTCGAACTTTAAATTGCGTAAAGGTATGCCAATTGGTACTACTGTGACTTTACGTCGCGAGCGCATGTACGAATTTCTTGAGAAATTGGTTCGTGTTGCTTTACCACGTATCCGTGACTTTAGAGGTATCAAGAGCAAATTAGACGGTAGAGGTAACTATACTTTAGGTATCGAAGAGCAAATCATTTTCCCTGAAATCGTGTTGGACGAAATCAACAAGATTATGGGTATGAACATTACCTTCGTTACTACAGCTAATACCGACGAAGAAGCTTATGCTCTATTGAAAGAATTTGGATTACCATTTAAAAATCTAAAAAAATAAGACGATGGCTAAAGAATCAATGAAAGCTCGCGAAGTTAAGCGTCAAAAGTTAGTTGAAAAATACGCAGCTAAAAGAGCTAAACTTAAAGAGGAAGGCGATTATATCGCACTTAGTCGTTTGCCTAAAAACTCTTCACCTGTTCGTTTACACAACAGATGTAAGATTACTGGACGTCCTAAAGGATATATGAGACAATTCGGAGTTAGTCGTATCACCTTCCGTGAAATGGCATCTTCAGGTCTAATCCCAGGAGTAAAGAAGGCAAGTTGGTAATCAAATTTTTGTTATCAGAATTTTGTTAAATATTGTCCCGAGCAATCGGGATCAATTTAATTTTTATATAATGACAGATCCAATAGCAGATTTTCTTACACGTTTAAGAAATGCGATCATGGCAAACCACAAAGTTGTGGAATTGCCAGCATCGAACGTGAAAAAAGAAATGACAAAGATTCTTAAGGATAAAGGTTATATCCTTAACTACAAATTTGTAGATGATGGTGTCCAAGGAGTAATTAAAATTGCTCTAAAGTACCATCCAGAAACCAAAATCTCAGCAATCAAAGATCTTAAACGTGTGTCAAAACCAGGTTTGAGAAAATATTGCGGAGCTTTAGAATTACCTCGCGTACTTAACGGTTTAGGAATTGCGATTCTTTCTACTTCTCAGGGAGTAATGACTGACAAGGAAGCTCGTCAGAAGCATGTTGGTGGTGAAATATTGTGTTACGTTTATTAATTAAGGAGGATTAGAAATGTCACGAATTGGAAAATTACCTATCAATTTGCCTGCCGGAGTAAGCGTAACGGTAAATAAAGATAATTCAGTAGTAGTTAAAGGACCTAAAGGTGAATTAACACAACAAATTAATACCGAAATCAAGGTTTCTGTAGAAGATAATCGTATTGTTCTTGAGCGTCCTTCTGATCAGAATAAAGACAAAGCATTGCACGGTTTATACCGTTCTTTGTTGAACAACATGGTTGAGGGTGTTACTAATGGTTACAAAATCGAACAAGAGCTTGTAGGTGTAGGTTATAGAGCGACTTCTAAAGGTCAAATTTTAGAATTGGCTTTAGGTTACTCTCACTTGATCCACTTGGAAATTGCTCCAGAGGTTAAAGTAACTGCAGTTACTGAGAAGCGTGCAAACCCGATTATTACTCTTGAAAGTTGCGATAAGCAATTAGTAGGTCAGGTAGCTGCGAAGATCAGATCATTCAGAAAACCTGAACCATATAAAGGAAAAGGTGTTAAATTTGTTGGAGAGCAGCTTAGAAGAAAAGCTGGTAAATCTGCAGGTAAATAATTTCTAAAACAGTAAATTATGGCTTTAACTAAGCAAGAAAGAAGACTAAGAATTAAAAGAAGAATTCGTAAGTCTGTTTCTGGAACTGCTGAAAGACCAAGAATGTCAGTTTTTCGTTCTAATAAGCAGATTTCAGTACAATTGATCGATGATCTTTCAGGAAAAACTTTATTAACGACTAGTTCGTTAGTGAAAGAAATTGCTGAAAAATCAGTAACAAAAATTGAACAAGCAGAACTAGTAGGACAAACATTTGCTGAAAAAGCAAAAGAAGCTGGATTCGCTAGTGTTGTATTCGATAGAAATGGTTATCTATACCATGGTAGAGTTAAATCTTTAGCGGACGCTGCTCGTAAAAGTGGCCTTAAATTTTAATAATTATGGCAGATATCAAAAATGTTAAGACAAGCGACGCAGAGCTTAAAGATAGACTGGTTGCTATTAATCGTGTTACCAAAGTAACAAAAGGTGGTAGAACTTTCAGCTTTTCTGCAATTGTTGTTGTAGGTAACGAGAATGGATTAGTAGGATGGGGTCTTGGTAAAGCTAATGAGGTTACCACTGCTATCTCTAAAGGAGTTGACGCTGCTAAGAAAAATTTGATTAAAGTACCTGTTTACAAGGGAACTATTCCTCACGAGCAACTTTCACGTTTCGGTGGAGCAGAGGTTTTCATTAAGCCTGCTTCTCATGGTACCGGGGTTAAAGCCGGTGGTGCGATGCGTGCTGTATTGGAGAGTGTTGGTGTAACTGATGTACTTGCAAAATCAAAAGGTTCATCAAACCCTCACAACCTTGTGAAAGCAACATTTGAAGCTCTTGCTGAATTAAGAGATGCTCATACTGTGGCTGAACAACGAGGTGTTTCATTGGATAAAGTGTTTAACGGATAAGAATAAGGAAAATGGCTAAGATTAAAATTACTCAAATCAAGAGCAAAATCGGTAGTACCGATCGCCAGAAAAAAACCTTGGAAGCATTAGGTTTGAATAAAATCAATGCTACTGTTGAGCACGAAGCTACTCCTCAAATTAAGGGTATGGTAGTGAAGGTGCAACACTTGGTTTCCGTAGAAGAATAAATCATTGTAAATATTTAGTAATAAATAGATATGGACTTAAGTAACTTAAAACCCGCAGCTGGTTCTGTAAAGACAAATAAAAGAATAGGTCGCGGACAAGGATCTGGTAGAGGTGGAACCTCAACTAGAGGACATAAAGGTGCGAAGTCAAGATCTGGATACTCTAAAAAAGTTGGATTCGAAGGGGGTCAAATGCCTTTGCAACGTAGAGTTCCTAAGTTTGGATTTAAGAACATCAACAGAAAAGAATACAAAGCTATTAATGTTGATGTTTTACAAGCCTTGGCAGAAAAAAATAACATTACAGTTATCGACGTTAATGTTTTAGTAAATGCTGGTTTAGCATCAAAGAACGATAACGTTAAGATTTTAGGTAATGGAACGATTACTGCTAAGTTAGAAGTAAAAGCTCATGCATTCTCAAAATCTGCTCAATCTGCGATTGAAGCGGTAGAAGGAACAGTTGTTAAATTGTAAGTTTATATAATGAAAGGTTTAATAGAGACATTGAAGAACATCTGGAAGATTGAGGATTTAAGATCACGTATCTTAACTACTCTAGGTCTTCTGTTAGTTTACCGTTTAGGTGCTAAGGTGGTTTTGCCGGGTATTGATCCGGCTCATTTAGAAGCGTTAAAATCACAAACTTCTGAGGGAGTTTTGGGATTGTTGAACATGTTTTCCGGGGGGGCGTTTGCAAATGCATCCATCTTTGCCTTGGGTATCATGCCATACATTTCAGCTTCCATTGTAATTCAGTTAATGGGAATCGCGGTTCCTTATTTCCAAAGATTGCAGCGTGAGGGTGAAAGTGGACGTAGAAAAATCAATCAAATTACCCGTTACCTAACTGTAATTATCCTTGTTCTTCAAGCACCAGGATATTTATTAAACTTACATACAACATTACCAGAAGCTGCCTTTATTCTTAAAGGTACTTTCTTTACTGTATCTTCAGTTGTAATTCTTGCGGCAGGATCAATGTTTATTATGTGGTTAGGTGAAAAAATTACCGATAAAGGAATTGGTAATGGTATTTCAATAATCATCATGATTGGTATTATCGCAAGATTACCGTTCTCGTTCATTGCAGAATTAGGATCTAGAATTGAAGGACATGGCGGTGGTTTAATCGTTCTTGTTCTTGAGATTGTGATGTTATTCTTCATTTTTGTAGTAACAATTATGTTGGTACAAGGAACAAGAAAGATACCAGTACAATATGCTAAGAGAATTGTAGGTAACAAACAATATGGTGGAGTTCGTCAGTATATTCCTTTAAAAGTGAATGCAGCTGGTGTAATGCCAATCATTTTTGCTCAGGCAATCATGTTTTTACCAATGGCGTTTGTTAATTATGCAAGTTCGGATGCATTAACAGGAGTAGCTGCAGCTTTATCTGATTTTACCGGATTTTACTACAATGCTCTATTCTTTGTGATGATTGTATTGTTCACCTATTTCTATACTGCGATTACTGTTAATCCTACTCAGATGGCTGAGGACATGAAAAAGAACGGTGGTTTCATTCCGGGTATCAAACCAGGAAAGAAAACTATTGACTTTTTGGATACAGTAATGTCACGTATAACATTACCAGGATCATTGTTCCTTGGTTTTGTAGCAATCTTACCTGCTTTTGCAATGATTGCTGGAGTGAATAATGAATTCGCACAATTTTATGGAGGTACTTCATTGTTGATTTTGGTTGGTGTAGTGTTAGATACATTGCAACAAATTGAGTCACATTTATTGATGCGTCATTACGATGGATTGATGAAGTCAGGTAGAATAAAAGGTAAATCTCCGGGAGGAGCTGCTGCTTATTAAAATATTTTTGCTTTCTTTGCAGTGATTTTTTATAAGACAGAGGAAGAGATAGAGTTACTCTATAAAAGTAATAATCTGGTAGCTAGGACCTTAGGTGAAATATCTAAGGCCATAGCTCCAGGTATATCTACCTTAGGCTTAGATAAGATTGCAGAGGAGTATATAAGAGATAATGGTGGTGAGCCTGCATTTCTTAATTACGATGGATTTCCTAATACCTTGTGCGTTTCAGTTAACAATCAGGTTGTTCATGGGGTTCCGTCTTCCTATGAGTTGAAAGAAGGCGATATTGTATCTTGTGACTGTGGGGTGTTGTTGAATGATTTTTATGGTGATTCAGCATATACTTTTTCAGTGGGAGAAATAAAACCGGAGATTCAACAACTATTAAAGATTACCAAAGAAGCTTTGTTTCTAGGAATAGAAAAAGCGTTAGATGGAAATCATTTAAGAGATATCGGTTTTGCCATTCAACGGCATGCTGAGGAATATAATTACTCAGTCGTTCGTGAAATGGTAGGGCACGGAATAGGAAAAAATCTTCATGAAGATCCTCAAGTTCCAAATTATGGAAGAAATGGAAGAGGATTAAAATTGAGAGATGGATTAGTACTAGCAATTGAACCAATGATTAATCTTGGAAAAAGAGAAATCTTTACTGAGGAAGATGGTTGGACAGTTGTAACGGCCGATGGACAAGTGTCCGCTCATTTCGAACAAACTATTGTTGTAAGAAAAGGGAAGGCTCAAATCCTGTCCGGTTTTGAATTTATTGAAGAATAACCAAATAAATATATAAAGAGCTTATGGCTAAACAGCCTTCAATAGAACAAGACGGTACTATTACCGAAGCATTATCAAATGCTATGTTTCGTGTAGAACTTGAGAACGGTCATGTGATTACTGCTCACATTTCCGGTAAAATGAGAATGCACTACATTAAGATCTTACCGGGTGATAAAGTAAAGGTTGAAATGTCACCTTACGATCTTACTAAAGGGCGCATTACTTTTAGATACAAAAATTAAATTTCGATAAAAATGAAAGTAAGAGCATCTGTAAAGAAACGTTCTGAAGATTGTAAAATCGTGAGAAGAAAAGGACGTTTGTATGTGATTAATAAAAAGAATCCTAAGTTTAAACAACGTCAGGGTTAATTTAGTTAATTTTGTAATAGATAAATATTTAATTTATGGCTAGAATTGTTGGAGTTGATTTGCCTCAAAACAAGCGAGGTGAGATTAGCTTGACTTATATCTTCGGTATCGGTCGTAGCGCTGCTCGTCAAATTTTGGACGAGGCTGGTGTTTCATACGAAACTAAGGTAAAAGATTGGAGCGATGATGAATCTGCTAAGATTCGTCAGGCAATTAATGCATCCTTAAAAGTTGAAGGGGAATTGCGTTCGTTAAATCAACTGAATATTAAGCGTTTGATGGATATCGGATGTTACCGTGGAATCCGTCATCGTATTGGTTTACCTGTGCGTGGACAGAAGACAAAAAACAACTCGCGTACAAGAAAAGGTAAGAGAAAAACAGTTGCAAACAAAAAGAAAGCGACTAAATAATTGTTAAGTTATGGCAAAGAAGTCAACATCAGTAAAGAAAAAAGTTGTGAAAATTGAGGCTGTTGGTCAGGCTCATATTCATTCATCTTTTAACAATATTATTATCTCTCTAACTAACAATAGCGGACAAGTTATTTCTTGGTCATCAGCTGGTAAGATGGGCTTTAGAGGTTCTAAAAAGAACACTCCTTATGCTGCTCAGCAAGCTGCTACAGACTGTGGAAAAGTTGCTCACGACTTAGGTTTGAGAAAAGTAAAAGTATTTGTTAAAGGTCCAGGAAATGGACGTGAATCTGCAATTCGTGCTATCAATTCATGTGGAATCGATATTTCGGAAATCGTAGATGTAACTCCATTACCACACAACGGATGTCGTCCTCCTAAGAGACGTCGAGTTTAATAGATATAGAGTTTAATAAAAAATGCAAACTTTAATTTGAATTAGTTTTTTGAAATTCTTTTCAAAAATCGCGGCAGTTTTGTAATTCGAATTAATTTGCAAAGTTTCTATTAATAGAAAAATTTAAATTTTAAAAAGCATGGCTAGATATATAGGACCAAAGTCAAAAATTGCTAGAAAATTTGGTGAGCCAATTTTTGGACCTGATAAAGCATTTGAAAACAAAAACTACCCTCCAGGACAGCACGGTAACAGCCGTCGTAGAAAAAAGATGTCTGAGTACGGGGTACAGTTGAAAGAAAAGCAAAAAGCAAAATACACTTACGGTGTATTAGAGAAGCAGTTCTCAAACTTATTTAAGAAAGCCGCGAGAAGTAAAGGTATTACCGGTGAGGTATTGTTACAACTTCTTGAATGTCGTTTAGATAACGTAATTTTCAGATTAGGTGTTGCTCCAACAAGATCAGCTGCTCGTCAGTTGGTTAGCCATAAACACGTAACTGTAAATGGTCAAATTTGTAACATTCCTTCATACTCGGTAAAAAACGGAGATATTATTGGAATTCGTGAAAAATCGAAATCTTTAGAAGTTATTACCGATTCTTTATCAGCTGCTAGATATAACCAATCATCTTGGTTGGAATGGGATCAAAACTCTCTTAGTGGTAAGTTTCTTAACGTACCAGAAAGAACAGAAATTCCTGAAAATATCAAGGAACAGTTAATCGTTGAATTGTATTCTAAGTAATAAATAGTTAATCAGTAATTTATGGCAATTTTAGCTTTCCAAAAACCGGACAAAGTTATCATGCTCGACGCTGACGAAAGATTCGGTAAATTCGAATTTCGTCCATTAGAGCCTGGATATGGTATTACAATTGGTAACGCCTTAAGAAGAATATTACTTTCTTCTCTAGAGGGTTTTGCCATTACAACCATCAAAATTCAGGGTGTTGATCATGAGTTTTCTACAATTCCGGGAGTCATCGAAGATGTAACTGAGATGATCCTGAACCTGAAACAAGTTCGGTTTAAACAAAGAGTTGAGGAAGTGGACAATGAGTTGGTTACTGTTACCATTTCAGATCAGGACACTTTCACAGCAGGCGACATTAACAAGTTCCTTACCGGTTTCGAGGTGTTGAATCCTGAACTTGTAATTTGCAGAATGGACAGCTCTGCCAAATTACAGTTAGATTTAACTATCAATAAAGGTAGAGGTTATGTACCTTCTGTAGAAAATAAACCTGTAGATGCTGAGTTTGGAGTGATTCCAATCGACTCAATTTTTACACCTATTAAGAATGTAAAATACGAGGTTGAGAACTACCGTGTTGAGCAGAAAACTGACTATGAAAAGTTAATTTTCGAAATCACTACTGATGGTTCAATTCACCCAAAGGATGCTTTGAAAGAAGCTGCTAAAATTCTGATTTATCACTTCATGTTGTTCTCAGACGAAAAGATTACTCTTGACTCTGATGAGAAATTTGCAAATGAAGAGTTTGATGAAGAAGTATTACACATGCGTCAGTTATTGAAGACCAAATTGGTTGACATGGATCTTTCAGTTCGTGCATTGAACTGTTTGAAAGCTGCAGATGTTGATACTTTAGGAGACTTGGTACAATTCAACAGAAACGATCTACTGAAATTTAGAAACTTTGGTAAGAAATCTTTAACTGAGTTAGATGATCTATTAGTATCATTAAATCTAACTTTTGGAATGGATATTTCTAAGTACAAATTAGATAAGGAATAAGGGAAAATGAGACATAGAAAGAAATTTAATCATTTAGGAAGAAAAGTAGCTCATAGAAAAGCAATGCTTTCAAATATGGCTTCTTCCTTGATTTTGCATAAAAGAATCTCAACTACTACTGCTAAAGCAAAAGCTTTAAAAATGTATGTTGAGCCGCTAATTACAAAAAGTAAAGTTGACAGTACTCACTCTAGACGTATTGTATTTGGATACTTGAAGCAAAAAGAAGCGGTAACTGAATTATTCAGAGAAATTTCACCAAAAATTACCAACAGAAACGGTGGTTATACACGTATTCTTAAAACTGGTAATCGTTTAGGTGATAACGCTGAGATGTGTATTGTAGAATTAGTTGATTTCAATGAAACATACACAACTGAGAAGAAAGCAGAAGCTAAGAAGTCTACTAGAAGACGTCGTGGAGGTAAATCAGCTGCTAAAGCTGAAGGTACTGAAGCTGCAGCAGAAGCAACTGAAGCAACAGATAAGAAGGAAGAGTAGTCTTTCTTTAAATAATATTAAAGGGGTAAAGTTTAGCTTTATCCCTTTTTTAATGCCCTAAAGATTTTTGAAACGTTTGCGTAAAATAAGTAGTATGTTTTAGACTAATTTGTACTGCTTGTTTGCATTAAAATACCGAAATTTAGGGTTGAAAAAAAGAAGTTAAATTATTACTATTATAATTTTTTTTAATACGTAAGTTATGTCAGAAATTGTAAAGATTCACGGTCGTGAAATTCTTGATTCACGAGGAAACCCAACTATCGAAGTAGAAGTAACTCTTGCAAGTGGCGTTATTGGACGTGCTGGTGTTCCTTCAGGAGCTTCAACAGGTGAAAATGAAGCATTGGAGCTTCGTGATGGCGATAAGGCTCGTTACCTAGGTAAAGGAGTTTTAAAAGCTGTTGAAAACGTAAACACAGTTATTGCAGAAGCTTTAGTTGGTATGGATGCAACAGATCAGGTTGCTATTGATACTGCAATGTTAGAGCTTGATGGTACTAAGACTAAATCGAAGTTAGGTGCTAACGCTATGTTAGGTGTTTCTTTAGCTGCTGCTAAAGCTGCTGCTGATTATTCAGGTATGCCATTGTATCGTTACATTGGTGGTACTAACGCTAATGTACTTCCTGTTCCAATGATGAATATTATCAATGGTGGATCTCACTCTGATGCTACTATCGCATTTCAGGAGTTCATGATTCGTCCTATTGGTGCTCCAACTTTCCGCGAAGCATTAAGAATGGGTGCTGAAGTATTCCACGCTCTTGCTAAAGTATTGAAAGGTAAAGGTCTTTCTACTGCTGTAGGTGATGAAGGAGGTTTTGCTCCAATGTTAGGTGGTACTGAGGAAGCTATTGAGTGCATCCTTACTGCTGTTAAAAACGCAGGTTACAAGCCAGGTCGTAAAGAAGATGGTGGTGATGTTTCTATCGCTATGGACTGTGCTGCTTCTGAGTTCTTCAAAGACGGTGTATACGATTACAGTATTTTTGAGCCAAATGGTGCAAAAAGAAATTCTGAAGAGCAAGCTACTTACTTAGCTGAATTGATCGCTAAGTACCCTATCGATTCTATTGAAGACGGTATGGACGAAGGTGACTGGGACGGATGGGTTGCTTTAAATGCTAAGATCGGTGATAAGTGTCAGATCGTAGGTGACGATTTATTCGTAACTAACGTTGATTACTTAGCAAAAGGTATCGAGCTTAAAGCCGCTAATTCTATTTTGATAAAAGTGAACCAAATTGGTACTTTAACTGAGACTTTAAATGCAATTGAAATGGCACACCGTGCTGGTTATACTTCAGTAACTTCTCACCGTTCTGGTGAAACTGAAGATGCAACTATTGCTGATATTGCTGTTGCAACTAACTCTGGTCAGATCAAAACTGGTTCTTTGAGCCGTTCAGATCGTATGGCTAAATACAACCAGTTACTTCGTATTGAAGAAGAATTGGGAGCTAACGCTAAATTCGGATGCTAATCCGTTAAGCATAAAAACAAAAAAGGGACCTTTAAGGTCCCTTTTTTGTAACTGAAATTTTTATAAATATTCCTGAATTAAGTCGTAAATAGTTTTACATTGGAATGGTTTGGATAAATAAACATCCATTCCAATTTCAATAGATATTTCCTTATCATCCGAATAGAAATTTGCAGTAAATGCAATAATAGGTATAGGTCTTTTTACTTCTCTTTCTTCTTCAATTTTTCTTATTCTTAACGAAGCTTCTATGCCACCCATAATTGGCATCTGAAGATCCATAAGAATGATATCGTATTCTTCTTTCACAAATAACTCTACGGCTTGCTTACCATTTTCGGCTATATCTACTTTAGCCACCTTATGCTTTAGATAAACTTCTAGAGTTTTTCTGTTGCTTGGTTGATCTTCCACCAGTAAAATTCTGGCATTTTCAATTGGAACTTCAGTTTTATTTGGATGAGTTTTTACAATTTGAATTGAATCAACATTCTCTTCCCAATATATTTTCTTTTTTGTCTCAATACCTATTTGTTCCAGTAAGGCTGAGAGCTTTTTATTTACTGTTTTTTCCATCTTGTAACCCCTCTGATTTATATTTAAAAATAGATAAATTTAAGTACAATAAAAAATGCATTTCAGTAAATAAATCAAGACACATTGGTCTTAAAAATGATTAAAAACAATTAAGTATTGCACTTAAAGACATTTAATGAATTTAAATGAATCGCAATTTTTCTATTTTTGCAATAATTGATTGAGAAATTAAAAACACAAGATAATGTCAGACGATAAGAAGATTATTTTTTCGATGGATAGAGTTAGCAAAACCTTTTCATCTCAAAAAAAAGTATTGAATAACATTAACCTATCATTTTTCTATGGTGCTAAGATTGGTATCATTGGTTTAAATGGATCAGGAAAATCTACTTTATTAAAAATTATTGCTGGACTAGAGAGTTCATATGATGGGCATGTGGTGTGGTCGAAAGAGCACAATATCGGTTACCTGGCACAGGAGCCAATTCTTGATGACAATAAAACTGTAAGAGAAATTGTTGAAGAGGGTGTACAAGAAATTGTTGATTGCCTTGCAGCCTATGAAGCAGTTAATTTAAAATTTGCAGATCCTGATGTTTTGGAAGATCCTGATAAAATGCAGGCAGTAATGGACGAACAAGCCGAACTTCAGGAAAAAATTGACCATTTCGATGCTTGGAACCTGGATACAAAGCTCGAAAGAGCTATGGATGCCTTGCGTTGTCCGGAAGGAGATAATATCGTAAAGCATTTATCAGGAGGAGAAAGAAGACGTGTTGCTCTTTGTAGATTGTTATTGCAGGAACCGGATATTTTGCTTCTTGATGAGCCTACCAACCACTTGGATGCAGAATCAATTGATTGGTTGGAGCAGCATTTAGCACAGTATAAAGGTACCGTTATCAGTATTACTCACGATAGATATTTCTTGGATAATGTTGCTGGTTGGATTTTGGAACTTGATAGAGGAGAGGGAATTCCTTGGAAAGGGAATTATAGCTCTTGGTTGGATCAGAAGACTCAACGCATGCAGTTGGAAGAAAAGACAGCCAGTAAGCGTCGTAAAACTCTTGAAAGAGAGTTGGAATGGGTTCGTATGGCACCAAAAGCTCGTCAAGCGAAGAATAAAGCTCGTTTGAATGCTTACGATACCATGATGAATGAAGATTTGAAACAGAAAGAAGAGAAGTTAGAGATTTTTATTCCTAACGGACCTCGTTTGGGTAATAAAGTAATTCAAGTTCAGGAAGTATCGAAAGCATTTGGTAAAAAGTTGTTATTTGACGATTTGGAGTTTGAATTGCCACCAGCAGGTATTGTTGGTGTAATTGGACCTAATGGTGCGGGTAAAACAACTTTGTTTCGAATGATTATGGATTTGGAACAACCTGATAAAGGAACTTTCGAGGTTGGAGAAACAGTAAAGGTTGGATATGTAGATCAGCAGCATGCTGATATTGATCCTGAAAAATCGGTTTATGAAGTAATTTCTGGTGGAGGCGATTTGATTAATGTTGGCGGACGAACTGTTAATGCTCGTGCTTATGTTGGTCGTTTTAACTTTAACGGAGCCGATCAGGAGAAAAAATGTGGAGTTCTTTCAGGTGGAGAGAGAAACCGCTTGCATTTGGCATTAACTCTTAAAGAAGAAGCAAATGTTTTACTTCTGGATGAGCCTACCAATGATATTGATGTAAATACACTTCGTGCATTGGAAGAAGGTTTGGAGAGTTTTGCTGGTTGTGCAGTTGTAATTTCTCACGACCGTTGGTTCCTGGATAGAATTGCTACTCACATTCTAGCTTTCGAAGGAAATTCGCATGTACAATTCTTCGAAGGAGGTTATTCCGATTATGAAATTAATAGAAAGAAACGAATGGGTGATGAAGGTCCAAAGCGTATTAGATACAAAAAACTTATAGCAGATTAATTCTGTAAAGGGAAGATCTTCAAGTAAGAATCTTCCCTATTTTTTTGTAACTTAAACAAACAATATAATTTTTCACTTAAACCGATATCAATGAATCAATTTGCCACTCCAAGCGATGAAAGAAATTGGGCAATGTTTTGCCATTTAGCAGCCTTTTCAGGAGTAATCATTCCATTTGGACATATTGTAGGTCCTCTAATACTTTGGTCAATGAAAAAAGATCATTCCGCTTTGGTTGATCGAGAGGGAAAAAAATCTCTTAATTTTCAAATTTCTATGACTATTTATCTTTTTATTTCTGCAATTCTGGTAATTGTTGGTATAGGTATTTTGTTGTTAATTGCATTGGGTTTGTTAAACCTTGTTTTTGTGGTAATGGCTATAGTAAAAACATTGAATGGCGAGGATTACAAATATCCTTTGAGTCTTGAAATAATTAAATAATACAATGAACAAGTTATTAGTTTATAAGACAATCTACTTTACAGGGATTGTCTTAATTTTTATAGGTGGTTACCGATTGTTTAAAAATTTAGAGTACGGAACTCTTCCTTTTTCAGTAGGTGTCGTACTGTATACAGGAGTGCAAATATTTCTTCTTCTACAACATTCTTTAAAGGATTGGGCACTTTTTAACTATTTAAAATTCTCGGTTAATATTCTGTTTCTGATTTCGGTATTGTTACTTACCGTATTTCAATTAACACAATGGTATTATCCGTTTATTCTTGGCTTATTAGTTGATTTTTTTTCCAACATTTTGAAACGAATTCAAAAAACATAATTCCGGGCAATATACGTTAGAGAAATATCTTGTTATTAGCTTTCTTCATAAAGCTGTGTTTCTCTCAAAATATTTAATATTTTTGTAGCTCTGATAAAATAACCAAAAGAAAGAAGAGAATGGCTCAGAAACCGTCTATTCCTAAAGGAACGAGAGATTTTTCACCAGTTGAAATGGTGAAAAGAAATTACATATTTAATACCATTAAAGAGGTGTTTCAATTGTATGGATTTATGCCAATTGAGACACCATCGATGGAAAATCTTTCGACTCTAATGGGAAAATATGGAGAAGAAGGAGATAAATTACTTTTTAAAGTATTGAATTCCGGAGATTTTATCTCCAAAGTTCGCGATGAACAACTGCAGGAGAAAAACTCTGTAAAATTAACCACAAAAATTAGTGAAAAAGGTTTACGTTACGATTTAACCGTACCTTTTGCGCGTTACGTTGTTCAGCATCGCAACGAAATTAGTTTTCCTTTTAAGAGATATCAAATTCAACCAGTTTGGAGAGCGGATAGACCACAGAAAGGTCGTTATCGTGAGTTTTACCAATGCGATGTTGATGTAATCGGAAGCAATTCACTTTTAAACGAAGTGGAATTAATTCAGATTGTTGACGAAGTATATCGTAGACTGCTACTCAATGTAGTAGTGAAGTTGAATAACCGTAAAATTTTAGCGGGTATTGCTGAAATTATCGGCGAAGCAGAAAAGATTGTTGACATTACTGTAGCGATTGACAAGTTGGATAAAATTGGCTTGGACAACGTGAACAAGGAGTTGGTAGAAAAGGGAATATCTGCGAAAGCTATTGAAACTTTACAACCGATAATATTATTAGCAGGAACCAATAATGAGAAATTAGCCAAGTTAAAAGAGCTTTTGGCTAGTTCAGAAATTGGGATGAAAGGTATTGAGGAATTGGAAACGGTTTTCAATTACCTGAACAATTTAGATGTAAAAACCGAGGTAGAGTTGGATTTAACTTTAGCCAGAGGATTGAATTATTATACTGGAGCCATTTTCGAAGTTAAATCTAAGGATATGGAGTTTGGTAGCATTACCGGAGGAGGTCGTTACGACGATTTAACTGGTATTTTCGGATTAAAAGATGTTTCTGGAGTAGGAATCTCATTTGGTGCCGATCGTATTTACGATGTAATGGAGCAAATGGAAAAATTCCCTGAAGAAACTGCTGAAACTACCAAAGTGTTGTTTATCAACTTTGGAGAGAAAGAAGAAAAATTCTGTTTGCCAATTCTTGCTAAATTGAGAGCAAACGGAATTAATTCAGAAATATATCCTGCTTCTCAGAAAATGAAGAAGCAAATGACATACGCCAATAACAAAAACATTCCTTTTGTAATTATGGTTGGAGAAACCGAAATGGAAGAAGGATTGGTAAGTTTAAAAGACATGGATACGGGAGAGCAGTTAAAATTGACTCCAGATCAGTTAATTGAAAAATTGGCTTAAGCTACTGTTGTAGTAATTGAGTATTTAAGAAAAATTAAGAAATGATATTTGCCTTTTTAGAAAATAGACCCGTGGAGACAATCGGGGGAGACATTCGTTTTCCTTGAGTGTTGCTAGCTTATATTTTTAAATTGCACATTGCGATATTGTATCGTGGTGCATCATTTTTTTTTGATTTTAGAATAAATACTTAACACAATAAGAACATGGCTAACATGCATTTAATTTCTCCAGAAAGACTAACTTTCGAGAGAATAGAGGAAATTTTAGAGAACGGATACAAATTAGGATTATCCGATGAGTCTAAGGCATTAATCAAGAGGTCGAAAGATTATTTGGATGCTACTATCGCAAAATCTACTAAGCCAATTTACGGTATTACAACTGGTTTTGGTTCACTTTGTAAAATATCAATATCTGAAGAAGACTTAAGCCAATTGCAGAGTAATTTGGTAATGTCTCACGCTTGTAGTATTGGTAACGTTATTCCTAAAGATGTAAT
>Ga0193960_1000125_pt1 | contig 32251 bp, 35 predicted proteins | sample FB_3_MG_FD_140338 | JGI IMG/M metagenome (GOLD analysis project Ga0193960, IMG submission 140338) | Microbial mat bacterial communities from the Broadkill River, Lewes, Delaware, United States - FB_3_MG | ecosystem: Environmental > Aquatic > Freshwater > River > Microbial mats | place: USA... | reverse complement strand
CATTAGATCCTTGCTCTTGATTCTCATCTTTATTTCCTTCATGTTCCTCTTCATTTACTTGAACCTCTTTAATATTTTCTATCTGTTCACTTTTATTATCACTACAAGCACTCAATACAAATAAACCAAAAAATAAGACTATATAGAAAATAACTTTAAACATAAAAACACTCTAATATAAAAAATTTGTCGAATATTAACATTTTAAAATCTCATTAGTCAACAATTTTTCACTATTAGCATTCTTTGGCATCAAGTTGGAATGCTACAGACTCCCCTTTAGTAATTTGATTACCATAATCCATACATAGAGATTCAGAATTCAAGAGAATAGAGAAAGATCAAAATTAATGTAGATAAAAGTGTATTTAAAAGATTGTTTCTCCTAAATAAAGTATTTAGGAGAAGTAGCAGTGTTTACTTAGTTGGTTTAGTCTTCTCCGCGACTAATGATTTTTGCATTTACCTCATTTGGTAACTTTTTTGCCATTGGATCGATAAACCATACATCACCATTTGTGAGGTTTACATTTCCACCCCATTTTTCATCTGTATCAAACTCTAAAGTCTCTATGATCTCTTCCATATCTTTCTTTGCAACATAAAAGAGCACTTTGCCCTCATCATTTTCGCGTAACATCACTTTTGCCATTGTTTTTCCTTTTTATTTAAGATGGAGTAATTTTTTTAGTTTATAAAGAAAACTGTCTCTATTTTTTGCTTCAAAGCTCACTTCAAAAAAGTTTTCTTGCAGTTGGATGAGATAACTCTCAGCACCGAAGTTTTTGTCGTCTTTTTGTGGATAATCTTCTCTATAATGAACCCCTCGGCTTTCATTACGTTTCATAGCACACATACAGATCGTCTCTGCAATAATCAATGCATTTTTAAACTCTATAATTGAAGAAAGTTCCACATTAAAGTGAGGATCTTTGTTAACACAGTGCAGACCATATTGCTTTTTGATCAGATAGTTAATATATTCGAGTGCCGAAGCCAAAGAAGATTCATCTCGAAAAACTCCCGCATTTTTAAAAAGGGACTCTCCAAGGTTTTTACGCATAGAGTTAATATTAAAAAGACTCTCTCCATTTAAAATAAGATCTACTCTGCGTGATTCTTTTTCTATGTACGCATAATCGATCATCCCAAATTCACGTTTGAGTGCTACTTTTGCTGCTTCACGTCCTGCTACACGTCCAAAATAAGCACTCTCTAAAAGTGAATTCCCCCCAAGACGATTTGCACCATGAACACCACTCACAGCACACTCTCCACAAGCAAAAACAAAAGGGATATCCGTAGAGGTATCTTGACGTGTCCAAATACCACCCATCGTATAGTGTGCGGCAGGTGTGATCTCTAAAAGTTCAGTGGTAATATCTATACCAGCACCATTGAGCGCCATCTTTTGAGTTGATGGAAGACGTTCCTCGATCAAAGCAGGATCAAGATGACGAAAATCAAGATATACTTTATGTCCAGAGAGCATATGTCGTGCTATGTCACGTGAGAGTTTATCTCTTGTTTGTAGCTCATCAGTAAAACGCTCTCCCGCCTCATCAATTATATATGCCCCTTCACCACGCGCTGCTTCAGAGATAAGTGCACCGCTATTTGCCAAAGTGGTAGGATGAAATTGGACAAATTCCATATTACTAATTCTCGCACCTGCACGAAGTGCTGCTGCAATCACATCACCACAACTCTCTTGTGCATTTGTTGTATGTCCTCTGTAGATACCTGCATATCCACCACCTGCAAGAACTAAAGACTTACAAGCAAGCGCAATAACATGCGAATTTGTACGTTTGAGTACAGTAATACCAGAGAGTTTTTCTTGATACTCAATAATATTTAAAAACTGGTAATTTGCAAGGATCTCTATCCCCTCTTGACGACATTTCATAAAGAGTTTTTGTGTAATAGCCGCGCCAGTTTTATCTGCTATATAACAGGTTCGACTTGCTTTTGTTCCCCCAAAGGGACGTTGTTTGATCTTGCCATCTTCCTCTTTGGCAAACTCAACACCCATCTCTGAGAGTTCGGCAATAATATTTGGTGCTTCACTACACATCTGCGTAATGACATCACGATCGGTTAAACCATCTGCACCATCTTGTGTATCATTTACATGGCGCAATACAGAATCATACCCTTTTGTCTCAAGCACAGCATTAATACCACCTGAGGCTACTGATGAATTTGATCGTAGAGGATTTGTTTTTGTCACAACAGCTACATGCAAGCCTCTTTTTTTTGCATAAAGAGCTGCATAAAGCCCTGCTATACCACTCCCTACTACAATCACATCATAGAGCATTTTTACCTCCAAAGAGTTTTTGCAAACCTTGTGCTGAAGCATTTGGAAGATACCCAAGTAAAAGGTTATGTTCAACATGCAATGGGTCAACAGCTCCAAAGAGAGAGCTTACAACACCACTACTACGTGCAAACTGCAAGGCACTTGCCACGTCATTGAGTTCTATAGTACCTAAAGCATCTGCAATATCTTCTTTAAACTTTGTTTTAAAAAGATTCATCTGTAAGAGTGATGAAGATCCCATCATAAAGAGTCCGTATTGTTGGAGTACCTGCATAAGAGAGTAATATTTTCCATCAACACCTTTTTGGTTTGCATAAACAAGTGCTTCGGTTTTTGCAAGATTATAAGGTGCTTGAATATATTTAAAATGGTGCTCTTCACCACCAACCTCTTTAGCTATCGAGATCATATCTGCGATACTCATATACTCTGTATGCCCCTCTTCGTATAAAAAACCATTCCAAGATGCGATCCCATAATGACAAATCTTTCCCTCTTGAACAAGCTTTTCAAAAAGTACAAATGCCTCTTTTATACGTTTTTTGAGTTCCTCATAATTTATGTAACCCAATTGAAATTCAGGATTGTGCAGATACATAATATCGATTGTATCTACGCCAAGATTTTCTAAAGATCTCTCAACACTCCAACGAAGATATTCAGGAGTCATACAGTGTTGATCCATCATAATCTCCTCTTTTGAAGAGAGCCCTTGTTGTATAATCTTTTCATCTATCCACTCATAAGGGTTTTTTGGAAATGGAAACTCCAGAGGGATAAAACCTGCTTTAGAACTAAGTACTAACTCTTCACGTGAGATTTCACCCTCTTTAAAAAGTTCACCTAACGCTTCACCGATCTCTTGTTCACTTACTTGATAACGGTAGTTTATAGCTGTATCTACAAGATTTATACCACCCTTGAGAGCTTTTTTGATTGCATCTTTATAGTTAATAACGTAGTTCTCTTCACGGTATGGTTCTTTACGAAAAGTACCAATACCTAGTGAAGAGATAAAACGATCTCCATCAAAACGATAAAAATCTTTACTAAACTTTTTAAAGCGTTTTAGGTAAGAGAACGTAGCCTCTTTGGTTGCAAAACTCATTTTAAGTCACGATCACTTTAATTGGTGCTTTAAGCTTAAAGTTCAGCATATCTTCAATACCTGCAAGTGTTGTTGTTGTGTTCATAGAACAGCTCATACACTCCCCTTGGTATTTGATCAGAACTTGATAAGTCCCATCTTGTTCTTTAATGTCAATAAGTTCAACATCTCCACCATCTGCTTTAAGTGTAGGACGAATATATTGTTCTAAGATAGACTCAACAGCTTTGATCTTTTGTACAAGACCCATAGAAGTGAAAGTACCATCACCTTTTGCCTCAATGATCTTACGACTTTTCTCTTCAGCATCTCTTTGTTCTAACATCTCTGCAAGTATATCAACCAAATAAACATCTTTTTTCTCATGTCCACCAGGCTTGATACAACTTTTACAAAAACCACCTGCTTTTGTATAGTCGATGATCTCTTCTATAGAAGTAAGTTTGTTAAGTTTAATCACTTCTTGGATAGTATCTTGCGTTACACGAGCACATTCACAGATGATAAACTCTGTTTCAAAGCTCTCCATATCAACACCTTTATACATAGATGCAGCTTTTTTAATAACATCGTATGCCATAACAGAACAGTGCATTTTTTGACCTGGTACAGCAGGAATATCTGGCTCATCACGTAATGCTTTTTCCACATCTATATTTGTGATCTGAAGCGCATCATCTACAGTTTTACCCATACAAAGCTCTGCCATCATATCTGAAGATGCGATCGCAGTTCCACACCCAAAACTTTTAAATTTACTTTGTTTAATCGTGTCTGTTTTAGGATCTATCAACCAGTAGAGACGTACTGCATCACCACAGCTTTCAGCTCCGAAGTCTGCAATAATCAGTTTATCTTCACCTGCTTCTTCCTCTGTAATCTCACCCATATTAGAAGGGTTATCCATTCTTTTTTGTACTTCTTGTGAATACTCTTCCCAAAGAGCTCCACCAATTAAATCATTTCTTGCCATTTGATCCTCTTTTCAAAAACATTTATTAAATGAAGTATTGCAAGTTTTATTCTCATCAAATAACTTACAAAATTGTCACTTTATTTTTCTAGAACAAAACTTGCAAATCGATTTTTATATTAGGCGAGAGCCACATAAAGGATAAACAATGTATCAACTCACAGCAATCTTCAACAAGTCATGTCTCAATGATGTTTTACAAGACCTTTTTGATAAAAAAATCGAAGGGGTGACACTTAGCGATGTAATAGGTAAAGGTGGTCTTGGTTTTATCGAAGAGGGGGGAGAACCTGACCTTGATCCAAAAATTCGTATCGACATTGTAGTATCAAATGATCACTATAAAGAACTTGCTAAAGAAGCTGTACGTGCCAATACTCAAGATATTGGTCATGGAAGTGGGAAGATGTGGGTTATTCCGGTACTTGAAGTTGAAAGAGTCCGCACAGGTGAAACAAATGAATCAGCTCTTACACAATCACATATCCGCCATAACAAAGCAAAAGAGAGCTACTTTGAAAATGTAGATACTCCTGCAAGTTAAACCTTTACTTTCCAATGTCTTCATACATTGGAAAATAACCTCTCTCTAACTCCTCATCTAATTAATAAATAATTTTTTTTCATTATAATACATAAAATTATTTATGAGAAAATGAAGAATGAAAAGAAACCCTATCCAGATGCGTTGGATCAATAAAGTAGGAGAAGAGTATGCAAATGATCCTATAGCTAATTATATTTTTCTTTCTTCAATGCCTGTCCAGATATTTATCATTGTAATGCTGCTTGAAAACCTTTTTTTTGGTATATGTGTAAATCTTTTATACTATATGAGTTATGTTTACATCACCCAAAAATATATAAAAAAACTTGAAGCTACGAAAGACTGGATCTCTATAAAAGCAGATGTTTTGAGTATACAGATAATTTCTCAATTCTGTTTTGGTAGAAGAGGAAGATATTTTTATCCAAAGATTACTTATGTTTACAGAATAGAGAATAAAAAATATATATCTGAAAATGTATTATTTTATAAATGTAGTAACTTGCACCTTCATGAAGAAGCTGTAGCTTTAACAAAAACACTTATATCTGACAAAAGAGTTCTATGTTTTGTAAACCCTATAGACCATTCCCAAAGTTTTTTAGTTCGCAACAACGAAGTTCCTGAATATTTTATTATGGCGCTAATGTTTTTCTTTTTTTCTTACACTATTAGCTATTTTAAACTGTTTTACTAACTAAACCTCAGAAAGCTTATATAAAAATGCGCGCTCTTTAAATGATGGGATCTCCATCTCTTGGCGATATTTTGCAATCGAGCGACGTACCATTTTTATGCCAAAACGCTCTTCAACTTTTTCATGCAGATATTTATCGCTATAAGGTTTTGCCCTCTCTTCATTTTCAACAAGACGTTTTATAAACTGTTTGATCTCAGAAGTACTGACATCACCAATAGCATTAGAGAAGAAATCTTTAAACGCTAAAACACCCTGTTCACACTCTACATATTTGTCACTTATGGCACGAGAGATCGTTGATTCGTTGAAGCCAAGCTCATCTGCTACATCTTGAAGTTTTAAAGGCTTTAACTCTCCACCCATAAAGAAACTATACTGTTTTTCAATAAGGATCAATCCAATATTATAAAGTGTTGCTTTTCTTAGATCTAAAAGCTTTACAAGCTCTCTTGCTTCTTTAAATTTCTGCTTTGCAAAATTGTCATATTTATCTATCTGTGTCACATTGAGATCTGGGTAAAACTCATGGTTGATCTTGATAACAAAATCGTTGTTTTTATACTCAATATACATATCTGGAAGAACTTGTATCTCCTCTTGCATATAATCTAATGCAGGTGGATTTTTAAGATGTCGAAGTACCTCTTTTGCATCATGCAGTCTTGGATGTTTTAAAAATTTTTCTATATTTTCAAACTGTAAGATCATAGAACTCAACAAAATACTCAACTCATCATCAAGCTCAAGATCATTTAATTGAAAAAGAAATGACTCTTTATAATCAACCGCCCCTACTCCGCTAGGCTCAAGATAAGCAAAACGTTGTCGTACTTGTTCCACTTTATATGTATCGACACCACATGCTTCTGCTATCTCTTCTATATCACCTTCAAAGTAGCCCTCTTCGTTGATATAGTAGATGATCTGGTGTGCGATCTTTTGCGATATCGGTGTAGGAAAAAGAGGAGCTGTTATCTGTGCATCTAACTTTTCATACAAAGATTCATGTGAGATGCTCATCCATTCTATTGTCTCACTTGAAGCATTTGAAACTCGATTTTGTGATTCAAGGTATGCTTTGTGAGAGTGTGATGTCGATCCTTCAGAGACTTCAAATCCTGATTTTGTCTCTAAACATGGATTTTCACTCGTGATCACTTGAATATGTTTGTCAAGATCACTCAAGGAACATTGCAATAATGGCAACCATGTTTGCATCGATAAACGCGGAAGTTGCTTTTGTTTGAGACTAAGATTTTGTTTCATAGTATTATCTTTTTATTCCAATTATAAAACTATCTCCAAAAAATGTGAGCAGTTTTCTGTCTATTATTTGTACAATTTATTGCATATATTATTCCAAGTAATTTTTAAAAACACTTTAAGATTGAATTTCAACTAAAAAGCTCTTTTTAGTGATTAAAATAAACAAAAAGAGTTTCATAATAAGAACTTTTTTGCTACAATTAATCTCCATATCTAAGAAAAGGTTTATAGATGAATACTTTAAAACAAAAACCGTTAATCATACTTTCAACAATGCTCTCCTCATCGCTTCTTTATGCTGCACCAAACGAAGAGAGTGGAAACGGTTTACTCTATTTTGCACTTTTTTGTATCGTAGCGACAATCGGTATTGCGTTTGCCGCGTATAAAAAAATAAATGCGATGAAGCTCAAATATCAGCAGATGCAAGAAAATAGCCACGAACTTGAAGAGAAACAAAACTTACTTCTTGCAAATATGAGTGAAAGCATCTATAAAATGGTAAAGCAAACTGTCGGTAGTACAAGTGCTCTTGTAGATAAGATAGATAAAAATGAGCTCAACCAAGAACTTTCACATGTAATACAAACAGAAAATCAACTTCTCGATATCGCAAATGATCTTATTGAGTTTTTACAACTTAAATCGAAAAAAGTGCAGATCAGTCATAAACGCTATAAACTAGATAACTTGCTCAATGATCTTACAGGTTTTGTAAGCAAAAGTTTTCAGACTAAACCTATTCAACTTACATACCACGTAGATAAAGATATTCCCCAAGAGCTCATTGGTGATACACTTAAAATATCTAAAGTGCTTTATAACCTTTTAGAGTATTCGATCCGAAATGGTGCAACTGAACTTCTTTTAAAGACATCAAAAACAAGAGGTTTTCAAAGTGACAGTGAGCTTACTTTCTTTGTACAAACAAACCTTCACATAGATATAGAAAATGACACGTGTCTGTTTAAAACACAATACAATGAAACAACAAACACTTATGACTCACTTGGTCTTTTTGTTGCAAAAGAGCTTACTGCACTGATGCAAGGGGAGCTTATCGCTCGTAATGACAAAGAGGGACGTGTTGAGTTTTTATTTTCTATGGTATTTCAAAAACCTGATAATATTCAAAACAAAAAAGTTAATCCAAAACTTTTAAATAAAAAAGTGGCTATCATTGACAACAACCCTCGTTACACTTTAGCACTGGCAACTATGTTAGATATTTATGAGCATAAGGTAACGCAAATTCGACCTGAAGATTTTTTCCAAAAACCTCAAAAGCTTGAGCAATATGACATCATTGCACTTGATGAGAAACTCTTTAGTGCTTCTATTGTTAAAAAGCTCGAAAAAGTTCATCAAGAAAATGGAGTGAAGATTATTGCACTTAGTAACTTCTTTCACCCTAGTGATGCGCAATACTATACAAAAGTTGCTGATTTTAAATTACTTAAACCAACGACACGTGGAACTATCTTAAGACTTTTAGAGAAGATCTATCTCTCAAAAGATGAGCTTGAAGCTCTACAGAGCGAGCGTAAAGTAACAACAAATCTAAAAGTACATAAATCAGAGTTTGCAAACACTCCTGATGTTTCTATTGATACATTTGCTCTTTTTAAAGGTGCTAAAGTTCTTATTGTTGAAGATGATATTATTAACCAAAAAGTGGTTAAAGGTGTACTCAAACACTCACAGATGGATATAGACCTTGCAAATAATGGAGAGGAGTGTTTAGAGATCCTTGAAAAAAATCCAGACTATGATATTATCTTGATGGATATTAACATGCCAGTTATGGATGGATATACAGCTACACGCAAAATTCGTCAAGACAGTACGTATGACACTATACCTATCATAGCACTTACAGCTCTTACATCTGCGGATGAGATGCATAAGATGTTTGATGCAGGTATGAATGGGCATCTAGCAAAACCACTGCATAAAGCAAAACTTTTTACAGCTCTTGATATGTTTATAGAACAAACAAATGAACAAGTTGAGATCCCGCCACATGAGAGAAAACCTATCCATGTAGATGGACTAGACATTCAACAAGGGCTTTCAAGAGCAAGTGGTAATGAAGAGTTTTACAAAGAGGTACTTGAAGAGTTTTTAACTACCTATAGAAACAGTGCGCAACTATTTGAAAAACTGATCCAAGATTTCCGCTACGAGCAAGTTCGTATGCTTTGTTTAGATATAAAAGGTCTCTCAGCTCTTATCGGTGCAAATGAGTTACATTCACTTATGGTTGATATCCATCAACAACTTATCTTTAAAAAGTTTGACCTATTAGATGCATATATTCCAAAATTTTATAATGAGATAGAGAAGCTAACAAAATCGATCAATTCATATATAGAGGATTAAAAAAAGTTTGAAGGAGATGAGTTGTAAAAGAGAACTCTTTTACAACTCCTTGAGATGTTTTTAGTATTTTAAACGTACAAGTCCGTTTGGCTCTACGATTTTCATTTGACATGAAAGACGTGCTTTTGGGCTTTGCTCGTTAAGAGTTTTCATAACTGCTTTTTCTTTTTCAGTTACTTCACTTAAAAACTCCATACCAGACTCGATCATTACGATACAAGTTCCACATTCACCATCACGACATCCAAAAGGAAGTGCACTTCCTGATGCTTCAACGATATCTTGGATAGTTTTTCCTGGTTTTACATTAATTGCTAAAAAATCATTTACGATCTCTACACGTGTTGTCATTATTTCTCCTTGTTATTCAAATGGTTTTACTAAAATATCACTCTTAATGATACATTGGCATGCAAGACGCACTGGTGTTTGACGGTTATATTGCTGTGCAATTTCTGCTTCTTTTTTAGTAATAGCAGCCATCTCTACAAGAGAGTTTAACTCTTTATCATCCATATATACAGATTTTGCATTCGCATCATAGTCTTCAGTACTTGGATCAAGTGTTTTAGTTACACTGAGATCTTCGATACGTACAGCACAACTTCCACATGTACCGTCTTTACATTCTGTTGGAATCTTTACCCCATTGCTTTCAGCGACACGTAACAAAACATCTCCGCTACGAGCGATTACACGTTTATCCATACCTTCGCCAAAACCACAAAAGATTACATTTACCATTGTTTTTCTCCTTTATTCATTGTCAATACACAAAAAGCCGTTATTCTCCTTCTTTTTGAGATTGCGCATCTTTCTTTTGCGCTTCTTTTTTCGCTCTATGCTCTTTTATCCAGCGAAGTTCTTCTTCAATCTCATCATATCCATCAATATCATCGATCGCTTCAAGTTCAAACTCTCTACACCCAAAAGTATGTCCCTCTTCTATAAAGTGTACTTCATAGATACGGATCACTTGAAGCCAATCACCTATATGTTTGATATAACCTTCAGATCCAGGAGGAACAAGAACAGCATCTCTTTCGTTAAAAGGGTTTGAACCATCATTTTTGATCGGTCTTGTAATACGAACTCTTTGTCCTAAATGAAAAACAGGTAAGATCTCATCTTTAGTTGAAGCTGAGATTTGATCCACTTGTGCATGCGTGAACTCCATTGCTAACCTCCTCTATATCGTTACATGAACTTGATGTAGAACAGCTGCTACAAGCACTAGGGTTATCAAACATAGACCAGATCTCTGCAGCTGAAGGGGAATACCCATTCTCAAAGTTCTTATAAACACTTAGTAGTGCAAACTTATAGTAAGCGAGTTTTTTCTCATCATTTTCAAACTCTACCTCTTTTGCTTTTTGTAGCATCTCACCATATTTTTTCATAATGTGAAAACGCTTCACATACACAAGTCTTTCATCATAATCTACATCAAAAAAGTCTAAAAACTCTTCTGTATCTGTTAACTGTTCAAATTCTGCTAGAGTACTCATATTTCCATCTCCTCTTTAATTTGTTTCGCCCAGTTCTTTACACGCTCTTCTGTGAGTTCAGCTTGGTTTACATCATCGATTGCTAAACCACAAAACTGCTCACCCTCTTGTGCTAAAGAAAACTTAAACTCATATCCATCAATACTTGTATAACCAAAGTCTGTAAGCGCATTACAAGATGCAAATATTTTTTTCATTTTTGCCAAAGCGCTTACAAAGTGTTCTCCATGCGTTTTTTGATCACCAGCTCCAAAAAAAGCGACTTTTTTACCACTGAGGTCTGGCATATCATTTTCCATCTCATAGAGTGGATCAACCCAATCTCTTTGTGGATCACCTTGACCCCATGTAGAACTTCCTATAAGAAGTACATCAAACTCATCAAACTGCTCAAGATCATCATAGTCCTCTTCCATATTGATCAGTTCAGATCCTTCAAAAACCTCTTCTAAGATCTCTGCTGCTTCTAAAGTTGTTCCACCGCTGCTTCCTACGAAAATACCTACATTTGCCATCTCTTCTCTCCTCTAGTTATAAGTGTTGTGTCTATTTGTTTTTACAAGGTTTGTACTGCTCGTACACTTCTAATGCTTTATCAAGGTACTTTTGTCCCTCTTCATAGAGCTTGTCTAAAGTTCTAAAACCAAAACGGTGTGCATCTTTAAAATATTTATCTACCAATACAATGCGATCTGCTATAACAATACAACGCCCAAAACCTTCGTGGCTCATCTCCATTACAACATTACACATTACACCTGTTTGTCTCTCAAACTGAAGTGCTATTGCTTTAAATATCATCTTGATTTCACCTATTAACATCTCATCGATATCAGCGATAATAGGAATATTTTTAAGGTCCTCTTTTGTTTTTACATACTTTTTCACTAAAAGTTCATCATCACTGAGCTTTGACCAGTTTCCAAACTGATCTTCTGCACGTAACTGACGTACAAGCTCTTGTGTAAAAAGATTTTGTTCATTTTCTTGACTCATATTTTTTCCTTTTTTATTGATTAGCATTTACTATTTTTTTGATCCATGGTGGAGGATTTCCCCCAAGCATCGATACAAGCTCTTTGAGTACATCTTCTATAGGACGCACCTCTTGAACTTTCATAGGGTTTATACCACCACGTATTACCTTCGCAGCAGCTGTTCCCCCGATAGATTCACAATACATTAGATTCACACCTGAGAGTACTTTTACTTTAAAATCTGTTTTATCATCACCCTCTAAGTTACTTGTATCTGTTTGAAGTACTTCATTCATCTCAAATCCGTCTTTACTGACACTGTAAACAACAAACTCTTTAGCCCCACCGAAGTGAGCATTTATATTTTCCATATCTTTTGTAGCAAAAGCGACTTTCATTGCATTTTTCATAGGGTTACTTCCTTCTACTTTAATTTTTACACTCTCAGGCATGATGTTGAACCTCTTAAAATAAGATTTGTAACTAAGTATGCAATTTTTAGTCTAGATATTTCAAAACTATTAGATCACAAAATTGTAAGTCTCTGTACATACACCTTTATAGTGTATTTAAAGCACTTTAGTTACAATTCTGTACACTATAAAAAAGCTTGTTATAAAGGCATACATTTGAAAAAAGAAGAAAAAACAGTTCGTTTTACAGTTTCATTAGAAGAATCTTTATTAAATCATATAGATGATCGTTGCAGTTCTAAAAGCTATAGTTCAAGAAGTGAATTTATTAGAGATTTAGTAAGAAAAGAAGCTATAGATGAAAAATGGGATCAAGGGGAGGAGAGTTTTGGTGTTTTAACAATTATCTATGATCATCATCAAAGAGAATTAAATGATAAAATGATTGAACTTCAACACTCCAACTTACTAAATATTATATGTAACTTACATGTTCATTTAAATCATCATGACTGTCTAGAAACAATAATTTTAAAAGGCAAACCACAAGATATAGAAAAACTTACAAATGAAATGGCTGCTTTAAAAGGTGTAAAACATCACACTTTAGCAAAAACAACGACTATAGATTTTTAATAACTTAAGATGATACTCAATCATTATGATAGTATTACATATATAAATTTAGTAATACTCAATTAAAGGTGTTGTCATGAAACATATTATTTTACTCTTCGTAACTTTTTTTTCTTTTTTACACGCTGCAATATATGAAGATATGCTCCAAAGACACGTAGAGGTAAATTCTCATAAAAAACTTGTTTTTTTAGGTCCTGGTGCTTTAAGAATGGGAGTTTATCTTGGATTAGAAAATAGATTAGTAGGAATTGAAAAAGTAGAAAGCACTTCGGCTCAATTAGCTCCATACAGATCTTTTTTGGGTCAAGAGTTTATATCAAAACTTCCTGTAGTAAGTACTGGAGGTCCTGGCAAAATGCCTAATTTAGAAGCACTCATGCTATTAAAACCAGATCTTATAATCACATCTTTTTTAGATAGCAATCAACTTGAACTTATAAGTTCAAAGACGTCTATTCCTGTTTTGGCATTAAGTTATGGTGCAAGTTACGGGGGAACAAAAGAGCAGCTCTTAAGTATAAAAGAGTCTCTACTCCTTTTAGGAAAAGTAACTGATACAGAAGATAGAGCCAAAGATCTTATAAACTTTATAGAAAAACAAGAGATCTATTTATCATCTTTAAATGTAGCACAAAAATGTGTCTATGTAGGTGGTATAGGCTACAAAGGGATGCAAGGTATTACAAGTACTGAAGCTAACTATCCACCTTTTGAACTTCTAGATCTAAAAAATTGTTTATTTCAAGACAGTTCTAAAATGGGACATCATTTTATTGATTATGAAGCTCTTTTAAGTGTAAATCCAGAGATCATTTTTATAGATATGTTTGGAAAAAAGAAAGTTTTACAAGAGTATAAAGAGAAACAATCTATTTTTAATAAGCTACAAGCATACAAAACAAATAATGTACATAATATTTTAGGATACAACTTTTATAGTACAAATATCGAAAACTTGTTTGTAATCTCTTATCAGATTGCTTTTAATCTAGATAAAAAAGATATTGATATCAACTCAAAAGCACAAGAAGTTTATAAAGCATTTTATTTAGAAGATGGCTTAAAACTTTTAGATCAATTACCTTATGGTACACTCAAATGAGTGTATATAAAGCGTATAAGAAAAGGGCTTTAAAACAAAAAACATTTACTCTCTTTTTACTCTTTGCTACTTTATTTTTTTTATGGCTCAGTCTGATAAGCGGATATAATGGTGTCAATATAAGCGATACATTTAAATTATTCAATACTGATGAACAATTTTTTACAATTGTTTCATCTATACGATTACCTAGAGCACTTGCAGCTTTATTAGTGGGAATGCTTTTAGGTCTTTCAGGTGTGGTAATGCAAGGGATACTGAGAAACTCTTTAGCCTCCCCTTTTACACTTGGCATCTCTCAAGCAGCTGGATTTGGAGCAGCTTTTGCAATTATTGTTTTTGAAAACCACAATGCAGGTCTTGAAACATTATCTCTTTGGTTCGTGCCCTTTTGTGCTTTTATAGCAAGTATGTTATGTAGCCTCTTGATCATTTTTCTTGGCAAAAAAGTTAAAATGAGCCCAATGGTATTAATCTTAGCTGGTGTTGGACTTGGTTCATTATTTCATTCTGCAACAATGTTCCTACAATACTTTACGACTGAAATAAATGCAGCAGCTACTCTTTTTTGGACTTTTGGAGACCTTAGTAAAGCAACATACAATATTCTTTTTATCTTATCTATTACTCTTTTTTTCTCTTTAATAATAATTTGGAGTTCTCATTGGAAGTTTGATGCTCTTGGATTTGGTGATGACAATGCTTATAATAAGGGTGTAAATGTCAATAGTTTTCGTCTTTGGATGCTACTTTTTGGATCTTTATGTACAGCTATAGCTGTCTCTTTTTTTGGAATTATAGGTTTTATCGGTTTGGTAGCACCACATATAGTGAAATTAATTCTAGGTAATTCTCATGGAGCGTTAATTCCTTTATCTGCTTTAAGTGGTGGCGTACTTCTCTTAGGAGCAGATTTTTTTGCTCGGATGTTACTTTATCCATCTATACTTCCAGTTGGAATAATAACCTCATTTATAGGTGCACCTATGCTTCTTTACCTTCTTATCACACATAAAAAACGACAATGAAATTCACTATAAAAAATCTTAACTTTAAAGTTGGCACAAAAGAGTTACTTAAAAATATAAATATGACTGCATCTTCTGGCGATATGATCTCTATTATTGGTCCTAATGGTGCAGGAAAAAGTACTTTACTCAAACATATTGCAACTATTTTACCTACACATAAAGAGATTATCACCTTAGATGGTATAGATCTCTTTGATCTCACACCTAGAGAACTTGCCAAAGAGATTGCCTATCTTTCTCAATTTTCAGAGATTCCAAATATAAGTGTCTTAGAAACATTAGAATTAGCTAGACGAGTCTATTCTGGAATAAAACTATCTCAACAAGACTACTCCATGATAGACTCTATCTCTCAAGAGTTTGAGTTAACAAAGCTCTTAGAAAGGAAACTAGCTACTTTAAGTGGAGGGGAAGCACAAAAAGTAATGATAGCGGCTGCTCTTTTGCAAGAACCTCAAATATTGCTTCTAGATGAACCTATTTCACATCTAGATCCCAAAAATCAACTTGAAGTATTAAGCATTATAAAAAAAGTTGTAGAAAGTAAAAAAATAATATGTTTTATAGTCCTACATGATATTCAACATGCTATACATTACGCATCAAGACTAGTAATGCTCAAGCAAGGAAGCCTTCTCTATGATGTCTATGTAGCTGATCTTCATTCAAACATGTTAGAAGAGTTATTTGATGTAGAGGTTTCATTACATAAAAGTAATAATCATACTTTTATATATTATGCCCATAAACACAATTGAGAAAAATATACTTGCAATGTGCATATAAAATCACTTTTTTTAATGCTGAAGTCAGTTTTGCTTAGCTATAGTATTACTAATATAAAAATAGTAATACTATAGCTAAGGGAAAAATATGCTACTAGATCTTTGCAAAATATCAGGTTTATCATTGAGTACTTGTGTACTCTTAACTACTAGCAACCTTCAAGCTCAAGTTCTAGAGCCTATCTCTATCAAAGCTCCACAAATTGTAACCCCTACAAAACACTTAGGTGAAACTTTATATACAGGAAGTAAGGTCACACAAAAAGGTATTGAAATTCAAGGTGTCAAAGCTAGTTCTAATATCTATGATGCACTCTCAAACTTATCAGGAATAAATGTCGAAACTTCAGATCTTACAGGTTTAAATGTAGAACAAAATAAAGTTCGTATTCGTGGGATATCCTCATCTTTTTGCGCAATGACTCTTAATGGCATACCAAACTATGGTCTTGGTCCAATAGGTGGAAGAAACTATATTTATGATATGGAAAATATTGAAACGATCTCAGTATATAAAGGGGGAGTTCCATCAAATATTGGTACAGGTGTAGGTTCTAAAGGAGGAGCTATCTCCCTTGAACCTAGATGGGCTAGTGAACATTTTGCCACTAAAGTAAAGCAAAGTGTAGGTTCAAATAATTTTACAAAAAGTTATTTAAGAGTTGACAGTGGTCATTTAAATGCACAAGGTACACGCTTATCTGCCGCACTTTCATATGCAAAAGCGGATAAATGGAGAGGAGAAGGAGAGATTGGTCCTAGAAAGAATTTGAATCTCTCATTAGTACATCCTATAAATGATCAAATAAAATTGAAACTATGGTATAACAAAAATATACACAAACAGCACAATTATAGAGCGTTAAGCTATAGTGAAATAGATACAAATTATCAACAAGATTTTTCTACAGACAATACTATAAAAACCTATTATGACTACAACAAAGGTGAATTCGAAAATGATGATGTGTTTGTTGACTTTTTATACGATATGAATGCTGTTACTTCATTAAGCATAAAACCATACTACAGCCAAGAAGACTCTTATACATCTTACGCTGCTGCTGCACCTTCTTTAACAATGGTACAAAAACGCCTCAGAGATATAAAGCGTCTTGGAAGCGTAAATGAACTTCGATCAGAGATCTATGATATAAATATTTTGGCAGGATACCACTATGAAAGAATTGATGCAAATGTTATAACAGATAATTACAGTATTAGCACATCTGGATTAAACTATACAAACCTTGCTGGAATTGCCGCAGATGGAGTTTCTTCTATTAATAGTCCTTATCTTAAATTTTCTGGAGAAGATGATCTTTTCAAATGGCAACTTGGTCTGAAGTATTTTTACTTTCAAGATTCCGATGTAAATGATCCAAAAGATGCTGATGCAAATAGAATAGGAAGGAACTATAAGTTATGGTTACCTACTTTAGGAATCTCATACGATATTTATGATGCTGCTTCTAAAATTGAACTCTACACAAATTATGGAAAAAACTTTATTCGCCCTTATTCATACGCACCACTTGTCAACTACTACAAAAAAAATAAAACAGCTTTTACAAATATAGGGATAAAAGCACAAGATCTTTTTGATGGATACACAACAGAAACAAGCCACAACTTAGATATAGGTTTAAGATACCTTAATAATATATTTGAACTCTCAGCAAATCTCTTTATAGGCAAGCATAAAAATCTTTTAACGGGTATTATTAATAATAGAGATAATACTTTACAATACCAACAAAATATTGGAGAAGCAACAAGCTATGGAGTTGAAGCTGAGTTAAACTTTTATTTAGATGATACACTTACTATTTTTGCTAATCCAACATATAATCATTTTACCTATGATCAAAATATTAAAGGTATGAATACAGATTCAAAGCAAGTTGTTGACACACCAAAGTGGATGTTAAAAAGTGGCATTATATATCAACTAAACAACCTTGAGTTTATTCCTACCATCAGTTATTTAGGCACAAGATATGGCGATGCGCTTAACAATGAAAAAATAGATGAGCATTATCTAGCAAACCTTCTTATTAAATATGTCGAAAAAAACTTCTATAATAGATCAGATCTTATATTTACTTTAGAATCTAACAATCTCTTTAATGAAAAATATATTTCTGTCATCAATGCAAGTGATGATTCTTTAGAGACAAGTAGTTATTATCAAGGTGCACCAAGAAATATTATGTTTACAATGGAGTTACTATTTTAATGAATACAACAATTTTAAATCATCTCATAAATCATGCAAATGACTATGCCTTAAAATATAATATACAACTGAGTGATTTTGGTATCACTTCGAGTATGATATATAGTATTGTTGAGGGATGTAAGCGAAAAACAATAGGTGTCACACTCACTCCACACAATGAAGGGAAAATAGATGTACTTCAGGGAAAAACTATACAAGAGGTTTTTGATTATGCCAAACATTATGATCCTGTACAAAGAGCTTTTGCCCTTTCTTTAGTCAACGCATTAGGACAGCATGCGATACATAATAGTATAGAACTACAAGAAGATATTAGATCTCTTCTTTCTAAAAATATCTTAGCTATGACCAACAAAGATGATGAAGTTATTTTTATAGGAAACCTTAAACCTGTTGTCATGAGACTTCATAAAGAGCAAAGAGTTCCCCTAGTCTTTTGTAGAAATAAAGAGCATTATGAAAAAGGTGTATATAGTGATATATTTGAGTATGAACACATTCAAAAAAATAATATAGCAATTATAACAGGTGCATCTCTTATAGGTTCAACACTAGATGCTCTTATCAAACTAAGTCCAAAAAACAGTATCAGAATACTTGCAGGATTCTCAGCAGGTGCACATCCTTCATGGTTTAAAGGTACAGGAATCACACATATTGCTTCAATTGCAATTACTACCAAATTTAAAGCTTCTCTACATAAAGACCAATGGGATAGTGTATTTTCTTATCCAAGTTATTTTATAAAAGTTGAATAAACAACTTTTATAAATGATGTTGCATCTCTCTTAATTTATTGGCTACTTCAAAAAGAAAGTAAGTACTTCCTTCATAGAGCTGATCATTTTTCAGTGCATTACCAAGCTCTTCGTAGTTTGGAAAACCACGAAGGACTAAAGCACACTCTTTCTCACTAGAGTATAACATTCGTTCTGCATGAAAATTACTGATCACTAGATCCACATCATTAAAATACTTTTGTGCATCCTCAAGGTCTCCAACAAACTTGTTTTCTACCTTTAAAGACTCCAAAACAGGGCTGTATACAGTCGATATAACAACCTCTACACGCCCTCCAGCACTTTGAAGTAGCTCTGTGATGCCAACACACATATCAGGTTCTCCCATCACCATATAACGATTAGAACCTATAAGAAAGTGTGTATCTAACATCGCATCTTGGAGTCTTCCTCTCCATCTTCTAATACTAGGGTTTGGATCTATATGTCGTAATTCCATCAAAAAACTTACAAAATTGTCATTTTGTTCAAGCCCCATAAGATGATCAAAATGAAGATGTTTGATCTGCTCATTTTTTTGCAAAAGAGCTTCTGCAGCTATTTTCATAGAAGTACCGATACTTATCACACTCCCACTACTTGCAAGGTCTGCAATATCTTCTATAGTGATCGCACCCGTTCCAAGTTTTCCTTGACCTTGGCTAAGATACCCATCAAGAGAGGTTGAAAGATCTGGAAGTGCTAAAACTTCACATCCAAAACTACTAACAAACTCTTTGATCTTCTCCACCTCTATGGGTTGCATACTTACATGCGGTAAGATGAGCACTTTATTTGCATTTATCTTCTGTGTCTCTTTTGTATGTTGCTCTATGAGTGCTTTTGCAGTCAAAGCCCAACCACTCTCTAAACCACCTTCATAATCTGGAGTATGCACATAGCAGTATGGAAGTTCAACATCTTTTGCCATACTTCTTATATCATCCCCTTTTGTTTCTGTTAAACCTGTAGAACACAGTCCTATGAGTTCAGGTTTGAGGGTAGGATTCTTTTTTGTTATATTCTCTATAGCCATTAAAATCGAATAATCACCTCCATCAAGAACAGCAGTAATATCACTTACTGAGGTGTTGTACATCGCAATTGGCTCATTAAAGTGGCGTGTATAAAATACTTTTGTGTAAGATGCACACCCTTGAGATCCATGCATCAGAGGCAGACAGTTATTAATCCCCATATATGCGAGTGCCGCTCCCATAGGTTGCGAAAGTTTTATTGGGTTTATCTGTAGTGGTTTGTGCTCATGTTTACTTAAAGAGATAGCTTCCATTATGCCACCTCCCAAGGAGCAGGTTTTGATACATTTTTAAAAACAGGGTTATCAAAGGCATCTTTAAGATCTTGGGCAAGATTTAGCAGACCTTCATACCCACCATAACTCACTTTTTTCTCTTGATTTACATCGATAAAAGAGATCTTTTTCTTGATCGCAGTATAGAGGCTTCGCCCACCTGCAAGTAAAATATCAGCTTTTGTTTCATCTATTATTTTTGCTTGTTCACTTGCTGGTGTTTTCATTAGTATTCCACTCTCACCTAAGTACTCTTTTGCTTTTTCTATATCATCTGCTGTCGATTTACGAATAGATGTAGCAACCACTTCAATACCAAGGTCTTGAAGACTTGAAGCGATAGACCAAGCTTTATTTCCACCAGTGTTTACCACTGCTTTTTTCCCTGCAAAAAGTTTTTTATATGGCTGAAGTTTTTCCTCAAGCATCTTTTCTTGACGTGAGAGAACCTCTTTTGCTTTTGCAATAAGTTTAGGATCTCCTAAAGCTTCCACTATAGTCATAATCGCATTGGAAGTATCACGCTTGCCGTAAAAAGAGACAGATACCCAAGGAACATCGTATTGCTCTTTCATCTTACGACACAGAGTTATGAGTGATTTCGCACATACGATTACATTAAGTTTTGCACGATGAGCAGTGCGAATACGACTTACACGTCCATCTCCACTCAGTGAACTTAGTACTCGAATACCGATCTCTTCAAAAACTGGCATATACTGCCACATGTCTCCCGTTACATTGTAATCACCAATAAGATTAATATCATAGGGAGTTGTATATTCAGGCTCTTTTGTTCCTATGAGGTGTTCTAAAACAGCTTCACCTGCAAGACGCGAACCAAGGTTTTTTCCCCCTGCAAAACCAGGTGCATGTACAGGAATAATAGGAATATTATGCTTTTTACTTGCAAGAGATGTTGTCATATCTATATCATCACCTACCATAGCAGTAACACAAGTAGAATAGACAAAAATAGCTTCTGGAGTATAGTGTTTTACGATGTAATCAAGTGATTCTTCAAGGCGCTTATCCCCTCCAAAGATCACATCATTCATCGTAATTCCAGTAGTAAACCCCATAGCAGTATGGTTACGTCCACTGTAAGAACTTAAGGTTTCTCTTGTTTCCCAAGAAGCTCCTAAACAGGTCTGCGGACCATGAACCAAATGCACCGCATCGGCATAAGGAAAAAGCGAGATCTGTGCACCATCAAAAGCACATCCACCCGCTGCAAGACCAGGCTTGACTTTATCACAGCCCTGCCCTTTTTCTTTATTTTTTGAGTGTGAGCACGCACTCTCATTAAGCAGTTCTTTTATCTTTGCACGATTGACCATCTGTGACTCCTTTGGAGTTGTTTCTTAGTAGATGTTATGCAATTTTTATTCGAGAACTACTTTTTCTTCTGTTTATACATCAGCTGATCCGCAAATGCTAAGAGTGATTTAGCATCTTTTGCATCATCTGGATATATACTACACCCTAAGCTAAAACTAAAATGGATAGTGTCTTCATGGGTATAATGAAGTGGATTTTTTTGCTGAAGTAGTTCTAATCGTTTTATAATATCAGTTAAAAACTCTTGAGATTCTATCTCCTTAAAAAGAATCACAAACTCATCTCCACCTATACGTGCCACAGTGTCGCTCTCACGTACAAAATTTTGCAACAGCGTAGCGATATGTTTGAGTAACATATCTCCTGCATGGTGACCAAAAGTATCATTGACAGGTTTAAATTTATCAAGATCTATAAAACAGATAGCAAACTTTTTCTTTGAAGTTTTACTCTCTTGTATCGCTTCATCTATCTTTTTAAGCAAACGTGTTCGGTTGGCAACTCCAGTTAAACTATCATGAGCAACCGCATATTCAAGATCCTTTTCTATCTTTTTAAGATACGTAATATCAAAACACAAAATAATATTTTCAACAACTTTCCCCTCTTTTTCTATAGGAATCACATTTGTGTGAAAACACACCTCAACACCTAAAGGGTCTCTTGCATAAAGGACCTGTTCTACCCCCTCTTTTAAACTCACATCGCGCGTATGAAAAAACTCTGAAAAATGTTTTCCAAAAAACTCACTAGAATCACTCTCAAAAAAGTAGCGGCACATCTCATTTGTCTGTGTTATAAAACCTTCGAGATCTACGTGAAAAGAGATAAACTGCTTATTTAAAAGGTCATAATAGCTCTGTTTTGTATTTGCATAGTTTGTATCAGTTTTAAGTTTTAAGGTCTGTTGATTCAGCTTTTGGATCTTTTCAAAATATTTTAAAGCGATCTCGGACTTTTTCCAAAAAGAGCATAAAAAACATATATCGCCTTGAGGACTTGTAAAAAGTTCCACCTCTATATTGTAGTAGCTGCCATGATTACAAACCACCGGAATCGTAAAACTTTTCTCTTTTTTTGAAAGGAGTTCAAACAATCTCTCTTCAATACCTACAAATTCCCAAAAAGATTCTCTGACATCTTTTCCTGTTTGCAGATATTGTGCAGTACTTGCCAAACTCTCAACCCCATCACTAAACTCTAAGAGTTCAAACTCTTGTGTAAAAAGTATATAGAGTATTTTGTGCTTTTTACATAATACTGAAGCGATATCATACTTTTGCATTGCTTGACTCCACAACACTTGTATTGATATGTGCAAATATCTCCTCAACCTCATCTCCGCTCTTTGCAGATGTTTCATACACTGAGACTATCTGCAAAGAGAGATCTCTAAGGCTTTGATGCTCTACTGGAGTATGTTCGAGGTCTGATTTGTTCAGTGCTATATATATTGAAGCATTACACACCATCTCTTGACATAACAATGTATGCTCTTTTATAGCTTCTATAGTCTCTTTTCGTGTTAGATCTGCAACAATGATAAAAGCTTTAGCACCTAAAAGATACTGTTTAAAAATAGGGCTATGTTCTGTTCTTCCCTCAGTATCCCAGATAATCATAGTTGATTTTATCCCTTTATAGATGCACTCTTTACGAGACATTGTAACGCCAATACTGCTAAGATACTCCTCATCAAAACTATTCTCTACAAAACGACGTACTAAACTTGTTTTTCCAACTCCAAAGTCTCCCAAAACAACTATCTTATATGAAAACATCTTATCGCCCTGTTTTAAGTTTTATAATAACACAACGTGCAGCTTGAGGATCTTCAAAAGCATCAACACCCAGTGGTGCTACATATTTGTATTTTGGATCTATCTTTTGGCTAATGCCATATTTCTCTTGTAAAAGCGCAGAGACTTTTTGTACCCTTTGCTCTACGACAACTTTTTTGGCTTCTGGAGTTCCCGTATTGTCTGTATGTCCGCTTAACTCAATATGCACATCATTGCCAAGTTTTGCAAGTTCTTTGCTTAAATTCATAAGCTTTTTGTAACCTTGTGGACGAATACTAGAAGATCCTTGATCAAAAAAGAGTTTTGTCTCTAACTCTGGAGCAATAGTTTGTATATGAAAATCCATCGTCTCTAATTTTATAGCATCTTTAAAAGTTCTTATGACTCTCTCTTTTCTTTCTTGATCCCAAACCTCGCCAAAAACTTCAAGATCAGGATAGATAAATCTATATGAAACTCTGATCCCCTCTTGAGTATTTAAACCCAATAGTAAAAAATGTATGTTAGAACTCATCTGCATCGGATCATTTTGCGGAGTATGCACTTGTATCTCATTATGTATAGTTTCTATCCCTTGAACTTCATGCATACTCTCTGTTAGCATCTCTTTATAGTATTCTAAAGGGAGTACACCACGAAGATACACTTCACTTTTTTCTACATCAATATCTATTTTATAAAGACTAAGTACCTTATTTTTCTCAAGTTTTTCATAGATCTTCTGCTCTAAAGATCTATCTATAAAACTTGTATATAAACTCCAAAAAAAGTAGCCTAGTAAAAAGAGGGGAAGTATATATAAAAGCGGGTGCTTTTTTTGAGTTTTTGGCTCCTCTTGCTTTTGCTTTCCAGCAAGCAATACTCCTACTTCGTGATAGATCTCTCTATTTGCTATGCCACTGAGATCACCTGAAAACTCACGAATCTCATCGCCATATTCTCTTAAGATAAAGGCAAGTGCGTTACGAATATTGTTATAGATCTCTTGTTGTGCTATCCCATCTACAACAACTGCCAAGTAGCAATATCCACCATTTTCCAAAATGATCTTGCTATTACCATACTCTATCTCACCAAGTTCTGTATTGTTCTCATTTTTATCGATCCAATCATTTACAAAACTGCTAATAGCACTCATCATCGAAGCTATCATCTCTGGTTCTTGCAAAGGCTTTTCTGGATTTTGTGCTTCTGCTAAGACAATCCCTGTCTCTTTATGGATCAATAACCATGCTCTTACATTTGCCAAAGCACTCTCACGAAGTAAAAGTTCTGTTTCACTTACCCCTTGCAACTTTGCACGAAGTTTTCTTTTGATATTTTCAAAAGAGAGTCCGTTGTGGATCTGTCTATTGATCGCTTCTATTGTCTCTTCAAGTGTTTTAGTAACATAACGACTGATCATACTCCCAAGAACAGGATAGAGTGCATCGATAATATCATTCTTTTGTGATTTTACCTGCTCACGTATAGCACTTCCTAAAAGTGGAGCTATCTGTGATGCCATCTTTTTTTGTGCTTGTGTATAGTTTCTGTCAATCAGTTGATTTACCAGAGGAGAGAGAGCTTCAAGCAGTAACTCATCTTCATCTGCACGCTCATGCTTTTTTTTCATTTAGCGACTAAGTGTTTAGTTTTCTGTACTTATAGCAAGCTGCTGGCTGATCTGATTTCCTTTCATTGCCATTGCTGCTTCCATCAAAATATCTGCTGCATCATCTCTAGAGAGCTTCATCTCACCTACTTCAGAAAGTTTTTCATCAAGAACAGCTAAGAGCTCATCTTGTAAACTCTCCATCTGTGTTCGTAATGTGTTTCGTATCTCTATTTGTTGCTTTTGTAACTGTTCTCTTTTTGCGTTGAGTTCCTCTTCCATGCGTTCCATAGAGCTTTGTAGTCTTTTTTCAAGTTTTAGCGAACTGTCTCTTACATCTGCAAACTCATCTTGTTGCATTGTGACAATATTTTTAATCTTTTTTGAAACATTTTCGATCTCACTCTCAATACGCTCCTCAAAATCATGCTGTGAAAGCTCCACTTTAGCTCGCATCTCTTCTTGAAGTGCTTTGACACTCTCTTCTATTTTTTCAAATCTTTCTTTAAGTTCACGTGCCTGAGATCCAAAGAGTATCTCACGAATTTGCTCTACATTTCCAAGCTGTGCCATCTCACTCTCTTGCACATTTTTTGTCTCTTTGCTCATCTCTTATCCTCATAAATGTTAGTAGTCACTATTATCCTATCTAATAAAAGTGTGAATTTAGTGTGATTTTGAAAAAAATATTCTTTTTGCTATGATTTTAAAAAATTTTGCTCACATATAGGCGTGCTACAGTTATGGAAAAAGATCTTACAAATGAAACTTTACAAGAACTAGCACACCAGTGGAAACAGCCACTTGCACGTATTAATTCTAATATACTCGCTATCGATACACTTCTTCGCGAACTTCAAATACAAGATACTCGCCTTGAAGATCGTTTAGATGAGATAGAGTCTCTCACACACTACATGTCTAACACTATGCAAAGCTTTTTAGAGACAAACAAAAAACAAAATACACTCTCTCTTTTTGGGGTGATTCAAGAGGCTCTCACACTCTTAAAACCAACACTCGATGAAAACAATATAAAACTCTCTGTTAATACAACACAAAACCTGCAATGTATAGGGGATTCAAACGATCTATTACAAGTGCTCATAGTTTTGATAAACAATGCAAAAGATGCTCTTTTAGAGAGAAATGTCCACCATGCACATATACAGATCAACAGCTTTTCTTTAAAACACGCTTGTGTGATTGAGGTGATAGACAATGCAGGGGGCATGACACAAAATGCAATGGCTAAAATCTTCACTTCCCACTATACAACCAAACACTCTTCAGAAGGGAGTGGTATAGGACTAGAACTTGCCCGTAAAATCATTCGAGAAAATTTTTGTGGAGAGATCAATGTCAAAAACTTTAATGAAGGAAGCTGTTTTAGTATTACTATTGGTAATTTAGCATAGTTTAAAAATTGCATACTCTTTTTAAGATCTTGCCAAAGAGAGGACTTTATGAAGACAAAAGATAGATACGTTAGCTTTGAGAATATTGATTGTTACAACTATGCACAAGATGTATTAAGTGCGATGGAAGAGCTCTTTACTCTGCACCCAGAAGCAAAAAATGAGTTTTGGGAGCGTTTTATGACAAAACTTCCAGATGATTATAAGAATAATCCAATTGATGAGGGTGGAAGGGACACTCTCTACCAGGTATGTTCAAATGTTTTTTATTTTGAAGAGCTTTTTGAAAACTACGATTTTGAAGCGGGTCTTGAAGCTTTAAAAATCACAGAATTTGACTGCTGTTAAGATGGAGTATCACTTAGCCAACCTGAGTCAAAAAGAGTATATAGAGTCCGTTGCAAATATAGAAGATCAACAAACACGAAATTTTGCGAAAATCTCACTTGAGTGGTGGAATAAACACTATAGCTGGTACACACAAGGTTGTGTGGTTCTCCGTGATGAAGCAGGCACAGATCTGAGTTATATCTTTTACAAAATAGACAGATACTGTCAAAACCTCAACATCCACACTCTCTTTACCCCACAAATATACCGTCATAAAGGATATGCACGTGAACTTCTTCACCGTATATTTAACCGTGCACTGGCAAAAAATGTTTCCCGTTTTCATCTTAGCTGTGTATCAAGTTCTCTTAAATTTTACCTCTCTTTAGGCTTCATGTTTTGGGGACTTAATAGTCAAAAAGATTACTACTGCAATATGCCTATGCCGCAAGAGGGGTTTGATACACTCCCGACAAAAGAACACACGCTCAAAGAACTTGTTGGCAACGCACACGATTTAATAACACACAAGATAGATGAGAATCATAAAGATCTTACAAAAGCTCAATCACTTACCTACGAAGAGGATAAAGAGATCCTCGGCAATGCGTATAAACTTAAAGACTTTTTAGATTTTAATCCATATACGGAATAGCAAGTTGAGCATCTCGATCACTCGCTCTAAAATCAAAATCGCTCTCTGCTTGCAAGGAGGAAAGCATCTTTTCAAACACCTTTTTTTGTAAGGTATGCAAAGCATCTTTTTCTATTTTTACAGCGATCTGTGCTTTATAAAAACTCACAATAATTGGGTGCAGTTCCTCTTGCATCTCAAGTAACTTCTCTATAAGTTTTTTTAGATCAGAGATCTCATATTCATCAAGTTTTTCAAGCTTGTTTAAAAGGTTACGCACAAACTGCTTTTGATGGTAGCCTTCACTCATCTGCAAAAGTTCTGAAGCTGCTTTGATATCTGCTACTTGCTCTGAATAGTTATACAGATAACGGAAATGATCACATACAACTTCTACATACATCGGATAATGCTTAAGAACGAAAACAAGTTCTCTAAGATCTCCATCTATGAGTACTTGAAAAAGAGTAGCCGTTCGTTTCTCCATCTTTTCCCAATGAGCCCCCTCCTCTTTAAATTTTCCCAAAAACCGCTCATAGTTTTGCAGTTCAAACTCCTCTTGCATTAGCTCTCCTTTAACTTTTCTATCTGCTTTTGCAGTGTTTTCTTTTGTAAAATATGTAGATCACTTCTCTTTACCCAAGCAAAAAGCTCTTTTTGAATATTCTCTAACAACCTTAGATCTAGCTCTTTACAGATAGATAAAAGCTCTTCTAAATACTCTTTGACTTCACCTAGTTCTGCTTCACTTAGATCTTTTTGTTTTGCATAGAGTGCTTCTAGCAGTGCTTCATCTACATACGCCTCTGCCCTTTTTAAAAACCGTGTCGCCTCTTTGAGATCTGCTGGGATCTCATTCCATTTTCGTCCGTTTTTAAGCTGATCGAGTGCCATCTGCAGATACATAGGAACAAGGTCTAAAACGAGATTGAGTTCTGAGAGATCATTATCTGCCAAGGAGCGAAAAAGCATACGGCTTCTGTTGTTAATCTTTATACGCAAACTTTCATCTGCTATCACTTGAGGGTGTAAAAGTTCAAAACGCTTCAACGCTCCTAAGCGTGAGTGGTTAAATGCCATAATAGAGACTAAAGGATCACTGTCACTGATCTGTGCCGCACACGATCCACTCGGACGACAAAATGCCCAATAGAGCCTTGCCTCAGCATTGGGGTGATCTAAGTATTTTGCATCACCTCTTGCTTCAAAGTCGCTAAACTCTCTAAGCGCTTCCACCTCATCTTTATAGGTTAAATTGAATAACTCTTCCATAATTCTCAAACTTTGCTATGTTTCTTGACTCACTTATGATAAAAAGTGTCTGGCACACAAGAGACTCATACATCTCAAACTCTCCGTCACTTAGCAGCATAAGCAGGCTGTCACTACGCACCTCTGAACTCTGTTTCAAGTAGCGAAGCACCGCACCAAAATCTGTTCCACCGTCACTCTTTGGAATATGAAACGAAGAGGCCTCTATAGGGCTGAAACTGTCATAAGAGCGGATATACTTCTCTTTTACCTCGCGATCAAAAGGCAATACAGTGATCTTATACTCATAAAAGCCTTCACAGACATCTTTGACCACACCCAAAAAGCTTTGGTACTCCTCTAAACTTACACTCGAGGAGCTGTCAAGCGCGATATAGACCTCTACGAGTTCTTTGCTCTTTTTTGTTCCAGGCAGATAGATCCCTTGTGAGAGGTAGCGTTTATTTGGACGCTCATAGGTGGTGTTTTTCTCAAAAAATGAGGAGACAAGATACTCTTTTAAAACATCATAGAGATCTATATCAGGTTTTAAAAGTGTATCGATCTCTATTTGCAAGCCTGAATAGGTATGCGCACTTTTTTTTGCGATGCTTAGCGCTTGGACAATAATACTCTCTAAGCTTGTCTCATCTACCTCTTCTTGTGAAAAATCGACCCCATCTTCAAGATCCATCTTTGCTTCGGTATACTCTTTACTCTTCTCGGGATCTTTATAGAGGATCTCATACACCTCTTCAACACACTTGTTTTGTAACTCTTCATCAAGCATCTCATCGATCGGCATCGAACCCACTTGCGAAAATGTCTGTAAAATAAGGTTGACCACCATATCACAGCTCATATTCCAAATATCCCTCTCTCTCGTTTTTTGACGATGAGGGTGTTTTAAAACTATATGCAAAAGTGTGTGTGCATAAAGATAGGTGATCTCCTCTTCACTATAACGTTGTAGCTTCTCTTTGTCTATAGCGATCGAAAAACCATTCGTCTCAAAAGCACTTCTCTCATTTGTTTTGTAACGTGTTGGTAGTGAGAGTGCTAAAACCGATAAAAAAGGGTGATTGAAAAGAAAGTTGATCCGTATCTTTTCAAAGAGCCTATCAAATGATGTACTCACCAAAGCTCTCCATCCAGCTATCAAAAGGTTCTAACTCTGCAATACTTTCATCTTTGGTGATAAGGTCTTTGATCAGCATCACATTAAACTCTACAGGCAGATTTTGCACATAGGCAAAAAGATTGTTTGCATGTTCATGATCTGCATATTTTTCTATAAGTGCCGCACAAAGGGCATAGAGTGCACTTGGTTCTTGGGGAACACTCTGACTCTCACCGCTTAAGATAGCGTCAATATCAGGAAGGTTTTTATACACCTTCACAAAAGAGAGAAACTCGATCCCTGCACCGTAGCCCACCGTACCGTAGATAATAGGATTGATAGCACTTATCTCCTCTTTGACATTTAAAATATTTGAGAGCATACTCCACGCTCTTGGGGTACAAAAAGCAGGGTTTGTCTCAGATGCACCTGGGATCTCAGAGCTTAAAAGATCGGGACGAAAACCTAAAAAACCGATAATAAAAGGGTGGATCTTATTTTTGATCGCCCACACTTTAAAGTCATCAAACTTTGCTTCTAATACAATATGGATCATACGGTTAATAAGAGGCGATGGAAGTTTGAAGACGATCCCTTTGTCATCTATCTTATTTCCTGCACAGACGATACGCCACCCTTTTGGCAAAGAGTACTCACCTATTTTTCTGTCAAGAACAAGTTGATAGATCGCCGCTTGAACAGAGAGCGGTGCAGAGTTTAACTCATCTAAAAACAAGATCCCCTCAGAGCTTTGATCTTGTGGCAAAAAAACAGGAGGCATCCATTTTGTTTGCTCATTTGTTATGGTAGGGATACCACGAAGGTCTACTGCATCCAATTGACTCAAACGCACATCTATGATCTCTAAGCCATTTTTCTGTGCTATATCATTGACGATATAAGACTTCCCTATTCCTGGACTGCCATGAATAAATACAGGTGTATCGCTTTGCAATAAAATATCAAGTTGTTTATAAAGTTCTTGCGTTCCTATAGCAGGAGTTATCATAAGATCTACCTCTTTTTATAAAAGAGATATGCAATTTTTGTGCTTTAATGCCAAAATGAAAGTTTCATAGTTTAAGAAAAGATCAATGGTTAAATTAGATATTATGTGTAAATGTTACAACCAAAACGCAATGAAACAGGTTGAATATAATTGAATAAAGAGTTCATTATTTGTGAAGACAAAATATTACAGAATAAATAAAAAAAATATTGATAAAGACAGAGCTTTAACTTTTAGTATCTATACTTCTCAGGCTAATAAATTAGCTCTTTTGTACAAACCACACTCTATGATCACTCAAAAAGATATAAAGAGTATTGCCAATATTGACAAACTCTATATCTCAGCAGAAGATGTACAAAAGTATAAAGCTTATATATCAGATCAGACAAATACAAAAAAAGTACCCCAAAGAAAAAATAAATTTTTTAAGGTCAATCAAAAATCTATTGATGTTGGGGATGCTTTGGAGTTTAGCCTCTATACTGTAGTAGAGAAAAAAGTCTCAGCCTTGTTTGCACGAGGGCATACTATTACACGCACCAATAAAAAAGAGTTAAGTTTATGCAAAAAACTCTATATCTCAGGAAAAGAGGTTCAAAACTTTAAAACTCACGTTGCCCAAAAGATCGAAAAACAAAAAGCAAAAGCAGATATACGTACTATATCTTCAGAGATCACCGCTATATTGGAACATATTTTTCAAACAGCAGAAACTTCAAGAGTAAGGGAGCTTTTTCCTCTTGTTAAGCTTCTAACAAAATATCTTCTAAGCAAAAGGTTTCAATTACAAAAACTCAAAGAGTTACTTGTTTATGAATATACAACCCAAACACATTCTCTCAATGTTGCTCTTTACGCTGGGCTTTTGGGAAAAGAGTTAAAACTCACTTTAAGTGAGCTCAATGAACTTATCTTAAGTGCCCTGCTTCATGATGTTGGAAAAACAAAAATACCTCTTAAGACTCTCTATAAGGTCGAAGAACTCTCAGAACATGAACATAAAGAACTTAGAAAACATCCTACTATGGGCTTTTCTATTGCAAGAGAAGCGAGTGTAATAAACCAAAAAATTCTCTCAGGTATTCATCATCACCATGAAAGACTCGATGGTAGTGGCTATCCAAATGGACTAAAAGGTGAACATATTTCCCTATTTGCGAGAATAATAGGTATATGCGATACCTACGATGCTATGTCTACAAACAGAACTTTTCAAGATTCAAAAAAGATGTTTGATGTACTTTTAGAGATGAAAAAAGATATGCAGGGAAAACTTGATGGTGAGCTTATCAATACTTTTATAAAGTTGAAAACTGCGTAACCTCAATTGCAAGCAACAACTCGATTTCTGCCAGACTCTTTTGCCTTTTCTTGCGAGTCGGCTTTAAAGATAACACCAAACTCTTTCTTTTTTTGTCATCCCCGTATCTGTTATCTTCATTTCCAAGCCATAGCAAAAATCATTCTCTTTATGAAATTATTTTTACCTTTTTACTTATATTATTTGTGTTTTTTTAATAAAAAGAATTTTAAAATAAATAGGGCACCTCTAAAAACAACCTTTACGGTTGTCTAAATTTACCCATTTCAATTTTTTGTCCACAAGGGATACTTCGTAAACTTTTCTTGGTCAGTTTTCCAAGGAAAGTTAAGTCAGTT